>Ga0209591_10000173_pt1 | contig 82515 bp, 63 predicted proteins | sample MAT01_FD_187207 | JGI IMG/M metagenome (GOLD analysis project Ga0209591, IMG submission 187207) | Freshwater microbial communities from Lake Fryxell liftoff mats and glacier meltwater in Antarctica - MAT-01 (SPAdes) (version 2) | ecosystem: Environmental > Aquatic > Freshwater > Ice > Liftoff...
TGATAAAACTATTTTGGGTTTGGATAACATAAATTTTATAGCGATTACCCATAATAAAAGAACCCCTCCCCGCAGTCTTACGGTGTATACACAAGTCTCCTGCTCTGCACGTTTGTTGCATTGCTCTGCACGTTTGTTGCATCGCTCTGCACCTTTGTTGCATCGCTCTGCACCTTTGTTGCATTGCCCTGCACGTTTGTTGCATTGCCCTGCATCTTTGTTGCATCGCCCTGCACGTTTGTTGCATCGACTCGCACCTTTGTTGCATTGCCCTGCATCTTTGTTGCATCGCCCTGCATCTTTGTTGCATCGACCTACAAAATTAACCTACCCTACGTTACGCAGCAACTTTAAAAGACTTGTGTGTACACTGTAGCCCCGCAGGCGGGGAGGGGTTCTTCGGATTTGATCAACCTAAACCTAAATGCTTTTGCAATGTTTGGCGCATCACTTCTACAGGTACAGTTTCCTGCTGTAACCAAATTTTTAATGCTGCTACCCCTTGTTGAACTAGCATTTCTAATCCATCGATCGCAATTGCACCTTGTTTTTCAGCTTGCTCTAGAAATTGCGTCGGTTTAGGAATATATATTAAGTCATAAGCGATCGCACCCTTTGGTAAATTTGCTATTTCCTCTCCACTCAAAGGCGACTCATTAACCTTGGGATACATACCTATGGGGGTTGTGTTTACCAGCAGATTAGCTTGCGGAATTAGCTTTGGCAATTCTTCCCATTGATGAACTTGTAGATTTTCACTTATGGGTGAATTGTTCCAACTATTGCCAAATTCTTGTAATCTCTGCACATTACGCCCAACAACATGAATTTTCGCAAAACCTAGTTGGTGACAGCCTGCTACAACTGCTCTAGCCGCCCCACCATTGCCTAAAATTACTACTACCTTCTGACTCCAATCTTGCTTATACGTCGTCAGCAAAGGAGCGATAAATCCTTCTATATCTGTGTTTGTCCCCACCCATTGATTATTTTGGCGACTAACAGTATTCACTGCGCCTATAGCTTGAGCAACAGGGGTAATTTCTGAAAGCAGAGGCATGATTGCCTGCTTATGAGGTATTGTCACACTAAAACCGACAACACCAATAGCTGCGAAACCTGCGATCGCTACTTCTAAATTCTGTGGTGCTATAGGAAAGGGAAGATAAACGTAATCTAATCCCAAATTAGCGATGTCTACGACGAGCTTCGCTAACGCAGCATTATGCATCACTGGCGACAGCGAATGTTCCACCGGATGTCCGATTACCCCTAGTAGTTTAGTTTTGCCTGTAATTAATCTTTCTTTAGTCATAGTTATATTTCTCCCTCATCTCCCCCGACTCTCTTCTCGCACTAGCCTACAATTATTAAAGCTACTTAACAATTCTTTGAATCATGCAGGCAACTACAGCCCCCTCTACAACCCCAATTCCTGGTAAATATTGGCAGTGGCGCGGGCACAACGTTTACTATGTGCGTGCGTCCGAGAAGCAAGCGCAACGTCCGCCCTTGCTTTTGGTACATGGATTTGGTGCTTCCACAGACCACTGGCGCAAGAATATCACAGGATTGTGCCAAGATTTTGAAGTATTTGCGATCGATCTTTTAGGATTCGGGCGATCGGCAAAACCGAAATTGCAGTATAGCGCCGACTTGTGGCGCGACCAACTCCATGATTTTATCAGTGAAGTAATTGGCCAAAAAGCAGTATTAGCAGGTAATTCCCTTGGTGGCTACGCTTGCTTGTGTGTTGCAGCGCAACGTCCCGATAGTGCGGCTGGTTTAGTTTTGCTCAATAGTGCAGGGCCTTTTAGCGAAAGCCAGCCTACATCTGAGCCTGAAGCTTTACAATCAGAAATTGAGGTGGACATAAAACCTACTAGTTTGCAGAAACTTCTTGGTGAGGGCACTAAGTGGATTTTTAAACAACCTTTAGCCCAGTCTTTGTTATTTCAATACGTGCGACAACGTTGGGTAATTCGCCAAACTCTAGAAAAAGTTTATCTTGACAAGAGTGCCATTACAGACCAATTAGTAGAAGAAATTTCTCGCCCTGCTTACGATCCTGGTGCAATGGAAGTATTTGTGTCAGTCTTTAGCACTCCTCAAGGGGAGAAAGTTGATGTGCTACTAAAGCAATTAACTTGTCCATTGTTGATGTTGTGGGGAGAAGCTGATCCTTGGATGAATGCTAGAGAACGTTCCCAAAAGTTTCGTCAATATTATCCTGAACTCAGAGAACATTTCTTAACAGCTGGTCATTGTCCCCATGATGAAATACCCGATAGAGTGAACCAACTTTTAGGCGATTGGGTTTTGTCTATTACTAAGTGACCACATCTTTCGTAAGGGCACAGCAATGCTGTGCCCCTACAGCATGGTCTGGTCTATTTATGAGCGCAGGAGAATTAAGAAAAGCCTGAAACAACGTATTTTTATAACAATCCCTGTAATTCGGCGAATTTACGCAAACGTGGTAAACACTGACGCTGATAAAAACTGCTTAATGTCGGAATTGACAGCCCAAATTCCTGAGATAATTCTCTCCAGCTAACTTCCGGGGGTAGGCGTTTGAGAATTAATACCTGACAATTCACATCTGGACGCCCTTTAATGTAAGTACCGCACAGTTCTCCTTCAGAATCTGTCTTAGCCCATATCTCCAAGTCTTCCAGAATGGGAGGTGCTTGGGGGGTAGCTGGAAGGTTATCAACAGGATCAATGGTTTCACTTATTCCACCCGATCTAGACTGACGAACCCGAAGAGAGACTGTTGTTGCTTGTTCCCGGTTCTGGTTAATGTAAAAGTCTTGTAGCCTCCGTTTAAGATAAGCATTTAGCCAGGTGATGACACTGCCATAGGTGGGGTCATAGGTTTGACCTGTCAAACCTTCACAAACATTACGGCAAAAATACAACCAAGTTTGTTGTAGTGCGTCTTGATAGTAAGGAGTACTTTCTCTCCAGAGTCTACTTGTTGTCAAGCGAATAATTTGCGTGAGCAGCTTCTGACGCTGAGGACTTCCAGATGGGTGTTCACAAGCTTCGCCAACTAAGCGGCGTAGGTGTTCATCGAATTGAACCATGAGAATCTTGGCGAAGAAAGCAAGAATATCTTAGTATTGCGTATAACAACAGTCTAAAAAATTTTCGTCAAGATTTATTCATTGGGCATGGAGCATTGGGCATGGGGCATTGGGCATTGGCAATTGGGCATGGTTATTTTTCTTCTCCCCTCATCTCCCTCATCCCCACTCCCCATTCCCCTCAATCTAATCCAAACCAGGACTGGACATTTTCCAACCAGGAGTATGTGAGATTTCCGACACTCAGCTTCATTTTTTTGCGAATATCTTGGATATTCCCGTTGGTTAACCTAGCTAGAGTCTGCGCTTCTTGTTCAAAACGCTTGGGCAAAGACCGTTTGTATTCTTTACCTGCCTCACACTTAAGATCCCCTTCAAATGGGTATTGCAAAATATAACGCCCTTGGAATAATTCACGGTTGGCAGTTGATAGGAACATCAAGTCTTCAGGAAATGTGTCGCGGGTGTAGCGGACATGCAGACGGGAGATGAAGACGTTACTGTTAAAAGCGGGAGGAGCAAACTTGCGGATTGGTGTAACCTTAGTTTGCTTACTTAGAGAATTATCATTTAGCCAAAATACGCCTGCTTCCTTGAGTTCCTCTTGAGTAAGGGGATCAGCAGCACAAGGATCGCAACTACCCATATCCCAAGCGTATTCCAAAAAACCGACTCTCTTGCCTTCTTTGGTGTAAGCGGTTTGGAATAGGGATTTGTAGAATTCACCAAATTCATTTTTAATAAACACGGGAAGATTGACGTTGGAGGGGATTTTCACCGTCCGATAGTTAGTGAGTTGTGCTTCTCCTTGGGGCGAGAGGATATAGACAATTAAATCCTGCTCTGTCTTAGCATTGATCATGCCTAAACGAATTGGCAGCATGAACTTGGGTGATTGATAAGAAATTTGTAGCGGACGCAAAAGCTGGTAGCCAGATTGCTCGAATTTATCTAAGTTGACTTTGGCAACAAAGAATTTCATTGAGGAACGGATATAGGGCTGAAGTAACTGTTTTGCCCCTTGAGGGATTTTGTAGCCATTTTGTGTCAGCCAAGTTTCTAGCCCGCCAGATTCTTTAGCACTCAGGATCACGATGTCGTATTCGTCCACGTTGAAACTCGCTTCAACCGTGACACCCAAATCGCGATCGCTTCTCTGAACTTGTGCCGCACCAATATTTAGATTTAGTGCTGTTTGTGGAATTCCTCTGGAAAATAGTGGTAGCGGGGTACAAGGATCTGGGTCAAAATATTCCACCAATCGCGGCGCACTAAAAGCATCTAGGCGCTCAATAATGTTGGGTAGGGCAACGCGAACTTGATCTTTTTGCAGCACTGTTGGCACTGGTACTACGATCGCAAAATCTTTGACTTCGCCTTGAAAGTCGTTTGCCATTGTTAAAACGGTGCGATCGCCATTCCGTGCTATCACCACCTGAGAAGCTTTGTTATACAGTTTCGTATCAGCTTTAGCTACATAAAATCCACAAAATGCCCAAGCTGCGGGTGCAAAGCAAAATACAGCAACAATTGTCAACAGTAATGGTGTTAAAAATCGAAAAATCTTCATTTTTTTATACCTTTATATTAAGTGCTGAGTTAGGAGTTGGGAGTGCTAAGTAAAAGTTCTCCCCCTGCTCCCTCTGCTCCTCCATCTCCCTCATTTCCCCTTTGCCAAGAAAATCGTGGGGCTAACCAGAGAAAATCTATGAGAACGCTCAACGGGGCAACGATGAACAGTGCCCAGAAGACTGCGGTGGGAACAAAGAAATAATTCCGCAGGATAAAAGTTAATCCAGCGATGCAAACTGCCCAAATTACCCGCCCAATTCGAGAATTGGGAATTGATCGCGGATCTGTAATCATAAATAGGGCGAACAACAACAACGAGCCGCTCATCAAGCGATGCCAGAAAACATCCCAAGTCCAACCCAGCCAGAGATTGCGAATCGCTTCTAGCAAGGAATAGCTACCCAAAAAAGCGGCTGTGGTGTCCCAGCGACCAATGCGCTGCACAACCATGCCGCCAGTCCCAACAAATAACAGGGCATACCACCATTCTTCACCCCATTGTCCCGGCGAAACCCAAGCATCGGAGGTCAGAATCAAGGCGGAAATGATGCCAAAATTAGCAGGGTTGAAGAAATGCTTATTATGGAATTGGAAGAGAAATTTGCTAGCGATCGCACTTGTTGCAGCTATTACCATTGTCGTCCAGTCATCAGCCCGCAACAGTAAGCTGAGTCCCAGTGAGGTAATTAAAGCACTGCGAAGATTGGGCATTTGTTCTTTGCCTGTTACCCATGACAATATCCATTGGGTTACAAGACTTGTAGCAATCAATACCCCAATCAAATCTGGTCGCAACGTCCAGTCTCGTGTACTGATTCCCACGACTAGGAACAAGCCCAGAAATGAAATTTGATAATCTCGTATATCTTTGAACAACATTAACTTTTCATGCAGTGTTTATTCGTAGATTTATCATCAATTTAGACGAGTGCTAGGTGAAAAAGTATTGCTCTTACAGATTTTTTACAAAACATGATTTTGGAGTGGTGATTGCCATACCTAAGCGATCGCTCTGATGGTTGAACCTATAAGGAGGGCTTATACCTGGAACTCTCTGTTTGTACAGTAAGTTCTAGATATAAGCGAATTAAGCTATGGTTCCCACGTTTAACAGTTATCAACATTAAGTAATCAGTGTATTTATGCAAGATTACGCAAAAAAGAAAAAACTTTATGCAACTAGCTCCCCTATTCCCAATTTTCTACCGCATTCTCCAGCCGAGTTTTCCCAACTGCCTTTGGGCTGGAAATCCTCATACTAAAGCGATCGCCCTAACTTTTGATGATGGGCCCCATCCTCAATACACACCCGAAGTCTTGGCAGTATTAGATCGTTACAAGATTACAGCGAGTTTTTTTTGGTTGGGTGTTTGCGTCAACCGTTCACCAGAAATTGCCAAAGCCGTTAGCGATCGCGGACACTGGATCGGATTGCATGGCTACGATCATCGCTCTTTTGCCATGCTTTCCCCAAATGACCTGAAGGACAGTTTAGAAAAAACCCAAGCTGCCATCTACAATGCCTGCAACCTGCAACCTCAACAAGTGCGAGATGTCCGCCCCCCCAATGGTTTATTTACACCTGCTAGTTTAAAATTGTTCTTTCAGTGGAATTACCGCCCAGTAATGTGGAGCGTTGTACCAGAGGACTGGGTGCGCCCAGGTGTAACCACTGTCGTACAGCGAATTATGCAACAGGTCAAAAATGGTTCGCTGATTGTCTTGCATGATGGTGCTTGCGGTGGACAAGATGTTGCTGCCACAATCCAAATTCTCATTCAGAAACTGCTACAAGAAGGTTATGAGTTTGTGAATGTTGATACTCTATGGCAGCAAAGTAAAGACCAACTAAAGTATTAGTCTGATTAGCGATCGCATCAAAATAATTCAAAACCGATTTGTATCCCCTCAATAATTCGGGGTAGGCAATTATTCTGGCTGCCACGACCAACCAAAGGAATTAACAGAAGATTTCTCACGAATAATAGTTGCCAAAGAGGGGATAATTCTACTCTGAGAAATGCGATCGCGTACATACTCAAAAAAACTGACTAATAGCAACAGACTCCTTATGTGGCTCATTTTAGGTAATGGACAACAACCTATTTGGGCGCAGTGGGATGAGTGGTGTACTCATGAGAACTCAGGGATATCTATTGGCCAAAGAAATGGTCGCAATATCTTAGTTTGTAGTGATGGCTCAAATCGTTGGGAGAGATTTATTCCTTAAGGCATCGCACCGATTTTGTATAATTTGGCAAATGTTTATCTGCGATTACGACATTGCAGTAGGTAGCGATTACCCAAGTTGCCTGAATTCATCCATTTTCTAGTTGGGAGTATCAGCCTTTGGTGGCTGATATCCCAGTGGCTTATGCTACTTCCTAAAGTTGATGGGAGGCGAGAAAAGCTTCGACTTCAGCAGCAGTAGGTTGAGAAGCGATCGCACCTGGTTTAATAGTAGTCAGTGCCCCAACAGCACTGGCATAAGTGACGATGCGTTTTGCTGTTTCTGCATCCCGCAAGCTGTGGATGCCATGCTGACTCAACTGGTGGATGAATCCTGCTAAAAAGCTATCCCCTGCGCCAGTTGTATCAACTACGGGGATAGAAAAGGAAGGTAATTTGCCTTCGTTCTCACCCAGACAGTAGCTGCAACCGTTTTCGCCATCTGTTACTAGCACCCCTTCAATTGAAGCTAGACGGTAAGTGATGGCTCCGGGATCTGCGGTTTCAAATAGCCATTCAGCTTCTTCTTTGGAGAGTTTGAGGAAATCGACTCGCTTAAATAATTCTGGAATTTTTTGATGAGCGATGTTTGGTTCGTCCCAAAATACAGGACGCCAGTTCACATCCAGCACAATCTTCAAGTCGTAATGTTCTGCTAACTCTAGGGCGCGGTGAATTGCCACTTCACTTTCAGGATAGGCTAATTCCAAAGTACCCAAAACCAGAAAATCTGCGTCTTGAAAGAGCGAATTTGGCAATTGTTTAGCTTGCAGGCGAGTATCGGCAAATTCTGCGGTATCATACTCACCAAATCCGGCGAAGGTGCGATCGCCTGCTAAATCCCGTGTAACATAAACTTGCCGCGTTGGTGCTGTAGGATGGCGTTGTACCCCTGTCGTCTCTACACCTACATCTTGTAATAGCTTGACCAATGCATTTCCTGGTTCATCTTCACCAACCGCTCCGATAAATCCAGATGGCGTCCCCAGCTTGATTAAAGCACAGGCTACGTTAGCTGGTGCCCCTCCTGGGTACGGAGTCCAGGATTTTACTTCTTCCAGCTTTAGCCCCAATTGATCGGCTAAACAATCAAACAAAACTTCACCAAGGCACAAAACACGGGGATTGCTCATTTTATTTTAGATTTTAGATTTCGATTTTGGATTAGTAATTTACAGTATAAAATCTACAACAATTTTCGCTAATCTGTCGCCCGCCCTTCATAGAATTAAATAGCAATTTTTACTACTACATAACATCTATATGCTTCTGAATATCAACCAAGTCATCTAAGAATTTACACTATATTCACATATAAAATTAGTATAATAAATTACTTACAAAGTTTACTAGTTTATATTTTTGCCAATTTTAAATCCAAAGAAAATATTGACAATCGGATTACTGCTAACACTTGAAACCCCTCCCAACAAAAGAATCTTCTAGAATTAGAAAGAGTGATTAAGTACATATACCAAGGGAGGATAGAAATAGTCATGGCTGGTGGCAAGTCTGAGACCCCCGTTAGTCTGTCAGACAGAGAACTGCAAATTATCGACTTAGTAGCCACTGGCTTAACTAACCAAGAGATTGCAGGAAAACTGGAGATTAGCAAGCGTACAGTTGATAACCATATCAGTAATATTCTTACCAAGACCGAGACAGAAAATCGAGTAGCTCTTGTCCGCTGGGCTTTACAGTGGGGCAAAGTCTGTTTGAATGATGTCAATTGCTGCCTTCTGCCTAACCAGATCGAATAAATAATTTACTAGTAGCAACGTAATTGCTTTGGTCTGGTATATTGGCGAGCCAATTTTAAGGTTTACTGATTGTTCCCCTCTTCACGCCTTTGTTTTCAGTGTGAACACTCTACCAAAAGTTCCGAGTCCTTCACTCAGCCGGAGTTTATGTTAGTGGAGCCAGCTGACCCTCGGACTCGGAAACTATAAAAGATCAGAATTCTTTTCCAAATTCCGGGCACAAGATTTAAAATTTACGCAGAGGAGCAAAGGGGCAGAGGAGAATAACCAATGCCCAATGCCCAATGCCCCATGCCCAAACTCAACAATCATCTACAAAAATTAGCAACAATTCAGTGGTGCAAGCGTTACATTTGAAAGAAATCTATGTTGCCCCATTGGCTTTGGGAGCAGTGTTCCAATGAATACTTCCGCTTCTTTTCAGAGTGGCTCGTCTCTCTTTGAATTTTTTAACTTTGATTTTACAACACCTGTATCTGAGAAAGTTTCAGCCCCAGAATACCGACCCTTAGACTTTCCGCAACCCACACAAGATGCCGACTTACTCAGACAGCTATCGTTTATTCCAGGGTTGAAAGAAATCCTGATGATACGGCAGGTTCACGCCTTAGAACACGCTACTGTTTGGGTTCTTAGCGAATCAAAAAGTGCCTATCCTCCTCAAGCAGATAACGTTCAACTAGATAACGAACTATTAGGCGGTTTGTCTACTGAGCAGGGATTCTATCTCTATGGTGAGGTGAATATTAGTGATTTACGGCGTGCGGTCATACTTGCTCGACATCGCCTCACAAGTGGAGAATGGGATTTGGCTGTACATCCCCGTTGCGGCACAAATTTATCAGTAGCAATGCTCTTAACAGCTGGACTAGCTGTGGGTGTGCATTTGTTACTACCATTTCGACCAATCGAGCAAATTATCGGTTTGGGGTTAGCAGCCACGACAGCCGCCGAACTTGCACCTGATTTAGGTTCTATGGCACAGCGTTACCTAACAACTGCAATTCCTTTTAACCTAGCAATTGAAAATATTAGCCGTACACGCGACGTTTGGGGGCGTGATGCACATTTTGTTAAAGTGGGCTGGCAAGATTAATAATTCGTAATTCGTAATTACATTATGGATGGAGATTTAGACGTAAGCATAACGGGGCGAGACAACGACTCTGCCCAATGCCCTAAAAAAATTATGAGAAAAGTTTACTTCTTACTCCCTGGTACAGATGGCAAATTTGCCTGTGGTGGTCTTTGGGCTGAATTAAAAGCACTTAATCTGGTTCAGCAGTTCTGTAGTGCTGATGTTGTAACTTACCGTCAACGAGAAAAAGGTAAGCTTTTTATTGATGATTTGCTAAAAGAAAAAAATTTAAGTGATGTAATTTTTATCATCAGTTGGGGATTTGATGTAGCTCAACTCGTGGCTAAACTTAAGCAATACAATGTTGTTTATCATGCACATAGTGCAGGTTATCCATTTAGGCTACCCGCAAGTATTCCAATTATCACTGTTAGCCGCTATACAATGGGATATTGGGGAGAAAAATCACCTAATTCTCTCATTTATTATTTGCCAAATCAAATTTCTGAGGAGTTTCAAAATTTAGCACTGGAACGGGATATTGATGTTTTAGTTCAAGCTCGGAAGTCTTCTGAGTATTTAATTAAAGAATTGATTCCAGCGTTACAAAAACGTTGTAAAGTATTGGTTGTTGATTCATACATAGAGGATTTACCTGGACTATTCAACCGAGCGAAGGTTTACCTGTATGATTCGGCTGAGTACTGGGCACAACAGCGTGTTAGCGAAGGATTTGGTCTACAACCAATGGAAGCTCTTGCTTGTGGTTGTCAAGTATTTTCTAGTGTCAACGGTGGACTGGCTGATTACTTAGACCCTGGATTTAATTGCTATAAAATTGCTGGATATTCTCAAGAATATGATGTCCAACGGATTCTGAAGGTGATTGATTCTTCAGTAGCTTTTAGTTTGCCTGAAGAGTTTTTGGCTGAATATCGGGCTGACAATATTATTAAGCGTTTCCAAGTTATTCTGGATGAGTTAAATGAGTTTTTTGATCACAAGATACAGCAGCGATCTAATATTAAGAGTTTGACGAGAATACGTGTGGCACAATTGCTCGCTCAGAGGATATATGGAAAGCTGAGGAAGAAATATTTTAAGTAATAGAAACTAACCGCAGAGGCGCAGAGAACACAGAGATAAGAGAGGAAATTGAATGAGTCGGCGGTTATTAGTTACTGGGGGTGCGGGGTTTATTGGGGCAAATTTTGTCCATCATTGGTGTCAGGTTTATCCAGATGACTGGGTGGTGGTGTTGGATGCGCTTACCTATGCGGGAAATCGTCTGAATTTGGCGCTGGTTGAGGGAAGAGAGAATTTTCGCTTTGTGCAGGGGGATATTTGCGATCGCACCATTGTAGATCAGTTACTAGCAACCGAAAATATAGATACCATCGCCCATTTTGCTGCTGAATCTCATGTTGATCGTTCAATTCTTGGGCCGGCTGCTTTTGTACAAACTAATGTGGTAGGAACTTTCACGCTGCTAGAAGCTTTTCGGCAACATTGGGAGGCAAAAGCAGAGCCATCTGATTATCGTTTTCTACACGTTTCTACTGATGAAATTTACGGTAGTTTGGCCCCAGATGATGCAGCTTTTTGTGAAACTACACCTTACGCTCCCAATAGTCCCTATTCAGCCTCGAAAGCCGGTAGCGATCACTTAGTCCGTGCTTATTACCATACTTACAACCTCCCGACAATTATCACAAATTGCTCTAATAATTACGGGCCTTATCAGTTTCCCGAAAAGCTAATTCCCCTGATGTGCATCAACACTTTGATAGGTAAACCATTACCTGTTTATGGTGATGGTAAAAATGTGCGCGATTGGCTTTATGTGGGCGATCATTGTCGTGCTTTAGATGTGATAATCAATCATGGTCAACCAGGGGAAACATACAATATTGGTGGTAACAATGAGGTAGAAAATCTCAACCTGGTACAACTTTTGTGTCAGATGATGGATGAATTAGCACCTGATTTACCAGTGCGTCCAGCAAAGCAGTTGATTACTTTTGTCAAGGATAGACAGGGACATGACAGGAGATATGCAATTAATGCGAACAAGATTAAAACTCAGCTTGGTTGGACACCTTCAGTAACGATTGCTGAGGGTTTACGTTTAACAGTTGAGTGGTATCTTAATCATCGTAATTGGTGGGAACCTCTGCTGTCTGCGGAATATCAAGCTTACTATCGCAAAAATTATCTGTAGAATGACCTAAAATGGGACTAATTTTCACAAGTAATGATCTGAAATTTTTATAGGGAACTAATTTGTCATAATGTAAGCGACCAAGAATTATGCCTGGATGTCTATTTTGATTTTGAGCAAATTCTTCAATCACTTCACAAGAAAAGGCTTTTTTACTGCTCATAATAAATTCATTTAATGTCTGAGAATTTATTAACCAGTCAGCGGCTTTTTCGTTAGCTGCTCTTTCCTCATCATTCTCTTCTAACGCATCCAAGTTGTCTAAATAAGCTCCTTGATGTCCTAAAACAATATGCGCTAATTCATGCATGAGGGTGAACCAGAATGAATCTATCCGGTCATATCTCAATGTCAATACGATAACAGGATTGCTGTTTAAATAAAAGGCTGCACCATCCAAGTAGGTTTTGCTTAAGTGCGGCACAATTATAAAATGTACACCTAAATCTGCTAGTAATTTAGGAATCAGTACGATACTTTCTACTTCTTTAGCGCAAGCAAGAATTTCCGGGATAGCAGTCTCTAGTTTTTTGCGTTCAAAACTAGCAACGGTTTGTTGTTTCGCTAGGTTCTCAACTCGTTTTACCCAAGTTATGCGAGAAGTTTCCTCTGGCTCTCGATGCTCGGAACAACGAAAATTAACGTCTAGCTGGAGTGTTTCATCTAAGGAAGATATGCCGAAAAAATTACAGATTTGCCGTTCTAAGTCATCAATCGAATCTGCTGCTTGAATCCACTTATTTTTGATTAGTTCAGAGATGGGGGCAATTGTATACAATCGGCTTTTACGAGCTATATCCTGCTCCTTTTTTTCTGTTCCCGCTAAATGAAGTCGATACTTTGCTTCAAGATTTGTCCAGAACTCTGGAGAAGTACCCAAGGCTTGGGAGAGTTCAATAGCAGTTTCAGGTGTAATTTGCTTGCTTCCCCGAATAATTTCATTGATGGTTTGAACTGGACGTCCCATAATTTCTGCTAAATCTTTCTGTGTCCAGCCACGGGCTTCTAATTCTCGACTTAAAATTTTTCCTGGTGTTGGTACTTTTGCTGGTGCTAGCTTCTGGCTCATATTGCTGTCTCCCCTGCTGCCTTGGTTAGTGGTAGTCGGGGTAAGACAATATCCGAGTGCCTTCATGATGGAATTCACATTTTCAAGGCGCGGGTTGCCATTACTGGATAAGGCTTTTTGCAATCCTCGGCGTGTCATGCCTGTTTGCTCGGCTATCTCACTAATTCCTCGTACACGAGCAACGACGCGCAAGGATGCCAACAATGCGCCGGAATCGTTGTCCTCTGCATATTCCTGAAATATCTCGGTTAAATAATCGTTGATTTCTTCCGGGTGTTTGCGGAAGTACTCTTCTTCAAATTCATCAAGTGTTCTAAATTTTCTCACGGCTTAGGTACTCCTTCCAGTAAGCTTTTGCGTCTTCGATGTCCTGATTCTGTGTGCTTTTGTCGCCTCCAAACAGTACGACAACAATATTTTCAGCGTCTTCACCGAAATAGACGCGATAACCAGAACCAAAGAACATTCGCAACTCGCTCAAACCATCTCCTATCGGCGCAACATCGCCGTAATTGCCTTGTTCAAGGCGGCGTAGGCGTTGCAGTATGCGTCGTTTTCCTTGTCGATCGCGCAAATTATCCATCCACTCTGCAAACGGCTCGTAACCGTCTTGATTGGCATAGATGATAATCTGTTTTGTTTGTGCTTCTTTGGCCACTTTTAATCTCTACTATATATTTATAACATATGCGAACAATAATTCGCACTATTTTTTAGATAACCCCAAAGTTGGAATCTTCAACTGCTTTCAAAAAATTATCTGGCTCACACAATTTCTCTAGATAATGACTATCCTTGAATATAAGGGAATCAGAGTAAATTGCCAGCAGGTGTAAGATGCTGCAACCAGAACAGATATTACAAGATCGTTATAAAATCCAACGCCAACTCGGCAACAATGGAATTCGTCAAACTTGGCAAGCATTGGATTTACAAGCCTCTGATGGCGAAAATTCGACCGTTGTAGTCAAACTTTTGGCCTTTGGCGGTACTGTCCAGTGGGATGACTTGAAACTTTTTGAGAGGGAAGCACAAATACTTAAACAGCTAAATCATCCCCGCATCCCTCGATATATAGATTATTTTTGTATCGACGATCGCACACTCTGGTTTGGCTTAATACAAGAATATATTCCTGGTGAGTCGCTCAAGGAAAAACTTGCTATTGGCGAAAGGTTTACTGAAAAGCGAGCTAGAAAAATTGCTGTTGAGATTTTAAATATTCTCATGTATCTACATGAGTTGAATCCAGGGGTGTTGCATAGAGATATTAAACCGAGTAATTTAATCTGGGGCGAAGATAATCGGATTTATTTAGTTGATTTTGGCGCAGTTCAAGATAAAGCGGCAAGAGAGGGCGTTACTTTTACCGTTGTAGGTACTTATGGTTATGCCCCAATGGAACAATTTGGTGGTCGAGCGGTTCCAGCTTCAGACCTCTATGCACTGGGAGCGACTCTGATTCATTTGTTAACAGGAACTTCCCCCTCTGATTTACCCCAGCAGGATTTGCGGTTGCAATTTGCTGACCGAGTTAACTTGAGTCCCAGTTTTGTCAGTTGGCTACAAAAGTTGATAGAACCTGCTCCAGAACAACGATTTACTAATGCCCGCGAAGCGCTGAATGTTCTCAAATCTCGTTTGGCTATCAAATCTGCAAACAAGAATCAGCTTTTGCCGCTAAAAGAAATAATCAACAATTCTGGATGTGGTATAAATAATCACAATGAAACAGTCCCAGAGGAAATTCTCGGTTGGAATTGGGGCGCATTTCTCATGCCTTGGTTGTGGATGTGGCCGAATCAAGTGTGGTGTGGGGTGTTCTGCTTTATACCAAGATTTTCGTGGTTTTTGGCGATCGCACTTGGTGCAAAAGGCAATGAATGGGCTTGGAAAAGTAGACGGTGGAACAGTATTGAACAATTCAAAGCGCATCAAAGAGGCTGGGCGATCGCTGGGATTCTAATTGGAGCGCCGACTAGTATTATGCTGTGGGTTCGAGCGATCGCTTTGCTCAAATCTGCACTGTAAGGTAAGCCTTTTGGGTAAATATCAAGCGAAGATTTTTTAGGCAGATAAGTAGAAGGGTTCAACAAATGGTTCAAATTCTTCAAGGAAAAGATATCACCCTAGCCCAACTAATTGATGAATTTGGCCTACAACTTGCAGACGACGAAAATTTTTTTTCGGAATGGCGGCATGATTTACCTGAGTTGAGTGACTTAGAAAAGCAATCTCTCAACGAAGTCAAGGCAGAATATTTGTATCTATCGAAATATCCTGTTTTGGAACCTCTAGTCAAAATGGTGGTGCTATCTCCACTATTGCGTCTAGCAGGTTTTTATCAACCGCCTTTCTACATTGCCTCAGAACAAGAGGTAAAAATCTCTTCTGAAGACGAAGGCACGATTATCAGAGGAAGTATTGACATCTTGGTGTTGCATCCTCCATTTTGGGTTCTCGTTATTGAGGCGAAACGAGCAGAATATTCATTAGTGCCAGCAATTCCCCAAGCATTGGCTTATATGTTAGCAGATGCAACTTCGGCTAAACCTGTTTTTGGGTTTATCACCAATGGTAATGAATTTCAATTTATTAAGTTGACGAAACAGGGTACACCGAGATATGCATTATCTTATACACTGTCACTAAATCGTGGAGATGACCTACATACTGTTGTCAAAGTGTTAAAACGCCTAGCTCATTTAATTCGTAATTCTTAATCTTGTAGGGTGCGTTAGCAAGGGCATAACGCACCATCCCAATACTTTCTGTACTGTATTAACTACTAACTTGCGATTCAACTACACCCACGGGACAAGATACATTTGTCCCTCCTAAACCACAATACCCATTGGGATTTTTAGCCAGGTATTGCTGATGGTAAGCTTCAGCGTAGTAGAATTCAGGTGCATCTAAGATTTCTGTGGTGATCTTACCATAACCTGCACCGTTGAGAGCTTCTTGATAAGCTGACCGCGATGCTTCTGCTTGCTGCTTTTGACTTTCGGAATATACATAAATTCCCGAACGGTATTGAGTGCCAGCATCATTACCTTGGCGCATCCCTTGGGTGGGATTGTGACTTTCCCAAAAGACTTTGAGTAGTTCAGAATAACTAATTACTTTGGGATCAAACACAACCAAAACTACTTCATTGTGACCGGTTCGCCCACTACATACCTCTTCATAAGTGGGGTTGGGTGTTAAACCAGCAGCGTAACCCACTGCGGTGGTGTAAACTCCTTTAAGCTGCCAAAATTTGCGTTCTGCACCCCAAAAACAGCCCAAGCCAAAAATGGCCTTCTCTAATCCATCGGGATAAGGAGGTTGTAAGGGATTCTTGTTCACATAATGAGTTGCGGGTACTGACATAGATTGTGCCCTTCCTGACAAAGCGTCTTCAGGTGTGGGCATAACTGCCTTTTTGCCAAATCCGAATAGTGCCATTGATTTTGACTCTGATATATATCTTTACCTTATTTACTATTGTAAAGATTCTAGCGATCGCTTGGGGTTTTCTCGGAATTCTCAGTACAGCCATTCTCACCGACCAACAGTTCGGTAGCTTTTTTATTAAATTTTATTAAGTTTAGTAAAGATAGATAAATAGATTGCGTGCCAATAATACATGTAATCGTATAATTTTCTTCGACCACAAAAAAATATGTATGTTATTTAACAGCCTAGAGTTTATATTTATATTTTTGCCAATTACTCTTTTCATATTTTTCTTTCTTGGTAAATATGGTTATCACCGTTTAGCAATCACCTGGTTAGTGACTGCTTCTTTATTTTTCTATGGTTGGTGGAACCCAAGATACTTACTATTGCTTCTAGTTTCAATTGGCTTAAATTTTTTTATAGGTTATACACTCAACCAAGAGTTAAACTCACCAGTCAGAAAAAAGACACTGCTTATTTTAGGAATAACAGGTAATTTAATCATCCTTTGTTGCTTCAAATACGCTAATTTTTTTGTTTCAAGTACAGCCGATATATTAGGTATAAACTTTAATTTACAAAATATTATCCTGCCATTAGGGATATCCTTCTTTACTTTCCAGCAAATTACCTACTTGGTTGATTCTTACCGAGGCGAAGCCAAAGATAGTAAATTTGTAGACTACTGCCTATTTATCACCTTTTTTCCTAAGCTAATTTCTGGCCCGATTGTTCATCACTCAGAGATCATGCCACAATTCGCTGACAAAAGCGTGTGTAGGTTTAACTTGGAGAATATGGCAGTAGGTATTACCATTTTCAGTTTGGGATTATTTAAGAAAGTTGTTTTTGCAGATAACATTGCTGCTTATGCAAGCCCAGTATTTAATACTGCTGCTGCTGGTATCTTCCCCACATTTTTAGAATCTTGGGTTGGTGCGCTAGCCTACACGTTGCAGTTGTACTTTGATTTTTCTGGTTATTCCGACATGGCTATTGGCATATCTAGGATGTTTGGGATTAAGTTACCAGTCAACTTTTTCTCACCTTATAAAGCTGCCAGTATTAGCGACTTCTGGCGTAGGTGGCACATTACTCTTTCTAACTTTCTTCGAGATTACTTATACATTCCTCTAGGTGGTAATCGCAAAGGAGAGATTAGACGTAGTTTGAATTTAATGGTAACTATGCTGCTGGGAGGAATTTGGCACGGTGAAGGTTGGCAATTTGTCTTTTGGGGTGGATTGCATGGAACCTATCTAAGTATTAATCATGAATGGAATGTTTTACAAAAAAAGTATGATTTGAAAACAGATAACTGGCTAATTCTAAAACTAGGTTGGTTTATAACATTTCTCGCGGTTGTCTTCGGATGGGTATTCTTCAGAGCAGAAAACATGGCTACAGCATTCCTAATTGTCAAAGGCATGATCGGATTAAATGGCCTATTCTTCAGTACTCAAATTATTGAATCAGGTTTAACAAAAGCAATTATTGATATTTCTATTTTACTTGCGATCGTCTGGTTGACACCTAATGTTCAAGAATGGATGGGCAAGTATGAGCCAGTCTTCAATTATGAAAAAGTAAAAAAGCTTTCATCTAATAGCCTTTTCTGGTCTAGATTACAGTGGCAACCGAATCAAACCTATGCCTTAGTCATTTCAGTTTTAACTGTAATCGCGCTGTTGCACCTTACCAAAGTTAGCGAATTTTTGTATTTTCAGTTCTAGAGAGACTCAAAGCTGATGTTTGCTTATTTGAAAACCTACTTGACAATGGTAAGTACACTTATCTCATTTTTTGGAGTAGTAAATGTAGCGATTGACCCACTCTGGTACACTCAAGGGAACAAGTTAAATCAAGTAAATGTTCCCTATAATGAAAGATTGAGCAAAACTAATCTATTTTTGCATAGTGATAGGCAAAAGTATGATTGCCTGATTTTTGGTAGCTCTCGTGTAACTCTGTTAAATAGTAAGGCACTCAAGAATAATGTTTGTTTCAATTATTCTTTCAGTGCTGGAACAGCTGAGGAGTTTGCTAAATATGCCGAATATGTTAAAGATAAAGGAGTTAATCCTCAAAAAATATATGTGGGCATAGACGCTTACAATTTCACTTTTGATAAAAAGACGGCACTTAAAAACAAAGTTGAGGTAGCAGAACCAAAACCCGCCTATCAGTCTTATCTATTCTCCCTAGACACTTTACAGTTATCATTGAAAACAATTTTTAGGTTAAATACAGAGATTAGATTCTACGATCAAGATTTCCAAGGTAAAGTTTTTGATAATGCCCCTAAATACAAACCTGAATTTGTAGATAAAAAAACTCAAGAAAAATGTAACTTTTCTCGCATCGCTTATTACAAACAAATACGACATATATTCCCAAATGCTAAAATTATTGGATATGTACCACCAATCTCAGTTTGGAAGCTTTTTAATGAAAGCTATGCTCGTGGTTTGCTAGACTGCCAATTACAGGCAATTTACGAAGCTTCCAAGAGTTACGATGTAACATACGATTTCTCATATCCTTCAGAGATCACTACAGCAACATATAATACTTATGATGGTAGTCACTACTACCCAGATGTGAATAATCAAATAGCACAAGTTATTGAAGGAAAGCGATCAAGTCTTGGAATTCGCATCCATCAATATAATCTAAATGAATATCAGCAGTTCCATAAAAGTAAGCTAAAAGAGTATTTGTACAAGGAAAAACAGGGAAATCGGTGGTAAAAAACAGAGTTTCACTGGGAGCATCTCAATGAGTGTAAAAACACGTTTGCCCTGGCGAATGGAATTCGCACCACCCTAAAGATTTTGGCGGTTTTCTCAGAATCCTCACTAGACTTTGTTGATCTTGTGGCGCTACTCCATGCTATTCATCAATGTTATGAATACTTTTCAGGGGTAAATTGGCGTCAGAAGATACTCATGGATAAAATACCCAAAATTGACCGTCAAAGGGAACATCAAGCGAACGAACGGACTTTTCTTGCTTGGCTACGTACTTCTATTGCATTGATTGGCTTTGGTTTTGCGATCGCGCGATTTGGTATATTTCTGCGTCAGTTGAATCTTGCTATTACTCAACAAGAACCTCCGGTAAATCCATTATCCAACTCGGAAAATTTGGGTCTTGCTTTGGTAATTTGTGGAATTTTGACTGTTGCGTTAGCTGCGTGGCGATACAATCAAGTTTTCTGGCAAATTGAACGAGCAGATTATAGACCAAATAGGTTAATGGTTTGGATAATGACTGGAGTAGTAATTATTTTGGGATTTCTTAGTATTCCTTTGCTCTTAAGGCGTGATAAACTCCCTCCTCGTTCTCCTGTTCCAATTCAACCACAGTCCCGAAAGTTGCAAAGATTAACCCCAAACTTCAATTTTAAAAAGGGGACAATTACTACTAAATACAAACAAATATTTTACAATATCCCCGACTTCTTTAAGAAGTCGGGGATCTGAGCCTTACTTAGCAGTAGTCTCAGAAATAACCGTTACACAAGCATTTACCAAAGGTAACAGCGGCCCTAGTTGTTCTTGTCCATTGACGGCTAAATCGCTGTGACACAAATAAACTCTCTCGGATACACGAGACAGTAAATCTGTCAAAATCCTTCCCAGTCGTTGTTCTTCTGCTAATTTCTCATCTTCTGCTGTCCAAGGTTCGCCTAACCTGTCTCTCAGGAAAAACGGCGCACCAAACAAAGTCGCTGCCCCACCTTTCGCCCACAGAGGTGAACCAGCATCTAGCCAAAAATGCCAACGGTGCGATCGCCTACTAGATCGATATTGAAATATAGTTGCTAAGGTGACAGCCTTTCTCGCTCCACCAATGGGACGCACAGGGTAAGGGTTGGCCGTGATTGTACCACGTCGCAGTAATTGAATGAATTCAATAATAGTTGTGTGAGGCGTTGTCTCAACTGGGGCAATTTGTCGTAACCTGGTGTCAATTTCCCAGTAGTGTTGCGCGGTTTCTAATAATTCTCGTAATGCTGCTAGTTGTTCGTAAGGAAGATTGCTACCATTCCACAAAAAGCGCACAATTGCTCTGTCTAAGAGGGAAATGGGACTGGGAATTAACCGCAATTCTTGTTGCGATCGCTGCTGTTCTAACCACTGCAATATCTCATTATATGCTGTAGTCGCTGCATAGCCGATTCTATCCCAGCGCTCAAAAGTTGACACTGGGAGCAAGTTGGGGCGATCGGGATGCGGTACAAAGCAGTAATCTGCAATCAAACCAGCGCGAACTGGATCAATATCGGTAGAGACGCGATTAATCGCGTCTGTTAGGAGTGAGGAGTTTTCTGGTGGTTGTTGTTTCCTGCTCAACACAACCAGCATTTCTGCCACAGCATCCCGATCTACAAGGCGTCCCAAGCCGGGATAAACTAGTGCCAGCATGGTGAGTAATGCGCGAATGACGGGTGAACTAATTAAGGGACGTTGGTCATTGAGCGATTCAACCTGGATGTTTTGCTTGACGAGGATTTCTACTAGACTATAACGAGCGATCGCATCTAAACCTGGTGCAATAATCGCCACTTCTTCTGGTTTCACTTGCTGTGATTGGATAGTATTAACAATTTCCTCTGCTGTTTGCCGCAATAGTTGGGCGCGGGAGGTGGTTTGAATTGAATGCACCGTTTTTGGTAAGCTCAACAGTACCATCGGTTCTGTGAGTAATTCCACCATCTGTTTAGCTTGCTCACCAAGGGACTCTGGAGGCGGCCCAGTCAAGATTTCTACCCGACAACGTTCTGCTAACCCTTCTAGGTAGTTGGGGTCTGCTCCCAATCCCAATCGCACTGCACCATCAGGATTGTAACTAAACGCCCCGACTGCACCTTGATCTAATAGCAACTCAAACAAAAGACGCGCTACGCTAGGATAATCATCTACATCATCCGCCAGTACCGCCTGATAGCGTTTAGTTAGGTGCTGCTGGTAATTGCGATCGGTTAATAAATGCTGACTATAAAGTTCAGTAATAATGCCATAAGTTAGTAACCCCCTCTCTAAACACCAGTTACGCCAATCTAGGAGCAAAGAGGCGAGAAATTCCGGTTCTAAAGTTGTAGTATTTTCCCCCAAACCCCTTGTCAAAATCTGGGCAATATCTTCGCAAGGTACACCACTGTAAGCTGCTAATTGCAATAAGTCTAGAATACGACGCACCAAGCGAGATTCATTCACTCCCGCAACACGTAAAATTTCTTCGTCTAATTGGGGACGCCAGAGTTTAGTTGCTAACTCTTGTTCTGTTTCTGGTCGCAATCTTACCGGAAACTGTGCCTTCAGGTTCAAAGAGTTAATTAGCAACGGCCAAAATAAAATAACTTCATCCTGAAAAAAACCTAGCGGTGTCTTGGCACGCACCGGATATTTCCCCAAGGTAGATGTAACAATTATATCCCCTAATTCTCGGCGATTATCATCATTGGCAGCTAAGACTAAAACTCCTGGCTCTGTTTGTTTAAGATATAAAAATTCGGGTATATGAATGCCTTTTTTACGTCCTGGTTTTTTAGTATAAAATGATTCAATGTACTGCTTCTCAGGTTGTACCCAACTACAAAATTGCTCTATCAAGCGAGCTGTCTTACCACTGCGGCTAGTGCCAACAATCCAAACCGAATGAGAAACCACAAACTTTCTCCTTGTAGATTTGCTAGTATATCTCGTGCGTTAACTTAAGGTTAAGAATCACCAAATAATTCTGGATGATTGTTTCCAATGAAAAACTCTGTTTTTAGCCAAAAAATCTATTCTTTTTTACTTGATACTTACCGATGGTATTTACAGACTCCTGAGCGTTCTTTACATCAAGCTTATGATGCAGCATTAAAAATTAAGGAAATAGAAAATAAGCATTTCAATGGTAATAAAATAGAAATTGACTCAGCCATGTACAGTAACAGCGTGATGGATTATTTTGAGTCAGACTTAAAAAAGTTATTAAAAACTGCCAAGATGCGGCTGACAGAGTTTAGAGCAAGCCGTTGGTTCCTAGATGAAGAGAACCCAAAAGCTGCTCAAAAAGCAGGTATAGAGCATCCTAGCCCTTCTTTGGTTTTAGAAAAGCTAAACTTTATCGATCAAGTTATATCCAAATACACAACAATTTCTGATCAAAAAAGTTCCAACGTTTTAGTGGTTCAACCTCCAAATCTACCAGTTGATGTGATATCTGACGACAAGTCTCTCCTCGCCAATACTCCAACGTTACCACCCAAAATAACAACTCAAGACTTGGAGAAAAGATCAAAGGGTAAAGTCGATACAACAGGCGTTTTACCCCGCTCTATTTTAAGTACTATCACTCGTCTGCAAGTTGAATTAGATCCTAATTCGGAACAACAGGTAATCCAAAATTTTCGTCAAGCTCAAAGAAGAACAATAATATCTATTAGGTTTATTTTACTATTAATTATCGTACCACTTCTGACGCATCAAATAGCAAAAGCTTTTGTAGTAGGGCCAGTTGTTGAGGAGTTTAGAGACACTGAGCAAATGCAAGTATTCCTCAATTCCGAAATGGAAGAGGAAGCCCTTGGAGAATTACAAAGATTTGAAGAAAAACTAAAGTTTGAAAATTTCATTAGAAATGCCCCGCCACTGTTGCCTGATCAGATAGAAGTTGAAATGAAAAAGAGGGCAGTTGAGCTTGCTAAAGAATTTCGGAGCGAAAGCTCTAATGCTATCAAAAATGTTTTTGCAGATATTTTCTCGGTGGGTGCTTTTATCTGGCTTTTAGTCGTCAGCAAGTCTTCTATTGCTGTAATTAAAGATTTCTTTGATCGTATTGTCTATGGACTTAGTGATAGTGCCAAGGCATTTATCATCATTTTGTTTACTGATATATTTGTAGGTTTCCACTCTCCTCATGGTTGGGAAGTACTTCTAGAAGGTGTATCACGTCATTGGGGATTACCAGCCAATCGAGATTTTATCTTCTTATTTATTGCTACATTTCCAGTAATTTTAGATACTATATTTAAATATTGGATATTCCGATATTTGAACCGGATATCGCCTTCAGCAGTTGCAACTTATCGGAATATGAATGAATAGGGAGTGGGGAGTAGGGGAAAATTTTGGTGTTTTGAGGGAAGTGGGATAATATCAAAAATTTGAATTTTGATGAAAAAGATAATTGCTGAGTTAAGAAAGTTTAACAAAGTTATCGCCATCAGCTTACCTGTAGTTTTGTCAATTTTCCTGGTGCGTATGCAATCTTTGGCGCATCAGGAACTTAGCCCACCTGAATGTCGGGTGAAAAAGTGGGATATACCAGTTTCTTTGACTGCTGAAAATCAAAATGCATTTATACAAAAGCAAAAATCACTATTAATTCAGAGACTACCAGTTACTTGTTGTCAAGGTGATACCTCTTGTTTAGATGAACTTCTCTATGGAGAAATACCAGACAAAAAGGCACTGTTAAGTGCGATCGCTCGTAGTCTCCAATACTTGCAAACGGCTAATACTGCGGCTGCTTATCAAAACTATCAGGTGGCTGGGATTACGCGCGATCGCATCATCAAAAGCTTGAAAAGATTCCGCGAACTCCTACTAACAACTAATTCTGCAACAGAATTACATCAAGCCACCCTGCGAGAATTTGTTCTTTACCAGTCAGTGGGTAAAGACACCAAAGGTTCCGTTTTGTTCACCGCCTATTATGGTGCTTTAGCGCTGATTCGCGCCTCTATTCCCTTTGCTAATCCTACCGGAAAAATGGAGGAGCGCATCGTTAGTCGTTATGTTCTTGACCAAGATACCGGAGGTGCAATTAAAGGTGCAGGTAGGGTAGATTATTTTTTAGGTACTGGGAAATTAGCAGGCGATCGCGCTGGTGTCACAGTCAGCAATGGACAATTATTTTATCTATTACTCAAGTCCAAGAATTAAACACACTCGCATTTTAATACTAAGAATCCCCACTTCTCTAAAAAGTCGGGATTCTTAGCCTTTCGGCGTAAATAAAGTACACATTCCAAATAAATGAAACGCTTAGGGTAACTAGGAATTACGAATTACGCTTCTATATCCATGTCACCACCATCATCATCGTCATGATCATAAGGGATATCGTCAAGGTCTATCATTTCTGAGATTTCTTCTACTTCAGTTAAATACTCAGATTCTTGATGTTCCCGCTCTATTAGACGACCAGTTGACTTTAACCATTCCAAAAGAATGAACTCATTACTTGTACGAATTACAGGCGCTCGCTGGTTACGAGGTTCTTCACGCAAAGGGCTTATAGGCATAAAAAAACTCACTTTGAATTATGGGTCACTGTGCAAAAACAGGAAAATTGTCCAGTAGGGTTAAAAGTCTTGTATAACAAGTCTTTTTCCAACAGATGAAATGTGAACTATTGAGTTTTTTGTTTTCTTGTCCGTATAGTTACTTACCATTAAAATGTCTTCCCGTCAGTCCTAATAATAAATCTTCAAGCGGACGCGATCTCACAAGGCATTTGGTACTTTAGCGAGAGTTTCATACATATTAGAGGGTAATGCAGACAATCTGTTCGCTACAGCGACTGCATCAGCTAAGTTGCTAAATTGACATCGGACAATCTCTTGTCCATTTCCTGAGGGGAATCGCTTCCTAGCTTTGTTAGATACAGCACAAATAATCGCTAAAGCTTTGGCGAACCCATCTTTTGTCAATATTGTTTCTTTAGCGAACCCTTCAACAGGGATAAGGCAGACCTCAAATCGATAGCCAGGTCTAGGAGAAACAGCTATGTCAATATAGGGTTTATCTTCTTTCCTGATTCTGCGTAGATATTGGGCAGTCGAATTAGTATCATGCAAATCAGTTCCAAGGGCATAAGTAAAAAAGCAATCTTCTGTCAGGGATTCAGGACGGGTAATTATCTCCGTTGCCATAAGTTCAAGTAGTATTCGTATGTTGTCTTGGTTTGTGATCCACTCTACTGTCCAATCTCACTTGCTTAAGGGAAAGTTGCTGCCTACATCGCCGCCTTTTCAAGAAGTTGGAGATATAAATATAGCTTAGGTAAGTAGCATTCTAGTTTACTGTCTGTTCTTCTTAAGTCATTTTTTGAAGTTTGGATATTCAGCAATTCCTGCCCAAAAGTTGGCGAAGGCTTTTTGTAAATGTCGTAATCCTTGTTGTAATGGCACACTGCTAACTTCGTTGAGAAATTGCAAACCTTCCTGCTTTTTCCATTCAGTCAACAAGGAACTTGTTTTTATATAGTCAATTGGTTCAAGTCTTTCATACCAAGCTTCCCTTCTCGCCGCCAACGCTCGGTTGTAAACCAAACGCGCATATCCCATAGTCTTCGGCAACAAGGTTTCTTGCTTAGGAGTTGGGTAAAAACGATAGCGGAAAGCTTGTTCCATATACCTTGCAGATACTTCTTACATTATGCAACACATTGTGGTTTTTAAACTTAATTTGGTATTTGTTGTCAATGCGTAAGTTGTATAAACTTTATTATTGATTCTATCCAGATGACCTTCCCTGCACTTAGTCGTAAAAATGACTGAAATTTTTTAAGTATTTTTTCGCAAATCAAATAGGATTGCGATATTTAGGCAAAAGGATAAAGCGTGGTCTATTTTCTGCTACTGACGATAGACTGAAATTAACCACATGTGAATGGTAATGTTAACATAATCAATCTCCAAAATTATTCCCAAAGGTCTTGGCAGATGGGATACTTTAGCCACAGCGCTGTGAACTTTCCCAAAGTTGTAGCAATTAATGTATTATTTTGTAGTGACTGCTGTAAGGATAAGACCTTACAAAACGGCGGCTTGGAGTAATAAAATGTTTCCTGTAGAAGGTGTAACTATGCTTCCAAGCATTGTCTCGCGTTTTTACTGGATTTACCAGTCTTTAATTGAGGCAAAAGCGCTGGCATAGCAAGAGCTTAGGAGGACTGTAGCAGTTCTGGTTTAAAGCTCGAAACCTAGTTTCTCAAACCATGCATACTTCCCTTTTAAACTAAAATTAATATTTAATTAATTGAAATGAATAATAGTTTGTGTCCAACGTAACATTTTACTGCGAAATTTATATTTTTATTAAAAATAAATGTTAAATCATGTTAAATTGAGTTGAATATTGTAAATTTTTAGACAATAAACACTCAAGTACACCATAGGAAAATTAGCAATGTCTAGACAAAGTTCTCACAAGAGAAACTTTTTCAAAGCTTTAACTGGTAGCGCACTCAAAGGATCTCAGAAGTTAAGACTGGGGTTGAAATCTAGCTTGATTATTCTAGTTGAATCTGTACCCTTTTTGATTGCTTGTGCTGTACTTGTAAGCGTTATCAGCCTAAATAGTCCTATTTTGCTTTTTTGTTTACTAGTTGGTAGTTTAATTGCAGTCATCACCCAGCAAATTGGGCAGCAGGTGAATTTACCAAGGCGATCGCTAATAATATTACAAATATTAGCAGCAGCCGTAATTTTGAGTTTGTATTGGTTAGACTGGTTTGCAGCCCCTGCACAAGCACAGTTTTTTGGAGAAGCTGAAAGGTTTTTCAAAAGAAACTTAGGTGGTGCACAAACAGCCGGTGGTGGTAGCGAGGCAGCAATAAGTTTGATATTTAATGTGTTGCGGGCGATTTACTTACTCTATATTGCAATTTCTCTGGTTGGTGTGATTAACGCAGTGCGTAAAGATGAGGATTGGCAAAGCATTGCCAGAACTCCCCTATTAGTTGTTGTTGCTGTTACCATTGCTGATGTACTCACACGCTTTGTAATTGGGCCACAAGGGCAGTAAATAATTTAGATATTTCATATTTCAAATGTCTCAAGAGCGGGAACAAGATTTTCGTCCAGTCAATCAGATTCTAGGAAGCCAACCCTCATTAGGGCCAATCCCTGCCGATCAAATTCTTCCTTGGACGGTTATTGCCTTAGCCTCCTACTTTATTGTCAACGGAGTTTTTGGTGGTATTTTCCAAGAAGAGTTTCAAAAGTGGTTGTGGACAATACTAATGACTGGTTGGGGAATAGGAACTTGGTGGATTTTAACTGGTGGTAGGAGTTGGAGTTTTTTAAGTAAATTTATAGGCGTTCCCACTTGGACAAGAGGCTTTGCTCGTTATCAGAGCTTATTGGAAGTTAACAATGAAGCAAAAAATCGGAAAACAAAGCGTCAGCGTCGCCGGAAATGAAAGTAGATTAACACCATTTGAAGATGCCTTGCACTTGGCGACAATGCTACGTGTCGCAATGAATGGACGTGATATTGGCGCTTACCTGTTGACAAAAGGCACTCAAAGAGATCGGTTTTGCTTTGTTTTTGGTTTTGACTGTAAGGGAATTCATACCACTTTAAGAGCCGAACAAATCGATACACTCTTTAATAACATTGAAGCCGGATTGAAAGACATTCCTAGCGGTGAAAGAATGACACTGCATTTGGGATCTTTTAGTTCCGACAAAGAGCGCCAAAAAGAATTAGTATCGCTAATCAAAAATGCGCCATCACGAGATATCAAATATTTGTTGATGGCAGAAAGAGCCAGAGTCAAAGAATTGACTATTTCTGGTGTTCGTAAGCCTAAATTTTTGCGGATTTATGTCACTTACACCATTGAATCCAACTCCAAAAATGCAGATGATTGGATAGAAAAGCTTTTAGTTAGAGCGGAATCATGGTGGTTAAAATTCAAAGGCGATCTTTCAGAAGTAGAAAACCAGCGCATTGAAACGCTGATAACCAATGCTTACAAGCAGGGTTTTCTACGCTGGGAACAAATTTTATCTAACCAAATGGGATTGGATGTCAAGCCTTTGAAAGCTGATGAACTCTGGGAAGGCATCTGGAAAAGGTTTAATGATACGCAACCAATACCGATTCCCCAGTTGCTGACTTTAGATGAAGAAGGAATGCACGAGCAAGTTAATTCAGATTTAGCTAGTACTAAATTGCTTCTAGACAATATCCACGGCACAACTTTGCTGATGGAGTCTAGCGTACCTTGTGCCGATCGCCGTTGGGTTAATGTTAACAATCGTTATATTGGTGCATTGTCATTTCTGGAAAAACCCGGAGGTTGGGTAAATAAATCTACTCAACTGCGATATCTATGGGAACTGTTGGCTAGAGAAACAGTAGTAGATACAGAGATTTTTTGTGAGTTGACTGCGGCAAATCCAGCAATGGTGAAAACTACTTTGCAACGAGTCTTGAAGCAGTCAAACATGACGACAATCATGGCTCAAGAAAAAAGTAAAACTATTGATGTCAACGCGCAATTAAAGTTGAAGAAATCGGTAGCAGCACAAGAACAATTATTTGAAGGTGCAGTCCCGATTTATACGAGTATCGTTATTTTGGTACATCGTCCAACTGTCGATAAATTAGATGAGGCAACAAGATATATTGAAAATTGTTTTCAACGTCCAGCAAAATTAATTAGGGAAACTGAATACGCCTGGAAAATTTGGCTGCAAACTCTACCAATAGTTTGGGAAGGTTTGTTAGCGACACCTTTCAATCGTCGCCAGCTATATTTAACAAGTGAAGTTCCCGGATTAATGCCTTTAGTTTTAACTAAACAGGGTGATAAACAAGGCTTTGAGTTGATTGCTGAAGAAGGTGGAACACCCATACATTTAGATTTGTTTAATCAACACAAAAATTTAGCTTTATTTGCGACAACTCGTGCTGGTAAATCGGTGTTGGTATCAGGGATTTTAACTCAGGCTTTGGCGCATGGCATTCCTGTTGTGGCGTTAGATTTCCCTAAACCTGATGGTACATCTACTTTCACTGATTACACAGAGTTTATGGGGGCGAATGGAGCGTACTTTGATATCTCCAAACAATCAAATAACTTATTTGAACAGCCAGACTTACGATCGCTAGAACCAGAACAACAGCGCGATCGCTTTAACGATTATACCGCCTTCCTAGAATCAGCTTTAATGACAATGGTTTTAGGATCATCGACTGAAAGTCAAATTTTATCGCAAACCGTGCGATCGCTCCTCAACTTAGCATTAGAAGCCTTCTTTGCTGATGAGGGCATACAAGAGCGATATCGACAAGCGATGGCGGGAGGATTTGGCACTCTTGCTTGGCAAAAAACCCCTACCTTAAAAGATTTTCTGTTTTTCTGTTCATCAGAACACTTGCAGCTAAGTACTTTAACTGGCAGAGTAGAAGACGCCCTCAGTCAAATTCAGCTGCGCTTGCGGTTTTGGCTTTCTAGTCGGGTGGGACAAGCTATTTCTGCACCATCTAGCTTTCCTACCGATGCACAACTTTTAGTTTTTGCTCTGAGAAACCTATCAGATAGTGAAGATGCAGCCGTACTCTCTCTGAGTGCCTATTCAGCAGCATTACGACGCGCATTAGGTAGTCCAGCTTCTATATTCTTCATTGACGAAGCACCAATTCTATTTGAATTCGAGCAAATATCTGACTTAGTTGGGAGAGTTTGTGCAAACGGCGCTAAAGCCGGGATCAGAGTCATCTTATCAGGACAAGATCCTGATACAATTGCCAAATCTAAAGCTGCATCTAAGATTTTGCAAAACTTGACAACACGATTGATTGGACGCATTCAACCGGTTGCAGTGGATAGTTTTGCAGATATCTTAAAGTATCCCCGCAACATTATTGCTCGTAATGCCTCAGAAAGCTTTTTTCCCCGGAAAGAAAGCGTTTATAGCCAATGGCTGTTAGATGATAACGGTATTTATACATTCTGTCGTTATTATCCAGGTTACGAACAATTGGCAGCAGTTGCTAATAACCCTGCTGAACAAACTGCACGTAGTAAAATGATGCAACTTCATAGCGATAAATATGAAGCAATTTCCGCATTTGCACGTCAGTTAGTGGCTAATCTGCGTAGTAGTTAATCGGGTTCTGTAAGCAGTTAACAGTGATTCAAAAAGTTATATAGAACTCCTATTTGATTTTTGAAAAAGCTCCGTATAACTCGAAAAAGCCGATTCCCCACTCCCTACTCCCTACTCCCTACTTTGCTATAAATCATAGTTAAAAAGCTAAATTACCTTTTTCAGGCACAAATCTATGCGAAAAACTACCATTTTTACTCTGACGTTTCTATCTTTGGCAATTCTACCAGTAATGGCACAACAAGATCAAACGCTAGTAGGCCAGGTTTGGAGTGATTTTCAATCATATTCCAGAGATTTGCAAGATTACTTTCAATATAAGAATCTAAGCGAAAACTTAAACCCTTTAGAGTTAGAGAGTCAAAATGCTCTTACTACTACCAGTAACGAGGGAGAATTGAAAATACCTAACCCCGTCGCTGCGGGACAAAAGGTTCGTGATAATGTGATTGACTACTCTTATCGTTCACAGTCTAGAGCAAGCCGCTTTGAAAATAATGCAGCAGTACGGGGAAATTTAGTTAGTAATGAACTCAATCGTTTAATTACCCGTGGAGTAGCTGTAGGTGTTCTTGGTAAAAATGCACAAAGTCGGATAAAAGGAAAGTTAGAAAATCTTCAGTCGGAGCTTTTTGACAGTTCTGGTTCTGAGGGAACTGGCTCAGTACCAAATGTTAGTTGTCCTCCTGGTGGGATAACCGCACAAGACATAACTTGTAGGCTTATAGAACAATTGGTAACTCAATTGCTAAACCCCAACACTGAAATTATTCAACTCCAAAAATTACAATCAAGAATCATAGCAGAAACATTTGCTCAGTCAATACAAACGAATCAGTCTTTACAATATTCTAATTTAAATTTAGCAAACATTTCTCAGCAGGCAGAAGAGACAAATCGCGCTCGGAGAGTAGATACATCTACAGAAGCGGCGCGACTTTTACGAGCTACATCTCAACTAGATTTGTTTGGCAGACAAAAAGTTGGTAAGTAGAATTTTAGGATAAAAAAACTCTAATTTTCCTTTCCATATAATTTTTAAAATCCTTAAGAGCTTGTTTGAAAAGTGGTTGGCTGTGATTTTAGGCATTTATTCATCCCCTATAACCCCCTTAAAAAGGGGAGAAAGAAACTCTAAGAGGAAGCCTTTTAAGGCTTGTCATTACCCACATCTTTTCAATCACTAGCTTCGTTGTTATCCCGCTTAGGAATAAATTCCAAAGCTAATAGCTAAAGTCCTCTCAAGAGGACTAAATACAATATTTTCAGCCATGTAGATGGCTATATCTTGTGAAAACGAAAATTTCAGTCCACTTAAGTGGACTTGAGCTATTAGCCCAGAACTTAAGTTCTGGGCGGGATGTGAGTAAGTGTTACACTTTGACTGTTGCAAAAAAAATGTTGGTATAGCGGTTATCGGTTCAGTGAGGTACAAGAACCCCACCCCCAACCCCCTCCCCGCAAGCGATGAGGGGACTATGATGTACCTCATCTGATTAGGAAACGCTATAATTACAAGCCTTTTTAAGGGAGAAACCGAAATAAACCAACAGTAAGTCTAAAAAACAGTTTGATAGAGTGCGTTAGCGACAGCGTAACGCATCGAAAGATCCGGAATGGTGCGTAACATTCCTAACGCACACTACGAAATAAAAAAAACAGTCTATTAACTCAAAATGCAACTTGCTATTAAACTAATTTTTGCCCAACTAGGCAACCAACTAGGCATTGATGAGGTTCTCAATAATGGTGCCGCAACTTCCCAAAGTACTGCCGACGGTTGGAATAGTCAATGGCTGAATTTATTACAAAATACCGGCAATGGTACCTTGTATGGAACGCTGACAAATCTGGGTATTTTTTTTGCAGTAGGAACCCTGTTATTTTTTATGATACAATTCCTCAGAGACTTAATATCCTACGAATATAGTCGTCCAATATCAGCTTTAATCTGGCCTTTTGTTGTGGTGATTCTCTTAAGTAATTCAGGGAAGGGAAGTATCCTTTCTAATCTGACACTGGGATTACGGGGTTATTTAAACACTCAAGTAGTGGTATCACCAGATGCGAGTAAAATGTACCAAGAAGCACTGAATATGAGTGTTGCTGAAGAAATAACTGGTTCTTTTCTGCGCCCTTGCCAATCGCTAACTGGTGAACAACAAAGTAAATGCTTTGCCCAAGCTTCGGAGAGAATTAATATTCTCTTGCAGAGATATAGAACTACATACGGAAGGAGAATTTGGATAAATAGGCTACAAACTAAGATAGATAATATTAGATATGGCACTAGCGTTGTATCAGAAACCTCATTTAATTCTTTGTTAGGTTCTACAGTCCAAACAAGTATCAAAAACTTTTTAGTTTCCTTACAATATGCCTTTCAAAATCTGATAGAAGCTACTATGTTGCTAATAGCACTTTTAGGGCCAATAGCTGTAGGTGGCTCTTTACTACCTGTAGCTGGTAAACCAATTTTTGCATGGCTGACCGGATTTTTATCTATTGGAATCGCCAAGATTTCATTCAATATTATTGCTGTTGTGACTGCCGCAGTTATTGTAAACGGGCCAGGTCAAAATCTTAATGCTGATCCAGACTTAATGTGGTTCATAATTTTTCTGGGAGTTTTAGCACCAATTTTATCGCTACTTGTGGCTGCTGCTGGCGGTTTTGCACTCTTCAGTGGTATCAGTAATACAGCTTCTTTAGTAAGGGAGAGGATATAAATTCAAAATTCAAAATGAATAAAATTTTGATAAGTGTCGTAACTGCTGAATAATGTGTAAATCGTAATTAATATCAGGGCTATTTCATTCTCATCTAGCCCGCCTCAGAATGAATTCACCAGTCTAATAGCGAAAGTCATCTAAAAATGACTGAGAAAAGGTTCTAGTCCGTTAAAACGGACTTTAGCTATTAGCCTAGAACTTTAGTTGTGGGCAGTTTATGTATAGAATGAAATAGCCGTATAATTAATATATAATAACTGAAGTTTTTTGCAGAAGAGGTGAGTAAATGGTGCGTTTACTAGAAAAAAGACAAAGAACTGCAAGTGTTTTGACAATTTTTGCGATCGCTACCTTCAGTTTACATATATTAGTTTTATTTTTATTCTTATTACAAGGGCTAAATATTCGCCAACTCAGTCAGAGAAAAGCTCCTAACTTTGTGCAATTAATAGACGGTAAAGCAGTAGCTAATATTGATGATTTAGCAAGAGAACCAGAAGCAATTCGCCAATTCATCAGCAAAACGATGATATCAATGTTTAGCTGGTCTGGAACCTTACCACCACAAAATATCGAAGAAGTTGCAACTCCCAAACCAGATTTAGGAGTTCTTATTCAAACACCTCAAGGGGGTAGCCAAAAAGTTAGTACCAGCAGTTGGATAGCTAGTTTTGCCTTATCCGAAGACTTTCGTAAAGGTTTCTTAAGCACAGTTGCAGAAATGACACCGGCAGAAGTTTTCTCTGAAAATCCCAGCCTAGCTATGACATCACAATTAGTTATTAAGCGGGTTTATCCGCCAAGACAAATTGCACCAGGTAAGTGGCGAGTGGGTATGGTAGCCGACTTAATTCAAAAAAACCGAGTTGGTGGTGCAAGACTCATAACTCCTTTTAACAAAGATTTACTTGTACGTGCAGCAGATTATTTTGGTAATCCGCAAGGCGATAATGGCACAGACCTACAAAAAGCAATTTATAGTGTCCGCGCTGATAGATTAGAAATTTATGAAATTCGGAACTTATGTTTGCTAGATGGCAACAACAGCCTTAACAATGATAAATTAACCCAATGTGGTACTGGACAAACATCTGATAGCTTTATCAGATGAGTAGGGAGTGGGCAGAGAGAGACGCGATTAATCGCGTCTGTACTAGGGAGTAGGGAATCAGCCTTTTCGAGTTGAGGGCTTTTTTAAAAAATCAAATAAGACCTATAGATTTCTAATTCCCTAATTTTTATAAATATAAATGCAATTACTCAAACCAGAAAATAGGAAAAATAACCCCTTGCCACTCTTAGCAGTAGGAACATTTGGGTTACATGTATTTACCCTGCTTTTACTACTATTTCACGGGTCTATGTTACAGGAGTTAGGTCGTCAACGCACACCTCAAAGTTTAGTACAGCTTGTTGATGGTCGCGCTATAACCGTAGACCCCGAACCAAATTTAGAGCGACAGCCAGAGGCTATTCGGCGGTTTGTGGCTGAAACTATGAGCTTAATGCTTACCTGGTCAGATCAACAGCCGCCAACGCAAGTCTGGGAAATTACCTCCCAGCTGGTAGCTGATAATTTTAAACAAAAACTTCAGTCAGAAATTACCAATTTAAATCCAGATAGCCAATTTGAAAATGTTAATAGAGGAGCGGAGAATGTATTAGTAATCCAAAAAATCTCTCAACCTACAGAAATAGGTAATGGACAGTGGAAAGTGGAGATGTTTGCTAATCAACTAGTATTTAGCGGTTATGATAGGTTGGGAAAATCAACTTCGTTTAATAAACAAATTTTAGTTAAAGCAATAGATGCAATAGATGAACCCGCAACTTCCCTACCAAATGCAGCACTACCATTGCAGTTCGCAGCTTACCGCCTTGGTGAAGCCAGACTAGAAATTTATAATGTATGTGATATCAAAGATAAAAATTGTTCTGGAAATCCTAACCAAGCTTTACCATGACTAAATACTCAACTCCTGCAGAAACACCTGCTCAAAATGGATTTACTCTAACCCCCGATGCTCAACAACAAGATGTAGAATCTTTTGATTGGGAATCGCGGATGTCAAGGTTAGTCGGCTTTGAAGAAGAATCTTCTCCCGATACCCAAGGATCAGAAGACTCTGCAACGCCGCAAGAGTCGCTATCTCTTCCACAAGATATTCAGACAAAGCAACCCCTCTCATCTAATCCCTTTGCAAAGTTAGGCTTGGTAGGTGCTGCTACCTTTGCGATCGTTTTGGTAGGTGGTCTGTTTTTGTCCCAGTTGATGAACCCCGGCACTGAAAAGCCAAAAAATATTGTTCCTCCACAAGTGCGTGAGCAGCCAACTGATGAATCTACCTCTCAACAGCTAGCAGGCGAAGTAGATACTCTAAAAACGAAATTAGCCCTGACTGAACAAGCAGAGATGGTGAAAGCCGCCCAACAACAGCTTAGAACTGCCAAATCAACGCCTACAGTAGCTTTACAAGAACCGTCAGTTTCTTCCAGAGGTACACAGAGAGTGATCCCAACACCCCCACCAACTGCTTACATACCTCGGACAGTTACAGTTGAGCGCATCGTTAAAGTACCTGCTTCTCAACCTTTGCGATCGCCCCAACTACCAGTTGTGACGCCAAACCCTCAACCCGTAGTCAATATAACTCCACCATCTCCACCAAGCCCATTGCAAGAGTGGAAAAGGTTAGCAAAGTTAGGTAGTTACGGTCAAGTAGATGCTACGAATCAATCTAATAACATCGCATCTGCTCCTGAACCCGCAAACAATCCGCAACCGCAGGAACAGACACCCCCACCGAAAACTCCTGCTCCTGCGGTGAGCCAAGCGCAACCCTTGGGACAAAAATCCTTAGCAGTAGGGACTAGTGCTAAAGCTGTGTTAGCAACAGCGATATTTGGGGAAACTACTACCAGATCAGGCGGTGGTGATGAAACAAGCGAAGCGAAAAATGTATTTGTGATCCGATTGCAAGACGCCTTAAAATCTAAGGATGGTACTACCGTTATAGCTGCAAACACCGAATTCCTAGCTGAAATTCGTTCCATTAACGAACAAGGTCTTGTGCAGATGAACGTAGTTAAACTTATCTCGCAAAATAATGGCAACCCTACCGAACAAAGCTTACCAAACAATGCAATTATTATTCGCGGTACCCAAGGTAAACCTTTAATAGCAAGTAAATTTCCCGGTCAAAGTTCGTCCATAGCATCAATGGATCTAGGATTATTCGTTTTGGGAGGTCTTGGTAAAGCGGCAGAGTTAATAAATCGTCCTGATACCAGAGTTCTGCCTTTATATGGCAACAACGTCGTCAATCCCGACGGTACTCTTAACGAAACGGGCGACGGCAACACCAACTCCAGCCCCAACCGCGGTTTCATAACTGGTTATACTACCATTACAGAGAACAGACGCAACCTTGCAGCTGGAATTGTAGAAGGTGGTTTCAACTCTGTAGTACCCCAAATTGCTCAACGTAATCAACAGGCGATCGCCCAAATGTCACAACCAACTAATATTTGGTTTATGAAGGCTGGCACAACTGTTGAATTATACGTTAATCAAACAATCTAGTTTTTGAAGGTAGGATTTATACCAATTTTAGATTTTTGATTGGGTAATGGTAATTGGTAGTTAGTTTTCTTTCTATCTTTCCCATACTCTCCTGTTCTATCTACCAATCTCCCCATTTGCAACCATGAAAAATAAACCTAACTTGTCAGGAAATACCCCAGGTAATTCTTATTTCCTACCTATAGCTTCCTTAATTTTCTCGGTTGCTATGTTATTTTTGGTAGGCCGTGCTGGTGCTAATAACGCTGTTCTGCGTTCCATATTTTCCTGTCAAGCACAGGGTTTAGGGGGAGCAATACCTACTATCGACGTTTGGTATCAACAAGGAACAAACTTAAGCTTTATTCCGGCTGGGGAAGTAATTAAAAAAGTTTGGTTAAACGATCCATCACAGGTAACTATAGACTTTGATGGGCCAGTATGTATGCAGTTTGGTCAAGACTCTAATAGTAATGCAGGAGATTGTAAAAACTCCGCAGCGAATGTAATTCAACTCAGACGAATTCAAAAACTGGATATTCCTGGGCTTCCTCCCACTAGCAATACACTTTTAACAGTTGTTACCGAAGGGCAAGGTAGAAATAAGTTGTATACTTTTCGAGTGATATATAAAACAGATAACCCTGAATATCACACTTTAGCAGTTTTCGCCGATCCTTCTGGTCAGGAAGGAGCTTGTGCTAAAGTTTCACAATAAACTTTTAGCAAAAGTACCCGACAGCGAAAACGACTGAAGTTTCCCTCCATAAAAAGCGCTGATGCCTACGTATGTCTGCATTGTGGCGTTTCAAAATCTTTGCTCTAATATCAAGTCTGGGTAATTAGTTATGACTCCCACAGTCATAGCACCCCCAGCCTCTCCCGAAGAGCAGGGCTATGGTGTACACACAAGTGCTGCTGTCCACATACGTTTCAACTCTTTTACCCACATTTTTGTCAGAGTTAAACTGTCACACTCACCGACATCCCGCCCAGAACTAAAGTTCAGGGCTAATAGCTGAAGTCCACTTAAGTGGACTAAATTGATCGTTCAGTCCACTTAAGTGGACTTCAACTATGAGACTTGGAATTCATTCCGAGGCGGGATAGAAACGCAGTGCGAGATTTATTAATAAAGATATGACTGCGACAAGGCTTGTGTGTACACCGTAGCTCCGCTCTTCGGGAGGGGAGACAAAGCGTAGCTTTGGCGGGGTGGGGTTAAGAGGATATAAGCCTTTGGGCAGTTTTTTTCTTTATAGAGCAAGGTTAGGGTAGGCATAGGCATTGCTGTAGTTCAATAAATTGAAAAACGCTATGACTTAACTGATTTAACTGACTCAGGCATTTTCAACCTCTATCTTTATAAATCTTCAGATAAAAACTAACGACAAATTCCAAATTCATGTAAATATAAAGAAAAGCTTAAGAGGTTACAGACTCATGCTAACAGCGAAAATGATGCAACAGCTTTGGGCTGTAATCGAGTCTACCCAAGTCAGCACCCTGCTCCAGTTTGACGATGCTGCTTTAGTACAAGTGCTTCTCCAGCAGTTAAAAGCAAAGCAGGCTATTGATCCCCAGGCAGATAGCACCCTCAATTCTTATATAAAATCTAAACTGCCCCTCATTCGTGATACGGCTGAAGGTAGATTATCCTTCGGGCAAGGCGGCAATCATTAGTACGAGAAATCTAAATGATTCCTCACTGCCAAGCATACGCTCAGAGTTAAAACAGTTGAATATTATGAATAACTGGCTAGTAATTGCCCTAGTAGCTTATCTAATTGGAGCAGCGATTGAAGGGGTGAGTACAGCCAGTCAGCTATCTCATTCAGTGCCAGAATTAGCTAAAAGCACACAAGCTCACCCTTCAGATTCTGCTACTGAGTCTAATTCGACTTGGCAAGTTGTGGCCGCCATCGCCTCAGTAAGTATATGTGGAGCTTTTTTGTGGCCTTGCCGCCTTTTCCACCGTTTAATTAAAGGCAAGGTTAATTCGTAAGCTTAACCCCGGCTGAAGTACAGGGGTAAAAAATATATCAATTTGCAGTTTGTTCTGGCGTCGCTACATTTTGCCCAATTTTTGGCTCCGTTCCCGCAAGCAGTCGTTCAATATTAGTGCGATGGCGCAAAATCACATATAATCCACCGGCAATCCCAAACAGAATATAGGGTAACGGTTGATGCAAAAGTACCATGAAAATGGAAACAGCGATCGCACCTGCAATTGAACTTAAAGAGACAATCCGCGATATCGCCACGACGATGGCAAACACACCTGCTGTTGCTAAACCTATCTGCCAACTCATTGCCAACAAAATCCCCAAGCTGATAGCCACGGATTTACCACCGGTAAAGCCCAAAAAAATTGATTTACTATGTCCCAGAATGGCAGCTAACCCAGATATTATTACTATCCACGGTTGCCATATTTGTGCATCTACCGTTGGGGGGATATAATTTTGAATTGGGTTAAAATTGAATAACCAGTAAACTAGAGCGATCGCTAATACTCCCTTTAAGGAATCAAGTACTAAAACGAATGCTCCTGGCCCTTTCCCCAAAGTTCTTAGTACATTAGTTGCTCCAGTGGAACCTGAACCAACTTCCCGAATATCAATACCTTTTAGCTGCTTCACAGCAATGTACCCTGTGGGAAAAGAACCCAATAGGTAAGCTATGACGATAATTGCCCCGCACAGAGTTAACCAAATAGCCATAATAAAATTCAAAATGACGCTCGAAGACTCGCTAACGCTGCGCTAACAAAATTTAAAAAAGTCAAGAGGTATTACTCTTGACCAATGACCAATGACTAATGACTCATTTAAAAGTCATCATCATAGTTTCTCACGGCTTTGGGGTCAGGAGCAAAGGCTAACCACAGGGGAAATTGCAGCAGTGACAAACTGATTTGTTCCTCTGAATCGTCAATGATAATTAAGGGCAGTTGATTGGCTTTCGTCAATCGATCTGCTTTCTGAGCGACAGCATCAGATGCCTCAAATAATACCACACCTCGGTCTGGGCCGAAATCTGGGCGACCGATTCCCAGACAGTCTTGCAAGCCGCGCCGCCATTCACCTAATCGCTCAGGTGTATTAGCTAAGACTAAAGTACGGACGCGATCGCCATACAACTTGTGTAATATCGAAATTGCGGCTGAGGCAATCAAAATATTTTGTAAGCGGCTACCCATTGTCCGCAAACCACCCCGTCCCCCTTGGGTAAAAAACCAGTTAGAGACTCGTTCTGCGTGGATTGGTTCAAAGGTACGGCGTAGTTGCCACGCTGGCCCATAATAATCTGGTTTATTACGGTATTGGTCAATTAAGCGGCGAATTTGCTTAGTAGTATCTTGAAATTGCTGTTGGGCAAATTGAGGTATTCCAGGTTGAGGTTCAACTGGTTTAGTCTCTTTTACAGATGGTTTTTCTCGTTCCACCACACTTGGCGTTAGTTGCAACTGTTCAGCAGTAGAGGCCAAATCCTGTAAGCTACCCGTGAGATAGTCTTTAAAACCCTGCACCCGAATAGCCAAGTCTTGGGATGCACCAGCAAAAGTGGTTCGCATCTCGTTGCGGATACGTTCTTGACGGCGTTCTAGTTGTTCTACAGAAATTTGCAGGGTTTGTTTGCGTTGTTCTAACTGCACCAGCGACTCTTGCACAATTCGTCCCAGTGATGCCTGAGTTTCACCCACTTGTGCCTGAAGGTTTTTGTAAAAAGCTTGCAGCTTGGCTATTTCTTCTTTGAGAGCAGCTTCAGCGCTCTGCAACTCTGCTACTCGCTGCTGTGATTCTGCATATAATAAATGGTTTTCTGATTCCAGTGCGGTATTTTCCGGTTCCGACTGCGCTACAAACTCGCCATTTGAATTTTCTGTTAGCTCTACTGTAGAATCTACCACTTCTGCATTAGAGATAAGTGGCTCAAAAGCTGTGTAGTCTTCTGACGAGCTAACGCCTTCTGTTTCTCCCACTGACTCAACAGATGGATTGACTGGATGTTCAACTGCATTGTTCTGTTCTTGTTTTTCTGCCAACCGCTCATCAATTGGTTCTGGGGTTTGAGATGCCTCTGGGTTCATAAACAATAGTGTAATTCCTATGACGCGAATAAATAGCTTTCAGAAATATTACAATTAAGCTGCCATAAAAGTCCTGAGTTATGAGTGCTGAGTTATGAGTCTAGATCGAAACCACTCAGCACAGATCAAACTCAGGACTAAATACGCGGACAACGTTGTTCTAAGCAAGTTTTCAAGGTATTGGGATCAAATAAAATCGGCAAAAAGTGAATACTTTTAATTTCTTTAAAGTAAAACAGGATCGGGACTCCATTCCAGAAGATCCGCCAGTTTTGCCATTCCTGGTAGGGAAAGCGCCGAATCAATTTTTCGCCTCTGTAAATATCTAAGTCGGTGGCGGTAAATTGCAAACGCAGCGTTAACGCCTGAAACATGAGAAACAAACCAAACAGTGTAAAAACGGAGCCTACCCACGGTTGTACCAACAGTAGTGGAATAGCGGTAATCACTAACACTATAGGTATATTGTAACTAGGCTTGAGTTCCACAGTTGATGTGGAGTTAGGAGCAAATGAACTCGTCACAGTCTTAAATCCTGCTTTATTTACTAGGCATATCTCTCTCCTATTTTAGGAGTCAGGAGTCAGGAGTTAGAAGTTAAGAGTTAGGAGTGAGGAGTTTTAACTCATAACTGATAACTCCTAACTCCTAACTCTTCACTTTTATAGCCCTAAGAATGCACTACCTGTCCCCTGAAACATTAACCAAGAAAGAAAAAAGTTGCTAACAAATATAATTAGCAAGGCAGTCACAACAGCACTTGTGGTTGACTGTCCTACACCTTTGGCTCCTCCTGTTGTCGTCAACCCCCAACTGCAACCAATTACGGCGATTAAAGTGCCGAAACAACACGCCTTAATCATGGCGCTAACAATATCCCAGATCCCAAGAAAGTTACGGGCTGAGTCTAGGAATGCCGTATCAGACAGGTTGTAGAGATTTGTAGCAATTATTAATCCCCCGAACATCCCTGTTACCAAAGACAGGAGGGTTAAAATTGGTAGCATTAAAGAGCAAGCAAGGACGCGGGGAATAACTAGGTAATCGATTGGATCTGTTTTCAACATCAACATGGCATCGATTTGTTCTGTGACTCGCATGGTACCGATTTCGGCTGCAAAGGCAGAACCGACTCGCCCCGCCAAAACCACTGCTGTCAACACGGGAGCGAGTTCTCGTGTCAATGCGACAGAAAGCACTCCGCCGATAATGTTTCCTGCGCCAAAGTTGATAAATTCCCGCGCCACCTGAATGGTAAACACCGCGCCAACAAAAATAGCCGTCAATAGGGCAATAAATAGGGAATCTGGCCCAACTGCTGCCATTTGTTGCAAGGTGTTGCGCCGATGGATTTTGCCCCTCAATAGGTGAACTAGTACTTGCCCACCCAGAAAAATCGCCGCCAGCAGCCGCTGACTCCATTCTCCTAAACTGGATTTGGATGTAGTCTGGTTCAATGTTCTGTAGCTAACTCGGTGACTGCCTTAAGAATAGCGGATGTCATTGGGATAGGGAATGGGGAATGGGGAATGGGGAATGGGGCATTGGGCATGGGGCATGGGGCATGGGGCATTGGGAATGGGGCATTGGGCATGGGGCATGGGGCATTGGGCATGGGGCATTGGGCATGGGGCATGGGGCATTGGGCATTGGGCATTGGGCATGGGGTAGAGGGGAAAGATTTGTTGCAACCTTGCTTCCCTGCTGCTTTTCAATTGAAGATTCAGGAGTAAATTGCATTGAAACTTGTATCTGATCCAGCGATCGCCAAAAAGATTCGTAAAATGAATCAGCGAGTGCGGTGGCAAGACCCGTTAATTGTGGAACGAAACATCGACCAAACTCGGTTGGTGTTGGAAGATAGTCAACCAGACAATCCTGAGTTCTCATTTTTAGTTATCGGTGATAGTGGTTCTGGAAGCCACGGGGGACACAATCCTCAGCGACAGGTGGCTGAACTCTTGCTGCCTCATCACAATGAATGCCGTTTTATGCTGCACACGGGAGACGTGATCTATTTAGTAGGGTCGAGTGAGTATTATCAGCAAAATTTTATCGAGCCTTACCGAGAGTTTATCTTGGGTGGAGAGCATCCCAGACGAATTGCCTATGACCAGATGGTTTTTAAGCTGCCCATTTTACCAGTACCGGGAAATCACGATTACTATAACTTGCCAATTTTATTGGGCTTGGCTTCCTTGACAACATTACCCATTCGTGGATTGTTGCGATCGCGGTTAGACATAGATGTGGGCTGGCACGGTTCAGGAACAGGTGATGCCTACGCACGGGCTTTTCTGGACTATCTTCAGGCGTTTCAACTTCCGGGAGAGTTGGCCAGCCACTTAGATAAGCACTACACAGCCAAGACAGATACAGGTCGTTGTCTTGGCTATGAACCTGGGCACTTCACCCGTCTCCCCAATCGTTACTACACTTTTCGCTATAACGGTATTGACTTCTTTGCCTTGGATTCTAATACATTTAACGATCCGCCACCTCTACCTAAAACAAAAAAAGGTGACTTTGATCGCAAAGTCTTGGAAAAACGTCGTGAAGATTTAGAGCAAGAAAAGCTGCAAATCATTGAGAATTCAGCAAAGCTTGATCCCAAAAAGCCTCATGAAGCCGACCTATTAGACGACTCGCAGTCCAATCTGTCACAAATTGAAGAAATGATTGTCGATATCGATAAGCAACTAGCCACTGACAAAACAATAGTGACTGACACTGAACAACTGGAATGGCTGAAGCAGAAATTAATTGAGTCATGGAATACTGCCGAAGTTCGGGGACGGGTGATTTATTTCCACCATCCTCCCTATGTGACTGAGGCGACCAAGTGGCAACAAGCACAAACTCTGATCATTCGCGATCGCCTTCGTGGTGTTCTGGATGCGGTGGCTAAAAAAGTAGGTTCTCTAACTCAGGGGCGTGCTTTGGTCGATTTAGTATTAAATGGTCACGCGCACTGCTTAGAACACCTTGAGACAATGGATACGGGACACGCTGATGCTCATATCCACTGGATAGTTTGTGGCGGTAGTGGGTTTAGTCTGCGACGACAGAGGGCTGAGGGTGCAGATTTGATGGAAACTTTTGGAAATGAAAATAGATTAGTGGCGCGATCGCATCTCTTCGTTGGTCGCAATGGTCAAGGTTCTCAGAAGCGACGACCTTACTCAGGTTTACGCATTGACGTTAAAGGCGATGGACAGCCCAAGTTTATTGTCCGTCCCTTTGTTGCAGAATGGCATCAGCGGCAATGGCATAATCGTGAACTTGAGCCGTTAATCATTTAAAGAATGGGCATTAATGAACTGGTAAATAAACTAGAAAAATCTGGAAGACCGCTCTTATCGATTCCTATAAATGATAATTTTAAACATTGGGAACCCTTAAAGATCAAAGTTTATGAACGCAGCCGACGATAAAACGATTGTTCGCGAGTATTTCAATTCCACAGGGTTTGAGCGTTGGAGGCGAATCTACGGCGATGGCGAAGTCAACAAAATCCAATTAGACATCCGCAATGGACACCAGCAAACTGTGGATACTGTTCTTGGCTGGCTGAAGGCGGATAACAATTTACCAGAGTTATCAATTTGTGATGCAGGTTGTGGTATGGGTAGCCTGAGCATTCCCCTAGCGGTAGATGGTGCCAAAATCTATGCTACTGACATTTCTGAAAAAATGGTAGAAGAAGGCAAAGATAGAGCCATCAAAACTTTGGGAAATGCCGAAAATCCTACTTTTGCTGTGCAGGATTTGGAATCGTTAAGTGGTGGTTATCATACCGTTATTTGCTTAGATGTTCTCATCCACTACCCCCAAGAAAAAGCCGATGAGATGATTTCTCACCTCTGTTCTTTGGCACAGTCGCGGATAATTCTCAGTTTTGCGCCAAAGACTTGCGCTTTGACTATTCTCAAGAAAATTGGCAGTTTCTTTCCTGGGCCAAGTAAAGCCACTCGTGCATATTTGCATCGTGAGGCTGATGTGGTGAAAATTCTAGAAAGTAATGGCTTTTCATTGCAACGAGAGTCGATGACTCGGACTCGCTTCTATTTTTCCCGTTTGCTAGAAGCTACACGTAAGTAAGGTTAAAGTCGCAGCAAGATGAATATTATACCTTTGCTGCGATTTGACAATCTCAAGGCTTAAAACTGGTAGGTATTCCAGGGGCTACCCCTACGCTAGTAGTAAATTAATATACTGGAACCTGGAACCTTTGCAAAAGTCAGGTTAAAATCCTAACAAAGTTCAAATCTGAAGTAGAACTATGAAGACTGCTGAAAAATTGGCTGCTGGTTGGCTACTGACACTCGGATTCATGTTTTTAACGCTATCAGCAACATCGCTATTTGAAAAATTTGCTACACGTAAAGCCATCATATTACCCATAGATGAGTATGATTTTCCTGCACTCAATACTACTTATGAAGCTGATAATACTGCTGTTAGTGGTCTAATTTTTGGCGTGCCAACGCTAACACTGGGAACATGGTTAGCATTGGGATTATACCGTCAAAGTCGGCAGGAAAAAAAGGCGCTTAATCAACAAGTTAGCGATCGCCTCCAATCGGTTTTTTATGAGATGCTACAAGAAAATCATGGGCGTGTAACTGTTTTGGGCTTTGCAATGCAGTCACAACTACCCGCAGCTAATGCCAGACAATTTTTAGATGAAAAAGCTAAAGAATTCAATGCAAACTTTAAGGTGAACGAAGAAGGGGCTATATCATATCATTTTGATGTCTAATTGATATCCAATGACTTGTTAAATTCCACACCAACTTACGGCTAAGTCTAATGACGCAGATTTTTTTGAGCATAGCTGCCGTTTTAGGCGGTTTGTCGGTGGCTGCTGGTGCCTTTGCTTCCCATGCATTGCGAGAAAAAATTAGTGAGCGGTCGCTAGAAATTTTTGAGACTGGCGCTCGTTACCAAATGTATCATGCTCTAGCACTTTTTCTTGTAGCATTACTAATTAGTCGCACCGAATTTCCTCAACCCACCCTTGTAATAAGTGGATGGCTTTTCATCATTGGCATTGCTATTTTCTCAGGTAGCTTATACGCCCTTAGCTTAACTGGTATTAAATCCTTAGGAGCGATAGCACCACTAGGCGGTGTAGCTTTTTTAGCCGGTTGGGGTGCTTTAGCTTTTGCCGCTTGGAATCTAAAGTTGTAAAAAAAGTTAGGAATTAAGAGTTAGAAGTAAATGAATTAAAACTCCTAATTCTTATCTCCATTTGTTGAAGCCCAATTCCCTCCTTTTGACATCGTAATTTATATGAATAGACCACAGTGGGCATTATGATGTCCACACTACAAGCTTTTATGAAACCCGCGCGGGCGGTTTTTTTGTGTGCAAGATGAACCATTATTTATAATAGCCAGGCATCTTTTCCAAAGTGGGACGCACCCAATATTTTTGAACAAACAGAATTTCCAAATTCATAAAATTTATTACCGTAATATTACAGAAGCCACAAATATAAAAAACCAATAGACTTGTTACTAAATAACATCTAAGAAATTTTACATCTCTAATATCATTCAAACCCATGAAACGACGCAACTTACTTTGGTATTCGCTCTTGTTTACAGCTGGCTGTACAACAGGAGTAAATTCTACTAATAATAGCTCAGATAAAATGGCAATAACTGCACCAAAAAATCTAAAATTTGCAGTTACAGATGTCGTTGGTATGAAAGATTTACAACGAGATTATGGGCTTTTTCGTACCACATTAGAAGAGATATTAGAGACAAAAATTGAGTTTTTTCCTGTAGAAAATCCTACAGCAGCAGCACCAGCACTGTTATCGAGAAAGGTGGATATTGTATTTGCAGGGCCTTCAGAATACTTGATTTTGAATTCTAGGGCAAAAGCTATTCCGATAATTGCCATTGAGCGCAGCAACTACCATTCTATTATGGTAGTTCGTGCGGATAGCAAAATTAAATTATTAGCTCAATTGAAAGGCAAAACAATTGCCATGCGGAAAGTTGGTTCAACCTCTGGACATCTTGCTCCCACGAAGTTATTAATGGATGCTGGATTAGATCCCAAAACTGACTTCAAAACTGTCATGTTAGATGATAAAGGAGTACAAGCTTTAAAAAAAGGTGAGGTAGATGCCTGGGCGACTGCATCTGATAGATACAAAAGTATTTTGGAATCTGAAGGCTTACTTGAGAAAGATTTTTCTGTAATATTTACAGGGCCTTTACTACCTAGTGATGTATTTGTTGCTAGTAATCAGTTGCCAGCTAGTTTTATAGAAGATATGCGATCGCGTATGATTAAGAATCAAGATAAACTAATTCAAAGTTTGCTGACTGCTAAAGCACTTAAAAGATATAAAGGAAGTAAATTAATTCCGGCAAATGATGCTGATTATAATATGATTCGTGAAGTTTATCAAAAAATCGGGCAAGGAAATTTCTTATAATAATATCGCCGATAAATGAATGATAGCTTCTACAAAACGCTATTTTAAAAAAAGTTTTATCTTACTTAGTCACTTAACTGATAACTGGAACATTGCTAAAAAGATTAGTTATGGCTATGCTGTGGCAGTTAGCATTGCTTTTATAGGCACAACAAGTGGTTTGCTAATTGCATACCGTTATGAAACACTTGCCCAGCAACAGTTAAATTTATCTTATCAACAACAATCTCTCTTAAAAAATTTAGAAACTAAAATAACTAGAGTCAGACTACATCCGCAAAGATTAGTTACTGTTTTGGAAAATTCTATTTGGTTAGAATTTGAAAAAAATAGATTTCTAGATGAAATAAGTCAAGTTAATCAACAGTTATCTAAACTAGAAACTTTTATACATACCCATACCTATGATTCGACAATCAATAATACAGATTTGTTGCAATTATCGAATAGTTATAAAAAAAATACAAAAATCTATATTCAGACAGTAAAAGATTTTTGGCAGCAGATTGAACAAGATAAATTGTCAATAAAAGAAGCCAAGGCTGACCAAGAAGAGCTACTTACATTTTTCAAAAAAGAAGTTAATCTCTCTGTTGAATTCGAGAAACTTTCAGATGAATTAATTCGGATTATTGGATATGCTGAAATTCAAGAAAAGCAAGCAAATGCTAATTTTGATAATGCCCAAAAATTGCGAATTCAAATTATTATTGTAAGTATGCTGTTATCAGCTGCGATCGCAGCTATACTATCACTATATACTAGTAGGTTAATTGCCCGTCCCCTACAAATAGTTACTGACGTTGCCAGAAAAATCACGCAAGAATCAAATTTTCAACTTAGAGTTCATGTCACAAGCAACGATGAAATAGGAACATTAGCTACTTCCTTAAATCAATTAGTGGAATGGGTGGGAGATTATACCCAAGAACTAAAGCTAGCTCGCCAAAGTTTAGAGCAACGTGTAGAAGAACGAACCCAAGAACTAGAACTAGCTCGCCAAAGTTTAGAACAACGCGTAGAAGAACGAACCGAAGAACTTCAAAAAACCCTGCAAGACTTAAAAGAAGCTCAAGGGCAATTAATCCAAACAGAAAAAATGTCTTCTCTTGGGCAGATGATAGCAGGTATAGCTCATGAAATTAATAATCCTGTTAATTTTATTTATGGTAATATCCAGTGTGTCAATGACTATACTCAAGACTTATTTAGTTTAGTGAGTTTATATCAACAAGAATACCCAGATTCAATTTTATTAATTGAAGAAAAAATCGAAGAAATCGATTTACATTTTATTAATGAAGATTTGCCACGTTTGCTTTCTTCTATGAAAACTGGTGCTGAACGCATCCGTGAAATTGTGTTATCTTTGCGGAACTTTTCCCGATTAGATGAAGCTGATATAAAGGAGGTAGATATTCATGAAGGAATTGATAATACTCTGTTAATTCTCAATCACAGACTTCAACCAGAAATTGAAGTAATTAAAAAATATGGTAATTTACCTTTAGTTGAGTGTTATCCAGCAAAACTCAACCAGGTGTTTATGAATATTCTGAGTAATGCAATAGATGCTTTGCTAGACCAAAAAGCTGATTCAACTAAAAGTCAACAAATTATTATAACTACATTAAATGTAGATGATATTTACATCCAAGTAGGAATCAGAGATAACGGTTTAGGAATTCCACCAGAGATTAAAAATAAACTATTTGATCCTTTTTTCACAACTAAGCCAGTCGGTAAAGGTACTGGGTTAGGTTTAAGTGTTTGTTATCAGATAATTGATAAACACAAAGGTAAAATAGAAGTGATCTCAGAATTTCAACAAGGGACAGAGTTTATCATTAAATTACCTATTAAAACGCAAACAGATTAGTATCGTTACTCTATGACAACGCAGAATTAAAAATTACTGGACTTATAATTTTAAAAACCTTACTTATAGTTATCAAGAACTAGATGAAGTTAAACGACAAGCATTTAGAGAAGAGATAGCAGCGATACGTTGTCTTTGCGTTAGTCTTCGTCGAAATGAGACTCTACATCCATACGATCATGCAAAACACGAATAATATCGATATGTTCATCGGTTTCCTGATAAAAGATCAAATGTCGTCCGATGTACTACTTCCGATATCCTGGGCGAATATCATTACAAGTTCGTCCCCTGTGTGGCTCTCGTGCTAAGAGATGAAAGCAATCGTCCAACATAGCAAGATAACGGTTTCTCTGCTCAGTACCCCATGTTTTTTGGGTGTAGCGACCGATTGATAGTAAGTCCTGCTTGGCTAATTGAGTAAGGCGAAAGGCAAGGTTATTCACGGTCAAGTTCTGCCAGCAGCCCTGATAGAGAATAGTCAGCAAATCCGCTGTTCTCCCCTTCTGTTAATGCCCGTTGCAAAGCGGCAAGCTTTATTTCTCGTTCTTCTAAAAGGCGTAGTCCAGCTCGAATCGCTTCACTGGCACTATTGAAACGACCGCTTTCAATCTGATTGGCGATAAACGCTTCAAAATGCTCACCCAAGGTAACACTTGTATTTTTTTGCATACAATTTCCTCCTGTGTAATACCAATATATAATATTTTTTGGTATTACTCCAGCGTAAACTTCAACCTAAAAAGAGTAAGTATTTCACTTTCCAATATTATCGGGCGTACTTCTTAACCCTAAGGGTAGTAATCAAGATGTAATGATGGAGAAGAGGTCAATAGGGCAGCATTCGCTAACGAGAATAGCGCAAATTTATCAAAAAATCAGCTAATTCTCAGTAAAAAAGCTTATTCTATAAAACTATTGGAAACAAATACTTTAATCATGTGCCGTTTACTTGCCTACCTCGGTTCGCCTATTTCTCTGGAACATCTTCTGTATAAACCAGAACATTCGTTGATAGTCCAGAGTTATCAACCCCGCGAAATGACCTCTGGGGTAGTAAATGCAGATGGCTTTGGTGTGGGTTGGTATCATAGCCAAAAAGATACTGACCCTTTTATCTACAAAAATACCCTGCCTATTTGGAATGATATAAACCTACCCAATCTCAGCCGTTACGTTGAATCAAAGTGTGTACTTGCTTATGTCCGCAGTGCTACATCAGGACAAGCGCTAGATTTTGCTAATTGTCAGCCGTTTAACCATCAACAACAGCTATTTATTCACAATGGACGAATCGAAAATTTCCGTAAAACATTATACAGAGAAATCCGCAGCATTTTAACTGAAGATTTTTACGAAAAAATTAATGGCAGTACTGACTCCGAACATATTTTTGCATTGTTACTTTCACAATATCAAATTAGCAAACATCAACCTCCAGAGTATGCTTTACGCAACACATTATTAACGCTTTTAGAGATGGCAAAACGCTATCAAGTAGAAGCCTCAGTCAATGCAATCTTTAGTGACGGACATCGCCTGATAGCCTCTCGTTTTGCTACCACTTCACCGCCTCCATCTCTTTACTGGATACGAGACGATCCGACTTTCCCAAAATCTGTAATAATTGCATCCGAACCTTTGTTTATAGGTAATTGGATTACTTGCCCAGAAAATAGCATCATTAGTGTGGGAGCAAATTGTGATATCCAAATTGAGCAAATATAGTGTGAAGGAGTCTATTTTTCAGGACTTCTATGAATGTCGCCGGAAAACTTTTGCACTGTTCCAGAATATGGACGAAGCCACATTCTGTAGTCAGCCTCATCCTGACTTTAGCCCTGTTGGTTGGCACTTGGGGCATATTGCCTATATCGAGTCTTTATGGCTGCTAGAACGCTGTGCAGGTAGTCCTTGTTTATTCCCGCAATACAGTAAGCTGTTTGCAGCTGATGGTTTACCCAAATCAGAGCGTGTTAAATTACCAAACCTAGCGGAAATCCGTTATTACCTGGACACAGTTAGAGAAAAAGTTCTCGAATACCTAGAAGTGGTTGATATTGAGCAGCAAGAACGTCTCTGGCGTTTTTTGATTCAGCACGAAAGCCAGCACTGCGAAATTAGTAGCTTTGTGTTGGAATTGGTGAAAAGTCAAGAGTCAAGGGGAGCGAGTCATGTGCGTATTTTGTCCCCGTTGAGGAGCCACCCCTATGTGGAGGTTCCCTCCGTTGAAGGGAGTGGCGTTGAACTCGCTCTCAAGAGTCAAGAGTGCCGAATTCTCCCTCTGGAAATGATTAAAATCCCAGCAGGTGAATTTGAGCAGGGAAGCGACTCAATTAAGGCACTAGATAACGAGCGCTTTGCCCATAGAGTATATTTAAATACATACTTGATTGATCGTTACCCCGTGACTTGTGAACAGTATCGCGTATTTATGGAGGCGGGAGGCTACCAAAATTCTCGTTGGTGGTCACAATCTGGGTGGCAATGGTTACAAACGGAGTCAGTGACACAACCACTTTACTGGTGCGACGATGCCTACGGCGGCAAGCTACGCAATTGGGATAATCACCCAGTTTGCGGTGTTAGTTGGTATGAGGCCGAAGCATACTCGCGGTTTGTGGGTAAGCGGCTACCCACAGAAGCCGAGTGGGAAAAAGCAGTCAGTTGGGACGCACAAGTTAATCGTCATCGCACCTATCCTTGGGGAGATCAAGAATTAACCACTCAACGTTGTAATTGCGATCGCTTAATTGGCAGAACAACGCCAGTGAATGCCTACCCTGCGGGGCAAAGTGCCTATGGTTTACATGATACTCTCGGCAATGTCTGGGAGTGGACGGCTTCCTGGTTTAAAGGGTACAACGGGTTCCAAAGTTACCCTTACACAGGTTACTCACAAGTTTATTTTGGCGACAAACACCGCGTTTTAAAAGGCGGTAGTTGGGCAACTCCTCCTTGGATACTGCGTTCTAGTTTTCGCAATTGGTATCATCCTGGTGTGCGCCAGATTTTTGCAGGGTTTCGCTGTGCAGCTGATTAAATAACGGGTTAGTAATAGCACTTAGGTGCTTACTTGCTGTCATTTTAATGCAATAATTCCTAAAAATAGCTTTAAAGCTTGAGTAATATGACTCAGGCATGATTTTATTAGCTATGGCTATGTGTTTCACTGATTGGGGTAAAGGTCTGCTATCAAAGGTAATCTATTACGCCAACAATACGGAGGTTAAATGTCGATATCTAAAACTGTTAACAGCAATGTTACTTCTCAAAACAGTATTGAAAAACGCTTGCAGATACAGCGTTTGGTAAAAGCAACCCAAGTAGTTACACTTAGCGCCGGGAGTGATGTGATTAAGGGATTAACTCAAACACCTAAATCTTTACCCCCGCATTACTTCTATAATGACCGTGGTTCTGAGCTATTTGAGCAAATTTGTGATTTACCAGAATATTATCTCACACGCACAGAGACAAATATTTTACAGCAGTGTGCTGACGAAATTGCCAAGATAACTGGCGCTTGTGAATTGGTAGAACTTGGCAGTGGCAGTTCTACCAAAACACGCATTTTACTAGATGCATATCAGCAACGAGGCTATCCCCTGCACTACTTACCAATTGATGTGTCTACAGGCATATTGGAAAGTAGTGCCAAGCAGTTACTAGGAGATTACCCCTCACTACAAGTTTATGCACTGGCGGGAACCTATGAATTAGCCCTTGCACAACTCCTACCAAGGCAATTACCCAGTCGGATGATTTGTTTTATTGGTAGCACTTTAGGTAATCTTACACCTGGGGAGTGTGATATTTTATTTAGTGAAATTACAGAAGCCCTGCAAGTGGGTGAGTATTTCTTGTTGGGAATAGATTTACGAAAGCCGAAACAGATTTTGGAACCAGCTTATAACGACAGTCAGGGAGTGACAGCAGCATTTAACATGAATATGCTGGAACATTTAAATCAGCAGTTTGAGGGGAATTTTGACACCACGCAGTTTGAACACTGGGCGTTTTACAATGAAAGTGAGCATCAAATAGAGATGCATCTACGCAGTTTGCGATCGCAAATTGTCGAATTATGCGCTCTTAACCTCAAAGTTAATTTTGCACTAGGTGAAACCATCCTCACCGAAATTTCTCGCAAGTTTGACCTCAATGCTATTAAGCAGCAACTCACCGCACAAGGTTTATTACCTCTTCATGTGTGGACAGATCCAAATCAGTGGTTTGGTTTATTGCTCTGTCAGTTGCAAGCATAAAGCAAGCAAGTTAGAGTATGCCTCATATATAGATGAGATTTGTCCTATCCAACAAGAGAGATTTTAATTGTTCTCTCTTGTTAGGGCAGTATTTTCACTAGGCAAAGTTGCTTATCGTGTATATAATATATTAATGCAACTCCCGATCAGTCAAAACGATTGAACTAAATTTTTAGCCGCTGATTATTGCTGCATCGAAGTTGTAGGAAAAATTCTGCCGAATATAGGAACCCGTACCTTAAGCTTAGTTGCAGTTATATTGGCATTAGCAGCAGAAGAATTATTAGCTGCATCAGCGAGGATAGGTGGTTTGTTATTAGTAGAATCGGCAAAATCACTCAATTGGATAGCTGAAGGTGAGTTTGAAGATGTGGAACTAACATTATTAGTATTTTGACTGTTGGATTGGTCAGGAGTTTGAGCTTGAGATGGAGTAACCATGAAAATCGAACTCGTTCCTAATACTAGTATTAGCAGATTACAAATATATTGTTGCATGGTGATTATTCAAATTGGTTAATAAAGATTCAAAGCTTCAAGAAGTTGTGTTGATTTGCAGTTTAAAATAAAGCCGCGATTTTCCCAGATAAATCATTACGTTGTCAAATAAAACCTGATTGCAGCGATTCCAATACGGTTCGGATAAGACTTGATCCCCCCAACGCCCCTTAAAAAGGGGGGGCTAAGAATAGCTCTATTTCCCCCTTTTTAAGGGGAGCTACTGCGGTCTTGGGGTCTCCCCAGATGGAGCAAGTGGCGTGGACTAAGGGGGATCTTTAAGGACTATGCAGCTTAACCGAACCGTATTGACAGCGATTTTATATGAACAGACTACTAGTGTATTCTTCACATTTCAATGCAGTTTATTACCCACATTCCGCAGATATTAAATCAGATTTGAGAATTATGAATTTGGAGAAACTAAAGCCTGAAATGATAACCATGTAATCATTTCAGGCTTTTTCCAAGTAAAATAATCTAGTCAGGGAAAGAAAGAAAAAAACATGAAAGAGCCTCAAGTTGGAATAAAAGTTCTAGATATAGACCATTTAGGAATAGTAGCAGGAATAATAGACGAGATGGAATTGGTAGAAGAAGTGAATAAAATAGTGGGAATAAAAACAAGAGAAAGCCTAACACCAGGACAAGTAATGAAAGCAATGATATTGAATGGATTAGGCTTTTTAAGCGCCCCATTATACATATTTGAGGAATTTTTTGTAGGGAATCTTCAGAATACTTAATAGGAGAAGGAGTATTGCCATCACATTTAAATGATGACAAATTAGGAAGAGAGTTAGACGAATTTTATCGAGTAGGGATAACGAAGTTATTTACAGCAATAGCAATAAAATCAGTGCATAAATTCCAAGTAAAAAAGGAGATTATTCATTTAGATGGAACATCCATGTATGTACATGGAGAATACGAAAAAAAAGAAGCAATAAATGGTTCTTGCGTTACTTTTATGGTAAAAATCAAAACAGCTACGATTTAATCAGCAAAGTTTTAAATCATTGAAGCTTAAAACTATTTATAGGTAAGAGGTTGTTTGAAAAGTTTTGAGGGGTCAAATTTTATGCTAATCGCCTCACCATGATCCGGATCATGGCAAGATTTAGTCAACAAGGAGGGACGTAGAGATGGATTAAGTGGGTGACCTGAGATTCGAACTCAGAACCAATAGATTAAGAGTCTACTGCTCTACCGTTGAGCTAGTCACCCGCACAATTAACAAATATAGCAAACTTCTGGCAGATTTGCCAGTACAGCAGCCCAAAAAACAAATTAAAGCGGAAATTTGATGGTAAAGGTGGTTTGACCTGCTGCACTATTTACACAAATTGAGCCGCCTAAATGTCTGACCATTTTCTGCACTAATGCCAATTCCAATCCAGTGCCGCTATGTTTCCAAGGATCATGTTTGGAAAGGTGATAAAAAGGCTCAAAAATTCGTGACAGTTCGTTGCTGGTAAGCTCTATTCCTGAATTAGTAATATTAAGCTCTACTGCGTCCTCTGTCAGACCAGCATAGACTATTATGGATTTGCCCGGTGGGGTATATTTACAGGCATGGTTAAGTAGTTCGGTGATAATCCGTTCTAAATCTGTGATATCTGTCTCAAAAGGCGGCAGTGCCTGATCAACACTCAGGTTTAACTGTTGCCGCTGGCAGCTGGTAAGGTCTCGAAAAGATTCAACAATGGGATGAAGCCAGGTTTGTAAGTCAATAGCAATCAAAGTTGGGGGAGCGGGTTCGGCTTCCAGAGATGTGAGTGTGAGCAGATCGTTAATTAACTTGTTTTCTCGCCCACACTCGTTATGTAAAATCTGTAAGAGTTGCGGAACTATTTCTATATCTAATATTTGTTCTGGTGTGAGAACACTTTCGAGAGTTTGGGCTGCAAGGCTGATGCTAGTTATTGGTGTCCGCAGTTCTTGGGACAGGGTTCTCAGAAATTCGTTTTTTAGCCGATCGCGTTTTTCTAGTTCTTTAACCTGTGCCTGGGTTTGTTCATAAAGCTGGGCTTGACGAATGGCGATCGCACATTCATTTGCTACCTGCTGCACTAGTTCAATTTCAAATTCATCAAAGGCATCTTGTGTTGGTCTTGTTAGCCAAATATTTCCCAAAATCCCTTGAGGATCGAAAATTGGACAAGCCATCTGGGACATAACCAGCAAGTTGGGTCGCCATCCAGGTACAATTTCCAAAAATTGCAAAGGTTGTTTTTGCAACAGCGACCGATAAACTTCAACATGGTTTGCAATCTGTCTGGTCAATCCTTGACACTGGGGTAGGTTAGTAGTGTACTCGTAGGTAATAGTAACCAGAGTTTGGCAGGTGCTATAGAGTTCAATTTGGCAACGATCAAGGTTTAGTAACTGTGCTAATTCCTGGGTAACTGTTTGCAACACCTGACTTTCATTTACACTGTCGCGGATTTGTTCTCTTATGCGTCGCACCAAAGCTTCAAAATGTCGCATCTGCTGCAACTGATTTATGTGCTTTTGTTTCTGTAACTCGATCTTTGCCTTGAGATATTCAGTCTGCTGACGAAGTTCTGCCTGCCCAGCAGCAATGCCGATTTGAGTTGCCAACTGCTTGAGCAAGTCAGTTTCTGTCTGCTGCCATTGACGCGCTTGGTGGCAATGTTGGGCAATCAATAGTCCCCACATATCTTGCTCTTTAAAAATCGGTACGACTAGATTGGCTTTTATCTGCAAAGAAGCGAGGAAATCTATATGGCAAGGATGCAGCCCGGCTACATAAATATCATCGACAACTTGAATGCAACCCCGCCCGTAGTGTTCTCGATGTTTGCCACTAAAGCAGGGATCGGTGATGTTTTTTCCCAATAGTGGCTCATTGGTAGCTAGAGTTGATTCGGCAATGATTACCCCACTGCCATCAGGCTCAAAGCGATAAATCAGCACGCGATCGCTTTTCAAAAATTGCCGCAGTTCAATTGTTGTCTGATGCAGAATTGTCTCTAATTCTACAGACTGGTGAATTCGCCCAGCGATCGCTTCTAGTAGTTGCTCCCGTTCAGCTTGGAGTCCGACTGTTTGTTCTGCTTGCTTAACAGGGGTAATATTGCTACTAGTACCAATCAATCGGTAAATCCTGGAGTTAGTATCCCGTAGTGGGGTGAGAGTCGTACTCCACCAAGTAGGAACCCCCTGGAATTGCAAACATTGTTCATAAGAAATAATTTTGCCAAATAGCACGCAGTCACCATAATGCTGACGCACCGTACCAGCATCAGTAGGAGAGAGAATATCCTCTGGTTTTTTGCCCCGGAGATCATCTGAGCAAATACCTATCCACCGCTCATGAGCAGGATTAAGTGCGACATACTCAAAATCTCCATTCTCCAGAACATCTACTACAAATATTGATGCTTGCACAGAATCATACATACTCAGCAGAAACTGCTCGCTACTACTTTTATTGTCTACTTCTGTACCAAAGAGAATCTGAGGAGGTGATAGTTGTGTCAATTCTGTAATTAATTCAGTTGGATTCACATTCATGCGAGAGTCTCTGTCTGGTATTACTGACTCCTTTAGGCGCTCTCTTGTAGTAGATGCACCTTAGCGCCTATAACAAAGTATTGTCAGCCGTTACTCATCGAAATTTGGATCTTTCTCTACTTCTGATCAGAAATATCGGAAAGCTAATAAATAGGAGTCAGCTTAACAAATCCTGCTTTCTGAATACAAAAATACTTTTGCAGGTTAAAGCAAAGTTACTAAAGTTAATTCTTAACAGTTTTTTAAGATCATTAGATAATAAGTGTAATCATTAAGCTACATCAATTAAATTTACAATTCTTAATAAACTTATTGAGTGAGTGCGAAAATAATACTTAATTGCATCCTTAGTCTAAGATGCTTGTTTGGCTTGTCTACAGGTTGGTTGCTATTCGTTTTGCTTAAGCAATTGTTCTAAGATTCTCCCCAAGGTTTCCACAGCAGCATTAGTTGACACCTGGTCATAGTATAGTTTCTCCTTTTTTATTTTCCCCGATCGCATTTAAAAATTCCTTATTTGATCGAGTATTGATTGCTTTTTTGAGTTTGAAAACTATCGAACCGCCATCTCTGCGAATAGGATTCCACCAACGCCCAGCGTCTCGTAGAGAAGCCGCCAAGAGGAGAAACAGAAAATTTCATAAATTTCAATTAGGGGCGAAGAAGCGTCATAAACTCCGCGCTCAACTTTAGTAGCGCGGAGTAGTTCATACTTTAAAATACTTTTCGTTCTTCCAAATGAGCGTTAATCTCCTGCGGCGATCGCCACACGGGACGCAACTGTTTGCGAGCGAAGAGTTGTATTTGATCGCCAACATGAGGCGAACCTGGTTGAGTTGCATTTCCGTAGCTGGTAAGAGCCATTGCGCGTACTGGTTGAGAAAATTCTACTGCTGCTACAAAGGAATCACCACCTATAGATTGGAAACGTCCCTCTGTTTCTGGTGAAAAATTCACAACTCGAAAGGTTCCCAAATATCCGTCGGCACCGTTGCTTGGTAAATTTATATTACCAGTCCGAAGGCGGAAAACTTCTCCCCAGCTAATATCTAGGCTGCCATAGGTCTTTTGTATTTCTGTCGCAACTGCTTCTAATAATGCTACAGCTGCTTGCGGATTAGCTAAACCATCGGGGGTGGTACGTGGTTGGGTTTCACTCCAAGGTTGACGAAATGCTTGGTCAAAGTCTAGCTTGTCTGCCCAAGCAGCAAACAGCACTGCACCTTGGCTATTTGCATTTGCTTGTCTATCCCATTTTGCTAAAACATCAGCCGCTTGCTGGGCTAATTTATTGCCTTGCTTTTGTGCAGACGGAATCAAATCATCGAGAATCCGATCTGCTAGTTCCAGGTATGTAGAATGCTTGTAAGCAATCATTTCCTCAAAGGAAATACTTTCATCTTCAGCCAACATTCTGGCAGAACGCTGTGCCCGGAAATCCATTGGCCCTCGTGGTGCCATGTAGGATGGATAATTATCTGCTTGGATGGCGGTGGGAAAAGTAGTAGTCCAAGGTGCGTCATTAGCATTTTGTAACCAACCACTGGGTGGGTCAATTACTTTCGGCAAATCTTTATAAGGGTGAATTTTAGTCCATAAAGTTTTGGATGTATCGCCGGGGATTATGCCTTGCCAGTATGCAAAGTCTCCTTCTTTCCGCACGGGAACCAAACCGTTGAACAGGTGCATAATATGACCATCACCGTCTGCATACATAACGGTAAACATTGGGAGTTGCAAGCGTTGTAGCACCTTCTGAAATTGGGTGAGGTTTTTGGAGCTTGCCATATCCCACCACTGTTTCAATATACCGGAACTATCTTTACCAACAACACGCAACGCTACAGGTTTACCATCTTTTCCTGTGATTACAGGCCCGTGAACACTACTTTTGACTGAGAATGTTTGCTTACGCAAGGAGCCTTTTTTTTGCTTTACCTTCAAGGAAAAGGTTGCCGTTTCAAAGGGGCGAACTTTGCCATCGAAGAGATAGCCGTCTTTTTGTAATTTCAGTTCGTAGGCATCCCAACCATCATGAGTATTGACGGTATGAGTCCAACCTAAATTATCATTAAAGGCGATCGCCAGTACAGGAATGCCCACCAGTGTTGCCCCATAAGCATCAATCCCTGGAGCCGTAATTTGTGCTTCGTACCATAAAAATAAATCACTCCAAGGCAGGTGGGGATTGGCCAGTAGCATCGCCTTACCACTGGCAGATCGTTTTGGTGCGATCGCCCAACCATTAGAACCTGGCGCAGACTTTGGATGGGTAATATCTGCAACTCTTCCCGCATCGACTACAAAAGTAAACAGAAGTACCCGTTGCAGGTGACTTAGTACATCCTGCGCCGTCACAGGTAAAACCACTTTTACTTCATCGTCAATTAAATCAGGATGCTCTTTGGCATAAGCATTGATACCAACCGCAAAGGCATTGAGATAATTCCGAAACGCAGAATTTTGTGCTTTATACCAAGTGCTGGCACGTTTGGGTACTCCCATTGTCAGTACCCATTTATCTGATTCTAAATAATCCTCTCCCCAATATTCGGCAGCCCGTCCCCGTGCTTGTCCGTAAAGGCGCAGTAGTAGGTTCCCGTGACTTTGCATCTGCGCCCAACCAAATGCTTGAAAAGCACCCTGTGGATTATTACCATAAATATGGGGGATACCATAAGTATCCCAAAGAATTTCTGTCTTTTTGGTTACAGAACTAAAACTTTGACTACTCACCACCAAAGTAAAGATGATACTGAGTAGAAAAGGTAAAAATCTTCGTGATTTTTTCTGCCAGCCTAAAAGATGATCGAGCTGAATTTTAGTAGCAAAAAACATTGGAGTTGTAGTGTAAATATGATAAATTCTGCTGACAAATACAAACTGCTTGTCGGCTTACTCTATTACTTGGTCTGCTCGGATGACTCTTTTGCGACCACGCCACATAATAAAGCCAGTCATGAATAGAATTAATGGTGCTATTCCTAGAAATACATAGAGAATGCGAGTTTTAATTCCCCCGAAAGTACCGAAATGCAAGGCTGCAATGTATTTCCAAATTTGATCGCTCAACGATTGTGTTTGTTGATTATCTAAACGCAACACTTTACCAGTGTATTGATCTAGATGCACTAGATTAGCTAGTTTGTCACTGTTGTCTGAAAATTTTTTATACACCCAGAAGGTATCTTCAGGACTAGTTGCTAAATAAACAAGAGTTGTTTCTGCATTAGGTAATGCTACGTCAGCTTGTTTTAATATTTGTGAAAGTCCTAAAGAACGCTTACCTAATCCAGGCTGAGAAACAGGAGTTTCTGCTGGCTGTGGTGATAAGAGAAGTGCATTAATCAGAGAGTCAGTAAATTCATAAAAACTATAACAAATTCCGGTGAAGGCTAACAGAGCAAGGAAGCTAGATGTAATGATTCCTGTAACTTTGTGAACATCAAAGTTAACTCGCTTAGGATGAGCTTTCCATTTAATTTTGAACCCAGTAATTAACCTCCTCCAACCTGGCCATAGTGCTACCCCTGTTATAGACAAAATCAACAACAGCAACCCTGTAATACCAACTATCGTGATGCCAATTTTTTCTGCAAACAATCTGTAGTGCAAATTTAGAATCAAACGATAAAATGTATATCTTTCAGGGCGATCGCCCATAATATACCCTGTATATGGATTGATAAATATTTCGTAGCGACCATCTAAATAAATCTGCGAATTTGCATTTGGTACACTCATATTGACTTTGTATGGATGATGGCTATCTTCTGGAATCTCAATTCCAAAAGCTTGCCAATCTGGGTAAGCTGCTTGAGAAATTTCAAGAATTTTTTCTGGTGATAGGCTTTGTCCCACAGGAGTTACCCGGCCAAATTGTTGGGATATAATTAGATCATCAACTTCGGAATGAAAAACTAACAAACTACCTGTTAAGCCAATCAAAACCAGTAGCAATCCTACTGTTAAACCGATATAGCGATGTAAATTAAATATCAAGTCGCGGAGTTCTTTTGCTTTCATTAATTTTTGACCTCAAAAGCAGCAATTGCTCAATCAGGATAATTGGTTGTTACCAGGTAATTCGATATCCAATACTCAAGGTTGTGCCTTGACCTGCATAGTTTCCACTATCAAAAAAGGGTGCAAAGTATTGTGAGTAAACTGGGAAATATTGATTATTGAACAAATTTTGGATACCAATTTGTAGTTCACCTGCACCTAGTTTGATGCTACTGAGATAGTCTACTGTTACATAGCTGCTGATTGCGCCACCATCAACCTCATCTTCAAAGGCGCGATCGCGATCGCCTGAATAAAGCAGTTGCAATCGGTTTCTCCAACCTTTGATAGTTTCGTTCTCTATATAAGCCGTCAATTTCAAAGGCGGAACTGTGATGCTATTTAGTGCTAGATAGTTACCATCATTGTCTTCATCATTTTCACCTTCTGTCCAGGTGGCTGTACCGCCAAGTTTCCAACCTGTTGCTGGCTTTACGTCAACAGCAGCTTCTATACCATAGATTCGTTGAGGAGCGCGAATAGTTTGTAAGAAGTCGTCGATGACTTCAAAGTTTAAACCCAAGTCTGAATGATTATAAAAAGCAGCTAGTGATGCTTGTACATTTGGCCATTGTCCCCGAATCCCAATTTCGTAATTGTTTACTTTTTGTGGTTCGGTCAGTCTTACCGAATCGCCAACATTTACAAAGTCATCAGGTGGTAGCCTTAAGACTCTACCAATATCCGGTACTGAAAAGCCTTGAGCAAAGTTAGCAAACAGACTGATATTTTCTGTCGGTTTGTAGACAATACCTGCATTAAATACGGTGTCATCAAAATCGCGCCCACCTCCTTGAATATTGCGTCCATCAAAGGTGCTGTAGTCATCAACATCAAATCCGATGCGGACGTGACGTAACCCGCCACTCACTTGCACGCTGTTATTTATATCCCATTGCAACTGAGTGAACAAACCAAGGTCGTTGAGGTCATAGTTAGGTACAAAGGTACGTTCTTCAATTTTCCGGTAAACCCTACCGCCAGTGCTATCTAACTCATTAGCATCAAAAATTTCAAACCTTTGAGAACTCTGCTCGTTCGTGTAGTCAATTCCCCAAAGTAAACTAACAGTCTTTGCTGGAGTTAAAGGAGTTTCGATTTGTAATCGTCCACCAATCTGTTGTGAGTCTCCAGGTGTATTGAAAACAAAGCCTGTAAAGCCTTCACGGTCATCGTTAGGAAAACCACCAGGGAAGATGTTTTTCCGAAAATACAATTGAGAACTCAGCTTGCTACCAAAAATGTTGTCATTGGTGTAGTTTAAATTAACTAAAGTATTTTTCAGAGTATCTGTATTCCTAGCCCCGATAACAGTTGTTCCTTCTGGTAGGCGGATGGCGCGGGATTTTTGAATACCAGGAATGTTATCAATTTCAGGATCGGAAATAAAGTCCGTGTCTTGTTCCTGCTGGTAATGATTGAACGTAAATTGCAAGCGTTGTTCCGGTGACAATTCGACTCCGATCTTGGTTAAGACGTTCAATTTCGTGATGTCGTCTTCACCTGAAAAGTTAGCAATGCGATCGCCTTCTGCATCATAAAAACCCGCAGCAGTAGCGAGAGAAAAACCCAAAGTATAGTCAAATTTGCCTTCAGTACCAGATATTTGATGCGACAACTTATAGCCGAAACTATCTTGAGAGTGGGTTAAAGAAGTGTTTAAACCAATGTCTGTTGTAGAAGTTAGTTTTTGACCGCTTGGCCTCTTAGTAATAATGTTGATCACACCACCGGTAGCCTGACCACCATAAATTGCGTTGGGGCCGCGCACAACCTCAATCCTTTCAATTGCGCTGGGATCGATGGTTGACAGTGCAGCTGGAATAGATTGCAAATTACTGTTTTGAGGAACGCCATCAATTAAAACGGAAATGCTGCGACCTCGCAAAGTCTGCCCAAAAGTATTACTACGATTAGTGGGTGAACCAAAGCCAGGAACGGTTTTGGCCAGAATATCAGTTAAGTTAGTGTTTAACTTTGCTTGTTCTTCAATCTGTTCACGCCCAATCACAGTTACAGAACGCGGTACATTCAGCACGTTCTCTTCGGTACGGGTTGCTGTCACTACGAGTTCAATTGGTTCATCACTTTCAGCTGTTGACTCACTAGGTGTTGATTCACTCGCTGGTTGTTGTGACGATGGTTGTTGTGATGATGGTTGTTGTGTCACTGATGCAACAGGTATAAAGCCAAAAATCAAACCCTCATCACCATCAAACAACTCGACAGTTGGTAGCCCTGACTCTCCTGTTACCGTCAATCGGACAGTATTCGGATCTTGATTAGTTACTTGTAAAAGCGAAATTCCTGCTGTTGGCTTCTCTTGGCGAAATGTCATCTCACCATTAGATAGCCGCAATTGAGCGTTGGGAATATCAGCAATGTATGTATTGCCCTCGTTCTTTGGTGAGACTTGCAACTTGTCCCCTTGAGAAGTCTCTAAGATAATCTCTACACCCTTGTCGGTGGAATTAACTTTAACCGCCGTAACTGGGATGACCGCTTGTAGTGGCACCTGAACTAGGTTTTGGGCGCTAGTATGGGGCAAATTTATCTGTGAATCAACTTTCTCAGAACTTACACTTGTACCAGAGCTTGTGTCAGAGCGCTGCTCGTCTATTTTTAGTGTCTCCTGACTTAAGGCAGGAGTTATCAACAGCAAAAAAAATCCGCCTGTAAGCAACAGGCTTTGAAATAGCTGATCTCGTTTCATTTTTATCCTCAACACCAGTGGTGCCGCTTTACTTGTACTTGGCGACACAGCAAGTTATTAAAACATATTCGCATTACATATTAGGATAAATCGTTGCTCATTACAAATAATTTTGTCATTAACTAATAACTTTGATAAGAATTTTTAGAATCAGCTGTTGAACAACGCTAGAAGGCAGTGGGATCTGGAGGCGATCGCCCAAAGGTCGGTGAATAAGCCGCCCTTTAAGCGAAAATTCGGATCTTCAACTTTACATAAATTAAAATTCCTTGGCTTTTAATTGCAAAAGTGCTTAAGAATTTTTCTGTATCTACCCTCTCAAAAATTGCTATAAGTCAATAAAATCAAGCAATTTGATGATTTAATGGCCAGAACTAACTAAAGGACAAGGACAGTATATTAATAACCTCAGCTAATTTTTATAAGACTTATTGATAATTTATACTTATAATAGATAGCTTGCAATTGCAATTAACTTCTATTAAACTTGGCATTATTAATTGAAAATAAGTCTCAATTAAATTAGTTAAAAATAGCGATCCTAGTCACCAAAAGGCTAGTTGTGGTTGCCCCATAATTTCTTAAGTGCCAGCAATAAATCCTCTGGATTTTGTGCTTCTGATGGGTGTACAGAGTTTAAGATTTTTTTCTCTAAGAAGGAATGAAGTAAGTTTTCCCTCTTTCATTTTCAAGATTATCAGTGTGCATCTCAACGGTTGAAAGCAAGATGAATCAAGCTTTTCATGGCTTAAAAAGTTCTCCTGAATACTCTACAGTTGTTGATATCCTCCACTTAAGAAGCTCTACACAAGCAGAGCAAATTGCTTTTACCTTCTTAGAAGATGGAGAAACAACAGAAGTAACACTGACTTACCCTGAACTAGATCGGCGATCTCGTGCGATCGCATCTCAACTACAAGCACTAAATTTAAGTGGGGAACGGGCCTTACTGCTTTACCCACCAGGACTAGATTACTTGGTTGCTTTTTTTGGTTGTCTCTATGCTGGGGTGGTAGCTGTTCCAGCTTACCCACCGCGCAACCAGCGCAACACACCGAGAATTAAGGCTGTGGTAACAGATGCACAGGCAGCGATCGCTTTGACTACAACCGCAATTTTGCCCACAGTTCAATCCTTGCTAACCGGAAATTTGCAATGGCTAGCTACTGATAACCTAGAGCCAGGAATAGAAGATACTTGGCAACAGCCGATTATTCATCCAAATACTTTAGCTTTTCTGCAATATACATCAGGTTCTACAGGTACACCAAAAGGCGTGATGCTCAGTCATGGTAATCTGCTGCACAACGCAGCCATGACTTACCAATTCATGGAGCATTCAGATGCAAGTAAGTTTGTCTCCTGGCTGCCTACTTACCATGATATGGGACTAATTGGAGGCATACTACAACCTCTATATGGTGGTTTTCCTTGTATCTTAATGTCTCCAGCATCTTTTTTGCAGCGTCCCTACCGTTGGTTACAAACAATTTCCCGTTATGGAGGAACCACCAGTGGCGCTCCCAACTTCGCTTATGAACTGTGTATTGAAAAAATTACATCCGAACAACGTCAAACTCTTGACTTAAGCAGTTGGAGTGTGGCTTTTAACGGCGCTGAACCAATTCGTCAAGAGACTCTAGAGCGATTTGTAGCTACCTTTGCTGAGTGTGGTTTTCGTCCAGAAGCCTTTTATCCTTGTTATGGCATGGCAGAAGCTACTTTGATCGTATCTGGTGGCGTTAAGTCTGAATTGGTGGTATCCAACAATGTCAACAAAAGCGCTTTAGAACAAAACTACATAATTAATGCGGTTGCTAACGACGATAATTCAATAACATTAGTCGGCTGTGGTCGCAGTATGCCACAACAGCAGGTTGTAATTGCCAACTCAGAAACCTTAACTCGTTGTGATCCCGATGAAGTTGGGGAAATTTGGGTGCATGGTCCGAGTATTAGTCATGGTTACTGGAACCGTCCAGAGGAGACAGAACAAACCTTCCGAGCCTATCTGCAAGATACAGGAGAAGGTCCATTTTTGCGAACTGGAGACTTGGGCTTTTTACATAATGGCGAACTCTTTATTACAGGTAGAGCCAAAGATTTAATTATCATTAGAGGACGCAATCTCTACCCACAAGACATTGAACTAACCACAGAATGCAGCCATAAAATGTTGCGTCTAGGAAGTGTAGCAGCCTTTGCAGTAGAGGTGGAAAAAGAAGAACGGCTGGTAGTTGTACAAGAATTAGAGTTTCGTGCCAAACCTAATATAAATGAAGTCACAGATGCTATTCGTAGAGCAATTACAGAAGAACATGAGGTACAAGTTTATGCAGTTATTTTAATCAAAGCTGGCACTATTCCTAAAACTTCCAGTGGTAAAATTCAACGTCTGGCTACTAAAGCAGGATTTTTGGCAGATACATTAGAGGTTGTTAATAGCAGTATTCTAGAAATTACCCAAACAAAGGCAGAAAAAGATTTTCTGACACGCACAGAATTACTAGCGGTAGAACCAGAACAACAACAGCAATTATTAAATTCCCATTTACAAGAGCTTGTAGCACAACTGCTGAGGATAACACCTTCTCAGATAGACGGCGAACAACCTTTGAGTAACTTGGGTTTAGATTCCCTCAAAGTCTTTGAGTTAAAAAACCAGATTGAGATTAATTTTGGAGTAGCTATATCTGTAGCTGACTTCTTTGAAGGCGCTAGTATAGCTGAGTTAGTAAACCAAATACTAACCCAAGTTAATAACAACCTGACTAGTGCTTACCTGCCCATTTCTAAAGTAGAGATAACCACTAGCTTACATCCACTTTCCTTTACTCAACAGCAGTTGTGGTTTATCAATCAACTGCAACCAGGAACAGCTACATATAACATTCCTGTAGCTATTCATCCGACAGGGAAGTTCAATGGAACTGTATTGGTTCGCAGCCTCAACGAAATTATTCAAAGACATGACATCTTACGGACAAGCTTTGAAATCATTGATGGTGAACCTGTTCAGAAAGTTTCAGATGTTATGACATTAACTTTACCAGAAGTTGATTTGCGCCATTTGGCTGACGAACAGCAGCAGATTGAAGTACAAACATTATCTCTACAAGAGGCTCAGTCATCTTTTGATTTAGGACAAGCACCCTTATTGCGAGCAAAGCTGTTGCACTTGCAGCCAGAACAGTCAATATTAATTTTGACGCTGCATCATCTTGTTAGTGATGGTTGGTCAATCAATATTTTAGTTAAAGAACTTTCAGCAATTTATCAAGCTTTCTCTGCTGGTAAACCCTCACCTATACCAGAACTATCTGTACAGTACACTGATTTTGTGTATTGGCAACGAAATTGGTTGCAAGGCGAAGTTATAGAAAATCACTTAGCCTATTGGAAGCAACAGTTAGGTGAAAATCTCCTGTACTACAATTACCTACTGAACCGCTCCAGACCTCCAATACAAACTTTTCAAGGAGCGCAGCAGAAGTTTGTATTGTCTACAAAATTAACTGAGGCTATCAAACAGTTAAGTCAACAGGAAGATGCTACTTTATTTATGACTTTGTTAGCGGCGTTTCAAACTTTGCTTTACCGCTACACAGGTCAAGAAGATATTCTTGTCGGTTCACCAATTGCTAACCGTAACCGTACCGAGATAGATGGGTTAATTGGGTGTTTTATCAATACTTTAGTGTTGCGTACTCATATAGATGGCAATCCCAGCTTTAAAGAATTTTTGGGACGAGTGCGGAAGGTAGCAATTGATGCTTATACTCACCAAGATTTGCCATTTGAAAAGCTGGTAGAAGTGTTACAACCAAGTCGGGATTTGAGCTATAATCCGTTGTTTCAGACGATGTTTGTGCTTCAGAATCCGGCATCAGATTCAATCTGGAGAACTGAGGAACTTGATACTGGAAGAGTTGAGTTTGACATCTGCCTATCCATGATTGATAGGGAAGAAGGATTGGTAGGGACACTAGAATACAACACCGACTTATTCAATGCAGATACTATAACCAGGATGGCAGGGCATTTCCAAACCTTGTTAGAGGGTATAGTTAGTGATTCCAAACAGCGGATTTCTGAGTTACCACTATTGACATCAGGTGAACGTCAAACGCTGCTGGTGGATTGGAATAATACTAAAGTCGATTATCCCCAAAAAGCTTGTATTCATCAAATATTTGAGCAGCAGGTAGAAGAAACACCGGATGCGATCGCTATCATCTTTGAAAACCAACAGCTAACATATCGGCAGTTAAATAACCGCGCCAATCAGGTAGCACACTATCTACAACAGCTAGGTGTTAAACCAGAGATGCTAGTTGGTATTTGCATGGAACGCTCTCTAGAAATGGTGATTGGGTTATTAGCTATCCTCAAGGCTGGAGGTGCTTACTTACCACTAGATCCTACCTATCCCCAAGAGCGTTTAACGTTCATGTTGGCAGATACCCAAATAAAGGTTTTGCTAACACAACAACATCTAATTTCAACACTGGCAACAACAAACGCGCAATTAGTTTATTTAGATAGCAACTGGCAAGAAAATTTCGCTCATCAAAGCCAAGAAAATACCTTAAATACTGTTAAATCGGAAAATTTAGCCTATGTAATTTATACCTCTGGTTCTACAGGAAAACCTAAAGGTGTGATGAACACCCATCAAGGGTTATGCAATCGCTTGCTGTGGATGCAAGATGCTTATCAATTAACAGCAACCGACAGAATTTTACAAAAGACACCTTTTAGCTTTGATGTCTCCATTTGGGAGTTTTTCTGGCCTTTAATTACGGGTGCAAGTTTAGTTTTAGCTAAACCAGGAGGTCATCAAGATAGTGCCTATCTTGTGAAGTTAATTGCCAAATTGCGAATTACGACTTTGCACTTTGTTCCTTCAATGCTACAAATATTCTTAGAAGAGGATAACTTAGATGAATGTAATAGTATTATCAAACGGGTGATTTGTAGTGGTGAGGCACTTTCTGCTGACTTGCAAGTAAAATTCTTTGCTCGTCTAGATGCAGAACTACATAATCTTTACGGGCCGACAGAAGCAGCAATTGATGTCACCTTTTGGAATTGCGATCGCAATTCTCAACAGCGTATAGTTCCTATTGGTCGTCCCATCGCTAATACTCAGATATATATTTTAGATCGGGTCTTACAGCCTGTTCCTATCGGCGTTCCTGGTGAATTGCATATTGGTGGTATAGGTTTGGCGCGGGGTTATTTAAATAATCCTGAGTTAACTAACAAAAGGTTTATTCTTAGTCCTTTTGAGCAAGAAAAACGCCTTTATAAAACAGGAGATTTAGCACGTTACCTTCCTGATGGCGACATCGAATTTTTGAGAAGAATTGACCATCAAGTAAAAATTCGTGGTTTCCGTATTGAGCTAGAAGAAATAGAGGCAGTCTTAACACAACATCCAAATGTCAAAGAAACAGTGTTACTTGCCAGAGAAGATATTATAAATGAACGCCGCCTAGTTGCTTATGTAGTTATTGAGTCAGAAGTAGGATTTTCTATTAGTGAATTACGGCAATACCTGAAAGAAAAATTACCTGAATATATGCTTCCTTATGCCTTCGTGATCATAGAAGCATTACCTCTAACTCCGAATGGGAAAGTGGATCGCCGTGCTTTACCTGCACCGGATAATTTGCGTCCAGAATTAGCAATTAATTATCAATCTCCCCAATCAGAGGTAGAAAAAACCATAGCTAAGGTTTGGAAGCAAGTACTCAAGATAGAAAAAGTAGGCATTCATGATAATTTCTTTGACCTTGGTGGACATTCTTTGCTGGTGGTGCAGGTAAACAATAAACTACGAGAGATTTTGAACCGAGACTTATCAGTTGTAGAAATTTTTCAGAATCCAACTATTAAGTTGCTGGCGCAACATTTAAGTCAAAAATTAGAGTTACAAAGTGCTGAAAAAAGAATGCACAGTTTAGCTGATCGCGTACAAAAACACAGAGAATCACTGAAGGAACGTAACCAAGCATTCATGCAGCGACGCAATAATATTAAGTAATTTCAAAGGGAAGTTTTAATTTATGGAAGGTATTGCTATTATCGGTTTGGCTGGACGATTCCCTGGTGCAAAAAATATCACGGAGTTTTGGCAGAATTTATGTGATGGAGTTGAGGCAATTTCTCAATTCAGCGATGAAGAGTTAATTGCTGCTGGGGTAGATCCTTCATTACTCAATAACTCTAACTATGTAAAAGCTGGTGCTGTATTAGAAGATATAGATTTATTTGATGCTGGTTTCTTTGGCTTTAACCCTAAAGAAGCAGAAATGACTGACCCGCAACATCGTTTATTTTTAGAATGCGCCTGGGAAGCGTTGGAAAATGCTGGTTATGATGTTCAAAGATGTGAAAGTCGAATTGGAGTTTATGGTGGTGCTAGTTTTAATAACTATTTAACTTTTGATATAAATAGTGACCACATTGGCTCTGCTAATAGCTTCCAAAAACTTATCGGCATTGATAAAGATTTTCTGACTACCCGTGTTTCCTACAAATTAAATCTAACTGGGCCAAGTTTAACAATACAAACCGCTTGTTCTACTTCTTTAGTAGCAACTGTTTTGGCTTGCCAGAGTTTACTCAATTATCAATGTGATATGGCCTTGGCTGGTGGGGTTTCGATTAGTGTACCTCAGAAAACAGGGTATTTACATCAAGAAGGAAGTATCTTATCACCTGACGGTCATTGCCGCGCCTTTGATGCCAAAGCAAAAGGGACAATTATTGGTAATGGTGTGGGAGTGGTGCTATTAAAGCGGTTATCAGAAGCGATCGCAGATGGCGATCATATTTGTGCAGTGATTAAAGGTAGCGCCATCAATAACGATGGTTCTGGTAAAGTTGGCTATACTGCACCCAGCGTCAACGGACAAGCAAAAGTGATTGCGGAAGCATTAGCCCTGGCTGATGTTGAACCTGAGACAATCAGCTATATCGAAACTCACGGTACAGGAACTGCTTTAGGAGATCCGATTGAAATCTCTGCTTTGACAAACGTTTTTCTGACTGAGACTCAGAAAAAAGGTTTCTGTGCGATCGGTTCTGTCAAAACAAATATTGGTCATCTAGACGCAGCAGCGGGAGTTACAGGTTTAATTAAAACTGCTCTAGGGTTGAAACATAAGTTAATTCCCCCCAGCTTGAATTTTGAGCAACCCAACCCTGAGATTGACTTTAAAAATAGCCCTTTCTATGTCAATACTCAATTGAAGACATGGAAAGCAGGAAGAACTCCTAGACGAGCGGGAGTAAGTTCTTTAGGTATTGGCGGAACGAATGCTCATGTAATTCTCGAAGAAGCGCCATCTGTGAATGAGCCGGAAAGTAAGACAAGAGATTATCAGCTGTTGCTGCTATCTGCCAAAACTGACTCAGCATTAAAAACTACAACCAAAAACCTAGCTCAACATCTCAGACAGTATCCAGAAGTAAATTTAGCAGATGTAGCCTATACACTTCAAGTCGGACGGAGAGAATTTAATCATCGTTGTATGGTGATAGCCAAAGATTCTAAGGAGGCAGCCACTTTATTAGAATCGCCAAGAGTTTTCATTCACTGCCAAGAAGATATAAAGCGTGCGATCGTTTTTATGTTTCCAGGACAGGGAGCGCAATATGTGAACATGGCTAAGGGACTCTACCAAAGTGAATCTGGATTTCGAGAGCAAGTTGATTATTGTGCAGAGTTCCTCAAACCTTTGTTGGGATTAGATTTACGTCATATCTTATATCCTGATGTCGAACAAACAGAAGAAGCTACACAAAAACTACAACAAACAGAAATTGCTCAACCTGCGTTATTTGTAATTGAGTATGCTTTTGCTCAGTTGTGGATGAGTTGGGGAGTATACCCGCAAGCGGCGATTGGTCATAGTATTGGGGAATATGTGGCTGCTTGTCTAGCAGGTGTCTTTTCTCTCAAAGAAGCTTTAATATTAGTCGCCAAACGTGGGCAATTGATGCAGCAATTACCAAAGGGGGCAATGTTAGCTGTTTCGTTACCCGCAGCCGATGTTCAACTTCTTTTAAATCCAGAACTTTCTTTAGCAGCAAGTAATGCTCCTAGTTTATCTGTAGTATCAGGTACAACAGAAGCGATCGCTCACTTGCAAAATCATTTAAATTCACAAGGAATTGTCTGCCGTTTGTTACATACTTCCCATGCTTTTCATTCTCAGATGATGAACCCCATCATTGAAGAATTCACAGAGCAAGTGAGAAAAGTTAATCTAAAATCTCCTGAAATTCCTTTTATTTCCAATGTCACAGGCACATGGATTACTGCAACAGAAGCCACAAACCCTAACTACTGGGCAAGACATTTATGGCAAACTGTACAGTTTAATGCTGGAGTGCAAGAACTACTTAAAGATGCAGCAAAAATTTGCTTAGAAGTTGGCCCCAATCGCACTTTAAGCACATTGGTAAAACAACATTCCGTAGAGCAGCAAGTTGTATTTTGTTCTAGCCGCCATCCCCAAGAATCCCAGTCAGATGTAGAGTTTTTCTTAACCACCTTGGGACAACTTTGGCTAGCAGGAGTACAGATAGATTGGTCTAGCTTTTATGCTCAAGAACAACCCCACCGCATCCCTTTACCAACTTATCCGTTTGAGCGCCAACGTTACTGGATTGAATCACCCAAACAGCAAGGCGAAGGCAAGAAAAGTGCTATTTCAAATACCAAAAAACCTGATATTGCTGATTGGTTCTACATCCCAAGTTGGAAACAAACTATTGCACTACAAAACCGGGCGGAGGAAAAATCTTGTTGGCTAATTTTTAGCGATCGCTGTGGTGTCGGGAAACAAATCGAGCAACGGCTAGCACAAGCTAATGATGATATGATTACCGTTATCCCAGGAGAGGAGTTTACAAAACTTTCTGATCACAATTATGTGATCAATCCTCGGCGTTCTCAGGATTATGACACTTTACTTCAAGAATTAAAGTTGTTGGGTAAAATGCCGAATGCGATCGCGCATTTATGGAGTTTGACGCAAAATCTCCAAACTGACTATGAAACCAGTCAATATTTAGGCTTTTATAGTTTGCTATTCCTCGCTCAAGCAATTGGCAATCACAATCTGACAAATTCCATCCAAATCACTGTTGTAAGTAACAATATCTACGATATCACGGGTGCAGAACAATTAAGCCCACAAAAGGCAACTATATTGGGTTGTTGTCAGGTGATTCCGCAAGAGTACCCCAACATTATTTGTCGTAGTGTTGATATTGTCATCCCCTCATCAGAACAAGAACGCCAGCAGTTAATAGAACAACTTATATTAGAACTCAAGGTAAATTCCTCTGATTCTATAGTTGCCTACCGAGGTAAACATCGCTGGTTGCAAAACTTCGATCCAGTTCGTTTGGAAGCTACCAGTGACCACACGCGGTTAAAGGAAAAGGGAGTTTATCTAATTACGGGTGGTTTAGGAGGTATTGGTTTGGCGATCGCAGAATACCTTGCCAAAACTGTACAAGCTAGATTAATTTTAGTTGGACGTTCTGGTTTACCCTCAAGACAAAAGTGGTCAGAATGGCTATCTACCAGGGATGAAAAAGATACTACCAGTCTCAAAATTCAAAAGGTGCAAGCGCTAGAGAAATTAGGCGCACAAGTGCAAGTAATTAGCGCCGATGTTACCAATCTGACACAAATGCAACAAGCGATCGCAGAAACATTAGAAAAATTTGGTCAACTTAACGGCGTGATTCATGCGGCTGGAATTGCCGGAGGTGGGATTATCCAACTGAAAACACCAGAAATTGCTGCTAATGTATTGGCTCCAAAAGTCCAAGGAACATTAGTACTTGCCGAAGTACTTAAAAATCAAGATATTAATTTAGATTTCTTGGTTCTTTGTTCATCACTTAGTGCAATTTTAGGTGAATTTGGACAAGTAGATTATTGTGCAGCTAACACATTTTTGGATGCTTTTGCTCACCAGAATACAAATAAAACTGGATTATATACAGTAGCAATTAACTGGGATGTCTGGCAAGATATTGGTATGGCAATTAATCCTGCTGTACCTAATAAAATTAAACAGCAATTACAAGAACGTCTAAAACAAGGTATTATATCTGCTGAAGGTATAAATGTATTTAGTCGGATTCTTGGTATTAAAGCTTCTCAAGTTGTAGTTTCGACTCAAGATTTACAAGCAAAATTTTCAAGCAAGTCACTTCTACTGGAAGAAATAGCACAATTTCAACAATCTGAATCGAACTACAAAATTAGCAGAGAAAGGGAAAATTATCTAGCTCCAGAAAATGTAATAGAACAACAAATTGCTGAGATTTGGCAAGAACTTTTAGGTATTGAACAGATAAGTAGCAATGATAACTTTTTTGAACTAGGTGGACATTCATTATTAGCAGTGCAAATCCTTTCTCGATTGCGAGAAAAATTTTCAGTAGAACTAACTTTAAGGACTCTACTATCTGAAGCTCCAACGATAGCAGAATTAGCCAAAATAATTAGCGATCGCCAATCTTCATTGAACGACAGTCAACTTTTAGAAAACTTATTAGCCGAAATTGAAAATCTCTCAATTACTGAAATTCAAAAACAACTGACAGAAGCATCAAACCTAAAATAAAACTTGTAGAATTTCCACTCTTCTTTTGTAACTTTGCGTGAGGCTTTATTAAACTATGAATGAAATTGCCCAAAGAATAGCCTACCTCTCCCCCGAACAACGGTTACTATTAGAGCTACGCCTACAACAAAAAGGCATCAAGCCATCCAATTTACAACTAAGTATTCCTTTAAGAAAAAACTTGGATTATCTGCCCTTATCTTATAGTCAAGAGAGGCTGTGGGTTCTCCATCAATTACAACCTGATATTCCCTTTTATAACGAAGTCAATTGCTTTCGCCTTACAGGTTTTCTGAATTTCACAGCCCTAGAAAAGAGTTTTCAGGAAATTTTGCAACGTCACGAAGTCTTGCGGAGTAGATTTGTGACGGTAGAAGGGCGACCAATTCAAGTTATTACACCAAGAGAATCCTTCGTTTTACCAATTATAGACTTTAGTCACCTGCCCGAAAGCGATCGCCAACCTCAAGCCCTACAATTAGCAACTAAAGAAGCTCAACAACCCTTCGATTTAGCTGAAGAAACTTTATATCGAATTAAGCTTATACATCTCTCTCAAGAGCAACATATACTACTATTCACAGCCCATCATATTGTTTGTGATGGCTGGTCTATGGGAGTATTTATCCGAGAACTGAAAACATTATATACAGCATTCTCTGCTGAAAAACCATCACCTTTACCAAAACTACCGATTCAGTACGCTGACTTTGCAGATTGGCAGCACCAATGGTTACAAGGTAACATTTTAGAAACTCAGCTTGCCTACTGGAAACATCAGTTAAACGGTACTTTACCAGTTTTAGAACTACCTACCAATCGCCGACATTCCCAGGTAGATAACATTCGGGGTGCAACCCAATCTTTACAGTTGTCGTCTGCACTGACTCAGGCATTAAAAACCCTCAGCCAGCAACAAGGAGTCACATTATATATGACTCTACTGGCAGCATTTGAAATTCTCCTCTATCGCTACACTGGTATTGCAGACATTCTAGTAGGTTCACCCATTGCTAACCGCAATCGAGCCGAACTAGAAGGACTTATTGGTTTATTTATCAACACGCTTATACTACGCACTGACTTATCAGGTAATCCCAGCTTTCAAGAATTACTCAAACGAGTCCAAGAAGTAACTCTTAATGCATATTCTCATCAAGACTTGCCCTTTGAAAAGTTGGTAGAGGAACTACAACCTGAGCGAAATTTAAGCCAATCACCACTATTTCAGGTGATGTTTATCTTGCAAAACTCGCCAATGCCTAGCTTAGAGCTTCCAGGTTTAATTGTCAGTCCATTAGCAATTGATAACGGAACAGCAGTATTTGATTTGACTTTGATTGTAGTTGAAGCTGCTGGATGTCTCAATGTCGTCTTTGAATACAATGCTGATTGCTTTGATGCTGACACCATAACTAGAATGTTGGGACATTGGCAAACCTTACTCGCAGGTGTAGTAGAAAATCCGCAGCAGAGAGTTGGAGAACTACCTTTACTGACCTTTGCAGAGCAGCATCAAATTTTTGAGGAATGGAATTATCATGAGACAGAACTGAATATAAAGCATGATTGTTGCGTCCATCAGCTAATAGAAGCACAGGTAGAAAAAACGCCAGATGCGATCGCCATAGTCTGGGAAAAAGCAGAACTAACTTATCGGGAACTGAATAATCGAGCCAATCAACTAGCATACGATTTACAAAAGCTGGGAGTAGGAGCAGAAGTCCTGGTGGGACTGTGCATAGAACGTTCCCCAGAAATGATAGTTGGGATGTTAGGCATCTTGAAAGCGGGAGGCGCATATTTGCCACTAGACCCAACCTATCCCCAAGAGCGTTTGGCATTCATGTTAGAAGATGCCCAAGTATCAGTGATTGTCACCCAAACCCAAGTATTAACAAAATTACCAAACTACAAAGCAGAAGTCATTTGTTTAGACGAGCAATTGTTGACAGCAGATCACAGCAATTTGATCAACCGAGCTACATTAGAAAACCTCGCTTATGTAATTTATACTTCTGGTTCTACAGGAGCGCCTAAAGGCGTGATGATCGAACACAGGTCGTTGGTCAACTTCACGCAAACGGCAATTGAGCAATATGAATTAAAAGCTAACCAACGCATCCTGCAATTTGCTTCAATTAGCTTTGATGCAGCAGTAGAAGAAATATTTCCGTGTTTGGTAACAGGCGCAACCTTAGTCATCCGCACTGATGAAATGCTCGGTTCGATACCTGAATTTCTCGAAAAATGCCGTCAGCAGTCAGTTTCAGTATTAGACTTACCAACAGCATTCTGGCATCAACTTAGTTCTGGATTATCAACCCTGAATTTAGCTTTACCAGAAACAGTGCGATTAGTCATTATTGGTGGAGAAAAAGTTTTAGCCGCACAAATTGTTAGTTGGAATCAGCGAGTAGACCCGCAAAAAGTACGATTAGTAAATAGTTACGGCCCTACTGAAACAACAGTTGTCGCTACAGTCTGTGATCTATCGACATTCACATCTGGGGCTGAAGTACCCATTGGCAAAGCTATTCCCGGTTATCAAACATATATTTTAGACTCGCACCTACAGCCAGTACCAATTGGTGTGTCAGGAGAATTACATATTGGTGGTATTGGTTTAGCCAGAGGTTATTTGAATCATCCAGAATTAACAACAGAAAAATTTATTGCTCATCCCTTTAGTCATCAACCAGGAGCAAGGTTATATAAAACTGGGGATTTAGCTCGTTATTTACCCAATGGAAACATTGAGTATCTCGGAAGGATTGACCATCAAGTTAAAATTCGTGGCTTCCGAATCGAATTACAAGAGGTAGAAGCAGTCATAAGTCATCATCCAGCAGTACAAGAAGCTTTGGTAATTGCGCGAGAGGATGAATTAGGTAATAAACGGCTAGTTTCTTATATTGTGTTTGCTGGGGAATCAATATCTGTTAGCAAACTCCGCCAGTTTGTGCAAGAGAAGTTGCCTAATTACATGGTTCCATCAGCTTTTGTGATTTTGGATGCTTTACCTATCACCCCCAACGGTAAATTAGACAGGCGGACATTACCAATACCTGACAGTATTAGTTCAGTCGATTTTATCGCTCCGCAAAATTCCGTGGAAGCAGCCTTAGCGCAAATCTGGTCTGAAGTACTGGGTGTGCAACAGGTAGGCATTTATGATAATTTCTTTGAATTGGGCGGTGATTCAATTCTTAGCATTCAAGCGATCGCTAAAGCAAACCAAAAAGGTTTACGATTGACACCAAAGCAATTATTTCAATATCAAACAATTGCTGAATTAGCAACGGTTGTTGATACTAGCCAAGCTGTTTTAACAGAACAGGGTATAGTTAGTGGTGCTGTACCTTTAACACCAATTCAACACTGGTTCTTTCAACAGAATCAGCAAAACCACCACCATTGGAATCAATCTATCTTGCTGGAAGTGCGGCAAGCACTCAACTTTGAGTTATTAGAACAGGCTGTACAGCATTTATTGATTCACCACGATGCCTTACGTCTACGATTTATTCCAGATATTAATGGCTGGAAGCAAATAAATGTAACGCCAAATACAGATTTACCCGTGTGCCAAATTGATTTATCAATGCTGGGGGAGGACGAGCAAAAAGTAGCCATAGAAAAGGCTGCTAATCAATTGCAAGCTAGCCTTAATCTTTCCCAAGGCCCGTTGATGCGGGTGGCGTTGTTCGATTTAGGCAATCAAAAACCTAGCCGTTTATTGATTGTGATTCATCATTTAGCTGTGGATGGTGTTTCGTGGCGAATTTTAATCGAGGATTTACAAACAGCTTATCAACAACTTTGTGATAATCAAACTATAGTTTTACCAGCTAAAACTACTTCATTCAAGCAGTGGTCAGAAAAATTACTCAAGTACGCTCAGTCAGAACAAATACAACAAGAGCAACACTTTTGGCTGCATAAAATACCGCCGCGAATTCCTCAATTAGTTACAGATTATCTAGATGGTAGTAACACAGTCGCTTTATCTCCTACTATGACAACAACGCTCAGTGTTGCAGAAACTCAAGCTTTACTCCAAGATGTGCCAGCAGCTTACCGCACTCAAATCAACGATGTATTGTTGACGGCTTTAGTGCAAGCCTTCGCTGAGTTCACTGGTCAATTATCGTTGTTGATTGATGTGGAAGGACATGGACGAGAAGAACTTTTTGATGATGTAGATTTGTCGCGTACAGTCGGATGGTTTACGTCAGTTTTCCCAGTGTTTTTAGAAATAGAAAATCATGCTGCACCAGGAGAAGCACTACAGGCAGTTAAAGAACAACTGCGGCTAATTCCTAATCGTGGTATTGGCTATGGATTGCTACGTTATCTTAGTGAACAATCGGAAATTATCCAGCAACTACAGTTATTACCTCAACCTGAAGTAAGTTTCAACTATTTAGGACAAATAGATGGGAGTTTTTCACCAACATCAATGTTTGGTTTAGCTGAAGAATCAACTGGTTCTCCCTATAGTCTGGAGGACAATCGAGCTTACTTACTAGAAATTGACGGATTGATTGCAGACGGTCAGCTACAGATGGTTTGGAAGTACAGCGCCCAAATGTATAAACGCTCAACAATTAATAGTTTAGCTCAGAGTTTTGTAGAGAAATTGCGATCGCTGATCATCCACTGTCAGTATTCGGAAACTGGAGGTTATACACCATCAGATTTCCCCTTGACACACTTAAGCCAAGAGGAACTAGATGCGGCATTGGGAAAAGTTGAATTTACCTAAGTACAGCTTTGTGTAAAGTCGTAATGTTTTTAAACGCAAAGGGACGCAAAGGAAACGCAAAGTAACGCAGAGTATTACCTAATTTATTTAGCTACGAATTAATGAAATATTGTACTAAGAACAGCAATGAGTACCAAAAATATTGAAGATGCTTATAATTTATCGCCCATGCAGCAGGGAATGCTGTTTCACAGCCTCTATGCACCTGCTTATGGGGTATATGTAGAACAAGTCAGTGCGCTTCTTGAGGGCAATTTGGATGTGATAGCCTTTGAACAAACTTGGCAACAAGTAGTAGACCGACATCCTTGCTTACGCACAGCTTTTGTTTGGGAAGATTTGAAAAATCCCTTACAAGTCGTGGGACGGCGCGTACAATTGCCAATAGTGATGCATGATTGGCAGTACATGACTGCCGAAGAACAACAACAAGGCATTCAGGAATTATTGCAAGCAGAGCAAATTCGTGGTTTTGAGCTATCCAAAGCTCCATTAATGCGTTTGACGCTGATTCAACTGGCAAAAACCAGCTATCAATTTATCTGGAGTCATCACCATTTGCTGCTAGATGGGTGGTCTACATCTTTGCTATTAAATGAGGTATTTGCCATTTATGAGGCAACTTGTCAAAATCAAACCTTGCATTTAACCAAACCCCGGCCTTATCGAGATTACATTGCTTGGCTACAGCAGCAGTCTTTGTCAACCGCAGAAACTTTTTGGCGAGAGACTCTTAGAGGTTTTCAGGTTGCGACTTCGTTCAGTATAGATACTATTTTTAATAAAACGAATGCTGTTAGTGAGATTGCCCATAATGAGCAACACATTAACTTATCAACAGCAACAACCAACGCTCTGCAAGCTTTAGCTCGTCAGCATCAATTAACGCTGAATACCCTCGTGCAGGGAGCTTGGGCTATACTCCTTAGTCGTTATAGTGGTGAAACAGATGTAGTTTTTGGTACAACTGTCTCCGGGAGACCAACAAGTTTGAGCGGTTCGGAAAGGATGGTAGGGTTATTTATTAATACCTTGCCAGTGAGGGTAAAGATTGCATCCGCACAATCTCTTTTACCTTGGCTCCAGCAGTTACAAAGCCAACAAGCTGAGGCAAGACAATACGAGTATACCCCCTTAGTAGAAATCCAGCAGTGGAGTGAAGTAACTCCCGGTTCACCTCTGTTTGAAAGCCTAATTGTATTTGAGAATTACCCTTTAGACCCCCAAATACACAAAGGTAGGGGCGAATTAGCTATCAGTAAAGTTCAGATTGTAGAACAGACAAACTATCCTGTAACTTTGGTAGTGATACCTGGTGCAGAGTTGAAGTTAAATATTTTCTCCGATCGCTACCGTTTTGAGCCACAAGCGATCGCACGAATGTTGGGACATTTACAAACTTTGCTTGCAGACATGGTATCTCATCCAGAGGCTTGTCTTCAGGAATTGTCATTGCTCACAGCCGCAGAAAAACATCAGCTATTGGTGGAATGGAATCAAACTCAAGTAGCTTATCCTCAAGATGTTTGTCTACATCAACTATTTGAGCAGCAAGTAGAAAAAACACCGAATGCTATTGCAGTAGTTTTTGAAGAGCAAAAATTAACTTATCAAGAGTTAAATCAGCACGCTAATCAATTAGCTTACCGCCTACGAAAGTTGGGAGTTATTGCAGATACTTTGGTGGGAATTTGTGTAGAGCGATCGCTAGAAATGCTGGTGGGACTTTTGGGCATTCTCAAAGCTGGGGGAGCATATTTACCCCTTGAACCTGACTACCCCACAGAACGTTTAGGATTCATGCTTGAGGATGCTAAACCTCCGATTTTGTTAACTCAAGAATCTCTAATCTCCCGCTTACCAAAACATAGTTCTCAAGTTATCTATTTAGATACAGATTGGCAGGAAATTTCTAGTTCCGAGTCAAAAGAAAATCCGTCAGCACATCACCAAAATTGCTCAAACTTAGCTTACGTTATCTACACTTCTGGCTCCACTGGTCAACCCAAGGGTGTTTTGGTGAACCACTCAAACGCTGTGCGTTTATTTGCAACAACTGATGAATGGTTTAACTTTAATCAGCAAGATGTTTGGACATTATTTCACTCCTATGCTTTTGATTTCTCCGTGTGGGAAATATGGGGCGCTCTTCTTTATGGTGGAAGACTCGTAGTAGTTCCTTACTGGATTAGTCGCTCACCAGATGCTTTTTACAACTTACTCTATAAAGAGCAAGTAACAGTTCTCAATCAAACTCCCTCTGCATTTCGGCAATTGATTTGTGCAGAAGAGCAAGCAAGTCATATCACCAAGCCACTTGCCTTGCGTCTGGTAATATTTGGTGGCGAAGCATTGGAAATTCATAGCTTAAAGCCTTGGTTTGACCGTCACGGCGACCAAGCACCACAATTAGTCAATATGTACGGCATCACAGAGACTACCGTACACGTTACCTATCGTCTTTTGACTAAAGCTGATCTTGATCACACAAGAAGTTTAATTGGTCGTCCCATTCCAGACTTACAGGTTTATTTGTTAGACCAAAATAGACAATTAGTCCCAATTGGTGTACCTGGGGAGATTTACGTTGGTGGTGCTGGTGTGGCGCAAGGCTATCTTAATCGTCATGAATTGACTAATGAACGCTTTATTAATCATTCCTTCGGAAGCAACCCTACAAGAGTTTATAAAACAGGCGATTTAGCACGTTATTTACCTAATGGTGATATTGAATACTTAGGTCGTATTGATCAACAAGTGAAAATTCGTGGTTTCCGCATTGAGTTAGGGGAAATTGCCGCAATTCTCAAACAAGCTCCTGGCGTACAGCAAGCTGTGGTTATCGTTCGAGAAGATCAACCAAGCGATCGCCGACTGATTGCTTATGTTGTTGGTCATCCTGAATTCT
>Ga0209591_10000174_pt1 | contig 82407 bp, 86 predicted proteins | sample MAT01_FD_187207 | JGI IMG/M metagenome (GOLD analysis project Ga0209591, IMG submission 187207) | Freshwater microbial communities from Lake Fryxell liftoff mats and glacier meltwater in Antarctica - MAT-01 (SPAdes) (version 2) | ecosystem: Environmental > Aquatic > Freshwater > Ice > Liftoff...
TCGGGGTCGGGCTGGGGCTCGGGGTCGGGCTCGAAAAGCTCCGCCGCGCCGTGGGTGACCACCGCCCGCTACATCGTCGGCCACGACACCTGATGCGCCGCAGCGACCTCGGACTGGTCCCGGCCGTCCTCCACCGCCCACGCCGACGCCGCCCGCAACCGCATCGTCGTGCGCATCCCCGCCCGAACCTGGGCGACCTGCTCGGTGAACGACTGCCGCTCGCACACGGCCGTGCGGCAACGCCAACGTCGTTCGCGCCACTGCGTCGCCGCGAACTCGCCCCCGACCGGCAGGTCACGTGGGCGGGTCAGCACCCAGTCCTTTCCCGAGCTCGACAGCGACCCGCATGACGGACACCGCGCCGCGGCCGGATCGTCGGTCACCAACTGCACGATCTTGAGCCCGGACCCGGCGAGCACGACACGCTCCACCGCCAAACCCTCGAGTCCCAGCAAGCACGACGCATCATCACCACGGTCAACCATGGTCCGCGGCTCTCCCTTCGCTGCTCCAGAACACAGCGAGGATCACCGAGCCGCGGGCCGCCATCGATCAGGCACGCCGCACGGCTCCAACCTCGGGTTGCCCGGTCAAGATCGAAGAGCCGGCAAACCCGGCGAAGAAGCCCAAGGGAGCGGGAAGAGCCACCAGCAGCAGGGCTGCGACGGCTGTGGGAGTCACGTGTCAAGCTCGACCCATGGTCGGCGCAGGTCCGGCCGACACGGCGCGCAAAATACACAGTCGAGCCACGGGGTTGACGGTAGAGGAAGCCCGGCCGGGTCGAGGTGGCAGGAATCATCTCAAGACCTGCCTGACAGCAAAAGATCCCGTTCCGGTGTTCCGGAACGGGATCTTTCGTGTGTAGCCCCGACGGGATTTGAACCCGCGCTACCGCCGTGAGAGGGCGGCGTCCTAGGCCGCTAGACGACGGGGCCGTGGAGACGCTGAAACAATATCAAGCTGTTCTGAAGCGACCCGCTGGGGTACCAGGACTCGAACCTAGACTAACTGGACCAGAACCAGTCGTGCTGCCAATTACACCATACCCCAAGGAGTCATGAGACCTCCGCGTTCCGCCGAGCGGAACCGGCGGCCATGTCCTGCACCTTACTCTAGCCGAGGCCGCCCGCCCGCTCCACACCGGCCCGCAGGCGCGCGAGCGAACGCTCGCGGCCCAGCAGCTCCATGGACTCGTACAGCGGCGGCGACACCGTGCGGCCGCTGACCGCCACCCGCACCGGCGCGAAGGCCTTGCGCGGCTTGAGACCCAGGCCGTCGACCAACGCCACCTTGAGTGCCGCCTCGATCTCACCGGTGGACCAGTCGGCCACGACGTCCAGGCCGCTCAGGGCGGCCTGCAGCACCGGGGCGGCGTCCGCACCGAGGTTCTTGGCCGCCGCCTCCTCCTCGGGCGCGAACCCGTCCTCGGCGACGAAGAGGAACCGCAGCATGCGCGCGGCGTCGGACAGCACGACGCTGCGCTCCTGCACCAGCGGTGCCGCCGCGGCCAGCAGCTCGCGTTGCTGCGCGGTCAGGGTGGCGGTGGTCCCGGGGTCCGCATCGGACAGCACCTCGACGAGATAGGGCTCGACGCGCCGCGCGAACTCCTCGACGGGCAGCGCCCGCAGATGTGCGGAGTTGATCGCCTCGGCCTTCTTGAGGTCGAATCGGGCGGCATTGCGCGACACCCGCGAGATGTCGAACGCGGCGACCATCTCGTCCATCGTGAAGACGTCGCGGTCCTCGGCGATCGACCAGCCGAGCAGGGCCAGATAGTTGAGCAGGCCTTCCGGGGTGAATCCGCGGTCGCGATAGGCGAACAGGTCGGATTCCGGGTCACGCTTGGAGAGCTTGCGATTCCCCTCGCCGGTGACCAGCGGCAGATGCCCGTACCGGAAGGGACCGTTCCCGATCCCGACGCGCGCGAGCGCCTCGAGCAGCGCGATCTGGCGCGGCGTCGAGGAGAGCAGGTCCTCACCGCGCAGCACGTCAGTGACACCCATCAGCGCGTCGTCGACCGGGTTGGTGAGCGGGTAGAGGGGGGTGCCGTCGCCGCGGGCGAGCACGAAGTCGGGGACCGTGCCGGCGCGGAAGGTCACCTCGCCACGCACGAGATCGGTGAAGCTGATGTCCCGGTCGGGCATCCGCAGGCGGTGCACCGGCGCCCGGCCCTCGGCGCGGTAGGCGCTGCGCTGCTCGTCGGTCAGGTCGCGGTCGGCGTTGTCGTAGCCGAGCTTGGGGTCGCGGCCGGCGGCGCGGTGGCGGGCCTCGATCTCCGCGGCGCCGGAGTACGACTCGTAGGCCTCACCCGCGCCGATCAGCCGCGCCAACGCGTCGGCGTAGAGCCCACCGCGCTCGCTCTGCCGGTACGGCGCGTGCGGTCCGCCGATGTCGGGCCCCTCGTCGTAGTCGAGGCCGAGCCACGTCAGTGCGTCGAGCAACGCGGCGTAGGACTCCGCGGAGTCGCGGCTGGCGTCGGTGTCCTCGATCCGGAACACGAACGCGCCGCCGTGATGGCGCGCGTGGGCCCAGTTGAACAGGGCGGTGCGGATGAGACCGACGTGCGGGGTGCCGGTCGGGGACGGGCAGAACCGGACCCGGACGGGGGTGGGAGCACTCATGATGCGGCCCAGCCTATCGGTGAGCGGTCTGGCCTCCGCGGCGCGACAGGCGTAAATTTCAACGCATGACGAATAACGAGCGCGCGACCTGCCTCGTCGTCGGCGTTGGTCCGGCCGGGATGGTTCTCGGACTGATCATGGCCCGCGCCGGGGTCGAGGTGACCGTGCTGGAGAAGCACGCCGACTTCCTTCGCGACTTCCGAGGTGACACCGTCCATGCGTCCACCCTCACGCTGCTCGACGAGCTCGGGCTGGCCGGGCGATTCGCCGGCGTGCCACACCGCACGCTCGACCGGATGCAGGTGCAGCTCGACGGCGGCACGGCGCAGTTCGCCGATCTGCGCCGGTTGCCCGGGGCGCACCAGCACATCGCGCTGGTGCCGCAGTGGGACTTCCTCGACATGCTGGCCGACGCCGCGCGCGACGAGCCCACCTTCACGTTGCGGCGCGATGCCGAGGTGGTCGGGCTGTTGCGCGACGCCGGTCGCGTGGCAGGCGTCCGCTACCGCGACCGGACCGACGGCACCGAGCACGAGATCCGCGCGGGGCTCACGGTGGCCTGCGACGGCCGGCATTCCACGGTGCGCGGCGCCGCGGGGCTCACGCCGCGGTCGTTCGGCGTCCCGATGGACGTGTGGTGGTTCCGGCTGCCGCGCCGCGCCGAGGACCCGGAGGGCGGGGTGGCGCGCTTCTCCACCGGCCACTTCTGCGTCATGATCGACCGCGGGGACTACTGGCAGTGCGCCTACCTCATCCGCAAGGGCACCGACGGCGTGCTGCGCGCGGCCGGGATCGGGGAGCTGCGGCGGCGGTTCGCGGGCCTGCTGCCCTGGATGGCCGACCGGGTCGGCGAGCTGCGGAGCTTCGAGGACGTCAAGCTGCTCGACGTCCGGCTGGACCGGCTGCGGCGCTGGTACGCACCCGGCCTGCTGCTCCTCGGGGACGCCGCGCACGCCATGTCACCGGTGGGCGGGGTCGGCATCAACCTCGCGATCCAGGACGCCGTGGCCGCGGCCCGGATCCTCGGCCCGGCCCTGCGCTCGGGCGGGATCGTCGGGCCGGGCCTGCTGCGCCGGGTACAGCGCCGCCGGTGGGCTCCGACCGTGGCGATCCAGACGTTCCAACGCCTCGCCCACCGGATGATCCTCGGCCCGGCGCTGACCGACCCGGCCCCTCAGGACCAGGCGCCGGCGAACCCCGGGCCGATGGCGGCGCAACCGACGCCCGCGGGACCGCCGCCGCAGGGGTCAGCACCCCGAGTTGCGGCGGCGGGGTCGGCGGCGGCGGGGTCGGCGGCGGCCGGGTCGGCGGGCCAGTCCCCGGCCGGCATGGGTGGGGGCGGTGAGGAGGCGTCCGTACTCCCGGCGCCGCTGCGGCTGATGCGACTCTTTCCGGTGCTGCAGGGCATCCCGGCACGGCTGGTCGCGATCGGGCCGCTGCCCGAGCACGCGCCGGAGTGGGCCCGCCCCCGTCCGGCTGCCGGTGCCCCTCGGGCGGACGGGACGGTGGCGCGCTCCGGTTGAGCGGGACGGTGGCGCGCTCCGGTTGAGCGGGGTGCGGAGGCCCCACGACGCCGCGAGCAGGCGCTCCGGGCCGCCGACGCCCCGGTCCCTGGCGTCGCGCTCCCCATATCGGCCGACGCTCCCGTCCGACGGGGGGCGTAGGTCCCACGTGGGGAGCAACGGGGGCTGCTGCGGGTGGGTGTAGTACGCGGCTCCGCGCCTGGCCGCCGCCGTTCGGGCGGTCGCGCGGATCAGCGGGCGGGTTCGGCTATCCCGCACTCGCCCACGCGACGGAAGCCGACGCGCTCGTAGACCCTCGTCGCCCCGGCGTCACCGGCGCCGAGGAACACCAGGTCGGCACCGGTCGCGCGCGCCGCCGCCGCCAGCAGTGCGGTGACGGCCGCGCCGAGCCCGCGGCCCCGCGCCGCCGCCGCCGTGCCGATCCCGACGAGCTCGATGACGTCACCGGCCCGCTGCGCCGAGCCTGCGGCCACCGGCCCGTCCGGACCGGTGACGAGCAGCCGCGCCACGGTGCCCGCGGCCAGCCCGACCCGCAGGGCCGCGAGGTCGACGGCCGTGGGCGCCGCCGGAGGCGGAGCACCGAACGCCGCGGCCCCGACGGCGCTCACCGCATGGGCCGCCCGGGGGAGGTCACCGTCAACCGGTCCGAGCAGACGTGCGGTGAAGCCGTCCGGCAGCCGCGCGTCGGCCGGGACGCCGTCCAGCACGAGCAGGGGGCACACCTTCACCCCGAGCCCGGCGGCGGCGACCGCGTCCGCCATCGCCGGCGCTGCCGCGTACACCCACTCGAACGCCTCGGGCACGTCGAGGCGCCGCTGGCAGAGACGAACCCGGGCGACGTCCTCGACGGTCGTCACCGCACCGCGACCCGGTATCGGGCGGGCGTAGAACGGCCAGCCGGGGCCGTTGCGGGTGAACAGGCGCATCGGCCCGTCGTCCATGGCGCTCGCCCACTGCCGTGGCACCGCATCGCAGAACCGGTCGATCCGCCCTAGGATGTCCACGGACGCTGATCCTGCTCCGGCTCACCGTGCGGCGGCGACCGGGGCGGACTGCTCGTCCACCGAACGCAGCGCGGCGTACGCCAGAGCGTCGACCAGCGCCAGCCAGGTCGCCTCGACGACGTTGCCGTGCACACCCACAGTCGTCCACGAGTCCGCGCGGTCGGTGGACTCCACCAGCACCCGCGTCACCGCGTCCGTCCCCCGCGTCAGGATGCGGACCTTGTAGTCCGACAGCTCGACGTGGCTCAGCCACGGCCGCGACGGGGTCAGCGCGGCCCGCAGCGCGGCGTCGAGCGCGTTGACCGGGCCGTTGCCCTCCTGCGTGGCGATCAGGCGCTCGCCGTCGACGACGATCTTGACGGTCGCCTCCGCGACGACGGCACCGTCGGCACGGTGCTCGGTGATCACGCGGTAGGACTCCAGGGCGAACAGGGGCCGCTCGGCGTCACCGGCGGATCCGTCCGCCGCACCCATCGCGGAGCGCATGAGCAGCTCCAGCGATGCGTCCGCGGCCTCGAACGACCAGCCCCGGGCCTCACGTTCCTTCACCATGGCGACCACCGAGGACACGGCCTCGGGATGGCCGGCCAGGTCCAGGCCGAGCTCGGTGCCCTTGAGCTCGACGCTGGCCCGGCCGGCCATCTCGGTGACCAGCACCCGCTGCCCGTTGCCGACGTCCACGGGGTTCATGTGGTTGTACAGCTCGGGGTCCACCTTGATCGCACTCGCGTGCAGGCCCGCCTTGTGGGCGAACGCTGAGGTGCCGACGTAGGCCTGGTGGCCGTCGGGTGCGATGTTGGCGATCTCCGCCAACGCGTGCGAGGTGCGGGTCAGCTCGCCGAGCGCGCCGTCCGGTAGGACGGGCATGCCCAGCTTCATCACCAGGTTCCCGGCGACGGCGAACAGGTCGGCGTTGCCGGCCCGCTCCCCGTAGCCGTTCGCGGTGCACTGCACGTGCGACGCTCCGGCCTGCACGGCGGCCACGGAGTTGGCCACCGCGCAGCCGGTGTCGTCCTGGCAGTGGATGCCGAGGCGGAAGCCGGTGCGCGCGGCCACCTCCGTCACGACCTCGGCGATGCCCAGCGGCAGCATGCCGCCGTTGGTGTCGCACAGCACCGCGACGTCCGCGCCCGCGGAGATCGCCGCCTCCAGGACGCGCAGCGCCGTGTCCGGGTCGGCCGCGTAGCCGTCGAAGAAGTGCTCGGCGTCGACGAACACACGCCTGCCCTCGCCGCGCAGGAACGAGACGGTGTCGGCGACCATCGCGCAGTTCTCGGCCGGGGTGGTGCGCAGGGCACGCTCGATGTGGCGACGGTCGGCCTTCGCGACGAGCGTGACGACCGGAGCGCCGCTGTCGAGCAGGGCGCGGACCTGCGGGTCCCGTGCCGCGGTCGTCCCGGCCCGCCGGGTGGCGCCGAACGCGACGAGCGCCGCGTGTCGCAGATCCAGCTCCCCCGCCGCCGCGCGGGCGAAGAACTCCGTGTCCTTGGGCAGCGCGCCCGGCCATCCGCCCTCGACGAAGCCGACGCCCAGCGCGTCCAGATGCCGCGCGACGGCCAGCTTGTCGGCCACCGAGTAGCTGACGCCCTCACGCTGCGCGCCGTCGCGCAGCGTCGTGTCGTAGAGGTGGAATCCGTCGCCGAGCGGGGTTCCGGCGGGTTCGGTCCGGGCCATCGGTGGTCAACTCCTGATGCGGGCGGTTCGGGCAACAAAAAAGACCCCCCGCGGAATGCGAGAGGTCTGCGTGCCGGCTCGTCCTGCTAGCCGGCACGCCCGTCGATAATGACCACGCTGTGGTTCTGCACGGCAGGAGTGTGGCACGAGCCGTCCCAGAACGTCACACGAGGTTCCCACATCGCGAGAAGTTCGTGCATACGCCCCCGGCGATCCGATAGAAGGGACCTCGAGGTCCACGGACACCGGAGCCCGCAGACCCGCCGTCCGGAGGAGTCGACCTTGTACCAGCTCACCGCGCTCTACGACCACCCCGCGGACCCGGCCGCGTTCGACCGGCACTACGACGAGGTGCACGCGCCGCTCGCCGCCAAGGTCCCCGGCCTACGGCGCTACACGGTCAGCCGCCCGGGCCCCGACGCCGCGGGCAACAGACCCGCCTACCACCTCGTCGCCGTCCTCGACTTCGACGACGAGGCATCCTTCGGCGCCGGCATGGGCAGTGCGGAAGGACAGGCGGCGGTGGCCGACCTGGAGAACTTCGCCCAGGCTGGGGCGATCCTCCTGACAGGCGCAGCCACGACGATCTGACCGACCCGCCCGCCGGGCAACCGCGAGGGGCGGTTCAGGAAAGCCACGTTGCTGCCCGCACAGGGCGTGAAAGTGGCTTTCCTGAACCAGGATTGGCCGAATCCCCACGGGAGCGCGCTCCCGTGGCGCAGCATCGTCTGCATGACCCGTTCCATTCGTCGGACCTGCGAACTCCGGGGCGCCTTTCCCCAGCAGGTCGCCACCGCGCGTCAACTGGTCGCGTTCGGGCTCTCCGAACGGACCGTCTACAAGCGTTGCCTCGACGGCGGGCCCTGGCAGCGGATCCTCCCTGGCATCGTGCTGCTGTTCACCGGTAGACCCACACGTGACCAGCAGGTGCTCGCCGCACTGCTGCTGTGCGGTCCCGACGCGCTGGTGACCGGACTCGAGGCGTGTCGACGCCACGGACTCCGCAGAGGGCCCGTCCGGCAGGTCACGGAGCGTGGATCGTTCGTTGAGGTGCACATCCTGATCCCGCAAGATCGCCAGGTCCGTTCGGTCGGATACTTGCACGTCGAGCGCACCTTGCGGCTCCCCAGCGACGTGGTGCGTGACGGGTTCCCTCTCGCGCCGGTTCCTCGGAGTTGCACCGATGCCGCGCGACGCATCCGCTCGCGAGCAGAGATCACCGAGCTGCTGTCCGACTCCGTGCAGCGCGGCCTCTGCACGGTTTCGGCCCTCGCGACGGAGATCTCCTCCGGTTCGCGCCGTGGCACTGCCGAGCCGATGAAGGTGCTTGCCGATCTCCGGGAAGGCGTCCGTTCGGCGGCTGAACACGAGGCCAAGAAGTTGTGGTCCGCCACCGGCCTGCCGGACGCACGGTGGAACACCACGATCCGCGATGCCGACGGCAGCTTCCTGGGGATCGTCGACTGCTGGCTCGACGACGTGGCAATGGTGTGGGAGATCGAGTCGTCGGAATGGCATCTGAGTCCTGCCGATCACGACAGAACGGTCGAGCGGGCCGCTGGTTTCACCGCCGCGGGAGCGGTCTACCTCGCGTCGAAACCGAAGAAGCTGACGTCCGATCGTTCAGGTGTCATCGCGCTACTGCGAAAGGCCTATGCGCAAGCCACCGCTCGCCCCCGCCCAGCCCTGCACGCAGAATCCCCCGCTGAGCGCCACCCCGACGTTCAGGAAAGCCACTTTACTGCCCCGAGAGGGCATGAAAGTGGCTTTCCTGAACCTTGAGGGGGCGCTCAGCGGGTGGGGGCCGGGGCGTGGGCGCTCACCAGCGCGGCCAGCCGGTCGCCGATGGAGCGGGTGTGGCCGGTCGCGCTGTGGTCCCGTGTCGCCAGGTCGAAGGCCACCGCGGCCTCGATGCGACGCGCCGACTCCGGGTTGCCCAGGTGGGCGAGCAGCAGGGCCACCGAGAGCACGGCCGCCGTCGGGTCGGCGATGCCCTGGCCCGCGATGTCGGGCGCGCTGCCGTGGACCGGCTCGAACATGCTCGGGTTGCGGCGGCTGATGTCGAGGTTGCCGCTGGCCGCGAGCCCGATTCCGCCGGTGACGGCCGCAGCGAGGTCGGTGAGGATGTCGCCGAACAGGTTGTCGGTGACGATCACGTCGAAGCGCCCCGGGTCGGTGACCATGTGGATCGTCGTGGCGTCGATGTGCTGGTAGGCGACCGACACGTCCGGGTGCTCCAGCGACACCTCCTCCACCAGACGCGACCACAGGCGTCCGGAGTAGGTGAGCACGTTGGTCTTGTGCACCAGCGTCAGGTGCTTGCGGGGGCGACGCGCGGCGCGGCCGAACGCGTCGCGCACGACCCGTTCCACACCGAATGCGGTGTTGACGCTGACCTCGGTGGCGATCTCGTGGGGGGTGTCCTTGCGCAGCAGCCCGCCGGTGCCCACGTACGGGCCCTCGGTGCCCTCGCGGACGACCACCATGTCGATCTCGGTGTTGCCCGAGAGCGGGCCACGCACGCCGGGGTAGAGCCGCGCGGGACGCAGGTTCACGTGGTGGTCGAGCTCGAAGCGCAGCCGCAGGAGCAGGCCGCGTTCCAGGATGCCACTGGGCACGGACGGATCGCCGACGGCGCCGAGCAGGATCGCGTCATGCTGCTGCAGTTCGGTGAGCACCGTCTCCGGCAGCAGCTCACCGGTGGAGTGCCAGCGCGCGGCACCGAGGTCGTAGGTCGTGGTCTCGACACCCGGGGAGACCTCGTCGAGGACCTTGAGCGCCTCGTCGATGACCTCCGGCCCGATGCCATCGCCGGGAATGACCGCAAGGCGCATGAGAAGATCCCTTCTTGACGTGATGACGTCGCACGTTACGCAGCCCAGCCGCGACACGGTTCCCGGAAGGACCATTGTGCCCCGTCGTCACGAAAGGTGAGCAGGCGCCCACCCTGCGCTCACTCGTCGAAGGAGATCATGCGCGTCGTCACGGCCCCGACAGAGGCGCCGATCGGCTCCAGCACGCCCGGGTCGACCGGCCGGTCCACGCGCAGCAGCATGATCGCGTCGGCGCCGTCGGTGGTCTGGCTGATCTGCGCGGCCTCGATGTTGACCGCGGCCTCGCCGAGCAGCGAGCCGACCCGGCCCATGACCCCCGGACGGTCCGCGTACTCCAGCAGCAGCACGTCACCCTCGGCGCGCAGGTCGAAGTGCCGGCCGTTCACCTCGACGAGCTTGGCGACCTGCGCCCGTCCGGTCAGCGTGCCCGACACGGTGACCGACTCGCCGTCGGGCATGGCTGCCCGCAGTTGCACGACGCTGCGGAAGTTCTCGCTCTCCGGAGCGGTGGTCAGCTCGACGCCGACGCCGCGCTCGGCCGCCAGCGCCGGGGTGTTGACGAAGGTGACCTGGTCCTCGACGACGTGGGTGAACACCCCGCGCAGCGCGGCCAGCTGCAGCACCGACACGTCCTCGGACGCCAGCTCACCGGCGACGTCGACCGTGATCGAGCTGGGCAGCCGGCCCGCCACCGCGTACAGCACGACGCCCAGCTTCTGCACCAGCGGCAGCCACGGACGCACCTCTTCGCCGACCACGCCGCCCACCTGCACGTTCACCGCGTCCGGCACGAACTCGCCGGCGAGAGCGAGCTGCACGGAGCGGGCGACGTCGGTACCGGCGCGGTCCTGTGCCTCGTCGGTGGACGCACCCAGGTGCGGAGTGACGACGATGTTGTCCAGCTCGAAGAGCGGGCTGGAGGTGGTGGGCTCCTTGGCGTAGACGTCGATGCCGGCGCCTCCGACGTGCCCGCTGCGGACGGCCTCGGCCAGGGCGTCCTCGTCGATCAGCCCACCGCGGGAGGCGTTGACGATCAGCACGCCGGGCCGGGTGATCGCGAGCTGGTCCTTGCCGATGAGCCCGAGGGTCTCCGCGGTCTTGGGAAGGTGGATCGAGATCGCGTCGGCGCGTCGGAGCAGGTCCTCGAGCGAGAGGAGCTCGATCCCCAGCTGCGCGGCGCGGGCGGGCGCCACGTAGGGGTCGTAGGCGACGAGGTCCATGCCGAACGCGGCCAGTCTGTGGGCGACGAGCTGGCCGATCTTGCCCAGCCCGACGATGCCGGCCGTCTTTCCGCTGAGCTCGACGCCACCGAAGGAGGTGCGCTTCCACTGCCCGGCCCGCAGGCTCGCGTCGGCGGCGGGGATGTGGCGTGCAGCCGCCAGCAGCAGGGCGACCGCGTGCTCGGCGGCGGACACGATGTTCGAGGTGGGCGCGTTGACGACCATCACGCCGCGCGCGGTCGCGGCCGCGACATCGACGTTGTCGAGACCGACGCCGGCACGCGCGACGACCTTGAGCCGGGTGGACGCGGCGAGCGCCTCGGCGTCGACCTTCGTGGCCGAACGCACCAGCAGGGCGTCGGCGCCCGCGAGCGCGGCGAGGAGCGCGGGACGGTCGGTGCCGTCGACGTGGCGGACCTCGACGTCGGATCCCAGCATCTCCACCGCGGACGGCGCGAGCTTCTCGGCGAGCAGGACGACAGGACGGATGGCGACGGTGCTCACGGTGGCGGGGCTCCCGGGTCGACGACTGATACGGACAGATCCTAGTTCGCCGGGCCGGGGCGGTACCGGTTGCGTGGGCGGAGCGACATCCCCGGCTGCCGGCCGCACCGCGACCGGCAGCCGGAAGGTGCAGGACGGTCAGGTCGCCTTGCCGCCCACCCAGCTCATGAGGCCGCGGAGCTTCTCGCCCACCTGCTCGATGGGATGCTCGGCGCCCTCCTTCTGCAGGCGGGTGAAGTTCGGGCGTCCGGCCTCGTCCTCGGCCACCCACTCGCGGGCGAACGTGCCGTCCTGGATCTCGCCCAGGATCTTCTTCATCTCCGCCTTGGTCGCGGCGTTGACCACGCGCGGCCCGCGGGTGAGGTCGCCGTACTCGGCGGTGTCGGAGATCGAGAAACGCTCGTTGGCGATGCCGCCCTCGTACATGAGGTCGACGATCAGCTTGAGCTCGTGCAGGCACTCGAAGTAGGCGATCTCCGGGGCGTAACCGGCCTCCGTCAGGACCTCGAACCCGGTCTGGACCAGCGCCGCGGCACCGCCGCAGAGGACGGCCTGCTCGCCGAACAGGTCGGTCTCGGTCTCTTCCTTGAAGGTGGTCTCGATGACACCCGCACGGGCGCCGCCGATGGCCGCGGCGTAGGAGAGGGCGAGAGCCTTGGCCCCTCCGGTGGCGTCCTGCTCGACGGCGATGAGCGCGGGCACACCCTTGCCGTCGGCGAACTGGCGACGCACCAGGTGGCCGGGCCCCTTGGGTGCCACCATCGCGACGTCCACATCGGCCGGGGGCTTGATCAGCTCGTAGCGGATGTTGAAGCCGTGGCCGAAGAAGATCGCGTCGCCGGGCTTGAGGTTGGGCGCGATGTCGTCGGCGTAGATGTGGCGCTGCATGGTGTCCGGCGCGAGGATCATGATCAGGTCGGCCTCGGCGGACGCCTCGGCGGCGGTCAGGACCCGCAGCCCCTCGTCGGCGGCCTTCACCCGGCTCTTCGAGCCCTCGGGCAGGCCGATGCGGACGTCGACGCCGGAGTCGCGCAGGCTCAGCGCGTGCGCGTGGCCCTGGCTGCCGTAGCCGATCACGGCGACCGTGCGGCCCTGGATGATCGACAGGTCGGCGTCGTCGTCGTAGTAGATGTTGACACTCATGACGGGTGGGGGTTCCTTCCGAAGGGGTGTTAGCGAACGGCTGTGGCGGTGATGGACCGGGGCCCGCGGCCCACGGCGATCGTCCCCGACTGCACGATCTCGCGGACGCCGTACGGCTCGAGGTTCTTGAGGAGCGCGGCGATCTTCTCCGCGGTACCGGTGGCCTCGATCGTCAGGGCCTCGGGCGAGACGTCGACGGCCTTGGCGCGGAACAGCTCCACGACCTCCAGCACCTGGCTGCGCACACCCGGGTCGGCGCGCACCTTGACCAGCAGCAGCTGGCGCTGCACCGACGCCGCGGGCTCCAGCTCCACGATCTTGATGACGTGGATGAGCTTGTTGAGCTGCTTGGTGACCTGTTCGAGCGGGAAGTCGTCGACGTCCACGACGATCGTCATGCGGGAGACCTCCGGGTGCTCGGTGGGCCCGACCGCGAGCGAGGAGATGTTGAACCCGCGCCGGGAGAACAGGCCCGACACCCGGGCGAGAACACCCGGCTTGTCCTCGACCAGCACCGACAGGGTGTGCCGCTCCCACATCAGTTGCCCCCCTGCGGGTTCTGGGCCTCGGCGGTGACCGCCGCGATCTCGTCGACGCCGGCGACGATCTCGTCGCCGTCGAACAGCGGTCGGATGTTGCGGGCCGCCATGATCTCGGAGTTGCCGGTGCCGGCCGCGACCATCGGCCAGACCTGGGCGTCGGCACCGACGACGAAGTCGATGACGACGGGCTGGTCGTCGATCTCCATGGCGTGCTTGATGACGAGGTCGACCTCCTCACGGGACTCCGCACGCAACCCGACGCAGCCCATCGCCTCGGCGAGCAGCTTGAAGTCGGGGATGCGGCGCGACCCGTGGGTGCCGAGGTCGGTGTTGGAGTAGCGCTCCTTGTAGAACAGGTTCTGCCACTGCCGGACCATGCCGAGGTTGCCGTTGTTGATGACCGCCACCTTGATCGGGATGCCCTCGATGGCGCAGGTGGCGAGCTCCTGGTTGGTCATCTGGAAGCAGCCGTCCCCGTCGATCGCCCAGACGACGGCGTCGGGGCGGGCCATCTTCGCGCCCATCGCGGCGGGCACCGCGAAGCCCATCGTGCCCAGGCCGCCGGAGTTGAGCCACGAACGCGGCTTCTCGTAGGAGATGAACTGCGCGGCCCACATCTGGTGCTGGCCCACGCCTGCGGTGTACACGGCGTCGGGCCCGGCGATCTGCCCGATCCGCTCGATCACGTACTCCGGTGACAGCGAGCCGTCGGCGGGCCAGTCGTACCCGAGCGGGTACCGGGCCCGCAGGTCGTCGAGCTGGGCCCACCATGGCGCGAGATCGGCGTGGCCGTGCTCGCCCCGCTCGGCCGCCACGGCGTCGATCAGCTCGGTGACGACCTCCTTGCAGTCGCCGACGATCGGGACGTCCGCGCGGCGGTTCTTCGAGATCTCGGCCGGGTCGATGTCGGCGTGGATCACCTGCGCGTGCGGCGCGAAGCTCGACAGCACGCCGGTGACGCGGTCGTCGAACCGCGCACCGAGCGCGACGAGCAGGTCGGAGCGCTGCATCGCGGCCACCGCGGCGACCGTGCCGTGCATGCCCGGCATCCCGACGTGCTGAGGGTGGCTGTCGGGGAACGCACCGCGCGCCATCAGCGTGGTGACGACGGGGATGCCGGTGAGCTCGGCCAGGCGCACCAGTTCGGCCGAGGCCTCCGCCTTGATTACGCCGCCACCGACGTAGAGCACGGGTTGGCGTGCGGCGCAGATGAGATTGGCGGCTTCACGGATCTGCTTGCCGTGCGGCCGGGTGGTGCGCCGGTACCCGGGGAGCTTCATCTCGGCGGGCCAGGTGAAGGTCGTCTGCTCCTGCAGGACGTCCTTCGGGATGTCGACGAGCACGGGTCCCTGTCGGCCGGTGCTCGCGAGGTGGAAGGCCTCGGTGATCGCGCGCGGGATGTCGCGCGCGTCGTAGACCAGCATGTTGTGTTTCGTGATCGGCATCGTGATACCGGTGATGTCGGCCTCCTGGAAGGCGTCGGTGCCGATCAGCGCGCGCGACTGCTGGCCGGTGATCGCGACCATCGGGATCGAGTCCATGTGCGCGTCGGCGATCGGGGTGACCAGGTTCGTCGCACCGGGGCCCGAGGTGGCCATGCACACCCCGACCTTGCCGGTGGCCTGCGCGTACCCGGTCGCGGCGTGCCCGGCGCCCTGCTCGTGGCGGACGAGGACGTGGCGCACGCGGGTGGAGTCGAGCAGCGGGTCGTACGCCGGGAGGATCGTGCCGCCGGGGATGCCGAAGACCACCTCGCAGCCGATCTCCTCCAGCGAGCGCACGAGCGACTGGGCACCGGTCATGGGCACGGCGTCGAAACGCCGGGTCGCGGTCGCGGCCGGCTGCGGGCTCCGGGCCGGCGGCGGGACCGGCGGCGGGACCGGTTTCGGGCCCGGCGATGTCGGCGCGGGACGGGGCGTTGCGGTGCTCATCTGGGGTCAGCCTCGCTGCGTTGCGTGTTCGGGTCCGGACATGAAAAAACCCTCGACCGCCGATCAGGGCGGAGCGAGGGTGGCGCGTCGACGACCGAGGCTCTCAGGCGTGGACGTGCCTGCGAAGTACGAGCAGTCGGGTGGTGGACACGGGCAGAAGATAGCCGCCGTGGTCGGGGAGCGTCAACCTGTCGGGACGGCTGTACCGGGTGGTGGGACTCACGTCGGCACTCCGTGGGGTGGTCGTCCGTCCGTCGTTCGGGCACGATGAGCAGGTGAGCTCCGCTCCCGACCCCGCCCGCCGCGCGGTCTTCCGCATCTCCCCGCTGATCGTTCTGGTGGCCGTGGCCCTCGCGTTCTGTGCCACGCCGTTCGCGTTCGCCGCCCCGTTCGGTTGGCTGGTCTATCTCGTCCCGCTCGGCATGGTCGTCCGGGCACTGCGGGTCCGCACCGTGGCCGACGCCGAGGCGCTGACCGTGCGGCGAACGGTCGGCGTTCGGCAAGTACCGTGGTCGGAGATCAGTTCGCTGCGGCTGGGTGACAAGACCCGGGTCAGCGCGGTGCTGGCCGACGGCGCCGAGCTACCTCTCCCGGCCGTCCACGTCCGAGATCTGCCCTTGCTGGCCGCCGTCAGCGGCGGCCGACTCCCCGACCCGACCGGAGAGTGAGCCCGATGCCGGCTCTGCGTTCCCGCGTCACCACCCACGGCCGCAACGCCGCCGGGGCGCGCTCGCTCTGGCGCGCCACGGGCATGACCGACAGCGACTTCGGCAAGCCGATCGTCGCCATCGCCAACTCCTACACACAGTTCGTGCCCGGGCATGTCCATCTCAAGGACATGGGCGACATCGTCGCGGGCGCCATCCGCGAGGCCGGGGGCGTCTCGCGGGAGTTCCACACCATCGCGGTCGACGACGGCATCGCGATGGGGCACGGCGGGATGCTCTACTCCCTGCCCTCGCGCGAGGTGATCGCGGACGCCGTCGAGTACATGGTCAACGGCCACGCCGCCGACGCCCTGGTCTGCATCTCCAACTGCGACAAGATCACCCCCGGCATGCTCAACGCGGCGATGCGGCTCAACCTCCCGACGGTGTTCGTGTCCGGTGGGCCGATGGAGGCGGGCAAGGCCGTCGTCGTCGAGGGTGTCGCACAGGCACCCACCGACCTGATCACGGCGATCTCGGCGTCGGCGTCGGCGTCGGTGGACGACGAGGGACTCACCGAGGTCGAGCGCAGTGCCTGCCCCACGTGCGGTTCGTGCTCGGGCATGTTCACCGCCAACTCGATGAACTGCCTGACCGAGGCCCTCGGGCTCGCCCTGCCCGGCAACGGCTCGACGCTCGCCACCCACTCCGCCCGTCGGGAGCTGTTCCTGAACGCCGGCCGCACCGTGATGGACCTCGCGACCCGCTGGTATCGCGACGACGACGCGTCCGCACTCCCCCGCAACATCGCCACGCGTGCCGCGTTCGAGAACGCCATGGCGCTCGACGTCGCGATGGGCGGCTCCACCAACACGGTGCTGCACGTTCTCGCCGCCGCGCAGGAGGGGGAGATCGACTTCGATCTCACCGCCATCGACGAGATGTCGCGCCGGGTCCCGTGCCTGGCCAAGGTGTCGCCGAACTCCGACTACCACATGGAGGACGTGCACCGGGCCGGTGGAATCCCCGCGATCCTCGGCGAGCTGTTCCGCGCGGGCCTGCTGCGCACCGACGTGCACGCCGTCCACTCCCCATCGCTGGAGCAGTGGCTCGGCGAGTGGGACATCCGGGCCGCGTCGCCCTCCGACACCGCGGTGGAACTGTTCCACGCCGCGCCCGGCGGAGTGCGCACCACCCAGGCGTTCTCGACGTCGAACCGATGGTCGTCGCTCGACACGGACGCCGCCGGCGGGTGCATCCACGATGTCGAGCACGCCTACACCGTCGAGGGCGGGCTGGCGGTGCTGCGCGGCAACATCGCCCCGGACGGTGCGGTGATCAAGACCGCGGGCATCCCCGAGGAGCTGTGGCACTTCGAGGGGCCCGCGCGGGTCGTCGAGAGCCAGGAGGAGGCCGTGTCGGTGATCCTCACCAAGGCCATCCAGCCCGGGGAGGTGCTGGTCGTCCGCTACGAGGGCCCGTCGGGCGGGCCGGGGATGCAGGAGATGCTGCACCCCACCGCGTTCCTGAAGGGCTCGGGGCTCGGCGCCAAGTGCGCGCTGATCACCGACGGCCGGTTCTCCGGCGGGTCGAGCGGCATCTCGGTGGGGCACATATCGCCCGAGGCGGCGGCCGGCGGGGTGATCGGGCTCATCGAGGACGGCGACCAGATCTTCATCGACGTCCGCAGCCGCACGCTGGAGCTGCAGGTGGACGCGGACGTGCTGGCGGAGCGCCGGGCCAAGGTGGACGCGAGCGAGCGCCCGTGGCGGCCCAAGGACCGCGACCGAGTCGTGTCCAAGGCCCTGCGCGCCTACGCCGCGCTCGCGACGAGCGCGCACACCGGAGCGGTCCGCCGGGTCCCCTGACCGGGCCGGGTTCGGCAGGTGAACCGCTCCGGGCGCTCCCGCCGTCATCCCCCGGCGTGATCACTCGGCGGTTCGGACGGTCGTCGCTGGCGGAGCTCCTCAATGGCCCGGATGACCAGGCTCCTCGCCTCCGCCCCGTATACGGCCGAGGTCCGCAGAGCATCGAACATGCACGCGTAGAGGGCGAGCTCGTCGGGCTCGGTGACCTCGATGCTCGCCGTCGGCGTCTCCAACGCCACCAGCTCGTCGTCGAAGATCCAGAATCCCGCCGACCCGACCGCCTCTCGTTCGATCATGAGCGGGATGATCCCGAGTGAGACGGTCGGCAATGACATCACGGCCAGCAGCCGGTCGAGCTGTCCGGCCTGGGTGTCGGCCGTCCCGAACCACGTGCCCAACGCCTGCTCCTCCAGGACACATGCGATGCGGCGTCCACTGCGATACAGCACACGCTGTCGCTCCATGCGGATGGCGACCGCAGCGTCCACGTCGGTGGGCGCGTCGAGGAACCGAAACCAGAAGGCGAGCATGGACGAGCAGTACTCGGCCGTCTGGAACAGTCCGGGAACGGCATTGTGCTCGTAGATCCGGAAGTGCCGCGTGCCCTCGTAACGCTCGACCGTATGCGCACCGAGGGCTCGCCTCATTCCGGCCCGGCTCTGCCGGCGATGCTCGAGATAGGCCGATTCGACGCTGCGCAGGGTGGCGATCAGGTCGGGTACCTGATCGGGGGCATCGCAGGCCGCACACCATGCGCGTACATCCGCGGCGCTCGGGGCCTGCACGCCGTTCTCGATCTTGCTGACGCGGGTGTAGTGCTGACCCGTCGCGTCAGCCAGAGCTCGGGCAGTCAGGCCGACGTCCTTGCGCAGCTCCCGGAGCCGGATACCGAACTCTCGCTGCGCTCGCTTGGTCGAGCTAGACGGGCTGGTAGTCACGGTGGCTCGTCGACACCTTCCAGACCGCCTCGAACGAATCGCGGCACAACCGGAGAATCGCAGGATCGGTCGAGGCGGTCCGGTCGACCGCCAGTCCGTTGCCGGAGTAGTGGAGGAACACCACCAGCTCGTCGTCGAACAGATAGTAGTCGTTGCCGGGAATGCCGATCGACGATACGAGCTTGCGATTGACCCAGCGGATGTCCTCGCCCGCCTCGACCATGGGCTGCGCGATGCTGTACGACCATTCCTGATACTCACTCAACGGCTCGGACACGATACGGGCGCGCCTTACCGATCGACCCGCATCGACGTGGGTACGGAGGGCGCGACACCAGTCCTGCATCCAGGCGAGATCGTCCGACTCGCCCGCCCGCCAGGTGGCCAGGTGGGGCAACTCGACGGATGTTCCGTAGGCGTCGCGGGTCTCCAGGTGTATCGCTGTGGAGGCGAAGGTGCGGAGCAGAGCGTCGAACTCCTCAGCGGTGAGGGACCGCACCGGTGCCTTCCCCGAAGAAGGCGATCATTCTGTCCGGAATCTCCACGCAGTCCTCGTCCGCCGGGATGTTCATCTGGGACAGCGTCTCGGCGTCGGTGACCGACCAACCCTGCACCACCCAGGAGCCGCGATCGGTCCGGTACACGGTGGGGGATCCGGTCGGATTGGACTCAGGGTCCTTACCGACAAAAGTGAGCTGCATCAGGGATTCCTCTCATGTTGCTCAGATGTGCGATCCCGAAGCTAGAGTTCTCCGCCCTAACGGTCAAGACGTCGAGCCAGGTTTACTGACGCAACTTCCCGCAACAGTGTGATGGCCGCACGTCTCTACGGCTTAGCCTCGCCATCGTGACTCTCAGCGACGCCGGAAGACGGTCCGGTTCGACCCCCGAAGCGCGTCTCGCAGCCGTCGTGGAGTGCATCGACGCCGCCGCCCGCTACCTCGCCACCGAGCCCGCAGCGGTCACGCGGGCGTTGAAGGCCCACCGGAGACGGGACGACGGCCGCTGCACGTCGTGCGGCGGAACCGTGCACTGGCCGTGCGCGGTTGCTGCCAGTGCCCAGCAGGCGCGTGCGCTGTTGGGCGGAGCCGTCTCAGCAGCCAGGCCGGGCACGAACCGCCGGCAGCCGGGCAGCGAACCGTGGAAGAGCTGGCCGGAACTGTCGGACCTCGACGCTACCGTCGCGGTATCCGAGAGAGGAGGCCCCGATGGCCGTCAGGATCGATCTGACGCTTGACTGTGCCCGCCCCACCGAGCTGGCGGAGTTCTGGAAGCTGGCCCTGGGCTACGAGGACGAGCCGCCGCCCGCGCCGTTCACCACCCGGAAGGAGTGGGCGCGGCACGTCGACTCCGACGGGGATGACGACGGCGCCTGGCTGCACGATCCCACCTGTGTCGGGCCGCGACTGTCGCTGCTGCAGGTGCCGGAACCGAAGACGGCCAAGAACCGCCTGCACATCGACGTGCGCGTGAGCCGGGACGCGGACGACCGGTGGCAGGCGATCCGCGACACGGTCGACCGGCTGGTCGCGGCCGGCGGCTCCGTGGTGGCGGAGTTCCCCGAGCACCACGTGGTCATGGCTGATCCGGAGGGCAGTGAATTCTGCGTGGCGTGAGACCTGAGGCGCTTCAGCCTCGCTGGAGCAGTGGCTCGGCCAGTGGGACATCCGCGCCGCGTCGCCGTCCGAGACCGCGGTCGAGCTGTTCCGCGCCGCGCCCGGCGGAGTGCGCACGACCGAGGCGTGCTCGACGTCGAACCGCTGGTCGTCGCTCGACACGGACGCCGCCTGCGGGTCGTCGAGAGCCAGGAGGAGGCCGTGTCGGTGATCCTCACCAAGGCCATCCAGCCCGGGGAGGTGCTGGTCGTCCGCTACGAGGGCCCGTCGGGCGGGCCGGGGATGCAGGAGATGCTGCACCCCACCGCGTTCCTCAAGGGCTCGGGGCTCGGCGCCAAGTGCGCGCTGATCACCGACGGCCGGTTCTCCGGCGGGTCGAGCGGCATCTCGGTCGGCCACATCTCCCCCGAGGCCGCGGCGGGCGGGATGATCGGCCTGATCGTCGACGGCGACACGGTACTCATCGACGTCCAGTCCCGGACGCTGGAGCTGAAGGTGGCCGACCACGTGCTGGCCGGGCGCCGCGCCAAAATGGACACGAGCGAACGCCCATGGCAGCCGGTGGCCCGCGACCGGGTGGTATCCAAAGCCCTGCGCGCCTACGCCGCCCTGGCCACCAGCGCGCACACCGGAGCGGTCCGCCGGGTGCCGTAGCGAGCAACCTTTGCTCTGCGCACCCCACCAGCGGGCCATCGACCCGCGTCAGCCGCGCAGAAGGACGAAGAGCACGCACCGCGGCGTATCCCTTCCCCGCTGTTCCGGCCCGCGGGCCGGTCCGCCTGCGCTACCGTCGCCCGGTGCCCAGGGCCTGGCCGGTGATCAGCATGGCGCTGCTGCTGCTCACCGCGGCATGCACACCCGCGCCGCCCGCACCCCAGACCCCGCCGGCGGTCACCACGCCCCCGCAGCCCACCGGGATCACACTGCCCCCACGCCCCCGCGAGCTACCCCTCGACGGCGTCGACCCCTGCGCACTGCTCACCCCCGCCCAGCTCATCGAGTTCGGCCTGGACGGCAACCCGGTCGCCTACGACAGCACCGCGCCACGATTCGTCGGCCCGGCCTGCTCGATCCGGGGCTTCGAGCCGCGAGACATCACCGCCGGATTCGCGCTCGCCACCGACAACGGCATCGAAGTCCTCACCGCCCCCGGCGCCGTACGCGACGAGATCAGCGCGATCACCGTCGCCGGTTTCCCCGCCATCCTGGCCCGCCCCAAGATCCTGGACTTCTGCTCCGTCGACGTCGACGTCGCCGAGGGGCAGTTCATCGATGTCCAGTTCGCGGACGGCGGCGGCACGCCCGCCATCCCGCAGGACCAGCTCTGCCGCGACGCCGTCACCGTCGCCGAAGCGGCCATCACCACCCTGCTCGCCCGCTGACCGTTCGCAATCGCGAACCGTCGCGACAAAGCGGCCCGGGCGGCCCCAGCGAGTGGATACCGTCCACACCGACCGGCCCTTGGAGGTACCCGTGCCCGCCGCCCGACCCACCGCCGTCCTGCGCGTCGAGCCACACATGCTCCCCGGACTCATCACCGCCTACAAACGTGCCGCCGAGGAGATGGGGACCCTGCTCGAGGACGTCCGCCGGCGCGGACGCATCGAGGTGCCCTGGACCCAGGACCCCGTGAGTGTCGCCATGACCGAGCACTACAACCACGTCGTCATGGACGGCGAGTACTCCACGTACGCGGCACTGCGCCAGTACGAGCAGGAACTCCTCCACATCGTCGAAGCCCTGACGCAGATGGATACCGACTACCGCCGCACCGAGGACGCCACCGCGTCGCAGTTCCAGCAACTGTGACCCGCTGCTCCGGGCACGCCGGCAGGGTTCACCGCGCAGGAAGGGTGATCTCACTGCGACTGATTCGCACGCACACCCCGACTCACGCGCACGGAAACCCCGACTCGCGGGTCAGCGGAAGGCCAGGACGGAGGCCGTGAATCCGTGGAGGTGGTTGCGCCCGCCGACCGGGCCGATCTCCCCGGCGGCGAAGAAGCCGGCGACGCCGTCGGCGCCGAGGGTGTCGCGGACGACCCGCACATCGTGGTCGGCGCTGGGGAACATGGCGGTTCCGCGCCCGTTGCAGGAGAACAGCAGAGCCCCGCGAGCCGGGTGGTCGTGACCGCCCAGGAGCTCGGTCAGGTCCTCGCCCGCACCGGCGGCGTCACGCACCTGGAAGCGCACCGTCTGCCCGATCTGGACGACGTCGCCGACGGCCACCGCGCCCGTGTTCTCGTCGGCACCGACGACTCCGCGGATCAGGAAGTCACCCCGCCCGTGGTCCTCGGCGTACTCGTCCATCGCGATGCCCAGGTGCAGTCCGTGCTTGGCCAGCGACTGGTCGGCAGGGGGGAGTGCCGTGACGATCTCGACAAGTCGCGTGTACGCCGGCGATCCGGCCAGCTCCAACAGCAGGTTGCCCTCCACCCGCGTGACGGCCATCGGCGGCCCGATCGGGCGACACCCCTGGCTGACGATGGTGCGGGCGACCACCTCGCCGCCGAGCACCACCCCGACGCCGCCCCGCGTCAGCACCTCGCCATCGACGAACAACCGGTTCGCGCCAGGGCCTCCAGCGGCCCCGGCCAACCCGCCGACCAGCGGGAACCCGGGCACCGTCGTGTTGCAGTGATCGAGGAACCCGCCCACGGGAAACGAGTACGGGTCGACGAGCATCGCTGCGACGCGGTCGTCGGACGACAGGCGTGGCAGCCCGCCGACCTGGACGGCCCCCTCGCCGCCGCGTTCGGCGGTGAGCCGGAACGGTCGAACCCTCGTGCCGGGCAGGACCGCGGCCCACGCCGCGACCGCCGGACCGCGTTCCTGGCCCCGTCCGTCGCCGATCACCCCAGCCGCGGTGGCTCCGATGGAGACCCGGGCCCCGGCCATCTGCATGGCGCGCCTCCCAGCCGCGGCGGAGCGCTCCGGATCGTGGCCGATGCCGGGCGCGACGAAGACGCAGAACAGGTCGGGCGTGGCGCCGTCGAGTCCGGCGAGCGCCTGCGCGACGGCCACCTCGGCGGCGCCCTCGAGGTCGGGCCCGACGGCCAGACCGTCGCCGAACAGGCGGCCTGCAGGCGCCTCGCCGACCGTCACTCTCCTGAGCTGCTCCCCGTCCACGCGAACCTCGCCTTCCGCCGCGCCGATCAGGCCGATTCGGCACCGCCCGGCGCCGTCACCCCATCGTCGCAGGACGGTGCGGGTACGGCCACCGTGTGCGACCGACGGCGACGTCGCGGCCGTGATCAGCGGGGCGGGCGGCCGCCGGCCGCGCGCAGGAGCAGGTGCATACCGGTGTCGGTGGCGCGTTCCCGGATGTCGGCCCGGGAGCCGGGAAGAACCCGGTCACGCGCCAGCAGCGTGCCGTCCGACGTCGTCACGCAGAAGCAGACGTAGCCGACCGGCTTGGCCTCGGTACCCCCGCCGGGGCCGGCGACGCCGGTGATGCCGATGCCGATGTCGGCGCCGAACCGGGTGCGGGCGCCGTCGGCCAGTGCGCGCGCCACCTCCGGAGACACGGCTCCGTGCTCGACGACCAGCTCGGTGGGCACGTCGAGCAGCGCGGTCTTCGCCTCGTTCGAGTACGCCACCACGCCGCCGGCCACATAGGCGGAGGACCCCGCCAGATCGACGAGCCGCGCGGCGAGCATCCCGCCCGTGCACGACTCACCGGTCGCGACCGTCGCGCCACGGGCGGTCAGGACCCGGGCCAGCAGCTCGTCGGTGCTGGTGCCGTCCACGCTGACCAGGTGCTTCGCGTGCCGGGCCGCGAGCTGGGCGTGCAGCTCGTCGGCGATGCCGGACGCTTCCGGGCGGGGCCGCAGGTCGACCTCGAGCTCCGAGCGGCGCAGGCACGTCGTCACCTCGACCGCCGAGAGGTCCCGGCCGGCTCCGATGTCACGCAGCGTCGCGGCGATCTCGGACTCGGGCAGCCCGAAGAAGCGCAGCGACCGTGCGCCGGGCGACGGCACCCCGGCCAGCAGCTCCCGCACCGGCTCGGTGTCGAGCACGGCGGGCCACATGCCCTGCAGCTCACGCGGCGGGCCGGGAAGCACCACGACCAGCGGGCCACCGGGCCGCGACACGACCAGACCGGGCGCGGTGCCGACCGGTGCGAGCGCGACGGCACCGCGGGGCACCATCGCCTGTTTGCGGTTGGCCTCCTCCAGCGCGGGTCCGCCGAACCCGGTGCGGGACGCCCAACCGGCCAGGATGTCGGCGATGTGCGCGCGCATCCCCTCGTCGAGCTCCAGCGGAGCGCCCGCGAATGACGCCACCACCTCCGCGGTCAGGTCGTCGGCGGTGGGGCCGAGCCCGCCGCTGGTGACGACGAGCGTTGCACCCGCGTCGGCACCGAAGGCCAGGGCGTCGGCCAGGTCCTCGGGCCGGTCCCCGACGACCAGCACGTGCGCCACCTCGAAGCCCAGCCCCACGAGCTCCCGGGACAGCCACGGGCCGTTGCGATCGGAGATCGTCCCGGTCAGCAGCTCGCTCCCGGTGACGACCACGGCCGCGCGGGGCCGCTCACCTGCGTCCATGGCAGGAACGCTATCCGGTCGTGTACGAGCGGGCCGCGCAGAGGTGTCCCACCTGTCGTGCCCTTCTCAGGGTGACCACAGGCGTTCGGCCCTCCGCCGACGCCGACCGCCGACGAGCTGGACGAACCATACGGTCGGCCCAGTCAGTCCCCCTACCTTGGTGACGGAAGGTACCCGAACTCGCTCGAAAGGCTCAGGTTGTCCCCCTCGACAGCACCACTCGCACCGACCTGGGTCGGTCAGCTGGACCGCCACGAGCCGGTCACCGGCCTCGTCGTCGACGCGCGGTTCGCCGCCGCGCGGCTGCTGGTCACCGCCGGCGCCGCCCCGGTCGGGATGATCGACGTCCCGCTCGTCGGGGGCCGCGCCGCCGCGGCCGACATCCGCCGGGCGCTCGACGGCACCCTCGGCGCACTCCCCGACCCGCCCCGCCCCCCGACGTCCGACGAGCCGGTGACCGTGGTGGTGGCCACCCGTGGCCGGCCGGCGAGCCTGGAGCGCTGCCTGCGTGCGGTACTCGCCGGGGACCACCGGAACGTGACCGTGCTGGTGGTCGACAACGACCCCGACGACGACCTCACGGCGGCTGCGGTCGAGCGCATCGACGACCCGCGGGTGCGTTACGTCCGCGAGGAACGGCGTGGCGCGTCGGTCGGGCGCAACCGTGGCCTGCGCGAGGCGCGGACAATGATCGTCGCCTTCACCGACGACGACACCGAACCCGACCACGGTTGGGCCACCCGCATGGCCGGGGCGTTCGCGGCCGACCGCGACACGGCCTGCGTGAGCGGGCCGGTCCTCGCCGCGAGCCTGGGCACCGTCGAGGAGCTGGCCGCCGACACGGCTCTGGCCTGGGACAAGGGGTTCACTGCCCGGCGCTTCTCGCTCGACGACCCCCCAGGGGACTCCGCGATCTTCCCGTTCTCCCCGGGCCTGTTCGGCATCGGGGCCAACCTCGCCGTGCGTACCGACGTGGCCCGGGCGGCCGGCGGGTTCGACGAGGCGCTCGGCCCGGGGTCGGCGACCCACGGTGGCGAGGACTGCGAGTTCCTCGTGCGCCTCGTCCTGGCCGGACATGTTCTCCGGTACGAACCGAGTGCCTTCGTCTGGCACCACCACCGGCCCACCACCGAGGCGCTCCGCACGCAGCTCCGTGGTTACGCCATCGGCCTCGGCGGGTTCCTCACGAAGGTCGCGCTCGACCCGCGGGCGCGCGTCGCGGCCGCTCGCCGGTTGCCGGCGGCGCTCAGGGCACTGCGCCGCATCTCCAGCCGCGAGGCCGACGCGGGCGCCGGCATGCCGTCCGGGGCCGCGCGCGAACGGCTGCGCGGCCTGGCGTCGGGCCCGTGGGCCTACGTGCGGGCCCGTCGCAAGGCCCGTCGGGACGGCGGCCAGGTCCCGCCCCTCATGGTCGAGCCCTCCCGCCCGGGCTGGGATCACCGGACCCGGATCACCGCACGCTGTGTTCGCGCCACAGGAGGCGGATGAGGCCCGGGGCCTTGTTGTGCCCCCCACACGGCGGCCGTAGGGTCTCGTCGATCGGGGTGGCGGTCCGCACACCGGTCTTCGACGTGACCATCGAGAGGCTGCGCATGAACGACGATCCCTGTGTCGACGGCACAGACGTCGGTGAGATCATCCGTTTCGACGTCATCGACCACGGGCCCGACATCCGGGTGCTCCACGTCGTGGGCGAGCTCGACACGCTCACTGCGCCGTTGCTGCAGACACGCCTGCTCGAACAGCAGGCCGAGGTCGGGCACGTCGTCCTGGACCTCTCCGACGTCACGTTCCTCGGCTCGGCGGGGCTGGCCGTGCTGGTCGGCGCCAAGGACGACGCAGACAGTCGCGGCTGCCGCCTGTGGCTCGTGCCCGGTTCGCGCATCGTGAGACGCGCGCTGGAGGCCACCGGCCTGATGCAGCTGTTCACCACCGCCGACGGCGTCCCGGAGGCACTGGAGGCTGCTCGCTGACGGCCCATGGAGGCGTAAGGGTGCCTGGTGGCCCCCGCGGTCTTCAACACCGACGTGGCCGAGCATCTCGGCCAGGCGGGTTCGATTCCCGTCCGCCTCCGCCATGCTCCCCGGAGCGCCCTGCGGTGGAGCAGCCGTCGTCACGGCGTCGGCGGCCTCCAGGTCCCCTCGGTCACGAACCGCTCGAGCGTGGCCGTGTACGGCGCGAGGTCCATGCCCTGCGCCAGCACCCAACCGTCGTCGTAGTAGCTGTGCCGGTAGCGCTCGCCGCCGTCGCAGATGAGGGAGACGATGCTGCCGCGCACACCGTCACCGAGCATGCGGGCGACCAGCTCGCACACACCCCAGAGGTTGGAGCCGGTGGACCCGCCCGCCCACGTGCCGGTGTGCGCCCGCAGGAACCGGGCGGCCGCGATGCTGGCGGCGTCGGGCACGCGCACCATCCGGTCGACCACGCCGGGGACGAAACTGGGCTCGACCCGAGGACGACCGATGCCCTCGATCCGCGACGGCATCCCGGTCGTGTGGTCGGACGTGCCGGTGGCCCAGCCCGTCAGGAACGCGGAGTTCTCGGGGTCGACGACGGCCAGGCGGGTCCGGTGGCGGCGGTAGCGCAGGTAGCGGCCGATCGTGGCGGACGTCCCACCGGTGCCCGCACCGACCACGATCCACTCCGGCACCGGGTGCGGCTCCAGCGCCATCTGGTCGAAGATCGACACGGCGATGTTGTTGTTGCCCCGCCAGTCCGTGGCGCGCTCCGCGTGGGTGAACTGGTCGATGTAGTGGCCACCGCACTCCTCGGCGAGCCGCTGCGCCTCGCTGTAGACGTCCGGACCGCGGTCCACGAAGTGGCAGCGCCCGCCGTAGCGCTCGATGAGCGTGATCTTCTCCGGGCTCGTCGCGCGCGGCATCACGGCCACGAACGGCACGCCGATCAGCCGTGCGAAGTAGGCCTCCGACACCGCCGTGGAACCCGAGCTGGCCTCCACGACCGTCATCCCCTCGCTGACGGACCCGTTGACCAGCGCGTACAGGAACAGCGAGCGCGCCAGCCGGTGTTTGAGGCTGCCGGTCGGGTGGACCGACTCGTCCTTGAAGTAGACCTGCACGTCCCACTTCCGCGGCAGTGGGAACACGTGCAGGTGCGTGTCGGCGGAACGGTTCGCGTCGGCCTCCACCAGCCGGATCGCCTCGTGCACCCAGGACCGGGTGCGGGCGCAGGAACGGTCGACCGACGGATCCCCGGTCATCGGATCTGCCGGACGGGCAGTTCGTCGCCCCATGTCGTGTCGGCCGTCCAGACGACTGCGTCGAACAGGTTCACGCGGTGTCCTCGGCCTCGGCGTGGCGCCGCCGATCGGCGGAGCTCCGCGGGAACGACCAGCCGCCCGCGATCTCCCATCACCACCGGACACGTCCCACTCATGGAGTGGTTCTAGCACTGGCCCTGCGCTTGTGGGATGCCGCCTCACCGGAGCGTGATGCGGCCGGTGCCCGTCCGGACCCGGCCGATGACCGCCGCCGGCGGACCCAGTGCCGACACCGCCGCCGCCGCCCGCGCCGGATCCGCGCCGAACAGCAGGCCGCCGGAGGTCTGGGCGTCGGCGAGCAGCAGGACGTCCAGCTCGGAGAAGCCACCGGTGTCCAGGCTCGGGCCGACCCAGTCGCGGTTGCGCCGCGAGCCACCGGGCAGGGTTCCGCCCGCCGCGAGCGCCCGAGCGCCCGCCAGGACCGGTACCGCGGCCACGTCGATCTCCGCGTCGACGCCCGACGCCGCCGCCATCTTGGACAGGTGCCCGAGCAGCCCGAACCCCGTGACGTCGGTGCAGCCCGTCGCCCCCGCGTCCAGGGCCGCCCGTGCGGCGCCGGCGTTGCTCCCCGTCATCGACGCGACGGCGGCCGCGATCAGGGCATCCGGGGCCGTGCCGGCCTTGATCGCGGTCGTGGCGACGCCGACACCGAGCGCCTTGGTGAGCACGAGGGCGTCACCGTCACGCAGCCCGGCGTTGGTCAGGATGCGGTCGGGGTGCACCTCGCCGACCACGGCCAGCCCGTACTTCGGCTCCGGGTCGTCCACGCTGTGTCCGCCGACCACCGCGAACCCGCTCTCCAGACCGATCTCCGAGCCGCCCGCCAGCACCTCGGACAGCATCGACGTGGGCAGCTCGGAGCTGGGCCACGCCACCAGGTTGAGCGCGAACAGCGGCGTCCCGCCCATCGCGTACACGTCCGACACCGCGTTCTGGGCGGCGATGCGACCCCACGTGCGCGGGTCGTCCACCAGCGGGGTCAGGAAGTCCGTCGTGGCCACCAGCGCGCGGACGGCGTCCAGCCGCCAGACGGCCGCGTCGTCACCGGTCTCGGTGCCGACCAGGAGGTCCGGATGGGTGGGCGGGGTCAGCGTGCGCAGGACCTGCGCGAGCTCGCCGGGGGCGAGCTTGCACGCTCAACCGGCGCCGTGACTGAACTGCGTCAGACGCCGGTAGGACACGCGCCCCACCCTAACGACCGTGCGACGCGGTGAGTCGCGCGTCGTCGGAGTCGGGACCGGCGAGGACGAGCATCGAGAAGCCCAGTTTCGCGGTCGCCGTCGGTCGCACGAGGCCACCCGCACGGCGACACGCGGTGGAACTCCCCCGATCGGGAGAACACGATCTGCAGCGTGTCGCTCTTCCCCGCCCAGAACCCCGGCCCGCGCGTCGCACCGGCTGCACCCCCGCTCGACGTCGTCCGCCGCGGATACGACCGCGATCAGGTCGAGGCCGCGCTGCGGGAGCTGCACGACCGCCTCGCCGCCACCGAGACGGCCCGGCAGACAGCCGAGCAGCACGCCAGCGCCACCGAGGCCGAGCTGCGTACCGCCCGCACCACACCCGCCAAGGCCGCGCCGGCGGAAAGCTTCGGGTTCCGCGCGGAGAAGATCCTCCGCCTCGCCGAGCAGGAGGCCGCCGATGTGCGCAGCCGCGCCACGAAGGAGGCTGCCGCGGTCGTCGAGCGGGCACGGGCCGACGCGGAGCGCCACCGCCACGAGGTGGAGCAGGCGCTGATCTCGCGCTCGGCCGAGCTCGACCGCGAGGCGGCCCAGCGCAACCTGGTCCTGCAGGAGCGCGAGCAGCAGGCCGCCGCCACGCTGGCCGCTGCCCGCGAGGATGCGGCCCACGTCGCCGAGGACGCCCGGAGGACGGCCGAGGCGCTGGTCGGCAAGGCTCAGAACCGCGCCGAGGAGGTAGGCAACCGCAGCGAGCAGGACGGCCGTCGCCGTCGCGAGAACACCGAGCTGGACCTGCGCCACATCACCGGGGTCCACGAGAGCGTGCGCAGCGAGATGGGCCGGCTGCACACGCTGCTGGCCTCCGAGCTGAACCCTCCGGGTGACGGGAAGGGCGCCGTCCGCGGCGCGCGCACGAGCTGACGGCCCGCCAGATCCGGGCCACCGACCTGCCGCCGGGGCGCCGCACGGCCATGCCGACCCTCGTCGCCGTCCAAGCCGCCCGGCCGTACCGGTCGTAGAGTTCGCGCATGCCCGACGCCACCACCGACGCCCGCCGGCTGGTGCCGCGCACCGACACCGTGCTGTCCGATCCGCGTGTCGCCGCGGCTGCCGGGCGGCTGGGCAACGTCCTGGTCAAGGCCGCGGTCGTCCGTGCGCAGCACCGGGCCCGCGGTGGCGAGATCACCCCCGACGCCGTCGTCGAGGCGACGCTCGCCTCGCTCCCGGCCACCGCCACGGTGCTGCGACCGGTGCTCAACGCGACCGGCGTGCTGCTGCACACGAACCTCGGGCGTGCCCCGCTCTCCCCCGCCGCCAGGGCTGCCGTCGATCTGGCCGCCGGGACCTGCGACGTCGAGCTGGACCTGCGCACCGGCGGGCGCGGCCCGCGCGGCGCGGGCGCGGTCGGGGCGCTGCTCGCCGCGGTGCCCGGCGCCGGTGCCGCCCACCTGGTGAACAACGGTGCGGCGGCGATCGCGCTGGTCGCGATGGTTCTCGCCGACGTGCGCGCCGGCTCCGCGCGTCGCGAGTTGGTGATCGCGCGCGGCGAGCTCGTCGAGATCGGCGACGGGTTCCGGATCCCGGAGCTCCTGGAGGCCACCGGTGCGCGCCTGCGCGAGGTCGGCACCACGAACCGGGTCACCCGTGCCGACTACGCCGCCGCGATCGGGGACGGGACCGCGGGCATCCTGAAGATCCACCCGTCGAACTTCGTGGTCCGCGGGTTCACCCGCGCCTGCCAGGTCGGCGAGCTGACCGGGCTCGGCGTGCCCGTCGTCGCCGACATCGGTTCCGGGCTGCTGGCGCCGCACCCCCTGCTCCCCGACGAGCCCGATGCGGCGACCGCGCTGGCCCAGGGCGCCACGGTGGTCACCGCGTCGGGCGACAAGCTGTTGGGCGGCCCGCAGGCCGGCCTGCTGCTGGGCGCGCCGGGGGAAGGCGCCGAGCTGGTGGCGCGCATCCGCCGCCACCCGCTCGCGCGGGCGATGCGCGTGGACAAGCTGACCCTCGCGGCGTTCGAGGCCACGCTGCGCGGCCCCGTACCGCCCACCCGCCGCGCGCTCGACACCGACCACGGGACCCTGCTCACCCGGGCGCGCCACCTCGCGGCCCGGCTGGCCGCCGACGGCGTCGACACCGAGGCCGTCGACTCGGACTCGACGGTCGGCGGTGGTGGGGCGCCCGGCCTGACGTTGCCCAGCGCCGCCGTCGCGCTGCCCGAGCGGTACGCCGCGAACCTCCGCGCGGGCCACCCCGCGGTGCTCGGCCGGATCGAGCAGGGCCGCTGCCTCCTCGACCTGCGCGCGCTGCCCCCCGAGTCCGACGACGCGCTCGCCGCGGCCGTCCTGGCGGTGGGACGCGGTCGTGCGCACGCGGAGGCCTAACGCATGCACGTCGTAGCGACGGCAGGCCATGTCGACCACGGCAAGTCGACGCTGGTCCGGGCGCTGACCGGGATGGAACCCGACCGGTGGGCGGAGGAGCGGCGCCGGGGCATGACGATCGACCTGGGCTTCGCGTGGACCACCCTCGACGGGGGCCCGACCGTGGCGTTCGTCGACGTGCCCGGCCACGAGCGGTTCGTCACGACCATGCTCGCCGGTGTCGGCCCGGTGCCGGCGGTGCTGCTCGTGGTGGCCGCGGACGAGGGCTGGATGCCGCAGTCGGCCGAGCACCTCGACGCGCTCGCCGCGCTCGGGGTGCGCGACGGACTACTCGTGATCACCCGGAGCGATCTGATGGATCCGGAACTGGCGCGCGACGAGGCCCGCGAACACCTCGCCGGGACCCCTCTGGAGGCCGTGCCCGCGGTCTGCGTCTCCGCCACCACCGGCGCCGGGATGGACGAGCTGCGGGCGGCCCTGGGTGAGCTGACGGCCGGGCTGCCCGCGCCGGACGGGGCCGCGGACGTGCGGCTGTGGGTAGACCGCGCGTTCACGATCCGGGGTGCGGGCACCGTGGTCACCGGCACGCTGGGGGCGGGCCGCATCCGCGTCGACGACGAGCTGGAACTGGCGTCGTCGGGCGGCGCCGGGAGGGTGACGGTGCGCGGGCTCCAGAGCCTCGGCGCCGCCGTGCCGGAGGCCCGCGGGGTGTCACGGGTGGCGGTGAACCTGCGGGGGGTACCGCTCGAGGCCGTGTCACGCGGGGACGTGCTGCTCACCCCGGCCGCCTGGCTGACCACCGAGGTGGCGGACGTGCGGCTGCACGGCGTGCGCGGCGGGGCGCCGGACGACCCGACCGACCTGCCCGGGGAGTTGAGCCTGCACATCGGCGCCGCCGCGGTGGGCGTGCGGGTGCGGCCACTCGGCCCCGACACCGTCCGCCTGCGGCTGCGCCGGCCGCTGCCCCTGCGCATCGGGGACCGTGCCGTGTTGCGCGACCCGGGCCGGCGCCACGTGGCCGCCGGGCTGACGGTGCTGGACGTCCGTCCACCCGAGCTGCGCCGCAGGGGCACCGCGGCGCGCCGGGCCGTCGAGCTCGGGGGGATGGACGGCGTACCGGGCGCCGCGGCGGAGCTGGCCCGCCGCGGCCTCGCGCGCCGGGCCGACCTGCTCGCGATGGGTGTGCCCCGGGCCGATCTGGACGTACTGGCCCACACGGGGACGCCCGCGGCGGCGGGCTGGCTCGTCGACCCAGGCCGGGCGGTCGTGCTCGCCGCCGACCTCGCCCGGGCCGTCGCCGCCCACGACACGGCCGATCCGCTCGATCCCGGCCTGCCCGTGGAGGCCGCACGCCGCGCCGTCGGGTTGCCCGAACCACGGCTCGTCGACGCGGCGCTGCGGCACGCGGTGCGGGCCGGCGCCGACCCGGGTCTGGCCCTGCGGGGCGGGCGGGTCGTGCGGTCGTCCGCGGCCGGGCTGCCGGCCACGGTGCGGGCAGGGATGGATGCGCTGCGGGTGGACCTGGAACGCGAGCCGTTCGTGGCGCCCGAGGCGGGTCGTCTTTCCGAGCTGGGACTGGGGACGCGGCAGCTCGCCATCCTCGTCAAGGCGGGCGAGCTGTTCCGGGTGTCGGACGGCATCGTCCTGCTCCCGGGCGCGGTGGACAGGGCCCTGACGACGTTGGCGGGTCTCGGGGAGGAGTTCACGCTCAGCACGGCGCGTCAGGCGCTGGGCACGACGCGGCGGGTGGCGGTGCCCCTGCTGGAACTGCTGGCCCGGACGGGGCGCACCACCCGGACACCGGACGGCGGGCACCGGGTCGTGCGGTGAGGGCGGGCCACCTGGCAGGAGTGGCAGCGGTACGCGGTGGGCCCTACCGTGACGTCGATGTCCGAGATCCGCGAGAACCCGGCCCCCCCGTCGCCCAACCCGACGTCGCCCAACCCGACGTCGCCCAACCCGTTGTCCCAGAACCCGACGTCCACGGGCGTGCCGTCGGAGCCACGCGGCGTGGCGGAGGGCGACGACCAGATCACCCTGTCGCTGCGCGGTGGGGATGCCGGTCAGGTCGTCATCGAGGTGGGTGGTGAGGTCGACATGCTCACCTCACCGCAGCTGCGGTCGGTGCTGCTCGAGCAGTTCGCGCCGGATGCGGGGGTCGAGCTCGTCGTCCTCCATCTCGACGGTGTGACGTTCCTGGGTACCAGTGGCCTGGCCGCGCTCATCGAGGTCCGCGAGGCCGCGCACCGGTCGGGCGTGGAGCTGCGCCTCGCCTGCACCGCCCGCAGGGTTCTGCGCCCGCTGACGATCGCCGGTCTGGTTCCGCTGTTCGACATCCACGACTCGACCGAACTGGCTCTCGTCTCGACCTGAGCGCCGTCGCGTGAACGTGACGTGCGTCACGTTGGCGGGAAGTGGTTCGGGGTCGCGTTTGCCGTCCCCACCCGCCGGGAACCAGCACCTCGATCGCCCGAGCGACGGGCAGAGCGGAGAGGTGACGATGAGCGACGTTTCCCGACTTCCCGGCCCGTTGGACTTCGCCTGGCAGTGGCAGCGCCTGGGATCCTGTCGCGGGATGGACAGTGCCAAGTTCTTCCACCCGGACGGCGAGCGCAACCCCTCACGCGCCCGTCGCACCGCCCAGGCCAAGGAGGTCTGCCACCGCTGCCCCGTGATCGACCAATGTCGTGAGTTCGCGCTCCAGACCCGCGAGCCCTTCGGGGTGTGGGGCGGGCTGGCCGAGGTCGAGCGCCGCATGATCCTCGAGCGTCGAGGGGTGCCTATCGCGGTGTGAGCGACGTCGACGCCGCGAGGACCACCGTCAGGACGGGTCGTCCCCGACGACGGTGAGTTCCATGCAGCGGTAGCGGAGCAGCGGGATGCCGTACACCTGGGCGATGCGCTGGACCGCCCTGTCGATCACCGTGCGGGCGGGGTCGGCCGGCGCCGGCGCAGGTGCGAGGCAGTACACGCCAGGCTCCGGATCGAACCCGACGAGCTCGCTGAGTGCGGCGACCAGGTCGTTCTCGGCCGGGGACCCCACCGGCTCGCGCAGGCCCAGCCGGTGCAGAGCCAACCCGCTCAGACCCAGCTCGTCCACGCGCTCGCGAAGATCGTCGACCTCGGCCGGATCAGCGTCCGGGTCGTCCTCGTCGAGGTCGTCGCGTTCGTCGCACAGGCCGTCGTCGAGTGCGTCGAAGGTCCCGGGTTCGCGTGGGTCGCCGGCACCGTCGTGGGGTCCTCTGGTCGGGTCGAGCCCCTCGGCGCTGCCGAGCAGCGCGAGCGCACACGGCGCTCCGTCCGGCGGGTCGTCGGCGGCGAGCAGCAGATCGACCCGGGAAGCCCCCTGGATCAGTCGCGCGAGATCGGACTCCGGACGGAGGAGCTCCATCGGCCCGGCCGCCACGGCGACGACACGCCGCCCGTGGGACGGAAGTGTCAGGGGAACAGCGGCTGCCGCCCCCACCAGGGCGGAGATGTGGATCTCCGGAACCGCAACCATCGTGAACGTCCCCCTCGACGCGCCGCCGCCCCGCCCTCACGAGGCACCAGGACTATGACGCAGAGTGAATACCCCGCGCGGTCTCCACGTGGAGCGTCTCCACCGGAGAACGGCGAGCGGTGCCGGATCGTCCGTGAATGGCCCTCTGCCAGCGGGTACGTCGCCCAATGGAGGTTCGGACCACGGCGGGCGGGCCATTCACCCGTTCGGCCGCACCAGGTGCACAGCGCCGTCCACGCGGGCTCGTCGGGGCGGACGGCCCGTACACCGGCCCCTCGACGGACCCGGCTCGCGTGGCTGCGGGCGGGCGTTCCGCGGCCCCCTCCACCCGTCCGGTGCACGTCGGAAACCTCTCGCCCCGGCGGTGTTCATCCCGGCCGCTCGGCGCGCCGAGGGGCGCGGCCTGTGGCTGCACCTGGTGGCGGACTCCCGGGTCGTACGGCGGCCGCTGGAGATCACCGGGCTCGACCGGCTCTTCGGCCTCCGCACGGGCAGCGGGGACGCGGTCGGGGACACCGATTGATGTCGGGCTCGGGCGGGTAGCAGAATGGTCGTTCCACGATCCCTCAGCACCGGAAGGAGACCCGGCAGCGTGTCCGAACTGGACTCCCCCCCATCCGCCGCGACGCCCCACGGGGTGTCCACCGTGGAGGTCCGGACGTCCGCCAGCGCCGCCTTGATCCCGACCATCCGGGCCGTCGCGTCCGACCTGGCCGCGCGCGCGGACTTCGACCTGGACGCCATCTCCGACCTGCGGATGGCGGTCGACGAGGCCTGCGCCACGCTCGTCGACGTCGCCGCGGTCTCGTCGATGCTGACCTGCACCTTCCTGGTGCACCCGGAGCGGATCGAGGTGCGCGCCGAGGTGCACGGCGGCCAGGTCGACGCGGCCGTCTCCACCGACACGTTCGGCTGGCGCGTCCTGCAGACCCTCGCCGACGACGTCCAGGCGCTCACGACCCCGGGTTCCGCCGGCAATGGGCCGATCGTGGGGATCAGGTTGGACAAGCGCGCCGGCGTAGCGTCCCGGTGACGAGAGCCGATCCCGAGTACGGCCACCTGGTCCCCCTGCTCGAGCAGTACGCCTGCCTCGACTCCGACGACCCGCGCCGGGACGCGCTGCGCGACCGGCTCGTCACCGGCTACCTGCCGATCGCCCAGCACATCGCCCGGCGGTTCTCCAACCGGGGCGAGCCGCTCGACGATCTCGTCCAGGTCGCCACGGTCGGCCTGATCAACGCCGTGGACCGGTTCTCCCCCGAGCGGGGGAGCGACTTCTTCTCCTTCGCCGTGCCCACGATCAGCGGCGAGGTCCGCCGCCACTTCCGCGACCTCGGCTGGTCGATGCGGGTGCCGCGGCGGCTCAAGGACCTGCACGTGTCAATCAACGGGGCGGTGTCCTACCTGTCGCAGGACCTGGGTCATGCGCCGAAGCCCACCGAGATCGCGCTGCATCTCGGCGTCCCCGTGGCCGACGTGTTGGAGGGACTGGAGGCGTCGGAGGCCTACCGCAGTTCGTCGCTCGACGAGATGCTGTCCTCCGAACAGGGCAGCGCCACGGTCGGCGAGCTCGTCGGGGAGGCCGACGCGGAGCTCGACCGTGTCGACTCCCGACAGGCGCTCCGGCCGGTGCTGGCCGAGCTGGCCGAGCGGGAGCGGACGATCGTGCTGCTGCGGTTCTTCGGGAACATGACCCAGACCCAGATCGCCGATCACGTCGGCATCTCCCAGATGCACGTGTCCCGGTTGCTGTCACAGACGCTGGACCGGTTGCGGGCCAGCCTGGACCCGGAGACACGCGTCGGCTGACCGTCGGCGACGGTCGGGACCCTAATATGGTAGGGGGATGGTCACGATGAGGGGTCAGCCGGAGCACGTGCTGGTGATCGGGGCCGGGCTCGGCGGGCTCCGCACGGTCGAGCACCTGCGCTCCTCCGGATTCCAGGGACGGATCAGCCTGGTCGGGGCCGAGGTGCACGCGCCGTACGACCGGCCGCCTCTGTCCAAACAGCTGCTCACCGGCCACTGGGAGGCCGAACGGGTGGCGCTGAGCACGGTCGAGGCGCTCGACGAGCTCGGGGTCCGCACCTACCTGGGGATGCGCGCGGTCGCGTTGCGCCCGGGTGAGGTGGAGCTCGCCGACGGCGCCTCGCTGCACGGCGACGCCGTGGTGATCGCCACCGGGCTGGTGCCGCGGACCCTGCCGGGGCAGCCCGCGCACGTCCACACCCTGCGCACGCTCGACGATGCACTGGCGCTGCGCGCCACGCTCGAGCGGGTCGAATCGTTGCTCGGCGGCTCGCTGCTCGTCGTCGGCGGTGGGTTCATCGGGGCCGAGGTCGCGAGCGCCGCCCGTGCCCGTGGAATCGCCGTGACGGTCCTGGAGGCGCTGCCGGTGCCCTCGGCTCGGGCGCTGGGGACCGAACTCGGGGCGCTGGCCGCGCGGTTGCTCGTCGAGGGCGGGGTGGACCTGCGCACGGCCGTCGGGCTCACCTCCTTCGTGGACGCCGGGGACCGGGTGGCCGTCGCCCTCTCCGACGGCTCGGCCGTGGAGGCCGACGCGGCCGTGGTCGGGATCGGTGGGGCGCCGCAGCTGGAGTGGCTCGGTGACCGCATCGACACCACCGACGGCCTGGCATGCGGCCCGACCGGGCGGGTGTGCGGGCTGGACGCCGTGTGGGCCGTCGGGGACGTCGCCGCATGGGAGGACACGACGACCGGGACGCGGCACCGCAGCGAGCACTGGACCAACGCGGGCGACCAGGCCGCCGCGGTGGCCCGTGACATTCTCGGGGCCGAACCGCCCCCGGCCCCGGTGCCCTACTTCTGGTCGGACCAGTTCGGGCTCAAGATCCAGCTCGTGGGACGCCCCGAGCGCGCCGACAACATGCTGCCCCTGCACGGGGACGGCCCCGACGGCGGTGCGGTTCGGGGCACCGTCGCGGGCTACCTGGCGGGCGACCACCTGGTGGCAGTGGCGGCGTTCGGGGCCGCGCGACTGATCGCGCGCTACCGGCCGCTCGTGGCCGACGGCGCCGATCGCGCCGCGGTGCTGCGCACCGCGGCGGCACTCCGCGCCGCCGGTCCGGTCAGCGGAACATCCGGCGCAGTACCGCCGCGACGATGACGACGCCCACCGCGATCAGGGCGTAGCGGACCCTGGGCTCGGCGAGCGTGGACTGGATGCTCCGGCGGCCCGAGTCGACCAGCCGCTTCGGGTTGGCCCGGTCGCCGAGTGCGTCCAGGCTGCCGGCGAGGGCGTCCCTGGCCTGCTCGATCTCACGCTCGATGGTGTCCGGGTCGCGCGCCACAGCGCCTCCTGAAAGTCACGGTCCTTGGGGGTTGTCACCGTAGATCACACACGCCCCGGCCGTCGCCCGGGCCGCATGCCAGGATGCGTCCCATGACCCGTCTCGCACCCGGCGACATCGCGCCGGAGTTCACCCTCCCCGACGCCGACGGGAAGCCGGTGTCGCTGTCGGACTACCGCGGTTGCCGCGTCGTCGTCTACTTCTATCCGGCCGCGAGCACCCCCGGCTGTACGAAGCAGGCCTGCGACTTCCGCGACAGCCTCGCCGACCTGGGTGGAGCCGGCCTCGACGTGCTCGGGGTCTCTCCCGACAAGCAGTCCGCGCTCGCGCGGTTCCGCGACGCCGAGGGCCTCACCTTCCCGTTGCTGTCCGACCCGGACCGGGAGGTCCTGCAGGCCTGGGGTGCGTTCGGGGAGAAGCAGATGTACGGCAGGACCGTCACCGGGGTGATCCGCTCGACGTTCGTGGTCGACCCGGAGGGCAGGGTCGAGGTGGCGCAGTACGATGTCCGCGCCACCGGGCACGTGGCCAAGCTGCGCAAGGACCTCGCGGTCTGATCACCTATCATCGACGCGCGCCGACGTACTCCAACTGGCAGAGAGACGGGTCCTAGGAACCCGGCAGTGTGGGTTCGAATCCCACCGTCGGCACCACCCGCGCGGCTACGCGGCCTGGTCGGGCCTGATGTGCTGCTGTGTCGTGGGGGGATCGGGCTCCCCCACCAGAGCCGGGCGGCGCGCCGCGAGCAGGGCCCCTCCCACGCCGATCAGGCCGGACAGCACCGAGACGGCGAACAGCGCCGGGTGGGGCTGCCCGCCCACGGCGACGTCCCCGAGCACGACGATCGCGACCGTGCCCGGCAGTACGCCCAGCACGGTGCCGATCATGTAGGGCACGAACTTCACACCCGACAGGCCCGAGGCGTAGTTCAGGATCGCGAACGGCACCATCGGGATCATGCGCAGCGACATCACGGCGAGCAGGCCCCGCTGGTCCAGGCGGGCACGCACCCACCCGATCCCCGCACGGTGGGAATGCCGTTGGACGAACCCGGCGCCCAGCCGCCGGACCAGCCAGAACGCGGCGACAGCGGCGAGCGTGGTACCCGCCACGGCGAGCAGCACGCCGGCGACGGAGCCGAAGAGCACGCCCGCCGCCACCGTGAAGACGGTGCGGGGCAGCGGGGTGATGGTCACCGCGCCCTGCAGCAGCACGAACAGCATCGGTGCCCAGATCCCGGCGGCCGCCACGGCCGCGCGCACATCGGGGACCCCGCCGGCCCGGACCACCAGCAACACCACCCCGGCGACGAGCAGCACAGCGGCAGTGCCGGCCACCAGTCGTCCGCGGTTCACCTCCGGAACGCTACCGCCGTCCCCACCCCACCGCCACGAAGGGTGAGCACACCGCGGGCCTCGGCCTCCGCCCACCGCCGGCCGCGGACCCGACCGTGCCACCCGGGTGCCGACTACGGTGATCCACCGTGACCCCCCTCCCGGACCCCGACCTCGACCTCGACCCGGCCGGCCTCGCGGTACGCCGCGAGGTGCTCGGCGCCGACCACGTCGACGCCGCCCTCGCGGGGGCCGACTCCACCACGGCCGGGTTCCAGGAGCTGATCACGAAGTACGCCTGGGGACACATCTGGACCCGGCCGGGCCTCGACCGCCGGACCCGGAGCGTCGTCACGATCACCGCTCTCGTCGCGCACGGGCATCACGCCGAGCTGGAGCTGCACCTGCGGGCGGCGTCGCGCACCGGCCTCAGCCGCGCGGAGATCGTCGAGGTGCTCCTGCAGACCGCCGTCTACTGCGGGGTGCCTGCCGCGAACTCGGCGTTCTCGGTGGCGCGTCGGGTGTTCGCCGAGGACCCGCCCGGCCCGGCCGCCTGACATCTCCGACCCGGGGGACGGCGGCCGGACCGATCGCGGTCCGACCTCACAGCCGCCGCAGGTGCGGGAGCAGTGCGCGCATCGCGCGCCCCCGATGGGATGCGGCGTCCTTCTCCCCGGCATCGAGCTCCGCGGAGGTGCGCCGCTCCCCGTCCGGGACGAAGACCGGGTCGTAGCCGAAGCCGTTCGAGCCACGGGGAGCGCGCGTGATCGCGCCGGTCCACTCGCCGTGGACGACCGTCTCCGCACCGCCGGGCACCACCAGCGCCGCGGCACAGACGAACGCGGCGCCGCGGCGCTCGTCGGGCACGTCGCCGAGCTGGCCCAGGAGAAGCGCCACGTTCGCGGCGTCGTCACCGTGACGGCCGCTCCAGCGCGCGGACAGGACACCGGGCATCCCGTTCAGCGCGTCCACGGCGAGACCCGAGTCGTCGGCCACCGACGGCACACCGGTCGCCGCGGCGGCGTCGCGGGCCTTCGCGAGGGCGTTCTCCGCGAACGTCGCGCCCGTCTCGGGGGCGTCGGGGAACGCCGCGACATCGGCCAGGCCCACGATCTCCAGACCGCCTCCCTCCAGACCACTCAGGTCCGACACCTCGAGCATCCGGCGCAGCTCGGTGAGCTTGCCGGGGTTGCGCGTGGCGAGCAGCACCGCGCGCGTCACGGCAGCCGGCCCGGGTAGGGACCGGCCAGTGCCTCCTGCTGCACCGCGACGAGCCGGCCTATGCCGGCGAGCGCGGAGTCGAGCATCGCGTCGAGGGTGGCCCGGGAGAACGTGGCTCCCTCACCGGTGCCCTGCACCTCCACGAGCGTTCCGCGGTCGGTGGCCACGACGTTCGTGTCCACCTCGGCGCGGGAGTCCTCCTCGTAGGGGAGGTCCAGCCGCACCCGGCCGTCCACCACACCGACGCTGACGGCCGCGATCTGGCACGACAGCGGCTCCGGGTCGGTCAGCAGGCCGCGGGCGCCGAGCCAGGTGACCGCGTCGGCCAGCGCGACGTAGGCGCCCGTGATGGCGGCCGTGCGGGTGCCGCCGTCGGCCTGCAGCACGTCGCAGTCCAGCGCGATCGTGTTCTCCCCCAGCGCCCGCAGGTCGATGCAGGCCCGCAGCGAGCGGCCGATCAGCCTGCTGATCTCGTGGGTGCGCCCGCCGACGCGGCCCTTCACCGACTCGCGGTCGCTGCGCGTGTTCGTGGCCGAGGGCAGCATCGCGTACTCCGCGGTGAGCCAGCCCAGCCCCGATCCCTTGCGCCAGCGCGGCACGCCCTCGGTGACGCTGGCCGCGCACAGGACCACCGTGTCGCCGAACGCGACGAGCACCGAACCCGCCGGATGCTTCTGGAAGCCCCGGGTGATCGTCACCGGGCGGAGCTGGTCGTCGGTGCGACCGTCGGCCCGCTTCTGTCGCGCGTGCTCCGCGCCGGTCGCCTGGGTCGCGTGGATGGTTGCCGCCGGATTGGTTGCCACGACGACAGCCTAGGTACGGGCCGCACCCCGATCACGGCGGCCTCACGAGCAGGAGAGTTGGATCCTCGACGGGATCCCGCTGCACCCGCTGATCGTCCATGCAGTGGTGGTCCTGCTCCCCCTCGCGGCCCTCGGCGCGATCGTCGTGGCGGTGCGCCCGACGTGGCGGCGGACCTACAGCATCCCGGTGCTGCTCATCGCGATCGTCGGGGTGGCCGCGGTGCCGCTCGCGACGAACACGGGCGAGCAGCTGGCGGCCGTGGTGCCCGGCCCCAACCCCCTGATCCTGATACGCGAGACGCGGGGGGAGACGCTCCTGCCGGTCGCGGTGGCGTTCCTCGTACTGCTCGCGGTGGCGGTGACGGTCGGGGGCCGCACCGACTCGACGGGACGGCACGGCAGCGGTGCGACCGTCGTCAGAACAGGCTCCCGGGTCGCCGCCGTGGCCGCGGTGCTCGCCGCGCCGGCCGGACTCGCGGTCACCGGCCTGGTGGTCTGGATCGGGCACAGCGGCGCTGCTGCGGTGTGGCAGGCCCCGGGCGGGTAGGTGAGGACGGCCCCAGCCTGGTCGGACGGAGCCCGGTCGGACGGAGCCCGGTCGGACGGAGCCCGGTCAGATCACGTAGGTCGCGTCGGCGGCGACCAGCTCCACCGGTCCGTCGAAGGCGGCCTCGGCCTCGGCGAGCAACTGCCCGCCGTCGAACCAGGCCGGGACGTGGGTGAGCAGCAACCGCGCGACGCCGGCCGCGGCGGCGTGCTCCCCCGCCTGCCGGCCGGACAGGTGCACCCCGGGGGGCGGGGAGTCCCAGTACTCCGTGACGTGCGGCCAGGACGCCTCGCAGAGCAGCACGTCGGCGCCGCGGGCCAGCTCGACCAGGCCGGCGCACGGGCCGGTGTCGCCGCTGTAGACCAGGCTCCGGCCGTCGTGATCGATGCGCAGTCCGTAGGCCTCGCAGGGATGGTCGACGCCCGCGGCGCGCACCGTCACGCCCGCCACCTCGGCCCGTCCGCCGTCGGACAGCGCGTGGAAGGTGAACACGTCGGTGAGGTCCGTGACGGCCCGCTCGGCGACCGACACCGCATACGCGGCGGCGAACCGGTCGGGGGCCTCCACCGGCGCGTGTACGGGGAGCCGGCGTCCGGCGGCGTCGAACGGCGGGCGCGGATGGTAGCGGCGGTGCACCGCGAGCGAGGAGAAGTCGGCGCAGTGGTCGGCGTGCAGGTGGGAGAGCAGCACGCCGTCGAGCGACCACGGGTCGAGGTGACGTTGGAGCGCGCCGAACGTCCCGTTGCCCAGATCCATGACGAGCCGCGCGTCGCCCGCCTCGACGAGGTATCCCGACGCCGGTGATGCCGGGCCGGGACCGCTGCCCGAACAACCCAGAACGGTCAGTCTCATGTCGCATTCCTCCGCGGGCGGGTACGCCTGAGCCACCACAGCCCGACGATCGGCAGCACCAGCGGGATGAACCCGTAGCCGCGCCCGTACACCGACCAGACGGTGTCGTCGGGGAAATCACCCGCGTCGAGCACGGTGAGCGTGCCGACGACCAGCACGCCGACCAGCTCGAAACCGACGGCGGCCCACGCGAGGCGCCGCGCTCGGGGACCGCGTCCGGCGAGCCCGATCGTGGCCAGGATGTAGACGACGCCGGCCAGCGCCGAGAGCAGGTAGGCCACCGGCGCCTCGGAGAACTTCCCGGCGATCTGCACCCCGGCGCGCGCGGTGGCCGAGAGCGCGAAGATCCCGTACACGGCGACCATCACCCGTCCGGGACCGGACGAGGTGGGGCGCGCGAGATCCGCGGGCTCAGCCACCGGCGTTCCCCACGCCGGCCTGCCAGAGGCCCTGGAGGCGGAGCACCGCGACGGCCGTGCCGACCGCGGTGGCGGCGACGACCGTGCCGCCCCAACGCGTCGGCTCGGCGGTGGCGAACTGCAGGCCGATCGGCAGCACGCACACCGAGACGACCAGGTATATGAAGAACGTGCTGGTCTCGGGCAGGGTGACGCCGCCGGACAGCACCGGGACCGCGGCGATCACGGCCTGCACCACCAGCAGCGCGACCACCGCGGTGACGGCCAGGCGCAGCGTCCGGTCCGGGGTTCGGTTCAGGGCCGTGAGCACCAGACCGAACACTGCGAGTGCACCGGTCACGACGATCACCACGATCACCAGCGCGTCGATCACCCGCGGGACGCTACCGGAGGCGCCACGATGCTCCCCGACTCGTCTCGTGCTCCCCTGCTCGTGTCGTGCTCCCCCTCGACGGGGGGCACCGCCTCGGTCGGGGGGCACGGTGCGGGCTTCAGCGCCGCCACGGCTCCGATCTCCGGGCCTAGGAATCGGCGGCCGAGGCGTCGGAACGGCTCCGGGTCGCCGGTCGCGAGGAACTCGTGGGCCGCGGGTGGCCGCCCTTCCGGATCGCGCGCCATGTCGCGGGCCATCAGCACCCGCACCAGGTCCTTCGCGGTCTCCTCGGCGCTCGACACGAGCGAGACGTCCGGACCCAGCGCGATCTGGAGCACGCCCGCGAGCAGCGGGTAGTGCGTACAACCGAGCACCAGGGTGTCCACCCGAGCCCGCTGCAGCGGCTCCAGGTAGCTCTGCGCGAGCCCGAGGATCTGCCGCCCGCTGGTCACGCCACGCTCCACGAAGTCGACGAAGCGCGGGCACGCCACCGCCGTGACCTCGACGTCGCGGGCCGCGGCGAACGCGTCGGTGTAGGCCCCCGACGCGATGGTGGCGCTGGTGCCGATCACCCCGATCCGGCCCGTGCGGGTGGCTGCGACCGCCCGCCGGACCGCGGGCAGCAGCACCTCCACCACGGGCACCGGGTAGCGCTCGCGCGCGTCGGCCAGGCAGGCCGCGGACGCGGTGTTGCAGGCGATGACCAGGGCCTTGACACCCCGCTCGACCAGCGTGTCGCCGATCGCGAGTGCGTGGCGGCGGATGTCGGCGATGGGCAGGGGGCCGTACGGGCCGTGCGCGGTGTCACCCACGTACACCACCTGTTCGGCGGGCAGCTGGTCGATCACCGCACGCGCCACCGTGAGGCCGCCGACGCCGGAGTCGAAGATGCCGATCGGGGCATCGATACCGGGTGCGGGCGTCACGTGGCCGGTGGCCGGTCGATCTCCGCGTGCGGAATGGCCTCCCCGACGTCGTGGCCGCCCTGGCGCCACTCGGGACAGCGCTCGAGCCGCTGGGCCACCACAGCGGGAGCCTCGACGATCGTGACGCTACGGGTCATGTCCGACAGTTTAGGGCGCGGCGATCGGCGAGGGCCGGTTCGGTCGACCACCGGCGACGAGACGCGCGGCGAGCAGCCCGGCCAGCGCGCCGAACAGGTGGGCCTGCCACGAGATGCCCGGCTGCCCCGGCAGCACGCCGAACAGCAGCCCGCCCCAGAGCGCGAACAGCACGACGGCGAGGGCGATCTGGCGCAGGCTCCGGGCGAAGAAGCCGCGGACGAGCAGGAACGCCAGCCAGCCGAAGATCACTCCGGAGGCGCCGATGTGCCTGGTCTCGTCGCCACCGGTGAGCCACACCCCGAGCCCGCCGACCAGCCAGATCACCGCCGTGACGCCGAAGAACCGACCGATGCCGCCGGCCATGGCGAGGAAGCCGAACACCAGGAACGGCAGCGTGTTGCCGGTCAGGTGGGCCCAGTCGCCGTGCAGCAGCGGCGCCCACAGCACACCGTCGAGGCCGTCGATCTCCAGCGGTTCGATGCCGTTGCGTTCCAGCGCGCTGCCGCTCAGCTGGTCGACGATCTCGATGACGTAGAGCAGCGCGGTCAACGCGAGCATCGTGAGTGCGGCCCGCGCGGGGGCGGCGGGCAGCACACGGGCGGTCGGGCGGCGAGGCGCGGGCGCAGGGGCGACCATGCCCCGACATTACCCGGCCGAACAGGGAATCGTCAGGCCGCGCAGGTTCCCCACGGCGGGTCGCGGCGAGCGCGCGGACCGCGAGCAGCGACTGCGGCGTCACCCAGCGCGAGCCATGATCGGCGTCTGTGGTGCAGGAGCGTCATCTGTGTCGCTCCTGCACCACGGACGCCGATCATCTGGGGCGATCCGGCACGGATGGCGGGAATCGGGGTGCAGGGCCCGGGCGCCGGGTCAGGCCCAGAGGTGGCCGTCGATGCCGTCCGCCGCCTCGTCGAGCGTGCCGCTGTAGGCACCCGTGGACAGGTACTTCCAGCCGCCGTCGCAGACGATGATCACGATGTCGGCGGTCTCGCCCGCCCCCGCCGCCTTCTCGGCGACGGCGAGCGCGGCGTGCAGGATGCCGCCGGTGGAGATGCCCGCGAAGATGCCCTCCTGCTCGACGAGCTGGCGGGTGCGGCGCAGGGCGTCGTACGATCCGACCGAGTATCGCGAGGTGAGCACCTCGGGGTCGTAGAGTTCCGGGACGAAACCCTCGTCCAGGTTGCGCAGGCCGTAGACCAACTCGCCGTACCGTGGTTCGGCGGCGACGATCTGTACGTCGGCCTTGCGCTCGCGCAGGAACCGGCCGGCGCCCACCAGCGTGCCCGTCGTGCCGAGCCCGGCGACGAAGTGCGTGATCGTGGGCATGTCCCGCAGGATCTCGGGCCCGGTGGTGCGGTAGTGCGCGTCCGCGTTCGCGGGGTTGCCGTACTGGTAGAGCATGACCCAGTCCGGGTTCTCCTTCGCCAGTTGCTTGGCCATGGCGACGGCCTGGTTCGACCCGCCCGCCGCCGGCGAGGAGATGATCTCCGCTCCGTACATGTGCAGCAGCTGCCGGCGCTCGCTGGAGGTGTTCTCCGGCATCACGCAGATCATCCGGTAGCCCTTGAGCTTGGCGGCCATCGCCAAGGAGATGCCGGTGTTGCCCGACGTCGGCTCCAGCACCGTGGCTCCCGGCGTGAGCAGCCCGTCGGCCTCGGCCTTCTCGATCATCGCCAGAGCCGGGCGGTCCTTGATCGAGCCGGTGGGGTTGCGGTCCTCCAGCTTGGCCCACAGCCGCACGTGCGGCGCGGGTGCGAACGACGGCAGGCCCACCATGGGTGTGTCACCGACGGAGTGCAGCAGGGACTCGTAGCGGGCCATGACGCCTCCTCGGAGGGCTAGCGCATCCCGCCGGCGACGGCGGGCAGGATCGTCACCGACGAGTTCTCGCCGACCGGGGCCTGGAGCCCACCGGCGAACCGCACGTCCTCGTCGTCGACGTAGATGTTGACGAACCGGTGCAGCGAGCCGTTGGTGATCAGGCGGGCGGACAGGCCGCTGTGGCGCGACTCCAGGTCCTCGATCACGTCCGCGACGGTGCCGCCCTTGGCCTCGACGGACTTCTCACCGCCGGTGTGGGTGCGCAGGATGGTGGGGATGGACACGGTGACGGCCACGGGAGGCGCTCCAGGTCGGTTCGGAAGGTCGGGTGGGCGGACGTCAGGACTGGTCGGGGATGTCCCCGTCGGGGACCGCGTCCGCGCCGGTGTGCGCAAACATGTAAGTCTCCACGACCTCGACCTGTTCCTCCGTGACGACGCCGTCCACGATCCGGAACGACCGGAACTCGTGCGACCCGGCCTCGCGCGTGGAGACCAGCACGTAGTGCGCCTCGGGCTCGGAGGCGAAGGAGATGTCGGTGCGCGACGGGTAGGCCTCCGTGGCGGTGTGCGAGTGGTAGATCACCACGGGTACCTCGTCGCGGGAGTCCATGTCCCGGTAGAGCGCCAGCAGGTCGCCCGAGTCGAACTCGTAGAACGTGGGCGAGCGCGCGGCGTTGAGCATCGGGACGAGACGCTCGGCCCGGTCGGACCCATCGGGCCCGGCGATCACACCGCACGCCTCGTCGGGGTGGTCGCGACGCGCGTGGGCGACGATCTCCCGGGCGAGGTCGGCTCGGATCACCAGCACGTCCCCGAGGGTACGTGTCGACCCCGACAGGACGCACCCCTCGCGCGCGACACCCGGTGCGGCTCACACCGGGTGGGTCAGCGCACGAGCATCCGGCTCTGCACGAGCGCGTCCTGCATGAAGGTCAACCAGTGGTAGACGCCCAGGTGCGAGGCTCGGGGGTCGTCGGCGGGCAGCTCCTCGGGCATGTCCTCGCTGACGTCGAGGGCGGTGCCGAGCGCGAGCCGGACGTCGTTGAGCGTGGTGAGCCACGCGTCCGCCTGGTCGGGGCTCAGCTCGATGCGCCCGCCGGACTCGGGCAGCGTCTCCAGCACCACCGACGCCGCGGCGTTCTTCGCGTCGATCAGCGCGGGCTCGTGCAGGGAGCGCAGGCCCGCGGCGAGATCGGCGTCCTCGGACGTGAAGTCGGGGAGCAGCCGGGCGAGCACCCTGTCGTCGGGTCGGGTGGACGGCCCGGTGCGGATGCCGGTGATCACGGCCAGCTCGTCGGCGGGGTTGTCGTCGGTGCGACCGGCGAGCATCTGGCGCACCTCGTCGACCAGCCCGCGCAGCACCGCGGCCTCCTGGGCCTCCAGGGACGCGACGAGGCGCACCTTGGACCCGCGTCCCGACTTCTTCCAGCCGTTCATCCACACATTCCGATCATGACCGTTGCATCGTGGCCCACAGGCCTGCCGCATGCAGCTTCGCCACATCCGTCTCGACCTTGTCCTTGTCCCCCGACGACACCGCCGCCTTGCCCTTGTGGTGTACGTCGAGCATGAGCGCGGTGGCCTTCGGTTCCGGATACCCGAACACCTTCTGCAGCACGTAGGTGACATACGACATCAGGTTGACGGGGTCGTTCCATACGATCGCCTGCCAGGGCGTGTCGCTGGACGTGGCGACGTCCGGTTCGACCTGGCGCGTGGGTGCGGGTAGCGGCGCGGCCATGGCCCTATGGTGACACTCCTGCCGTCGGGCGTACACGGCACATAGGCTCACCGCATGACTGGGAGTCCGTCCTCGGCCGGGGTCAGCACCGCCCTGTTCACCGACCGGTACGAGTTGACGATGGCGGCGGCCGCGCTGGCCGACGGCACCGCGCACCGCCGTTGCGTGTTCGAGGTGTTCGCCCGCCGGCTTCCCGACGGGCGCCGCTACGGCGTCGTCGGGGGCACCGGGCGCCTGCTGGAGTCGATCCGGCGGTTCCGTTTCGGCGCGGAGGAACTCGAACCGCTCGGCGCGATGCTGGACCGGCCGACCCTGGACCGGCTGGCCGAGTACCGCTTCTCCGGTGACGTCGACGGCTATCCCGAGGGGGAACTCTACTTCCCCGGATCACCGATCCTCACCGTCACCGGCACGTTCGTCGACGCGGTGCTGCTGGAGACCCTGGCGCTGTCGATCCTCAACCACGACAGCGCCATCGCCTCCGCGGCCGCCCGGATGGTCACCGCCGCCGCGGGCCGCCCGCTCATCGAGATGGGGTCGCGCCGCACCCACGAGGCGGCGGCCGTCGCCGCCGCGCGGGCCGCCTACCTGGCCGGGTTCGCCGCCACGTCCAACATGGAGGCCGAGCGCCGCCACGGCATCCCGACCGCCGGCACGGCCGCACACTCCTGGGTGTTGCTGCACGACGACGAGCTGGGCGCGTTCCGCAGCCAGGTCGCCGCGCAGGGCGCGAAGACGACGCTCCTGGTGGACACCTACGACATCCGGCGCGGGATCGAGCTGGCCATCTCCGCGGCCGGACCCGAGCTGGGCGCGATCCGCATCGACTCCGGTGACCTGGGTGAGCTGGCCCGCCAGGCCCGCGAACAGCTCGACGCGCTCGGCGCCACCGGCACCCGCATCGTCCTGTCCGGCGATCTCGACGAGTACGCGATCGCCTCGCTGCGCGCCGAGCCCGTGGACTCCTACGGCGTCGGCACGTCGGTCGTCACCGGGTCGGGCGCTCCGACGGCGGGCATGGTCTACAAGCTCGTCGAGGTCGACGGGCGGCCGGTCGCCAAGCGGAGCGCGGCCAAGGAGTCGCGCGGCGGGGCGAAGTCGGCGATCCGTCGCTACAAGCCGACGGGCACGGCCGTCGAGGAGGTCGTGCACGCGGCCGCGCGCCCGCCCGCCGTCGGCCCGCACGACCGCGTGCTGCCGGTGCCGCTGCTGCGCGCCGGCGAACCGGTGCCCGACCTGCCGACGCTGGACCAGTCCCGCGAACACCTCCGCGCAGCCCTGATCACGATCCCCTGGGAAGGCCTGAAGCTCAGCCGGGGCGAGCCTGCGATCCCCACGACCTTCGAATAGCCCGCGAGTCGGGCTCTCCGTGCCCGCGAGTCGGGCTCTCCGTGCGAGAGCCGTCAGTGCGCCGCACTCACACCGCGCGCATGCGGAAGGGCTCGAAACGGGTGGCCAGCTCCACCAGGTCGCCGTCGTCATCGGGGGCGTGGTGCGATCCGACCGCTTCGGCCAGACCCGTGCACCGCGCGCCGTCGAACAGGCCGCACGCGTAGCGGGTCTCGTCCTCGTCGACGTCGAGCACGCCGACGCGCAGCTGGTGGATGCCCGGGTAGTGGACCTCGGCGAGGTACTCGACATGCAACGAGCTCGGCGAGAACCCGTCGAGCGGGCCGCCGGTCGGGTAGCCGAGGACGTCGAGGTGCAGCTCGGCGAGCGCGTCGAGGTACCAGCCGGTGAGTGCCACGTTGTTGACGTGGCGGTTGGTGTCGAGATCACCGAAGCGGGTGCGGACGTCGAGCCGGAACGGGTACGCCTCGCGCACCAGCCGCGACGGTTCACGCCCGGGTCGCACGACCTCCGGGCCCGCGATCCGCAGTCCCTCCAGCGCGGCGCGGACGGCGTCGGGCAGCGGGGCGGGGCCGGGATCGGCGTGCACGCTCACCGACTCACCGGTGGCGACGCACTCGTCGCCGGCGAACACCGAGTAGGTGTAGGTGAACGACGTCCTGCCGATGTGGGTGACGCCCAGGCCGATGCGGTACGGACCGGTCACCCTCAGCGGGGCGAGCACGTTCACGCGGACGGAGGCGAGCAGCAGCCGCACCCTCCCGCGGTTGTCGAGATCGGCGCCGAACGCGTCGCGCTCGACGGCGACCCGTGCGTCCTCGAACCAGCGCACGAGCGCGTCCCGGCCGATGCGACGGCTGGGGTCGAGGTCGCTGTAGCGGGCCGCGCGCTCGACGAGGACCGGGTAGACATCGGGTTCGTGCCGGGTCTGGGTGGAGGTCACGCGTCACATGATGGCGAGCCGGTCGCGCCACGAACCCCGATCGGGTGGGGATCACGTGTGAGGAATCCGACGCACTGTTGACGCAACCCCCCTCACCGCGGTTCGCCCACGGGGCCGCGGACGGGCCGGGTAGCCTCCCCCGGTGCCCACCACGACGGAGCTTCCCGGTGTCGCGGAGCTGCTCGAGGCGGCCGTCGCATCGGTGGGTGGCGCCCGCCGCGAGGGCCAGGACACGATGGCGCAGGCCGTCCGGGCGTCCCTGAGCAGCGGCGAGCACCTGGCCGTGCAGGCCGGGACGGGCACCGGCAAGTCCCTGGCCTACCTGGTGCCCGCCATCCGGCACGCGATCGCGAAGAACACCACGGTGGTCGTGTCGACGGCCACGATCGCGCTGCAGCGCCAGCTCGTGGACCGCGACCTGCCGCGCGTGGCCAAGGCCCTCAGACCCCTGCTCGGACGCACGCCGACCTTCGCGATCCTCAAGGGTCGCCGCAACTACCTGTGCCTGAACAAGCTGCACGGCGGGGGCGACACCGACCCGGCCGACGAGCTGTTCGACCCGTTCGCGATCTCCGCGATGGGCCGGTCGGTCAAGCGGTTGCACGAGTGGGCCGACACCACGGAGAAGGGCGACCGCGACGAGCTGGTGCCGGGTGTGCCGGACGCGACGTGGCGGCAGGTCTCGGTCACCGCGCGGGAGTGCCTGGGCGCGGCGAAGTGCCCGGTGGGTGACGACTGCTTCGCCGAGCTGGCCCGCGCCGAGGCCGGACGGGCCGACCTGGTCGTCACCAACCACGCCCTGCTCGCCATCGACGCCCTCGAGGGGCGCCCGGTGCTGCCGGAGCACGACGTCGTGATCGTCGACGAGGCGCACGAGCTCGTCGACCGCGTCACCGGCGTGGCCACCGCCGAGCTGACGGCCGGAATGGTCGGCATCGCCGCGCGCCGACTGGGCAAGCTGGTGGACCAGACCGTCGCGGACCGGCTGGCCGAGGCGGGCGAGGGCCTGGGCCTGGTCCTGGGGGATCTCGCGCCCGGGCGCTGGGACGCGCTCCCCCAGGCCGCGTCCGGGGCGCTGTCGGCGGTCGTCGACGCGGCGGGTTCGTGCCGCACGGCGCTCGGCGGGGAGCGTCGCGAGGACCCCGACGGAGCCACCGGCCGCAAGATCGCCCAAGCCGGGCTCGACGAGGTCGTCGACACCGCCACCCGGCTGCTCGGCGCGTTCTCCGAACCCGACCCCGCCCAGCGCCGCGACGTCGTCTGGCTCGCCGAGCAGGGACCCGACGGCGCGCGTCACGGGGTGCTGCGCGCCGCACCGCTGTGGGTGGGCGGGTTGCTGCGCGAGCGCCTGTTCGGGCGCTCGACGGTGGTGCTCACCTCCGCGACGCTCACCCTCGGTGGCAACTTCGACGCGCTGGGCCGCCAGTGGGGCCTCCCGCCGTCCGCCGCGGCCGCGGGCGGGACGGACGACCCCGTGCCCGATCCGGACGCCCCGAAGTGGTCGGGCATGGACGTCGGCTCGCCGTTCGCCCATGCCCGCAGCGGCATCCTCTACGTCGCGAAACGGCTCCCCCCGCCCGGGCGTGACGGGCTGCCGCCCGCCTACCTGGACGAGATCACCGGGCTGGTCGAGGCCGCGGGTGGCCGCACGCTGGGGCTGTTCTCGTCGATGCGCGCGGCGAAGCAGGCCACCGAGGCGGTCCGCGGGCGGGTGGACACCCCTCTGCTCTGCCAGGGCGACGACTCGACGATGCTGCTGGTCAAGAAGTTCGCCCAGGACGAGGCCACGTCACTGTTCGGCACGCTGTCGCTGTGGCAGGGCGTGGACGTCCCCGGGCCGTCCCTGTCGTGCGTGATCATCGACCGGATCCCGTTCCCCCGCCCCGACGACCCGCTGGTCGCCGCGCGGCAGCGGGCCACCGACGCCCGCGGCGGCAACGGCTTCCTCTCCGTCTCGGCCACCCACGCGGCCCTGCTGCTCGCCCAGGGGACCGGCCGGCTGCTACGCGGGATGGACGACCGCGGCGTGGTCGCGATCCTGGACCCCCGCCTGGTCACCGCCCGCTACGGCGGCTTCCTGCGCGCCTCCCTGCCTCCTTTCTGGCAGACCGACGACCGGGAGACGGTCCACGCCGCGCTGCGCCGCCTGCGCGGGGCGTGAGGACCGTCGGATGTCGGCCCGCGGCGGCTCGGACGGTCAGCCGCTGAGGGTGGCCACCAGGTCGAGGAGGTCGAGGGCGTCGCGCGAGGCCAGCACGTCGAGCAGGTCGTGCTCGCGGCCCGCCGGCACGCTGAACACCGCTCCGACGAACTGGTGGCCGTCGCCGTCGGGCACCGCCCGCGCGCAGACCAGCCCGCCGATGGCGGCGTCGCGGCCCACCTGGTGCTCGGTGATGTCGAGGTGGTCACCGGTGCGCAGGTCACGGACCGTCAGCCCGCCCGCCGGACGTGCGTCGACCACCTCGAACACGGTCCGGTCCACGAGCAGCCAGGACGCGGCGAGCTGGGCCTCGTCGGCCGGGAGCAGCGGCCCGCGGTCGGTGAGGAACCGCTCGAACCAGCCGCCCTCGTGCAGGACGGTGTCGACCGCGAGCGGATCGGCGTACGCGGCGTCGAGGGCCGCCGCGCCGGTCCCCGCTGTGGTCTCCTCCCCGATCCCGGCGAGGACCTCGGCGTGCAGGTCCCACACGGCGCCGACGGCTCCTCCCCTGCGCTCGACGTAGGCGGCCGCCTTGCGATGGAGCCAGCGGACCCGGTCGGGCAGCGGCGCCACGGCGGGCCGGCCCAGGTGGCACTGCTTGAACTTGCGGCCGGACCCGCACCAGCACGGCTCGTTGCGTCCCGGCTCGGGGCCCGACGCCGCCGCGAACCGGGCGACGATCGCCACGTCCGGGTCGTCGCCGGGTGCCTCGATCGACACCCAGCGGCCCAGCGCGGCGCCCGCGTCGCCGCGGTCGGACTCGTACCAGGCCAGCCGGTCCTCCACGATCGGCCATCCGGCGGCGGCCACCGATGCCGCCCGGAGGTGGGACTCCCCGTCGAGCGGACGTCCGTCGCGCTCGGCGGCGACCGCGGCGATCCAACCCGCCACCGCGGCCCGTGGGGAGCTTCCGGCGACGGCGAGCAGCCGGTCGGCCGACGCGACGAGCGCCGCCACCCGTTGCGGGTCGCCGTCGGGGTGCAGCAGCTCCTCCACCACCGCGGTGATCACCTCGGGATCCTGGAGCCGGTCGAGGACCCGGCGCAGGTCCGCCGGGTGGTCGGAGCCGGTGAGCCCGCGGAACGCCTCCTCGGCGGCATCGACCTGCTCCGGGGTGTCGAGCCTGTGGCCGAACCGGAACTGCCGGTCGGCGTCCGCCGCGGCCCGCCACACCGACTCCTCGTGGGCGAACTCGTCCCCGCGCCGCTCCAGGCCGGCCGCGGCGGCCAGCTCGGTCAGTGGTGGGCGCGCCTGCGCGAAGGCGGCACGGTCGCGATGGAGCATCCCGACGATCAGGTCCTCGGCGCTGATCGGGAGCCACGGCTCGTCGACCTCGGCGTCGTAGGCCACCCGCAGGGCCGCGGTCAGGTCGGGGGTCAGGGCGGGCTCGGCGTCCAGGACCGTGATCGTGACCGCGCCGCCGGTCACGCGGACGGCCAGCAGCGCGTCGACCGGGAGGTCTGCGAGCCAGCCGGACGGGCCCGTCCACGCGAGCGGGCCGTCGCCACCGGTCTCGTCCACGTGGAGCGGCTCCTCACCGGCGCGGGGCCCGGCGACGCGCAGGAATCCCGCGAGATCGGTGTCGAGGTCGAGGCGGTCCCCGGTGCGCTCGTCGGCCGTGAGCCGGTGGGTCAACACGGTGCCGTCCACGATGGCCGGCACGTGCACCACCACGTCGGGGGCGAGGATCGTCACCGGCGAGTCGGGGTCGTCCAGCAGGTCGCGGTCGATGTCGTGCAGCACCCCGTCGGCGACCGGGTCCCCGGCCCGCAGACCGAACCGGGCGAGCACCAGCGCCTCCAGCTCGTCCGCCCCGATCGCGACCCGCTCCCGCGCCACGTCGAGGTAGACCTCGATCGCCCGGCTCGCCGACGGCGGCTCCGTCGCCGGGCGCACCGGCTCGCCGGCACGGCGGGACGTCCTCGGCGCCGCTCTGGGCAGGATCCGCATCCTCGACTCGCTCACGCGGGCAGGGTAGGCCCCCACCCGGCGACGCAGGTCGTCGTACCCGGGGCCACCTCGGTGAAGCCCGCGTCGCGGACGGCGACGGCCTCGCCCCGTCCCGCGGCCGCGTGCACAGCCGCCCACCGCTGTCCCGCCGCGTCGCGCACGGCGAACCCGGGCACGGACGTGAGCCCGTGCGCGGCCGCGAACAGCATCGAGGCGTGCCCGACCTGCGCGGCGGCCTTGCCGACCGTCATCCGCAGGCCGGCGTTCACCCAGATCACCGCGACCCCGAGCGGCAGCTCACCGGGGTCGTCGGGCTCCAGGTCGGTGCCGCCGATCTGCAGGCGCGACACCGACCTCGGCACATCGTCGACGGGGCCGGGCAGCAGGGCACGGACCTGCGCGCCGCCCACCTCGACCGTGACGCCCGGCAACTCCTGCACGGCGTCCCAGTGCGCACCCCGGGCCCGGCGCGCGATCTTGCGGATGCGGCTCGCCACCCACGTCGTGACGGCCTCGTGCCACTCCCCGTCCGGCCCGGCGCGCGGGTCGAGGCACACCGCGAGGGCCGCGGCGGCGGCCGCCTCCAGGACCGGGGTCCGGGTCGGCACCTCGACCGGCCCACCCGGGCGCTCCAGCCGCAGGACGACGGGCATGGCCCGCACCACCCCGTCGGCCTCGACCGGGATGGCGACGTGCCGGCCGAGATACCGCTCGGCAACCGGCGCCAGCACGTACGACGTCACCCGATCACCCTAGGCGGCGGCCGACGCCCGACGGGCCCGGTCCACGCTCCCGGTCGCTACGCGATGGGGACGCGGCGGTGGATGCCCTCCGCGGCGTCGGCGCACTCCACCTCGTCGCGGGTGATGCCGAGCACGAACAGGACGACGTCTAGGTAGGGGTGGCTCAGGGCGGTGTCGGCCACCTCCGCCAGCGCGGGCTTGGCGTTGAAGGCGATGCCCAGCCCGGCCGTGCTGAGCATGTCGATGTCGTTGGCCCCGTCCCCGACCGCGACGCACTGCTCCAGCGGCACGTCGAACTCCGCGGCGAAGCGCCGCAGTGCCACCGCCTTGCCGGGCCGGTCGACGATGTCGCCGACGACCCGTCCGGTCAGCCGCCCGTCGACGATCTCCAGCTCGTTGGCCGCGCAGAAGTCGAGGCCGAGATCGTGCACGAGGCCCGCGATGACGCGGGTGAAGCCGCCCGACACCACTCCGCAGCGGTAGCCCAGGCGTTTGAGCGTGCGGATCGTGGTCCGCGCCCCGGGGGTCAGCTCCAGCTCTGCCGCGACCTCGGCCAGCACCGACTCCGGCAGCCCCGCGAGCACGGCGACTCGGCGCCGGAGCGACTCGGCGAAGTCCAGCTCCCCGCGCATCGCGGCCTCGGTCACCGCGCGGACCTCCTCCTCGGCGCCGGCGCGGGCCGCGAGCATCTCGATGACCTCGCCCTGCACCAGCGTGGAGTCGACGTCGAACACGATCAGCCGCTTGCTGCGTCGCGCCAGACCGGCCCGCTCCACGGCGACGTCCACCCCGGCCGCGCGGGCGACCTCGACGAGCCGCGCACGCAGCGTTCCGGGCGGGTAGCTGTCCGAACCACGGCCGGGAACCGGGGAGACCATCAGCTCCAGGCCGGTCACCGGATAGTCCGCCACCCGGCGGATCGAGTCGATGTTGGCGCCGACGCCGGCGAGGGCCTGCGCAACGGATCCGAACGCCCGTGCCGTGATGGGCCGCCCGATCACGACGACGACGTGGCTGGCACGGCGGCGCTCGTCGGGGTCGTCGTGCGCCTCCAACGAGGTGTGCACCTGCATCGAGATGCTCGCCATCGCCTGCTCCACAGCCTCCTGCAACGCCTCCGGATCGTGGTGCGCGGTGACCAGTGCCCCGAGCGTGAGCCGACCGCGGATGACGACCTGCTCGACGTCGAGCAGGTCGACCCCGTGCGCGGTGAGCGCGGCGAACAGGACCGAACTCACGCCGGGCCGGTCCGGCCCCGTCACCGTGATGAGGACGCTGCTGTCCGTCACCGGCGCGGCGCCCGGGTCAGCGCGATCGGGGATCCTCGTTGGGCTGCGTCTCCTTGGCCGTGGACTGGGCCGCCACCTCCGCGAGCTGCGGCTGACCGCCGACGTGCGCCTCCTCCCGGAAACGCTCGACGAGATGCGGGTAGTGCAGCTCGAACGCCGGGCGCTCCGAACGGATCCGGGGCAGCTCGGTGAAGTTGTGCCTCGGCGGCGGGCAGGTGGTGGCCCACTCCAGGGAGTTGCCGAAGCCCCACGGGTCGTCGACGGTGACGACGCGGCCGTAGCGGTAGCTCTTGAAGACGTTCCACAGGAAGGGCAGCGTGGACGCCCCGAGCACGAACGCGCCGATCGAGGAGATCGAGTTCAGCACGGTGAAGCCGTCCTGCGGCTGATAGTCGACGTAGCGCCGCGGCATGCCCTCGTTGCCCAACCAGTGCTGCACCAGGAACGTCAGGTGGAAACCGATGAACGTGAGCCAGAAGTGGACCTTGCCCAGCGTCTCGTCCATCATCCGGCCGGTCATCTTCGGGAACCAGAAGTAGATGCCGGCGTAGGTGGCGAACACGATCGTCCCGAACAGCACGTAGTGGAAGTGCGCCACCACGAAGTAGGTGTCGGACACGTTGAAGTTGATGGGCGGGGACGCCAGCAGGACGCCGGTGAGGCCACCGAAGAGGAAGGTGACGAGGAAGCCGAGCGAGAACAGCATCGGTGTCTCGAACGTCAGCTGGCCCTTCCACATCGTGCCGATCCAGTTCACGAACTTGATGCCCGTCGGGACCGCGATGAGGAACGTCGTGAAGGAGAAGAAGGCCAGCAGCACCGCGCCGGTCGCGTACATGTGGTGCGCCCACACGGCCACCGACAGCGCCGCGATGGACAGCGTCGCGTAGATCAGGCCCTTGTAGCCGAACACGGGCTTGCGGGAGAAGACCGGGAAGATCTCCGAGACGATGCCGAAGAACGGCAGCGCCACGATGTAGACCTCCGGGTGGCCGAAGAACCAGAACAGGTGCTGCCAGAGGATCACTCCGCCGTTGGCGGGGTCGAACACGTGACCGCCCATGGTGCGGTCGACCAGCAGACCGAACAGGCCCGCGGTGAGCACCGGGAACGCGATGAGGATGAGGATCGCCGTCACGAAGATGTTCCACGTGAAGATCGGCATCCGGAACATCGTCATGCCGGGGGCGCGCATGCAGACGACCGTGGTGATGAAGTTGACGGCACCGAGGATGGTGCCCAGCCCGGCGACGATCAGGCCGGTGATCCACAGGTTGCCGCCGGCGCCCGGCGAGAAGGTGGCGTTGGACAGCGGCGTGTAGGCGAACCAGCCGAAGTCTGCCGCACCGCCCGGGGTGAGGAAGCCCGACATCACGATGAGGCCACCGAAGAGGAACAGCCAGTAGGAGAAGGCGTTCAAACGCGGGAACGCGACGTCGGGGGCACCGATCTGCAGGGGCACGATGTAGTTGGCGAAGCCGAACAGGATCGGTGTCGCGTACAGGAGCAGCATGATCGTGCCGTGCATCGTGAACAGCTGGTTGTACTGCTCGTTGGACAGGAACTGCTGTCCGGGCACGGCCAGCTCGCCGCGGATGAGCAGCGCCATCGCCCCGCCGACCAGGAAGAACCCGAACGACGTGATCAGGTATAGGATCCCGATGTCCTTGGGATCCGTGGTCCGCAGCATCTTCAGCAGCGTGGATCCCTTGCCGGTCCGACGCACCGGGTACGGGCGGGCCGTGATCGGCTTGGGGGCGACGGCTGTCACGGTGCTCTCTCCTGCACTGGGCCCCAGGTACGTCAGGGCCCTGCGGTGGGTCTGGATGGCTCAGGAGGATCGTAGCTCTACCCGGTGTCGAAGGCGCGTCCCGGGACCGCTCCGCCCTCCGACCGCCGCCGGGCCGGGGGGTCAGCGGAGTGGGGTGAACAGCTCCTCGAACACCTCGGGGGTCGCGGCCGGGTTGGGCGTCGGGTCGACGATGTAGAACTCCACGCCCAGCCCGATGGCGAACATCGGCTCGGGCATGGTCAGCATGAAGTGGTCGGGGCCGATCTGGCTGGCGTGCGCCCGCATCGACGCCCGCTTCTGCTCGACGAAGTCGACGGCGTCCACCCGGTGGGTGATCTCGACCTCCGGCTTGCCCATCGTCTCCAGCCCGGCGGGCGGTTCGAACGTCGCCGCCTGCCCGGCGGCACCGCGCATGCCGCGCATCACCCAGTCGCGGTTGACGGTGCCCTGCGCGACGACCGGGACGGCCGACAGCTCGCCCGCTCGGCGCCCGACCCGGTGCACCTGGATGTGGTCGGGGTGGCCGTAGCCGCCATTGTCGTCGTAGATCGTGAGGATGTCGGGCTCCTCCTCGTCGAGGATCACCGCAAGGCGCTTCGCGGCGTGCTCGACCGGGGCCTGCCAGAAGCAGTAGGGCGCCTCGTTGGCAGGCTCACCCATCATCCCGGAGTCGGTGTAGCCCAGGAACTCCACGCGCTTCGCCCCGACCACGGCCGCGGAGGCGTAGCATTCCGCGGAGCGCCGGACCGCCAGCTGCTCCCCCGGCTCCAGCACGCCGGCAACGGGTTCCCCCAGCTCACCGCGGGTGGCGAAGACGAGCACGACACGGTGCCCCGCCGCGGCGGCACGGGCCAGCGTGCCCGCGGCGCCGATCGACTCGTCGTCGGGATGGGCGTGAAACGAAACGATGGTTCCCACGTCGGCGACACTATCCGGGTGCGTAGGTAGGCCGCGCGCCCGGCGCGTCACCCCGGGAACCTCCAGCGGGTCGCCCTGGCCGTGAACTCGTCCTCCCGCTCGATCACCCCGAACGCCCGCTCCGGCACGAGCTCGACCATCAGGTCGGCGCGCAGGAACCCGGCGTCGAGCTCCGCGGACACCGGCCGGTACGTCCGGAGGTAGCGCTCGATCCAGGTGTCGCGCCGCGCCTCGTCGACGACCACCGCGGCCCGGCCCTCGACGGACACGCACTCCACGGTGTCGTCGACGGCGACCACCGCCTGCGGGTTCCCGGCCAGTTTCGCCGCCTTGCGCGAGCGCGGGCCACAGGAGACGCGAACCGGTGCTCCCCGTCGTCCCAGACCCCCCACGCGGGCAGGGCGTGCGGGCGCCCGGACGCCGACGCGGTGACACGGTGACACGGTGACACGGTGACGATCCAGTAGTTCCGGCAGGCCAGCAGCCGCTGCGCCGCCCAGGACCACGGCAGTGGCGACCAGCCCGGCGCGTCCACGCCGTAGTCGGGCATGTGCGGGCGCTCGGCCCTGGGCTCGGCCACGGGATCACTGTGGGATGCGGGACTGCCGCGGTCGAGCGTCACGTCATGGGTCTCCGCCGGCGCGCCGAGCCCCATGGCGCCTATCTGGACCGCCGGCCTCAGCCCAGGATGCGCGTCAGCGCGGGGCCTACGTCCGCGAGGCGAAGGACGGTCTGGGCGCGCCCGCCTCCCCGCCCGGCCAGCGCGGTGGCCGCCACCTCCGCCTCCGGCCCGCCGAGCGGGACGAGGACGTGCAGCCGGTCGATACCGCCCAGCGCACCGGCCGGGTTCTCACCCGCGGTGTGCAGGCAGTCGCTCAGCAGCACGACCAGCCGCTCGTCGGCCACGGCTCCGGCGAGCTGCGTCGACGCTTCCCGCAGCCCGGCGGCGAGGTCGGTGGTGCCGTGCCCGCGCAGCGCCACGAGGTCCGAGAGCAGCTCCTCGGGCGGACGCCGGACGCCCTGGGCCTGCAGTACGCGCACCCCGGCGCCGAACGCCAGGACCGAGGGCTGCAGCGGCGGCGGGCCGTTCTCGTTCGCGACGATCACGCCCGCGGCGGCCACGGCGGCGAGCGCGACGGCGAGACCCTGCATCGAGCCGGAGATGTCGACGACCAGGCACACCGCCCGCCGGTGCGCGGTCCAGGTGCGCGTGACGATGTCGTCGGCGACCGGGCGGCGGTTCTCCCCCGGGCTCCAGCGCTCCAGCGTGCGGTCCAGATCGAGGTCGCCGTCCAGCCCGCGGGAGGGACCCAACCGCCTGGTGCCCCGGGCCTTCGCCGGGCCGACCCGGCCGAGCCGGATGAACACCCGACCGGCGAGCCGGCGCGCCGCGGCGCGCAGCGCGACGTCGGTGGCGACGGCCATGTCCGCCAGCAGCGCGGCCGCGGCCTCCGGGTCCTCGGCGACGGCCTGGTCGAAGGCCTCGGGATCGAGCTCGCCGGTCCCCGGGGAGACGTCGTCGAAGGCTGGGTGGTGCGCGGCGATCTGCTGGCGGCTCTGGGTGCGCCCGGCCTGTTCGCGGCCGGGGCGGGAGCGGGGTTCGAAGCCTGCCGGGCTATTCGGCAGGCCACCGGCTTTTCCCTCGGCGTCCTCGGGGGTGTCGTCGGACGGTGGTTCGGCGTCGTCGGGGGACCAGTGCGCGTCGAGCAGCTCGTCGATCAGCGACTCGGCCGTGCGGTCCACGCCGTCGGTGATCCGGATGCGGCCCGACAGTGCGGCGTAGGCGGCGTCCCGGGCGGTGTCGCGGGACGGGCGAGGTTCCCCCCTCAGTTCGGCCAGGCCGGTCAGCACGAGCGAGAGGTCGATCGCGCCGCGCACCGAGGAACCCATCCGGACGTCGCGGTGCTCGCGGGTGGCCCTGGTCAGCGCCACGGACAGATCCACCCACCGGCCCGCCAGCCCGCTGACCGAGGACGTGATCGCCCGCTCGCCGTCGGAGTCCTGGTAGCCCAGCACCACCCGGCACATCCGGTCGGCGATGGCCTGGGAGACCCGCGCGGTGCCGACCGCGTCGAACGGGTTCATCGCGGCGATCAGCCGGAAGTGCTTGCCCGCATGGACGGTGCCCAGGCGCGGCACCGCGATCTCGCCTTCGGTGAGCACCGTGATGAGGACGTTCAGCGTCTCCTCGGGGACCCGGTTGAGCTCCTCGAGGTAGAGCAACCCCCCGCTGGGCGGCTCGCCGGAGAGCGCGTCGGTGCTGCCGCGCATCGCGGTGAGCAACGGGCCGTCGACGAAGCTCTCCACCCGGTAGCCCGCCGCGAGCACCTGCGACGGGTCGAACTGGCCGATCAGCCGGGCCGGGGTCAGCTCGGCGTTGCCCTCGACGAACACCACCTCCTGGCCGGTGTCGCGCGCGATCGAGCGCAGCAGCGTCGACTTGCCGGTCCCGGGCGGTCCCTCGATGACCACATGGCGCCCGGTGGCGAGCGCGACGGTGAGCACCTCCCGCTCCCGCTGCAACCCGACGACCGGGGTCTGCACAGAGCTCACGCACAGTTCCTCTCGACACGTGAACGAACGGCACTCTCCTCCACCCCTGGTGGACGAGAGTGCCGTTCGGTCACTCCGGGTGGGGTGACCCCCGCGCTCAGCTGTACTTGATGACGCCGCGGATGTTCTTGCCGTCGTGCATGTCCTGGTAGCCCTGGCCGATCTCGTCGAGGGTGTAGGTCTTGGTGACCAGCTCGTCGAGCTTGAGCACGCCCTCGCGGTAGAGCTGCAGCTGGCGCAGGATGTCCCAGTTCGGGTTGGACGCCCCGAACATGGCGCCCTGGATGCGCTTCTGGAACAGCGTGACGTCGGCCAGCGAGACGGGCAGCGGCGTGGTGTCGGCGATGTTGCCCAGCGCGGTGACGACGACCGTGCCGGCCTTGCGGATCGAGGCCATGGCCTGGCCGACGTACTCGGGCTTGATCACGCCGACGGTGATGATCGCGGAGTCCGCGCCCTGGCCGTTGGTGAAGGACTTGGCCAGCTCGGTGGCCTCCTCCATCGACTCGACGGCGTGCGTGGCGCCGAGCTCCTGTGCCTTCTCGCGCTTGAACGCGATCGGGTCCACCGCGATGACGTTGGACGCGCCCGCGTGCGCCGCACCCTGCACCGCGTTGATGCCGATGCCACCGATCCCCATGACGATCACGGTGTGGCCCGGCTGCGCCTGCGCGGAGTTGACCGCGGAACCCCAGCCCGTACCAACCCCGCAGCCGACCAGGCAGGCCACCTCGAGCGGGATGTCGTCGGGGATCCTGACCGCGGAGTCGGCCGACACCGTGGTGGTCTCCAGGAACGTCGAGATGCCGCACATCTGGCCCACGGCCTGTCCGCCGTCGGCCAGCTTCAGCCGGAAGTCGGTCGGGTCACTCCAGCGGGCCCCGCCGAGCAGTCCGGCGCCGAGGTCGCAGAGGTTCTGCATGCCGGAGGCACACCAGCGGCAGTGCCCGCAGGAGGGCAGGAACGAGAAGACGACGTGGTCGCCCTCGTTGAGGCCCTTCGCGTTGTAGGCGGCCTTGGTGACGATGCCCGCGCCCTCGTGGCCACCCGCGAACGGGTATACCCCGACCGGGATGTCGCCGGTGGCGACGTGGTCGTCGGAGTGGCACATGCCCGAGGCCGCTATCTTCACCTGGACCTCACCCTCGCGAGGGTCGTCCACTTCCAGGTCCACGACCTCGTACTTGCCCGGCGCCTGCCGGATGATCGCTCCGCGGGTCTGCATCTCGCTGTTCTCCCTTGAACCTCGGCGGCGCGCCCGGGTGTGTCCCGCGCCACGTCCGCCGTTCATATCAGGATGTGCATGTCTTTCGGAAGATCCGAAGCGATCCTCGACAGAACGTTGACGCAGCGTGATCGGCCCGTAGAGTTCCAGCCACCCGAACCGGCAGCCACACCCGAACCGCAGCGGAGCGCCCGATGACGGAACCGTTCAATGCCGCCGTGTACCTCACCGAGCGCCGGGTCGCCGCCGGGGACGCCGACCGGATCGCACTGCGCACGCCCCGCGGGAACCTCACCTACGCCGAGCTGACCGACGAGGTCCGCCGGGTCGCCGCCGGTCTCGTGGCCATCGGCGTCCGCCCCGAGGAGCGCGTGCTGCTGTGCATGGTCGACGACGTCGAGCTCGTCACCGGCATCCTCGCGTCGATGTACATCGGCGCGGTCGCCGTACCGTCCTCGACGATGCTCACCGGCGGTGAGCTGGCCACACTCGTCACCGACTCGCGCGCTCGGGTGGTGCTGGGCAGCACGGAGTTCGCCCCGGCCGTCGTCACCGCCGTCGCCGACGCGCCGGACCTGCACCACGTCGTCCTGACGGGCGACGCGGCCCCCGAGGTGCGCGGCGGCCTGACGTGGGACGCGCTGCGCACGGCCGAACCACTCACCGAGCCGTACCCGACCTGGGACGAGTCCCCCGCGCTGTGGCTCTACACCTCCGGCACCACGGGCACGCCCAAGGGCGCCATGCACCGCCACGCCGACATCCGCACGGTCTGCGACACCTACGGCGCGGCCGTGCTCGGCATCGGACCCGACGACGTGTGCCTTTCGGCCGCGAAGCTGTTCTTCGCCTACGGCATCGGGAACTCGCTGTTCTTCCCGCTGTCGGTGGGCGCCGCCACCGTCCTGGAGCCGGCCCGGCCGAACCCGGTGCGGTTCGGCGAGCTGACCGTCAGCCACGGCGTCACCCTGTTCTTCGGTGGCCCGAGCTTCTGGGGCCCCCTGATGGCCGCGGACCTGCCGCGCGCGACGTTCGCGACCGTCCGGAACGCCGTGTCGGCGGGCGAGGCGCTGCCGGCGCGGATGTATCACGGCGTCCTGGAGCAGTACGGCGTCGAGATCCTCGACGGGATCGGCTCGACCGAGGCGCTGCACATCTTCATCTCCAACGTCGCCGGCAAGGTCGTCCCCGGCAGTTCCGGGCACCCGGTGCCCGGCTACCGCGTGGAGCTGCGCCGGGCCGACGGCAGCGTCATCGAGGGGCCCGACGAGCCCGGGATGCTCCACGTCGCGGGCGACTCGGTCTGCACCGGGTACTGGTGCCGCACCGAGGTGAACCGCGCCGTGTTCCAGGGCGAGTGGATGCGCACCGGGGACCAGTACGTCCGCGGCCAGGACGGCAGCTACACCTGCCTGGGCCGGGCCGACGACGTGCTCAAGGTCGGCGGCATCTGGGTCAGCCCCACCGAGGTCGAGACGCGTCTGCTGGAGCACCCCGGTGTGGCCGAGGCGGTGGTCGTCGGGGTGTCGGACGCGGACGGCCTGGACAAGCCGGTGGCCTACGTCGTGCCGCGGCCGGGCGCGACGATCGACCCGGACGAGGTGATCGAGTTCTGCCGTGGCGGGCTCGCGTCGTTCAAGCGGCCACGCCTGGTGATCACGGTCGGCGGGCTGCCCAGAACCGCGACCGGGAAGATCCAGCGCTACCGACTGCGCGCGCTGGCCGCGCAGGTCGCACCGCCCCTCGCCGCCGCCACCGACGTGGCCGAGGCCCAGTCCTGACCCGGGTTCAGGCCCGGCCGTGACGCGCGCCGCGTAGGTGGACGGCGAGCAGCACGCAACTCACGCCGAGCAGCACGCCGTGCGCGATCCGCACAGCGGGGCTGCCGAAGAACTGCTGCAGGTACAGCAGGACAGCGCCCACGTTGTGGTTGGACCCTGTCGAGCGCAGCGCTGTCCCCGGTCGACGTTCTACAGCTCTGGACCGATGCTCTACGAAGTTGTAGAGTAATCTTGGAACCTGACGAAGGAGCCCGATGACGAGCACCGCCGACCCGGACCTCGCCGCGCCCCCCGCCGTGTCCTTCGACGCCGAGCCGGGGTCCTACCGGCACTGGCGTCTCGATCTCGACGGCGCCGCGGAGACCGGGGTGGCCTACCTCCGCCTCGACATCGACGAGGCCGGCGGCATCGTCGCGGGCTACGAGCTGAAGATGAACTCCTACGACCTCGGTGTCGACATCGAGCTCTACGACGCCACCCAGCGGCTGCGGTTCTCCCACCCCGGCGTCCGCGCGGTCGTGCTGACCAGCGCGAAGGATCGCAACTTCTGCGCGGGGGCCAACATCCGGATGCTCGCGCAGTCCAGCCACCCGTGGAAGGTGAACTTCTGCAAGTTCACCAACGAGACCCGCAACGGGATCGAGGACGCCACGGCGAACTCCGGCCAGACCTGGATCGCGGCCGTGAACGGCACCGCGGCCGGCGGCGGCTACGAGATGGCGCTGGCGTGCGAGCAGATCCTGCTCGTCGACGACAACTCCTCCTCCGTGGCCCTGCCCGAGGTGCCGCTGCTGGGCGTTCTCCCCGGGACCGGCGGGCTCACCCGCGTCATCGACAAGCGCCGCGTGCGCAAGGACCGCGCCGACGTGTTCGCCACGAAGTCCGAGGGCCTGCGCGGGAAGCAGGCCGTCGAGTGGAGACTCGTCGACGAGGTGATCCCGAAGCGGGCCTGGGACGAGACCGTGGCCGAGCGCGCCGCCACCGCGGCCGCCCGCTCACGGCGTCCGGCCGACGCCCAGGGCATCGCGTTGACGCCGCTGCAGCGCGAGGAGACCGCCGACGGCCTCACCTACCGCCACGTCGAGGCCCGTTTCGACCGGGCCGCGGGGCTGGTCGAGATCACCGTCCACGGCCCTGCGGCCGGGGTGCCCGACAGCCTGGACCGGGTCCACGAGCTGGGCGCCGACTTCTGGCCGCTGGCCATGACCCGCGAGCTCGACGACCTGATCCTGCGGTTGCGGGCCAACGAGCTGGAGCTCGGCACCTGGATCATCCGGACCAGGGGCGACGTCGAGGACGCGCTGGCGTTCGAGCGGGTCATCGAGGCGCACTCGCAGGACGACTGGCTGGTCAACGAGATCCGGCACTACTTCAAGCGGGTGCTCAAGCGCCTCGACGTCACCTCGCGCTCGCTCATCGCGCTGATCGAGCCGGGCTCCTGCTTCGCGGGCGCGCTGCTGGAGCTGGCGCTGGCATGCGACCGGCAGTACATGCTCGACGGGCTCATGGAGGACGTCTCCGGTGAAGGCGAGGAGGGTGAGCCCGCCCAGCTGGTGCTGTCGGACTCGAACTTCGGCGCGTTCCCGATGAGCAACGGCCTCTCCCGGCTCGGGTCGCGCTTCTACGGCGATGACGACACCGTCGCGAAGCTCCGTCAGGAGACCGGACGGCGGATCTCCGCGGCCGAGGCGATGGAGCTGGGGCTGGTCACCGACGCCCTCGACGACATCGACTGGTCCGACGAGATCCGGATCATGCTGGAGGAACGGGCCTCGCTGTCCCCCGACGCGCTGACCGGCATGGAGGCCAACCACCGGTTCGTCGGGCCGGAGACGATGGAGTCGCGGATCTTCTCCCGCCTCACCGCATGGCAGAACTGGATCTTCGTTCGACCCAACGCGTCCGGCCCCGAGGGGGCGTTGCGCAGGTACGGAACGGGACGCAAGGCCGACTTCGACCGCAGACGGGTGTGACCGAGGGGATGTCGAACCATGTCCATTGACTACTCCGAGAAGATTCCGAACAACGTCGACCTGGCGGGCGACCGGAAGCTGCAACGCGCGCTGGAGAGCTGGCAGCCCAACTTCCTCAACTGGTGGACGACGATGGGTCCGGCCGTGCCGACCCAGGACGTCTACCTGCGCACCGCCGTCGACGTGGGCCGGGAGGGCTGGGCGCACTTCGGCCACGTCGCGATGGAGGAGTACCGGTGGGGCGTGTTCCTCGCCGAGCGCAACCCCGACCGCAAGATCGCCTTCGGCGAGCAGAAGGGCAAGCCGGTCTGGCAGCAGGTGCCCGGTGAGTACCGCGCCGACCTGCAGCGACTGATCGTCATCCAGGGCGACACCGAGCCCGCGTCGGTCGAGCAGCAGCGCCGCCTCGGCGCCACCGCGCCATCGCTCTACGACCTGCGCAACCTGTTCCAGGTCAACGTCGAGGAGGGCCGGCACCTCTGGGCGATGGTCTACCTCCTGCACGCCCACTTCGGCCGCAACGGGCGCGAGGAGGCCGAGGCGCTGTTGCACCGCAACTCCGGTGACCTCGACTCCCCCCGGATCCTCGGCGCGTTCAACGAGGAGACCCCGGACTGGCTCTCGTTCTTCATGTTCACCTACTTCACCGACCGGGACGGCAAGTACCAGCTCGGCACGCTGAAGGAGTCGGCGTTCGACCCGCTCTCGCGCACCTGTCAGTTCATGCTCAAGGAGGAGAGCCACCACATGTTCGTCGGCACCACCGGTGTCGACCGCGTCGTGACACGCGCCGCGGAGCTCATGCGCGAGCACGAGACCGAGGAGATCTCCCCACACGGTGGCATCTCGCTCGACGTGATCCAGCGCTACATCAACTTCCACTACTCGGTGTCGCTGGACCTGTTCGGTTCCGAGCAGTCGACCAACGCGGCCAACTACTTCACCGCCGGGCTGAAGGGCCGCTGGCAGGAGGAGCGCCGCCGCGACGACCACGTACTCGTCGAGGACTCGACGCACATCGACGTGGTCCGGGACGGTGTGCTCGCGACCGACGAGGTCCCCGCGCTGCTCGCGCTCAACCACGACCTGCGCCGCGAGTACATCGCCGACTGCGAGAACGGGCTCAAGCGGTGGAACCGGGTGCTGGAGCAGGCGGGGATCAGCCGGCGGCTCGCCCTGCCGAGCGTCGGCTTCAACCGCGACGTCGGCGTGTTCTCCGACCACCACATCACCCCCAGGGGTGACGTCGTCGGCGCCGACGTGTGGGAGGCCAAGCGCGACTCCTGGCTGCCCACCGACGCCGACCGGACCCACGTCCGGTCCCTGATGAAGCCCGTCTACGAGCCGGGCAGGATCGCGAGCTGGATCGCCCCGCCCACGAAGGGCATCAACGACAAGCCCTTCGACTACGAATACGTCCACTTCGCCTGACCCGGGAGCCGAGCACCGGAGGTGCCCCGTGCCGTATGTGATCGCCGAGCCGTGTATCGACGTGATGGACCGGTCGTGCGTGGACGAGTGCCCCGTCGACTGCATCTACGAGGGCTCCCGAAAGCTCTACATCTCCCCCGTCGAATGCATCGACTGCGGTGCCTGCGAGCCGGTGTGTCCGGTCGAGGCGATCAGCCAGGACCGGGCCGTCGACCCGGACTTCGAGGCCCACGTCGACGACAACGCCCGCTTCTTCGAGATGACGCTGCCGGGGCGCGAGGATCCGCTCGGGGCGCCCGGCGGGGCGTTGGGCGTGGGTGCGGTCGGCGCCGACACTGAACTCGTCGCCGAGCACGAGGCGCAGGTGCCGCCCGCCGCGACCGCCGTGCCCTGACGGCACGACCCGCCGCTGCCCGGTCACGAGAGCGCGTCGCCGGGTCGGCCCTTCCCCTCCAGCACGCAGGCGAGCAGCTCGGCCCCGGCCGCGTCCTCGTCCAGGTGCTCCGGGACCTCCGGCACGACGAGCGTGTTGATCGGCATGCCGCGGGCCAGGAAGTCGTGCGCCTGTGTTCCTGTTGGCCCAGTTCTTCCAGGTCGTGCGGGGCTTCTCCCCGTTGACGGCGGGGGTCTCGACGGGCTCGTCCCCGCCGTCCGGCTGGGTGCCGCGGTGGTCGCGACCGGCGCTCACCGCGCTCGCCCTGCCCCGACGGCGGGGCGCGGCGATCCCCGCACCCACCGGGAGGGGGACCGCTGGTGATCCCTTGACCCCGTACCGCAGCACGGACAGCATCCGCACATGACCTTGCTCCCCGGAGTGCGCTCCGCCACCGTCGACACCGACCGCATCCGGATGCACTACATCGAGAGCGGCCCCGCCGACGGCGTGCCGGTCGTGATGGTGCACGGCAACCTCTCGACCGGCCGCTTCTACGAGCACCTCCTCCCCGCCACCCCGGCGCGGTTCCGCGTCATCGCCCCGGACATGCGCGGGTTCGGCGACTCCGAGCCCGCCCCGCTCGACGCCACGCGCGGCCTGGACGACTGGGCCGACGACCTGGCCGCCCTGCTCGCGGCATTGGACGTCACGGCGCCGCCGCACCTCGTCGGCTGGTCCACCGGCGGGGCGGCGATCGCGCGCTTCGCACTGACCCGTCCGGTCGCGTCGCTGACGTTGATCGGCCCCGTCTCCCCGCACGGGTATGGCGGCACCTTCCCCGACGGGACGCCGTGCTTCCCCGACTTCGCGGGCGCGGGCGGCGGCACCGTCAACCCGGAGGTCGTGTCGCGTCTCGCCGCCGGTGACGACTCGGCCGAGAGCCCGTTCTCCATCCGCAACGTCATGAACACCTTCTATTTCGCCCCCACCCACCGCGAACCCGCGGACCGGGAGGACATGCTGGTCGCGGAGATCCTCAAGACCCTGGTCGGCGACGACGGCTACCCGGGCGACTCCGTACCCAGCGACAACTGGCCCGGAACCGCACCCGGCCCCCGCGGCATCCTCAACGCCGTCTCGCCGAGGTACTGCGACTGGACCGGCATCGTCGACCTCGACGAGAAGCCGCCGGTGCTCTGGACGCACGGCGACGCCGACCTGGTGGTCGCCGACGGCTCTCCCCTGGAGATGGGCACGCTCGGCGCGGGCGGCTTGGTGCCCGGCTGGCCCGGGCAGGACGCCTTCCCGCCGCAGCCGATGGTCACCCAGATCCGGGAGGTGCTCGGCCGCTACGCCGCCGCCGGCGGGACCGTGCGCACGGAGACGTTCGAGGGGTCGGGCCACGGCCCGCACATGGACGCCCCTACGCGCTGGACCGCGGTCTTCCTGGCCTTCCTCGCCGACCACAGCTGAACGAACGCAGCCACAGGACGGGGCGCGGATCCCCTCCGGGTCGTCGGACTGCGGGACCGCGCGGGCCGTCGGCTACTCTCGGTATCACGTGCCGACACGCGATGACATGTAGGCGCCCCGGGAGGGTGGGACAGACGTGGCTGCCGACCTCGCGTTCGACGCCCTCGCGGACCCCGTCCGTCGGGAGATCCTCACCGTGCTCGCCGACCGTGACGAGTGCAGCGCGGGTGAACTGTCCGACGCCATCCACCGGGTCGGGCGCACGGCCGTGTCCAGCCACCTGCGTGTGTTGCGCACCGCCGGGCTCATCGCAGAGCGCCGGACCGGCCGGTTCCGCTACTACTCGGTGAACCCGAAAGGCCCGGCCCAGGACGTCATCCGCCTCTTGCAGGAACTGTTCCGGTCCTCCCTCGACGCGGCCGAGGCCACCGGCGAACCGGCAACAGCCGAACGAGCAATAGGCCAACCAGCAGCAGCCCCGCATCCGGTCGCCACTATTTGACATGGCGGGCCACCGAGCTATGTGACGGCAGACATGGCCCTGTCCGCCGAGCAGTGGATCGAACCGATTGCACGACACGTTCGGCCGGAGAGAATGCCAGCCGACAGATGTCGACTTTCCCCGACCGACCGGGCGCCCGATGTCGAACGATCGGTTCGGCAGTGCGACGGACCTCTGCCGCGCGTCGGTAACGGTCGCGTAAACATTTCGATCCCGGCATCCCCCCGCGTCGGGCCGAACCCCTACCTTCAGCCTTCCCAGCGGATAGGCACCCCAGGCCCGCCGCCGATAATGGAGTCCGAACATGAAGTGGTACCTCGACGTCCTCACGAACTACGCCACGTTCACGGGGCGCGCCCGACGCACCGAGTACTGGATGTTCTCGCTGATCAGCGCGGTCATCGTGGTCGTGCTGTGTCTGGTGGCCTTCCTTCTGCCGCGCGAGATCGGACTCTACGTCCTGATTCTCGCCGGCCTGTACAACCTGGCCGTCCTGGTGCCGAGCGTGGCCGTCACCGCGCGCCGACTGCACGACACCGGCCGTTCCGGCTGGTGGATGCTGATCTCATTCGTACCGGGCGGCGGCATCGTTGTGTTCGTCTTCTCGGTCATGGACAGTGAGCCCCAGCCCAACATCTACGGCCCGAACCCCAAGGCGATGGCCCCGGCCTACGCCTGAGGGTGCGCCGTGTCGGAGTGCGCTGCCACGGCGCACCCGACACGGCTGGTCCGCCCCATCTGACCGCGGCACGGTCAGGTGACGGGTCCGGAGGCATCTCGCCATCGTGCCACTGCTCGTTGACGTGTTTCAGGCCGGCTGCCTAAGGTTCTCGCAGCCGACTGCGAGGAGCCTGTCCCATGCCTGTCCACCCTCCCGATCCGGACGCGCTCGACACCGTCTCGCGGCGCTACGGGCTCGGGCTCTCCGCCGCGGACATCGCCTCGTTCTCCCCGATGGTCCACGGGCTGCTCACCTCGTGGGACGCCGTCGAGGAACTCTACAACGCCTCGGTACCCACGATGCCGCAGCGGGCCTGGAACCGCCCGGAGCCGGCCGACAACCCCTACAACGCGTGGTACGTCACGACGTCGATCAACGAGCACGCGGACGGGCCGCTGGCCGGGCTCACCGTCGCGGTGAAGGACAACACCTCGGTCGCGGGCGTTCCGCTGATGAACGGTTCGAAGACGATGGAGGGCTACACGCCCCTGCGCGACGCGACGATCGTGAGCCGCCTGCTCGCTGCCGGCGCCACCATCACGGGCAAGGCCGTGTGCGAGGACCTGTGCTTCTCCGGCGGGTCGCACACCTCGCGCACCGGCCCGGTGCGCAACCCCTGGGACGAGACGCGCTCCACGGGCGGATCCTCATCGGGCAGTGCGGCGCTGGTGGCCTCGGGCATCGTCGACATCGCCACCGGCGGTGACCAGGGCGGATCCATCCGGATGCCCGCGTCCTACAGCGGTATCGTCGGGTACAAGCCGACGTGGGGGCTCGTCCCCTACACCGGCGCGTTCCCGATCGAGCAGTCGATCGACCACGTCGGCCCGATGACGCGCACGGTCGCCGACGCCGCACGGGTGCTCACCGTGATCGCCGGGCCCGACGGCCTCGATCCCCGCCAGCCCCGCGACCTGGTGCCCGACGACTACCTCGCCGCGATCGGCCGCGACGCCGACGGCCTGCGCGTCGGCGTCGTCACCGAGGGGTTCGGCCACCCCAACTCCGACCAGGGCGTGGACGACGCCGTGCGCGCCGCAGCGGAATCGCTGCGCGGCGCCGGCCTGGTCGTCGAGGACGTCTCGGTCCCGTGGCACCTGCACGGCACGAAGATCTGGGACGTCATCGCCACGGAGGGCGCGACCGCCCAGATGGTGGACGCCAACGGGTACGGCATGAACTGGAAGGGCTTCTACGATCCCGAGGTCATCGAGCACTACGGCGAGCAGTGGCGCCGTGACGGCAGCCAGTTCTCCGAGACCGTCAAGCTCGTGCTCCTCGCGGGCCGCTACGGGATCGACACCTATCAGGGCAAGCACTACGCGATGGCCCGCAACCTCGCGGTGGATCTGAAGGCGGCCTACGACGACGCGCTCGTGCGGTACGACGTGCTGGTCATGCCGACCACGCCGATCCAGGCGTCGATCATCCCGGCGGCGGACGCCCCGCGCGAGGAGATCATCGGCAGGGCACTGGAGATGATCGCCAACACGTGCGTCACCGACGTCACCGGCCACCCGGCGTGCAACGTCCCGGCGGGCCTCGTCGACGGGTTGCCGACCGGCATGATGATCATCGGGAGGCACTTCGACGACGCGACCGTGCTGCGCGTGGCGCACACGTTCGAGCAGGCGGTCGGGGGCTTCCCGGCGCCTTCCACCGCAACAGCAGGGAGTCAGGCGTGAACGGCGTGCACGACCTCGGCGGCACCGACGGCCTCGGTGCCGTCGTCGCCCCCGCGACCGAGCCGGTGTGGCATCACGAGTGGGAGAAGGCGGCGTTCGCGCTGTTCGCGACGAACTTCCGCGCGGGCCTGTTCGGCGTCGACGCCTTCCGGTGGGGCATCGAGCAGATGCCCCCGGCGGAGTACCTGACCTCGGGCTACTACGAGCACTGGGTGCACACCGCCGAGCACTACGCGTTCAAGGCCGGCCTGTTCGACGAAGCCGAGCTGGACGCGAGGACCCAGTTCTTCCTCGACAACCCCGACGCGCCCATGCCCGACACGAAGGACCCCGACCTGCTCGCCTTCGTCGACGCCGCCGTCAAGCACGGCGCGCCCGCGAAGCGCGAGTCGGACAACGTGGCGAAGTACAAGGTGGGCGACACCGTGAGGGTCATCGACGACGCGCCGCGCGGCCACACCCGCAAGGCCCGCTACGTCCGCGGCAAGACCGGCGTGATCACGCTGGCGCACGGCACGTTCATCTACCCCGACAGCGCGGGCAACGGCGGCGGCGACGCCCCGGAGCACGTGTACACGGTCAGGTTCACCAACTCCGAGCTCTGGGGCGCCGAGGCCGCCGAGCGCAACGGCGTCGTCCACTTCGACGTCTGGGAGCCCTACATCACCCCCGCGAGCAGCGCAGGAGCACCAGCATGAGCACCGCAGTCCGCACGACCGAGGAGATCGCGGCCCGCGTCAAGGCCCTCGAAGCGCTGATGATCGAGAAGGGGGTCATGACCACGGAGGCGGTCGACCGCCTCGCCGACATCTACGAGAACGAGGTCGGCCCGCAGCTCGGCGCGGGCGTCGTCGCGAAGGCCTGGACCGACCCGGAGTTCAAGGCCCGCCTGCTCCAGAACGCCACGGAGGCATGCGCCGGGCTCGGCATCGGCGGGTTGCAGGGCGAGGACATGGTCGTCGTCGAGAACACCGACACGGTCCACAACGTGATCACCTGCACGCTGTGCTCGTGCTACCCGTGGCCGGTGCTGGGGCTGCCCCCGAACTGGTACAAGGGCCCGGCCTACCGTTCCCGCATCGTCCGCGAGCCCCGGAAGGTCCTGAGCGAGGACTTCGGCCTCGACGTCCCCGACTCGGTCGAGGTCCGCGTCTGGGACTCCTCGTCGGAGATGCGTTACTGGGTGCTGCCCCAGCGCCCGGCCGGTACCGAGGGGCTCGACGAGAAGGCGCTCGCCGCGCTCGTCACCCGTGACTCGATGATCGGCACCGGCGCTCCGAAGGCCGCCTGATGGCCTTCCGGCAGGACACCACCGAGCTGAGCGAGGCCCGCCGCCGCATCGAGATCCTGGTCGGGGACCTGCCTCGACCGGGCGTGGGCGGCGCCGCCGCGGACCGGTCGTTCGAGCACCCGTGGGAGCTGCGGGCGTTCGCGATGGCCGTGGCGGCCTACCACAACGGTCAGTACGAGTGGAGCGAGTTCCAGCTCTCCCTGATCGAGTCGATCAGGAAGTGGGAGAGCGACGGCGGCGGCGAGCCGTGGTCCTACTACGAGCACTGGCTCGACGCCCTGGAGACCGTCCTGGCCGGCAACGGGGCGCTGTCGGACACCGCGCTGGACGATCGCACGAGGGCCGTCCTCTCCACCCCGAAGAGCGCCAACCACCACGAGGCGCACCGCGAGCCGGTCGCGATCGACCCGGCCCGCTAGGAGCCCGTGCGAGGGGGCGGCCACCGGCACGGGTGGTCGCCCCCGCGCATGTTCACCCCCGACGACGAGGTGCACGGCAAGCGGCGTTCGACGGTGACATGTTCTTCCCGCTGGAGGACTGCAGGGCCGACGTGGAGGCCATCCCCGCGGGCGAGCTGCGCGTCATCCCGACCCCGGTCGGTCACCTGCGCGAGGCCGACACCGCCGCGATCGATGCGGTGATCGCGGAGACGCTGGCGGCCTGACGCACCGGTCGCCGATGTGGACGTCGCCCATGTGACGTCGCCGATGTGGACGTCGGGGTGCGGGTCGTACGCGCCGCGACGTCCACCCCGACGGTGGCCCGGTCGGTCAGGCTGCGGCTGTGGCGGGTGCTGGTGCGTCCGCCTTGCCTGCCGGCGAACTCCCCGCCCTCGGTGGCGCTGCCGTTGTCGACGTAGGCGAGGTGCGCCTGGGGGTTCCCGCGCCCTGGGAGTACCCGCCGACGACGAACACGACCCCGTAGGTCGTGACGTTGCGGCCGGGCAGGGAGGTGCACACCGAGGTTCCGGGCCCGGTGACGTGCGAACGATGCGCGCTTTACGGCAGCGGCGTCAAGATGTGATCTTTCGCTCAAGCCGCACTCGACTACCGCTCACGAGCTGCTGTTCACCGCGCCGGATCCAATCGACCATCGCGAGGCGGTAGATGAGATTCATCCGGTAACACCGTTCGCCATTGGCTACGACGACCGGATCCGCGACCCGGATCTCCACGGCCTCCTCCAGCACCTGCTCCGCGTCGGAGAACCGCGAACCGGTCTCCATCGCGAGCCGGCGGGCGGAGAACGGATCGTCGCCACAGATTCCCTGCGCGATCCGCAGCACCGAGCGCCACGCGGGCGCCGACAGCAGTCCCAGTGTGATCTCGACGGTGGCGGCCAGGTCGACCGAGCCGAGGAACAGCTCGATCCGCCCGCCCGTGCGCCCCATCAGCCGCGCCACGAGCCGCCCGAGCGTCCAGTGGGGGCGGGACCGCAACAACGCCGCCATGGCCGTGATCGCGATCGGGAGCCCGAACGCGAGACCGACGACGGCGCGGGCGGCCTCGGGCTCGCGCTCGCGCTCGACCGATCCGCGTCACGAGCATCGCCACCAGCTCGTCGTCCATGGTGGCGCGCAGCTCGACCACCTCGGTGACGACGTCGGCCCACGACCGCCGACGACGTGCTCCGGTACCTCCACCCCCGCGCCCGCCGCGGCGCGGATGAAGTCGGCCAACGCCTCCCGGGGCGTGTGCGCGCCGCTACTTCGTCCGGGTGAACCGATCCGACCCGGCCGGTCGAACGTCCCGGTGGCCCACGCCAACCGATGAGCGTGCCCGGGAAGAGGAGAGTGCCATCGTGTTCGAAGGATTCAGCAATGCGTTCGTCCGTGAGGCGATCAACCGCAGCGCGGAGAACGACGTCGACCGCCGCCGCTTCCTGCGCGCCGCCGGCCTCACCACCGCCGGTGTGGCGGGCGCGAGCATGCTGGGCACGGGCGTCGCGTCCGCGACCGAGTCCACCGGCCCGAGCGACGCCGCGATCCTCAACTTCGCCCTGAACCTCGAGTACCTGGAGGCCGAGTTCTACCTGCGCGCCTACTACGGCGAGGGCCTCAAGGACGGCGAGGTCGACGGCAAGGGCAAGCTCGGCGGCGTCCGGGGCGGCCACAAGGTCCGCTTCCGCGACCGCCTGGTCACGCAGTACGCCCGGGAGATCGCGGAGGACGAGCGCAAGCACGTCAACTTCCTGCGCGGGGCGCTGGGTGAGGCGAGGGTCGCCCGCCCGGAGATCAACCTCGACGAGGCCTTCACCGCGGCCGCCACCGCGGCCGGGCTGGTGAAGAAGGGCCAGAAGTTCGACGCGTTCGCCGACGAGAACAGCTTCCTGCTCGGCGCGTTCGTGTTCGAGGACGTGGGAGTCACGGCCTACAAGGGCGCCGCCGCCCTGATCGACAGCAAGGCGTTCCTCGAGGCCGCCGCCGGCATCCTCGCGGTGGAGGCCTACCACGCGGGCCTCATCCGCACGGTCCTGCTCGCGCGCGACCTGGACAAGCCGGCCAACGCGATCTCCGACGCCCGCGACAGCCTGGACGGGAAGTCCGACCTCGACCAGGGCGTGACGGTGAGGAACAAGTCCAACATCGTGCCCACCGACGAGAACAGCATCGCCTTCAGCCGCTCGCCCGGCCAGGTGCTCAACATCGTCTACCTGAACCCCAAGAAGGTGACCTCCGGCGGGTTCTTCCCGGCAGGCGTCAACGGCGAGCTCAACACCAGCGGCTGAGCCTACCTTTCGAAGATCACCGGCTCGGCGCGTTTCCCGGCCACATCCGACCGCATACGCGCCGAGCTGGTGATCATGGCCCCCACGGGCTCGTCCCACGTGATGTGGTGGTGGTGCATCCACGTCGACGAGCTCTTCCCGGTGCGCCCGGCCCGGGCCAGCATCCGGGGCATGAACGCATCGCGCAGTACCCTCCCGACCGGGCCTGCCACCTTGGTGTTCGTCCACCGCGCCCCCTCGGCCACCACGCGCTCCACCCGTTCCCGTCGCAGGTGCTCGTACACCGTGAAGGCCGCGTCGACGTCGGGGAGGTCGCGCAGGCAGCGCGCCAGCTCGACGGCGTCCTCGACCGCCATCGACGCACCCTGGCCCGACGACGGCGACGTCGCGTGGGCCGCGTCCCCGATGACGATCATGCGATCGCGATGCCAGCGACGTACCGAGGGCATGTCGTAGGTCGCCCAGCCGGCCAGTTCCCCCGACGTCGCCTCGATGATCGCGCACGCCGGGCTCCGGTCCGGCGCGAACAGCTCCAGCAGCCGGGAGCGCCACTGCTCCGTGGTCACCGCCTTGAGCTCACCGCGGGCGGGCTCGTCGCGCCGCGGCGGGTTGGCGCCCCACCAGATCGAGCCGTCGGGCGTCACGACGTAGAGGAAGAACGCTCGGCGGCCGAACACCATCTCGTACCGCCCGGGGCGTGCCGGCGTCCCCATCGGCGGCGCCTGGCCCCCGACGTTGAGTACGGGCACGTAGCGGGCTCGCGCGGCCGCGGGGTCGATGATCTCCCGGACCCGCGAGTGGACCCCGTCCGCGCCGATCAGCAGGCCGGCATCGGCGTGGGAGCCGTCGGCGAACCCGGCGCGCACCCCGGTGGGTGTGCGGACGACGTCGACGAGCCGGTGCCCGTACTCGACGGCGATGCCCCGGCGCAGCGCCTCGTCGCGCAATGCGCCGTGCAGGTCGGCACGGCGCACGGTGACGCCGACGGTGCCGTCCGCGAGCGGTTCTCCCATGCCCACCTCGCCCAGGCACCTCCCGCTGCCGCTGCGGAAGCGCATCGACGTGGTGGCGAATCCGGGCACGAGCGCACCCGCGCCCACCGCTCGCAGCGCGTCGAGTCCGTTCGCCTGGAAGGTGAAGAACAGGCCGCTGTCGTCAGCCGCGAGCGGGTCCGCCTCGTGGACGGTGGCCTCGACACCCGCCCGCTGCAGCGCCATCGCGGCCACCGGCCCGGCCACGCCGCCTCCGATCACCAGTGCTGTGGTCATGCCTCCCCCTCGGTAACCTCGCTTCGAGACGCAGGCATCTCGGCATCACGAGTATCTTGTGCCGGCGAGATAGCGTCAAGGGGGAGGACGCGGTGGACGAGGACGCGTTGCGCGCGGACATCAGCCGGTCGGTCCTGCGCTTCATCGCGAGCGTGGTGATCCACAACCATGCAGTCGCGCAACGGGTCGGGCTCGGCGCCAGCGACTCGCAGTTCGTGAACCTGCTGGACCTGCACGGACCCCTCAGCCCGGGCAGGTTGGCCGGGCTGACCGGCCTCACCACCGGGACGGTGACGGGCGTGATCGACCGGCTGGAGAAGGCCGGATACCTGCGCCGCGAACGGGACGTCGTCGACCGCCGCAAGGTCCTCGTCACCCTCGTGCCGGAGGCCATGGCGGCGCTGGCCACCCACTACCGCGAACACGGTGACCACATGGAGGGCGTGCTCCGTCGGCGCGGTGCCGACGAGCTCCAGGTGATCGCGGAGTTCCTCGCCGACATGACCGGCACGCCGGGCGGGGCGCGAGGCGCGCACGCCACAGATACCGACGACCGGCCGGAGCCGGCCGTCGACGACACCGGTTCCACGAAGAAGGCGTGACCTGCGCTCCGTGGTGGGAGGTGCGATCGCCTCCCACCACACGTCGCTGCCACCGGAGGTTCGACAACCGTTCGCGGTGTGACGTTCACCGCCGCACGGGCCGCACGGGCCGCCCGGTCCGACGACCCGGGCGGTCGGGGCCCGGCGCGTGGTGGCCGGGCCCCGAGGCGTGGGCTCAGCCCTCCGAGCTGTACTTGAACGAGATGGCCAGGCGCACCCGGTAGCCGGTGATCTGGCCGTTCTCGATCGTGACGTCCTGGCGGAGGACCTCGGCCACGCGGAGTTCGCGCACGGTCGCCGCCGCGGTCTCGACCGCGGTACGCGCTGCTGCTTCCCATGACTCCGTGCTTGTCCCGATGACTTCAGTGACGCGGTAGACGCTCATCCGCTCGCTCCTCTGCTCGTCGTCCGGGCACCCCGGACCGGCCTCACCGTAGCCACTTTGTGGTCCACGTCACGCCCCGACCGGCCGAGCGTGGCGGTGGATCCTCCCGGATCGCGACGAGTCCGGTCCCGACCATGACCCCGTTCCGCTCGCCGCATGTCGCGTACGAGTCGACATCGGCGTGTATCAGCGGCGCTCGTCGTCACCTCCTCTCCCCGTCAGTTGGACCCTCTCTGCCGAAGATCGGACCGCGCTACATACCCGCACTCCACGGTGAACGGGTGTCCCGGAAGGGAGCGACAGGATCGGCTGCATCGATTTCCGCTTCCCGTCCAACATCAACCCGCGCACATACAACTCGCCCTTGGCTCGCTGGTCCGACCGGGCCAGCCCGCCGAACATCTCACCAGCGAACGCCACCAGACGCGGCCTGACCTGCTCCATCTCATCCGGAGTCACGGACGGAAGAAGATCACACGAGGAGGCAGATCAGCCGCAGCGACACACCTAACAAAGCCCTACTAGTTGTCGAGGTCGATACGGCGCAGCCCGGCGCGGGAGACGGTGAACAGGAACGGGCCGGGCTCCGTGCAGGCCGCGGCGAGTCGGTCGAGGACTGCCAGGTAGAGCGCGGCCATGTCGCGGGCGCGCAGGTTGCCGCTGGTCAGGCAGAACGCTCGGACGCGGTGGTCGATGACAGCCGCTCGTTCAACGGGCCGATAACGGATGCGGTCGTCCTTCATCAGCACGACCCATCCTTCCCGCCCGGCCATCGCCAGCCAGTCGACGTCGGCGATGGTCTCGTCGGCGGGGATGCCGCAGACCTCGGCGAGGGTGTGCAGCCGGAGCCCGGCCGCTCGGAGTAGGTCGGGGACCTGGCGGCGGCCGAGGCTGCGGTCGAGGAACAGCTCGGGCAGCCCTTCGGGATGCCCGAGCATGTCAGGCCGCGGGGCGGGTGGCGATACGGACGGCGTCCTCGAGCTGTTCGGGCGGGATGCCGTACTCGTCGGCGACGACGTCGAGTGGTTCACCGGCGCGGAATAAGGCTAGGGCGTCCTCGAGACGGGCACCGCCCCGGGCGAAGATGGGCTGCCCGAACCCGCGGCTGGGGTCCACCACCAGCTCGGCGGTCTCGTAGGCCGGTAGCCGGATCATCCGGACGTAGCCGTCGGTGTCGAACTGCAGGCGCTGCAGGTAGGCGACCACGATGGCGTTGAACACCCGCTGCCCGTTGCGGACCACGACCAACTCGGCGGCCGCACGGACCAGCCCGGGATCGGCGGTGGACTCGGCGTAGTCGAACAGGACCTCCGCGCCGTCGGTGTAGAGGCGCTGGCTGGCCAGGGCATGCGCGAGCCCGAACTGGGTGTCGAGCTGGTCGAGAGCGGGACGGATGCGCTGTAGCGGGACGCCGCTGCGGCGCATCGCGGTCAATACGACCCCTTCAGCGAGCCCAATGAACGGAATGACCGGGCCTCGGACACCGGGGCGGGGCAGGGTCGTGAGGATCGGCGCTCCGATCACCTCGCGCTGCCCGTGGGGGTGGCGCCGGTAACCGTGCACCCAGGTGGTGAGAGTGCTGGCGGGCACGTCGAGGTAACGCGCCGCCTCACCCACGGTATACAGCGCGGTGGAAAACCGATCAGGGAAACCGGTTCGATCAACGAGGACACTCACGGCTCACCTCCTTGTCCCGCGCACCGCGGTTATCTTCATCGTGCCGGTAGCGCTGCGCCATGGCCACGAACGAACACAGCTGACACCATCCGTTGTCGCTGAGTAGACCGCGCAAGACCCCTACTCACGTAACCGGGTTAGGCGGTCGCGTCGTCATGTTGGACGTCGAGCTGGTCAAGCCGGTCGAGGTGGCGGTAGATGGTGGGGCGGGTGACCCCGAACTCGGCGGCGATCTGGGCGACGGTGAGCTCGCGGGCCTCATACATCTCCCTGGCCAGTCGGGCTTGGCGCTCCCCCAGCTTCGGCTTCTGCCCACCGGTCCTGCCCCGCGCCCGGGCGGCCTCGAGACCGTCCCGGGTGCGTTCGGACATCAGGGCGTGCTCGAACTCGGCGATCGCGCCGAGGATCTGGAAGAACATCCGCCCCACCGCGGTCGAAGTGTCGATGCCCTGATCGAGCACCACCAGGTCCACCTGCCGGACCTGCAGATCGTTGGACAGCTCGATGAGGTGCTCCAGGGAACGGCCGAGCCGGTCGAGCTTGGTCACCACCAGCTGGTCGCCGGTCTGTAGGCCGCGCAGGGCTTCGTCGAGCTCGGGACGCCGGGCGAGCTTCCCCGACGCCTTGTCGGCGTAGATCCGTTCGCAGCCGGCGCCGGTGAGAGCGTCGGCCTGGGCCTCGGGGTGTTGGTCGCGGGTCGACACCCGCGTGTAGCCAATCCGCACGCGCCGAATGTATCGCGAACAAGGGTGCGCGTGACGTAGGCGCGGACACGAGTCTTGTTACAACCGCCACCTGCGGAAACGCTGAGCCTGCAGGAGTGTCTCGTGAGAGATCGCATCCGGACAGCCTGGTGGTGAGCTCACCGTCGGTTGGTGGTGTCGGGTCGGGTGCCGGTGACGGCGCGCACGATCGCGGCGACGGCCCACAGGACGGGTCCCAGGCCGATCAGCGTGTAGGGGTTGATGAGGGCCGGGGCGATGATGCCGGCGCCGAGGACGATCGCCACGGCGGCCGCGACGATGGTCGCGGTGATGCTGGTCGCGCGGTTCGGGGTGGTCATGCCGATGAGCGTGGCGATCGTTGGTCGCGCAGGCAGTAG
>Ga0209591_10000175_pt1 | contig 82290 bp, 77 predicted proteins | sample MAT01_FD_187207 | JGI IMG/M metagenome (GOLD analysis project Ga0209591, IMG submission 187207) | Freshwater microbial communities from Lake Fryxell liftoff mats and glacier meltwater in Antarctica - MAT-01 (SPAdes) (version 2) | ecosystem: Environmental > Aquatic > Freshwater > Ice > Liftoff...
GCGTTATTGGAACATCCTTCACATATAAAGAGAGAAATTAACAAAGAGGGTTTATTTCATTATCTTTCTTTTTTGACTACCCCTGCTCCAATGACTTTATTTAAAGGAATACATAAACTACCTCCATCTACTTGGATGAAAATTTCTAATGATGGTACTATCAAACAAGAAAAATATTGGGACATTTACAACAACGACTTTACAAGTCTTGGACATAAAACAGAAGATGAAGTTAGTGCACATATTTTAAACGAATTACGAACTTCTGTACAGTTACGTAAAATGAGTGACGTTCCGGTAGGAGTGTTTCTTTCTGGTGGAATAGATTCTAGCACTAATGCGGCATTATTTTCTGAAGGTGCTACAAGCCCCGTAAAAACTTTTTCTATTGGATATGAAGGTAAATATAATTCTTATACAAACGAACTTCATTATGCAAAACTAATAGCTGAAAAAGTTGGTGCTGAATACTATGAACGCTTATTGACAATTGAAGATCTAATTTCTTTTTTACCTCAAATGGTATGGCTTCAAGATGAACCAATTGCAGATCCAGTTTGTGTACCATTATACTATGTTTCTAAATTAGCAAGAGATAATGGAGTTGTTGTTGCGCAAGTTGGTGAAGGTGCCGATGAACTTTTTGCTGGTTATCCAAGTTGGAAGCGTTTTTTGAAGCTGCAGAAACTCAACGATTCGCCAGTTCCTACTTTTGTTAAGCAACTCGGAAATAGTACTTTACGAATTGTAGGAAAGAAAAACCATTTAATGTCAGAATGGCTTCAACGTGGAATAAAAAATCTTCCTATATTTTGGGGTGGAGCAGAAGCATTTTCGGAAGTACATAAAAAATCATTACTTCATCCGACATTACAAAAAGAATTTTCGAGTTATTCGTCGTGGGAAGTCATAAAGCCTTATTGGGATAGATTTCAAGAAAACAGCAATGAACCTACAACTCTAAATTGGATGAGTTATATTGATCTAAATTTCCGAATACCTGAATTACTCCTTATGCGAGTAGACAAAATGAGTATGGGAGTTAGTTTAGAAGGAAGAGTTCCGTTCTTAGACCATAAATTCGTTCAAATGGGAATGGGGATTCCATCTGATTGGAAGTTAAAGAATGGTACTTTAAAATATATGCTTAAAAAAGCTGTTCGTGGTGTTATTCCCGACGAATTGATAGATCGTAAAAAACAAGGATTCGGAGTTCCTGTATACGAATGGTTTTTTGATCGGTTAGGTGAAACTGCAGAAAAAGCAATTACTGAATTTATTACTGAAACAGATCTATTAGACCATAGTGCTGTAAAGCAATTATTTATCCAAAAACAACCCCAACAATTATGGTATTTGCTGAATTTGGCACTTTGGTGGAAACGATACATTCAATAAAATGAAATTTGTGTGAAATTATTCTATAAAATACTCTATAATCCATTTGTTAATTCTATTATTAGAAACGTACTATATCCGTTTCGTTCGGTACTTCCGTTTTCTATAAAGATACCCATAAATGGTGTAGTTACAATTCCAATATCGGAAACAAAGTCTATTAAAGTTACTACAAATGAAACTAGTTATATAAATAGAATTATGTTTTGGGAAGGTGTTGATAGTTTTGAGTACACTCCTTTGTTTAAAAAAATTGCTCCTTCATTAGATTGTTTTGTAGATATTGGTGCTAATATAGGTTACTATTCCCTTTTGGCTTGTGCGTTAAATCCGAATGTAATTGTTTATTCATTTGAACCATCGTACGGTCCGAAACACTTTCTACGATTAAACAAAGAACTTAACAAATTTGACAACTTACTTATTCAAGAAGTAGCTTTGTCAAATAGTAAGGGTACCATTGATTTTTTTGAAGAATTTAATCCAAAATACAGCTATTTAGAACACCATTTAGGTGGAGTTGGTTCTTTAGAAATTCAACAAAACAACTTTCCTGTTCGTAAAACAACCGTAGAAACAACTACCTTCGATACATTTGTTGCTGAACAAAATATTTCAAATATTGATCTTGTAAAAATAGATACAGAGGCAACTGAACATATTATTTTACAAGGATCTTCGAATGTTATTAGTCAGATCAGACCAATATTTATTATTGAAGTTCTTTTCGATTTAATAGAACAACAACTTCAAGATCTTTTCAACCAACATTCGTATCGATTTTTTTGGGAAACTAGCACTGGGCTACTTGAAACCCAAACCTTGCTTCGAAACGAAGACAATGGCTTTAGGAATTGTTTTATTGTTCCTGCCGAAAAATACCATATTATACAACCTTTACTTCAAAAACTATGAGCGATTCTATAGTACGGTCTTTAACTCGAAAAATGTTTCGTGCAGTTTTTCAAAACTATAAACGTGAGTATGGAAGGTACACAATATTGACAAAATATTTTGTTCCATTAGCTGCTCCAAAATCCAAAAGTGTTTTTGATGTTATTACCATGAAAGATGGAATTAAACTTGAGTTAAATGTAAATGAATTTAACCAAGCATATTTTTATTTGTTTAACAACTATGAACCTGAGACTGTTGCATGTTTACAACAACAAACTAAAAAAGGTGATTTTGCTTTTGATGTTGGTGCGAATTTAGGGTATATGTCTCAAATTCTTTCAAGAGCTGTTGGTGAAGCTGGAAAAGTATACTCTTTTGAACCTGATCCTCTTAATTTCAATAAATTACAAAGGCATATTGAAATGAATGGATCTAAAAATATCACACCTTTTCAAATTGCTCTTAGTAAAGAAACGGGTACTCTTACTTTGTATCATTCTATTATAGATAATAGCTCCTCTCATTCTACAGTTTTTTACGATAGAACTGTTTCTGATACGGATGTCATTTCCGTTCCTGCTCAAACATTCGATTCTTTCTTAATAGAGCATTCAATTCCAAAAGTAGATATTATTAAAATAGATGTAGATGGTGGCGAATTCAATGTTGTTCAAGGAATGAAAGAATCTTTCTTAGAATATAAACCAACAGTTGTTTTAGAGTTGTGGTCTGAAATGCTTAACATTTCAGGACTTTCAGTCAAAACTTTCAAAGAGTATTTCTTTGATTCTTTTGGTTATATCTCCTATAAAATTCATCAAAATGGCGTTTTAACAAAAAGTCCAATTACTGAATATCACCATACAGATAACGTAGTGTTTGTACATCAGTCTAAAAAAGGAACATTAGTAAATGTTCGAAACTAATAAAAGAATACTATGTGTGGAATAGCAGGAATTGTCTCTAAACAAACTCAGCGACCTTTGCATACGTACTTGGACAGTATGTCGAAAAAATTGCGACATAGAGGTCCGGACGATGAAGGGTTTTTGTTGTTTTCAAATAATTCTATATCTTTATCTTACGGCGACGATACACCTGTAGTTGTAAAAGAATTTAATTCTCTTTACAAACCTACTTCTCATATACATACTAATTCTGAACCTGCACAATTCGGATTAGTTCACCGCAGACTTTCTATACTTGATTTAAGTCCTTTAGGGCACCAACCACAGTGTTTAAATGATTCAGAAATTTATATAACTTTCAATGGTGAAATTTATAATTATATCGAGATTCGAAATGAACTACGTGAAAAAGGATACACTTTCACTACAGAATCTGACACAGAAGTTCTACTGAATGCGTACAAAGAATGGGGAATTGAATGCCTTTCTCATTTTAATGGAATGTGGTCATTTGTTTTGTACGATACAAAGAAACAACAGTTATTTGGAGCAAGAGATCGTTTTGGTGTAAAACCATTGTATTATTCTTCAAACGAAGAATATTTTGTCTTTGCTTCAGAACCCAAAGCTATTGTGGGGCTTCCTTTTGTTTCTTCTGCCATTCACACCGATTCGTTGTTTGATTACCTTGTGTACGGTTTAAAAGATATTCAAGAACAAACCTTTTTCCAAGATATTAAAGAAATTCGTCCTTCTTCTTATTTTATCTACAATCTTAGTTCTAATACTTTTGCTGTTTCTCAGTATTATTCTCTGCAAACAAATCTTGAATGGGAAAAATTTTCTCGGGAACGGTTTTTAAATCATTCAAAAAATATTCAAGAGTTGTTTTTTTCTGCAGTAGATTTACGCTTACGCTCAGATGTAACTGTAGGTTCTGCACTATCAGGTGGGTTGGATAGTTCTGCAATTGTAAGCACCATTAGAAGACTAATAAACATACGTAATTATAATCATGTTGGAGTTCACCAAAAAGTTTTCACTGTTACACATCCGAATTTACCCATTAATGAACAACATTGGGCTGAGATTGTTGCAAAGCATACTTCTGCAGAAATGCATACAATTTCGCCAACTTCAACAACTTTTAAAGATGATATTGAAAAATTGGTGTATACTCAAGATATTCCTTTCGATTCCACAGCCATTTATGCTCAATATATGGTAATGAAATTAGCAAAAAGCCATAATGTAACTGTACTATTAGATGGCCAAGGAGCTGATGAGGTTTTTGGTGGATATCAACAATATTACCGTGGTTTTTTTGCTGAAATGTTGAAAAAACTAAAAATTCCAAGATTTCTATATGAATATGAAAACTTAGATAATTCTCCTGTAGATGCGAAATTTGTACAGTTTTCGATGGCAAAATTACTTCGTTCAAAGTTCTTACCTACTTTTTTAAAGAGTAAAACGACAAGAGGTTATATAAAAGAATTCACCTACATTCAAGATGATTTTTGGAGTTCTCATTCTCATAGAATATCCGAACATTCTGAAATGATGTACCCAACTTCCTTAAATGAGATGTTGCTTAATTCTATGACAAGAAGTGGTTTGTTGTCTCTTTTACGCTACGAAGATAGAAACTCAATGAGTTTTTCAATTGAGTCGCGAACTCCTTTTGCAGACGACACTCCATTGATTGAATACGTATTTGGAATATCTTCAAGTTATAAAATAGTTCAGGGCTGGTCGAAAGCCTTACTTCGACAATCGATGATAGATATTATACCAAATGAAAATAGACTGAGAAAAGATAAAGTTGCTTTTGCTACCCCAGAATATACTTGGCTAATTGAAAACAAAGAATACCTTCAATCATTTTTTACCGCTACATTATCTGAATATTTTAATGTTCAGAAACTAATTCAAGATTGGGATAGTATTCTCCAAAGTCAAAAGAAAGAAGGTATTACTATGATTTGGAGATTTATCAATGTTGCCATTTGGATGAAGGTTTTTGCTAAATGATACCACCTGAACCAATCACCGATAAAGAAATACTTTCTTATCTATTGAAAAAGAAATTCTTCCCAAAGAAAAACATTCAAATTATCACTCCAAACATTTCAACTGTTGCCTTACTGAATATTATTGAATGTTATTTAACCGTCTCGGGAGTTACTTTTTCTTGGAAAGATTATTCGAATACTGAAAGAAAGTCTTCATTTTTAGAATCAGTTTTACAAATTCAAAAAGATCTTTTTTCTTGGCTTTCTTTGTACAATTCAGTTGTGATTCAAGTTGATAAATATTCTAAAAAAACTGTTGAATTTTATACAGTTTCTAATTTAGAACAATGTCTTTTCCTTCGTACAGATCATTGGTTTGGGGTGAAAAGTGGCGGTTCGGTAGGGCATTTAGAAGGTGTAATAACAGGGTTTCGATCGAATGATGTAAGAACATCTATCGTTAGTTCTGATTTTTTAACAGGAGTAGATTCTAAGGTCGATTTTAGACTCATAACTCCCGATTACTCTGTTGGAGCAAATATTCCTGAAATCCCAGATTTGCTATACAACATTCAACTTCAACAAAGTTCAAGCACTGTGCATTCTATAAATCCTTCATTTGTTTATCAGCGTTATTCCTTAGGAAATTATTTTGGTATTTACTTAAAATATAAACACAAAATCCCCTTCGTTTGTGAGTATAATGGATCTTTTGTTTGGATGGCGGAAAAATGGAATGGGCGGAAATTGTTACATAACAATCTTATGCTTTCAATTGAAATGTTGAATCTGCAACATTCAGATGTTATTGTTGTTGTTAGTTCGGTGATGAAAGAAGAACTAATTGAACGCGGAATTGATGGACGTAAAATTTTAGTTAATCCAAATGGAGTTCATCCAAATGTATATTCTCCGGTTGTCGAATCCGAACGAATAAAGAATATGTATAATCTCCAAAACAAATTTGTGTTTGGTTTTTTAGGTACTTTTGGTCCTTGGCATGGTGCAGAAGTTTTAACAAAAGCATTTGGATTGTTATTACGAAAATATCCAGAAATAAAAGACAAAGTAGTTTTAATGTTAGTTGGTGATGGCAAAACAATGCATCAAGTAAATGAATCAATTATAGAATTTTTCATAGAAAACTCGGTACTATTGACAGGATTAGTACCTCAAGCTGAAGGACCTGAATATCTTTCTGCTTGTGATGTATTAGTCTCTCCACATATTCAAAACCCAGACCATTCAAGGTTTTTCGGTTCACCTACGAAACTTTTTGAATATATGTCTATGAACAAACCAATAATTGCTTCCGATTTGGAACAAATTGGCGATATTTTAGAACATAACAAAACTGCTCTATTAACAGAACCGGGTAATATTGAACAATTGATTTCCGCAATGTATTCTCTGTATCAGGATACAGAATTACGTTCTTCGCTTGGGAATGAAGCAAGGAAAGAAGTCATTTCAAATTATTCTTGGCACGATCACACCAAAAAGATACTTACATTTTTGAAAAAAAAGTAACACTTATTGCAAGTTACTTGCAATTTGCATATATTTGCATTATTATATTTTCAATAATAGGATTTCTATGAAAACTTTTCTTTTTATGCTACTAACTGTAGTTCTAGTTTTAACAACATCTTGTTCAGATTCTCATAATCATTCAGATGATGATCACGCAGAAGCCTTTGGTTTTGTTCTTTTCGACCAAAACAATAAGGAAATACTTAGAAATCAAAATGCTACGCCCTCAGACTCTATTCGTATACTGCTTGATTCTTCTAGTACTTTATACAGGGTTCAGTTTCTAAATGACAAAAATGAGTTATTTACTCCAACTGATGTAGCATTATCAATCAAACTTACATTTGGGAATGGGGCAATAGCAACGGAAACAATAACTAATCGTTGGAATTTCTCTTTAAAAGGAGTTTCTCGGGGTACAACCTCTTTGCGCATATCCCTTTTTCATAACGACCACGCAGACTACGTTTCTTCGCCTGTAACCATTGTTGTTCAATAACAATTTTCCGTAATAATTATACAATGTTACTACGATATGCCTCCTTTTTATTCATGATTGCAATTCAATTCCAATTGCTTTGTTCGCAGGATTTAATAATTAGGGGGTATATTATAGATGCAATCAGCAATGATTCAATATCAATGTGTTCTATTCTCTGTATACCCTCTAATACATCTTTTAAAACAGATAAAAACGGTTACTTTTTCGGAAAAATTTCTTTACGTGAGAAGACTATTCTGGTAATCTCACATCCCATGTATGAAGAACTTCGTTATCCAATACTCACTTCTTCATCAGATACTATTACTATTGAAGTTGCTTTAAATCCTACTTCCTTTTCAACCAAAACTGTATTAGTTGAAGATGAACACTATCATTCTGGGATTCGACAAGGTGAGTCTGACCTTTTGTTAAGTGGTTCACAATTACGAAAGAGTCTTTCTCCTACCGTTGGAGAAACAATGAAGAACTTACAAGGTGTATCAGTTCAATCTATGGGAGCTTCAACATCGAGACCAGTTGTTAGAGGTTTAGGTGCTGATAGAGTATTGATTTTAGAAGATGGACAAAAAAGTGGGGATTTATCAGCAACTTCAGCAGATCACGCAGTTTCAATTGACCCATTAACAGTTGACCATATTGAGGTTATTCGAGGTCCAATGGCACTTCTATACAGTTCAAATGTAGTAGGCGGCATAGTCAATATCACTCGCAATTCAATTCCGTCAATTTTTCCTGCATCCACCCAAGGGTCTGCTACTTTTTTTGGAGAAACAGTCAGTTCTCTTTATTCAGCAACAGGTAGAATAGAAATTCCCATTTCTACTTTCTCTCTTCGTTCAGATCTATCTTTTAAAAATCAAGAATCATATCAAACACCAATTGGAGTACTTCCAAACACCCAATCGAGTATTAGAAATGGTTCTTTAGGTGTATCGCATTTTGGTTCCTATGGTTTTGCTGGTTTAGGTTTTTCAATGTTTTCAAATGATTATGGAATACCTCCAGATTCAATCAATGGACATCCAAAAGGAGTTACTGTATCTATGCAAAAGTCGAAAGTTGAAGCAAAAAGTGAAATTATTTTGAATGATTCATTTTTTAAACATATTGAAATTTTGGGATCGTTTATAGATTATTCACATCAAGAAATTGAATCGAGCGGTAGAATAGGTATGTCATTTTCAGTATTTACTTCCTCACTTCTTGCTTTATCAAGATTAAACTATGAATCGAAGGAAAGGAAAACTACAGTTGGGTTTTGGTTTGAAAATAGGAATTTCACCAGCGGAGGGCTAACCTTTACTCCAAATAGTGTTGAAAATGCCTTTGCTTTTATGGCCTACCATTCAGAAATATTTGGTAATTTAAAAATAGATGCAGCCTTACGTTTTGATACAAAAAGCATTCAACCTATAAGTAGAAAAGATTCCTCCGTTGCAGGGTTTGTCAATAATAAGTTTTTTTCAAATGGAAGTGGATCAGTAGAAATCAACTATACATTAACTGAGAGTTTCTCTTCAGGAATCAGAATACTTCGTTCATTTCGTTCACCTTTAACAGAAGAACTATTTTCTGAAGGTCCACACTTAGCTGCGTACTCTTATGAAGTTGGAAATGCTTTATTGAAAGAAGAGATTGGTAATGCTTTTGAACTTTTTTCTACCTTTGCAACCGATGTATTTTTTACAAAAGTATCTGTCTATGCGAATTATTTTTCAAACTTTATCATACCCGTAAATACTGGACAACGCTCATTAAGAAGAAACGACCTCTTTTTATACCGCTTTATAGGCGAAGATGCATTGTTTTTTGGATATGAAATACACACAGAATACCAAATACATCCAAATATCCTTGTTTCTGCAAATTCCTATTTTACAAATGCTCGTTTTACAAAAACAAATACATTTGTACCTAGAATTCCACCTTTGCTTTCTAAATTCGAGTGCACTTATAAAAGTAATGCATTTCAACTAAGTTTAAGTGCAACAAATGCACTTGAACAAAATAACTTAGGTGAATTTGAAACGAAAACACCTGGTTATACACTCTACGATATTTCTTCTCAATATCATTTTCAGTGGAATTCTACCCTACATACAGTTTCATTCTCGCTGTTGAATATTACAAATACCCTGTATAGAAACCATCTAAATAGAATAAAAGACTTGTTTCCAGAACAAGGAAGAAATGCCCGTTTACTCTATTCTATATTCATATAATTTACATAAATTCGAAATCTTTGTGTGTAACACTTTGACTGTATCCATTTTTTTCTTATTTTAATGTTTCACTACGTTAACACTATCCACCTTTAGTCTAATGAGTCCACGCATAGTATTTTTGCTGAATATCCTCATATTTGGAATGTTTTGCCCAAACAGCGTTCTTTCACAACGGTGGGAAAAAATCACGAATATTCAAGCACAATATAATTTACCAACAGATTATTATTTAGATATATACTTTCTACCTTCTAACCCACAATTAGGCTGGGCTTGTGGATATTCAGGAAAAACACTTCGGACTATTGATGGCGGTGTATCTTGGTTAGGTTCTTCTGTTGCAAGTATTGAAATGTTAGAATCTATTCAATTTTTAACACCACAAATAGGATACACAAGTGGTCCAGGTGGAGTTTTCAAAAGTATCGATGGTGGAATTTCTTGGATAAATGTCAGTAATTCAATAACCGGAGATCTTTGGGGACTATATTTTCTTTCTATTGATTATGGTGTTGTAATTGGTGGTGGGTGTGCTACAAATCAAAATTTTAATCATACAACAAATGGTGGAACAACTTGGAACACTTCTACGTATTCAATTCCAAATACAGGACTTACTGACCCAATCTTACTTTCTGATGGTGTTGGATTCGCCTCTTCGAGCGGAAGGATTTGGAAATCTCTTGACAGTGGTAAAACTTGGAATGTAGCATCTTCAACTGGTGATGTTGGTTGGCAAGAAGAAATAACGTTTCTAAATGGTACCATTGTAGTTCCAACAGCTGGTGACAATTGTCAGGGAGGAACAAATGGTTCTTTACGTTTTTCTAGCGATTCAGGTATTACTTGGAAAAGCTTTCCAATTCCTTATAATATGTTTGGTACTTATATAATTGATCAACAACGTGCATGGGGGTGTGGTTTAGCAGGTTCAATTTATTATACTGATAACGCAGGTATTTCTTGGGACTTAAAGAATTGTGGAATTGGTGGAGTTGATTTAGACGATGTTTTTTTCATAAATGATACAACTGGTTTTGTTGTTGGAAGTGGAATATTTCGATTGGTCCCGTCTTCAAGAACTATTTCAAAAAATACAATTGATTTTGGTACTTTTTGTATTCCTGGTTCTAAAGTTGAATTAGTTAGCGCTTCAAATAGTTCTTTTAGTGATGTTTCAATTTCCGTTACTTTGCTCACAAACGAAGATAATTCGTTTATGATAGTAAATGACAATCAACAACCATTTCAAATTGGGAAATGCGAACAACGGTCTGTAGGGATATTGTTTGCACCTACTACAGAAGGACTTAAAACTTGCAGCCTAAAAATTTCTTTTTCTACAGGGGAAGAATATATTGTTATTGCAAGTGGAATAGCTACAACGAGAAAATCACAACCAGCCGATACAATTGTATTTTTTGATTCTACGCAATGCAATACACTTCAATATACGAATGCTTTATGGTACAACACTGGTTTTGTAGAAGAAAAAATTTCTGAAGTTATTTTCGATTCAGGTTCTTCTAGAATATTATATCTTTCTCCACCTACTTTACGTATTCCACCAAAAGATTCTATAAATATTGTCTATTCAGTTATTCCAAATGATACTGGTTGGGTTTCAACTCGTTACCGATTTAAAGTTGAACCTTGTAACAACTTTTCCTACCAAGATGTGTATGTTTATGGAATTTCTTCGATAATAAATGCTGTAGATTCTATTCGATTTCGAAGTACATGCGAACAAAACACCTTTGATTCTTTAAAAATTAAAAACACTGGTAACGATTCACTTATTTTGCGAAACCCTAGGGTTTTAGGTCCAAATTCATCTTCCTTTACCATCGTTTCTTATAATGATGGAACAAATGCATTTCAATTAAAAAAAGTTGCTCCGAATGATAGTATTTACTTACTCATTCAATTTACACCTTCTATTCTAGGCAATGTCACTGCTCAATTAGAAATTCTTACAAACGATTCAACAAAAGAACGTGGAAACAAAGCAATATTCAAGGGATCTTTATTAGGTTTTTGGGGCGCTCCCGACTTATCGAGTGACAAAAAAGTAATTGATTTTGATTCTATTTGTGTTGGAACTTTTTTATCTGATACAATCACAATTTACAATTTAGGTGTTGTTGCTGCTGAATTTGAACCTTTAGAATTTGATAAAAATAATATTTTAGTACTGTTAACTCAAGGAACATTCCCAATAGTTATCGAACCAAAAGATTCCACAAAAATTGTTATCACAGCATTACCACAGAAAATAGGGAAAGTAAAGGACACAATTTGGTTAGTTTCAAGTACTTGTAATTTAGAAAAGTATATTGTTGTTGAGTTCTTTGGTAAACAAGGAATTCTTTCTATAAATCCAACAACTGTTAATCACCAAGTATTACAATCAACATACGATACTTCTTCGGTAGTAGTAAAGAATTTAGGAAATGTAGCTGTAAATATTTCCACAATATCTTTTGTTCCTGCAAATGCTAAACTTGAAATATTATTTCCCAAAACTTCCCGCATTTTAGAACCAAACGATACCTTTTCTGTAGTGTATAGGTACACTGCTGGTTTACTAGAAACTATACAGTCTACAATCCAATGCATTCCAAACCTTGATGAATGTTCTAATGTAGCAAGTATCCCTATCATTGTAAGAGGCGTAGGCTCGCTATTGCTGTTAAGTGATACTCTGATAACCATTTCTCAACGGTGTTCAACTGAAACACTTTGTAAACAAGTTTCTTTAGTCAATAGAGGAATTTCTCCCGACACAATTATACAAGTTTCAATTTTGTCCTCGTCAGTTACACCTATCAGTATATCGAATCAAATTTCGGTTGGCTTTGTAATCAGAGCAGACGAAACAGTAACTTCAACTTTATGTTATTCTCCTTTGTCTGAAGGATCCCAAGTTGATACTTTATTTGTATTGACTGCAAATTCAGACAAACCGCTGATTCTTTTGATAAATTCTACTTATTATAAAACTTCCACTACAATAGCTGATAGTATTTTTGATTTTGGTATTGTCAGAAAATGTGATTCAATTCAAATACTTTCAACAACTTTAGTTAATTCGGGTTCACTAAAGGATACTTTAGATCTCGTTGTTCCAGAGTCTTCTTCGTTAAACGATTTTTTTGTTCCATTAGAAGTCTCTATTCTTGGAAATGATTCTTCAATTTTCAGTATCACATCAGACCCAATAAGTTTTGTTTCAAAGACGGAAGGAATTTATTCTGGAAGATTTGTATATAGATCGAGAATTTGCGGAACTATAATTGTTATAAATGCTATTTGCGAATACATTGATCCAAAATTAGTACTATCAAGTTCAAACTTAGATTTTGGGCAAATATGGATGGATGATTCGAGAATTGATTCAATAGAAATTTCAAACACTTCAACATATCCTATTACAATTCAAAATGGTGATTTTACTAATCGTCAATTAGGTTTTACTATAAATACATTAGATTTTCCAATTACCTTATTGCCTGATTCTAGTACATTTATCAAAGTGTTTTTTACTGCAACAGTTGAGGGGATTTCTACAACGGACCTTACTTTCTATATGCAATCAGCATGTGCTGATTCACAGATTGTACAAGTAACGGCTAATGTACCTTTTGAATCGTATTCTGTTTCATTTGGTTTGGAAGATAAATCGGGAGTACCCGGTGAAGAAGTTATTTTTCCTATATTCTTATATGATTCATTAACAAGGGCAAAAGTTTCTGAAATAGAATTTTCTATTGGTTTTGACAGTCGTTTGCTTTCTCCAAAAGGAATTCTCTTACCTTGGACGGTACCTCCTCGACTTATACCATTTATATATACAAATAATATTTTGTCTTTTTCTGTTCCCCAAAATGAGAAGTTCGATTTAGGGCGACAACCAATGCAGATTGCTCGAATAATAACTCGAGCATTGTTAAATAAACCAGACAAAACACCATTAAATTTTATTTCAATTATTCCAGTAACGACAAAAAGGGTTTCTACATCTTCTCGAAATGGTTCCTTTACTATTAGTGTTTGTGGAATTAGAAGTGGATTAGAATCGTTGCCAATAGCTCTTGTTGCTTTCCCACATCCAGTTGTGAACAATTCGGAAATAGAGATAACAATTGGAACCTCCGCAGATCAATTTGCGGATATTGAAATATATTCAATTCTGGGAATTTCGCAAAACAATGTTCGGATGTCTTTAAACCATTCTCAAACGAATACTTTGGTACTTCCTGTAGACAAATTAGGAAATGGAACTTATTTCCTTGTGGTGAAAACGCAATATGGAGAAGTGTTTCAGCAGCAGATAATTCTACACAATTAAAAAAGAATTTTAATTGTTTAATGCACCTTCTTTAATCCATTGTTTCATTCCAACTACTTGTTCTGGCTTCACTCTAGATGGAATATCCCAAACTAAATGGTTTACTTTGCCATCAAGTAATTGAATTAATAAATTCTGTTCTGGCGGAAGGTTGGGTGCTACTAACCCTGGGTATTCAATCATAAGATACGTATATTCAGTAACTCGCAAATTACCGGCTCTTGATTCAGATGAGTGACACCCACCAAGTCCACAACTTAAAGTTAAAAACGGTTGAACGGTTACTGAATAACTTATATTTTTTTCAGGGAATATAATTTCAGTAGGGTTAGAAACTATATTAGAATTGCAGCTCCAAGCAACGAAACTTAAAATTGCAATGAAAACGGAGTTAATAACTTTCTTTATCATTTGGAAATTGTTCGTTTTCAATATCATTAATATATTCTTTCGTAGCAGTTAATATTCTTTGATACAAAGAATCATATTTTCTTACAAATCGTGGATTAAAATCAACAGATAGTCCCAACATATCAGAATAGACTAATATTTGACCATCGCACCCTAAACCTGCTCCAATTCCAATACTTGGAATTGATAATTCTTTAGAAATTTCTAAAGCTAAAGTAGCAGGAATTTTTTCTAAAACAATAGCGCAAGCTCCAGCATTTTGAAGATCTATAGCAGCTTTTCGAATTGCTTCGGATTCTTCCACATCTTCGCCTCGTACTTTATACGAACCAAATTTATGGATACTTTGTGGTGTTAGTCCTAAATGTCCCAAAACTGGAATACCTGAATTGGTCATATTAAAGACAGAGTCTAACACAATTGAAGTTGCACCTTCCAATTTAATTGCTTCCGCTCCAGCTTCTTTTAGAAGACGACCCGCATTTCTGAAAGCTTCACGAGCATCAACTTGATACGACATAAACGGCATATCGGCAACTATCAATGCTCTTTTCGAACCTCGAATAACAGCTTTAGTATGATAAATAATATCATCAATTGTTACAGGTATAGTAGTTTCATGACCTTGTATCACATTCCCTAAAGAATCGCCGACTAATAGCATATCAATTCCTGCTTCGTCTAAAATTCTTGCCGTAAGTGCGTCGTATGCAGTTAAGCAAGTAATTTTCTTTTGTAATTCCTTCATTTCTTGAAGGGTTCGTGTGGTTACTTTTCGTTGTTTTATAGATTCCAGAGAACTCATTGTTTATGTAAAGTAAAGATAAAAAGTGTATAATTATGTAAAGATATAAAAAAAGTGCTGTACCTCAAAAAAAAAAGGTACAGCACTCAATAACTTTGTAACACAAAACTACTTACGTACCTGCGTTATAATCGTTCATATATTTAATTTGTTCATCTGACAAAACATCGATATTGATTCCCATTGTTGCAAGTTTTGTTGCCGCAATAAATTGATCTTGTTCCAATGGAATATCAATAACTTCTATAGGTAGAGGGTTTCCAGATGTGTGAGATTCAACAATACGAACGTGAGACAAGAATTGATTCGCAAAAGACATATCCATTACTTCAGAAGGGTGCCCTTCAGCAGCAACTAAGTTTACTAAACGTCCTTCGGCTAATAAATAAATTTTCTTCCCGTTTTTCAGAGTATATTCTTCACAATTTTGACGAATCACTCTTTTGCTTACAGAAATAGATTCTAATTCTTTAATATTAATTTCGGCGTCATAATGGCCAGTATTACAAACGACAGCACCATCTTTCATTGATTCAAAATGATGTTTGCGAATGATATCTTTTACTCCAGTTGCTGTACAGAATATATCGCCAACTTTTGCAGCTTCGTCCATTGTCATTACTTCATGACCTTCTAATGTTGCTTTGATAGCAGCAGTAGCTTTCACTTCAGTAGTAATAGTGTTTGAGCCCATACCTTTAGCACGTTTTAATACACCAGAACCACAATGACCATAACCAGCGACAACGAAAGTTTTACCAGCTAACATAATTGAAGTAGAACGAACGATACCATCAATAGTAGATTGACCTGTACCGTATACATTGTCAAAATCCCATTTAGTTTCTGCATCGTTTACGGCAATAACTGGGTAATATAATTTTTTTGCAGCACTACGAGCACGTAAACGTTGAACACCTGTTGTTGTTTCTTCTGATCCACCAATAACAACAGATTTTGCATAATCTTCATACTTTTCGTGAACTCTATCGATAAGATCACAACCATCATCTAAAGTTAAATGCGGGCGAAAATCTAATGTTCTATCGATACACCAATAGAAATCTTCATGGTTACCGTACCAAGCAAAGATAGAAACACCATCTTTTGCTAAAGCTGCAGCAACTGAATCGTTTGTAGAAAGAGGGTTGCAACCAGACCATGTTAAATCTGCACCTGCGTCGATAAATGTTTTAATTAGTACAGCAGTTTCTTTGGTAACATGTAAACAACCTGCGATTTTATACCCCTTAAATGGTTGAGTTTTTTTATATTTTTCTCTTAAACTCATCATAACTGGCATATGAGCTTCTGCCCATTCAATTAAATTTTGTCCTTCTTGTGCTAAGTCTATATTACGAACGCAATAGACTCCTTCTTTTTCGTGAAACTGTCCTGTGGCTTTTTTGGGAGGCAATCCTGACATAATATGTTGTACCGATAAATGAATAATAGCGTTAGATAGTTTTAAACAAATCAACTAGGTTAATTTGTTCCCAAGGAAATTCATTTCTTCCAAAATGACCATACGATGCTGTTTGTTTATAGATCGGACGGCGAAGAGCAAAACGCTCTATAATACCTTGCGGAGTAAGATTTATATTTTTAATAACAAAATTTGAAATTTCAACATCTGCAATAGTTCCAGTTCTATTAGTATCAACATATATAGAAACTGGGTCTACAACACCAATAGCATACGACAATTGGATTGTACATTCAGTAGCTAAGCCTGAAAAAACAATATTTTTTGCTAAATGTCGAGCTGCATACGCTGCAGAACGATCCACTTTTGTTGGGTCTTTTCCAGAAAATGCTCCACCACCATGAGGTGCTTTTCCACCATAAGTATCAACTATAATTTTTCTTCCTGTTAAACCAGTATCACCGTGTGGTCCACCAATTTCAAATTTCCCAGTTGGATTGATATGAAATTTAGTTTCATTCGAAAGTAATTCTTTAGGAATTGTTTGAAAAATTGCGTGATTTTTCACATCTTCTATTATTCGTTCTTGTCGAATTGAAGGATCGTGTTGTACTGAAACAACAACGGTATCAACTCCAAGAATCTCTCCAGTATCAGAATATTTAAGAGTAACTTGCGATTTAGAATCTGGGCGTAAGTACGGCATTTTATTTGTTTCGTGCTTACGGATGTATGCTAATTTTTGTAATATTTTATGCGAATACATTAATGCTGCTGGCATTAACTCTGGTGTTTCTGAACAAGCATATCCGAACATAATTCCTTGGTCGCCTGCACCACCGGTATCAACTCCCATAGAGATATCGGGAGACTGTTTGTTTATTACATTTACAACAGCACAAGAATCTGCATCGAAACGATATTCTGGTTTAGTATAACCGATTTCACGTATTGTTTCACGAACAACTGTTGGTAAATCTATATATGAATCAGTTGTGATTTCGCCACCAACAACTAAAAGCCCTGTTGCTGCGAAACATTCACAAGCAACACGCGCCATTGGGTCTTGACTAAATAAAGCGTCTAAAACGGCATCTGATATTTGATCGCAAATTTTATCTGGGTGTCCTTCGGAAACTGATTCTGAAGTAAAGAGGTAGGTACTCATGCAAGATTAATTATGGATTGAGGAAATAGCTTGACAAGCATAAACTTTAGTATCGAGGTATCAACGTTCAAAAGTCGATTTTATTGTAAATACTTAGGTATTATTTAGATAGTATAATGCTCGAGTCACCAACATTTACCTCAGTAAAGGAACCTGTTAACTCTACAAATTCCCCAATAATCGAATTTTCTAGCAATGAAGAATATACCTCAGCATTCGAATTTATAATTGAATTTTTTAAAATTGTATCTTCAATTGTAACATTTTCTGAAATGGTAACATACGGTCCAATTACAGATCTTCGTATTGTTGCCGTTGGGGATATAAACACAGGTGGGATCACAATAACGTGATCTAAATTATATTGTGTTTGTTCAGTACCATCTAGTAGGAAAGCGTTCGTAGCAAGTAAGGTTTCTGGCTTGCCACAATCGAACCATTTACTTACTTCAATTGCTTTGAAGGGTTCACCTTTTTCTAACATTCTTTGAAGAGCATCAGTAAGTTGAAATTCTCCTAATGTTCTTTCATTATTTTGAATCATCGAATCTAATGTTTCTAACAACGATTTGGTATTTGAAAAATAATAAAGCCCCACAATTGCACTGTTACTTGTTGGTTCTTTAGGTTTTTCAATAAAACGAAGTACTTTGTTCGATTCGTTTTCAAGTTCGACAATTCCAAAACGACGTGGGTCAGCTACTTCTTGAATTGCAATCATGTGCTCATTATTGTTCACCATTGCGTCTAAAGGTGCTTCAATGATAGTATCGCCTAAAATTACTAACAGTTGATCGTTGGGATTAATAAACTCTTTTGCTACCCATATTGAATGTCCTAAACCTTCGCGATGTTCTTGGAAAACGAAAGTAACATTTACGGAATAATTTTTTGCAACATAATTTTTAATTGCTTCAGATTTATACCCAACTATTATTATAATATCGACAATTCCGATAGAAATAACGCTATCGAGGATATGTCCTATAATTGGTTTTCCAGCAACATTTAATAAAGCTTTAGGTTGAGAGAATGTATGCGGACGCAATCTAGTTCCTATTCCTGCAGCCGGAATTAATGCTTTCATAGAATTATTGATATTTCAGTGCTATTGAATTGTTATAATTTGACCAACAGTTACATTATCAGAAGTAAGTCGATTTACTTTCTTTATTAGTGATGTTGTAGTATCAAATTTCTTTGCTATTGAATACAGTGTGTCACCTTGACGTACGATATATTTGCTATTTTTTTCTACGCTTTCTATTTTGTCGAGTAGGTTTTGATTTTTTTTTTTGGTATCAGCAATTCCTGATTTTTTCGAGCTTTTCTTTAAAGGTGCAGGCACCTTAACAATATTCCCAATATTGACTTGCAAATCGGAACTTTTCATTTTGTTTAGCTTAACAAGAATATCTATTGTCGTATTATACTTTCCAGCTATCTGAGTTAAGTTCTCACCTTTTTTAACAGTATGATTCATTGTTACAATCGAAGCTTCTTTTGTAGATGTTTCGTTTGAATTTGTGCTTTTAGATGATATTCCTGTATATTCTAAACGAATTTCAGATCCTTTTTTTAATACATCGCTATTATACGGCAATTTATTCCAAGTACGAATATCTGTAATCCGAGATCCATATAGTTTCGATATAGAATAAAGTGTTTCGCCATCACGAACAATGTGCGAGATCCATTTTTTTGAAGTAGAAGCAAGTTCTTTTGTAGAATTCTGTGTAGTGGTTGTTTGTTGCTTTTGAGTTGTACCAATTTCTTCACCAGCAGAAGTGTTCTTTTTTTGAAAAACAGTTGTTGTTGAATTGATATTTTCTTTTTCCGAAGCAATTGGTTCAGATTTTGTTTCAATAGAACGTAATGCAATTTTTGAAATTGGTACACGCAAATCTTGTCCGTCTTGAAGTTTGTTCTTGTAAGAACTTAACTCATTCAAATTTGCTAGTTCGATTGCTGAAATTGAATATATTTTTGCTATCGATTGAACAGTTTCACCTCGCTGAACATTGTGGAAGAACCAAGGAGATCTTTCTTCTGGAGTAAGTCTATCGAAGTTAGCCGCGAAAGTTCCTAAAGAACCTTGAGGTAATCTAATTTTATAGGATTTAGCATTAGGTGGAGTTATACCTTGTAATAATTCTGTATTGAGTTCTCTAATTTCTTCTTCAGTTGTTCTTGCACATTTTGCAATAACTGCCAATGAAATCGGATCTCGAACTGTATAAGTATCAAATTTATATTCTTTATCGTAGGATATCCCTGAAATATCTACACCATACGATTCTGGGTTTGATGCAACTAATGTTGTTGCTATAAAGAATGGAACATAGTTTCTGGTTTCTTTTGGAAGATTATCGCGAATATCCCAAAAATTGATATTATCGCCTAATCCAGTTTTTCTAATTCCACGACGAACTCCACCGGGTCCACAATTATATGCCGCAAATGCTAAATGCCAATCACCGAAACGATTAAACAAATCATTCAAATGGGTAATTCCTGCTCTTGTTGCTTTTTCAGGATCTCTACGTTCATCTACCCAAGGAGTTACTTTCAGATCATACATTTCGCCAGTTGAACGAATAAATTGCCATAGACCAACTGCTTTTGCTGGAGATTCTATTGTTGGGTTTAATCTGGATTCAATCATAGACAAATGAATAATTTCTTCAGGTACTCCAACTTCAGCAGCTATACGTTTGTACATTGGAAACCAACGACCAGAACGTGACAATACATCCATTAAGAATCGTTTTCCAGAATTGTTCTTTGTTAAAAATTCAATGTTTTTTTCTACGTGTTCATTTACCACGAGTAGTTCTGAAGTCCCTGCTAAAATAGTCTGTTTTTTGGGTGTTTCAGCAAATTGTTCTTTTCGTTTAGGATTAAAGAGAACTTCTTGTTCATAAGCTTGGTTATAATCGCCAGCTTCTTGAAAAAGAAAATTACGCAAAATGACAACCGAAGAATTTTGTGGTAACAAGTCAATACGCTGAATGTAGGTTTCATAATCTTCCACAATTGTTTGTGCAAGATCTACAAAATCTTCATTGAGTGTAATCCCCGAAAAGTGTACAAGTTCATTCAGTGAATAAAGCGCTTCTTCAAAAAACTTAGCAGTAGAAAGTGTGTCGTTTTGTTCTAAATAGGTTAATGCTCGTAGATATTTTTGCTTCGAAAACTCTAATGTTTCATTTATATATGTTACTTCTTCTGGCGAAAGGAAGGGTTTCGTTGGAAGAAGTGTATCTTTAGAAACGAATATAGTTTTTGAACCACGTGTTGTTTCGACTGTTGCTTTCGCTGCAGTAACGGTTACTGCTGTTAACACTAAAGAACAACAGAGCACCGTTAGGTATTTTTTAGCCATAAGGTCTCCTCTTTTTGGTTTCATTATTATGAGTACTTGGAAACGAATACAATTATACGTATTTTAAAACAAAGTAAAAAGTCCTTGGAATTAATTTTACAGTATTCCGGTTATTTCAATAGAAAATTTTGCGATATTATCGAATTTCAACATACTCTTTGCTTCGAATTACGTATTTTTGTTGAAATTATTACATCCACAAAAACTTTACCAATTTTTCTTTAAAGGGTTTTATATGCAATTATATGTTGATTCAGCTAATCTTACAGACATTCGCCATGCAGCTTCTTTAGGCTTTTTAAGTGGCGTCACTACTAACCCAAGTCTTCTTGCAAAAGAAGATCCAACCTTAGATGTGAAAGAAATAATTAAAGAAATTCATTCTTCCGTTGGAGGACATTGTTCAGTTGAAGTTAACTCTACTGATACTGATGGAATGTTACGCGAAGCTGACGAAATTCTTTCTTGGTTCCCAGATGCAACTATTAAAATTCCAATGATTCCAACTGGATTGGCAGCCGTAAGAAAACTTTCAGATCAAGAAATCCCTACAAATGTAACGTTAATATTTACAGCGAACCAAGCATTAGCTGCCCATAATGCTGGTGCAACCTATGTAAGTGTTTTTGTTGGTAGGCTCGACGATATTTCTAACGACGGAATTCAAGTTGTACGTGACACTTCTGAAATTTGGGATTTGCATAGCTTAGATTCTCAAATAATTGCTGCTTCAATTAGACATCCGATACACCTTTTAGAGTGTGCTAAAGCAGGTGCTCACATTGCTACAGTGCCATATAAAGTTTTGATTCAATCGTTACAACACCCCCTTACTACCAGTGGTGTTCAGCAGTTTGTTGATGACTATAAAAAAATGATGTCATCTAAATCGTAGTATTTTAAATATTTTGTAAAAACATTCGACTATGGTAATCGTCAGAAATGGTTACTATAGTCGAATTTTTGATTAGAATATGTATATACGTCTTTCATATTTGTTTTGTTTAGCTTTAGTTTTCAACATAATTAGTGTATCTATTGCTAATGATAAACTTATTGGTAAAAAAGCATATAATTTTACCTTACGAGATCAATTCGATAAAACGCATTATTGGACGTCGTTTAAAGGAAAACCTACCGTTATTATTTTAAGCGACAGAGCCGGGAGTGATTTTGTTGACAATTGGGTTAAGCCACTTCAAAAGAATCTGGGGACTAAAGTGAAATTTGTTCCTATTGCCGAAGTTAGTATTGCTCCTGGTTTTGTACACGGACTTATTCGTAGCGGTATTAGGGACAAATATACGTACCCTTTGTACTTAGACTGGGACGGCGATACGTATAAATACTATCAATGCAAACCCAATATCCCGAATGTTTTTTTTGTAGGTGAAGACGAAAAAATTTCTTTCACTATGGCAGGGAATGGATCAACAACAGAAGTTGCCTTTTTTATTGAAAACGTTGAAAAGCTACTTCAAAAGCCTTAAAATATTTTAGGTAGAGAATCAGCTAAGTAACTAAATTCATCTTCAGTATTATATAAAAAAGTTGATATTCGGAACCACATTTTGTCGTTAAAATTTATAAAAGGTACTTGGATTCTAGTTTCTTTTCGTAATCGTTGATTTAGAGTTAATTTCATTTCTTCAGAAGCTTTACAACTGTACGGCAAGGGTAATGTTGCCATTGTAGTCAAAAAAGATTCTTCAGAAGGTAATTCAATTTCAAGTTTGTTTTCAAGTATAAAAATTGCTTTCAACAAAAGAGATTTATTCTGTTGTGTAATTGTTTCTACTCCCCCCCATTCATCTAACAAATTCAAAACTTCAGGTATACACAAAATATTGGTAATATCTTTTGTTCCAGTCCAGTCAAATTCTTGAACATAACCAGATTTGTAATTGTGAGAAATTGTTGTAGGATGAGTAAAAGATTTAAGTTCGTTCGATGTCCATAAAAATGCTGTTCCTTTTGGAGAACACATCCATTTGTGGCAATTTCCCGTGTACCAATCTGGATGTAAATCATCTAAATCAATTGTTACATTTCCGGGTGCATGAGCTCCATCGATTAAGATTAATATCTCTTTTCCTTTACAATATTGGATTATTTCCTTTATTGGGAAAAGAATTCCTGTCGATGAAGTTATATGGTCAAGTATTACTAATTTAGTAGAAGGAGTAATAGATTTTTTAATTGCCTGAACAACCTGATCTTTGTTGTTTATAGGAAATGGAACTTCGGCAACACTTACCGAAACGCCAGTGCTGTCTCGAATGTATTGAAGAGTTTGCCATACAGCTCCGTAAACGTGAGATGTGGTTACTATTTCATCACCTGCTCGTAATGTAGGCAACAATGAACGTAAAACTGTATTCACACCCGTTGTAGCATTTTCAACGAAAACTACTTGTTCAGCAGAAGTGTGTAAAAAACTTGCTAACATTGTAGCGGATTGCCGAATAAGGGAAGGTGCTAATTCAGTCATAAAATATACAGGATCATCTTCCATTGTAGATCTCCAACGTGCTTGTACTGCTTGAATTGACTTTGGCGTTGCCCCAAATGAGCCATGATTTAGAAAAACGATTGAGGGATCTAAACCCCAGAGTTCTTTATATGGATTATTCATTGTTTTGAGTTTCTATTCGTATTTCTGTTGGTTTTGTACTTTTTTAACAATACTTAAATCATGAGCTAAATCTACTATATTTCGAATAACTCCTTGTGTCATACCAAAATATATATCTTCAAATCGAGCGTACGTTTTATCATCGACAGGCGTTAGAAGTTCTACTAAAAAAGTTCTCATTTCATTGACACTTTTTGCAAATTCTTGTTCTAAATGTTGATAGCCTTCGTCATCTGAAGTCATTTTCCGTAACTTTGAGAATATTTTCCAAACGAAAGTGCCATTCATTATTAATTTTGACACCAATTCTCCACTGTCGTAGGAAGCACCACATTCGAATATAGTGCCTACGTCTCCACGTTTTCGAAGATTATTTTCAGAAAAAGTATCGAGATATTCTAAAAATGTAAGTGTATCTGAAGATAATTCCATATTTTACCAATTCTTATTTCAATTAAATTATGTACAAAAGTACTAATTTTCTGTCTTATTATTTTACCATATTCCAAATTATTAAATGAACGGTAATTCTTATATATCTGTAAACCCATATACAGAAGAAATTATTAAACAATACGACCTCACGAGTACTACAGAATTTTCTACTATTCTCAATGCCTTAGAGCAATCTCAAAAATGTTGGAGACTTCATTCATTTGAAAATAGAAAACTATTTTTAATAGAACTTAAAAATCAGTTACTCTTACATAAGGAGCAGTTTGCAAAGATTATCACTTCTGAAATGGGGAAACCATTGAATCAATCAGTTTCAGAAATTGAAAAATGTACAACCCTTTGCGATTACTATTCTACCATTAATCCAAAAGTATTAGAAGAAGAATTAGAAATTGATCATTCTAAAGCAATTGTTTCCTTTAAACCCTTAGGGACGATCCTCTTAATTATGCCCTGGAATTTTCCATTTTGGCAAGTGTTACGATGTGCAATTCCTGCACTGTTAATGGGTAATACTATCCTTTTAAAACACTCATCAAATGTTTCTGGTTGTTCGTTGTTAATTGAAGAAATTTTTACTTCTGTATTCAAAAAAATAGGCGTAAATGAAACTCTGTTTCGAACTTGTTTTTTAGAAAAAGATTCTGTTGCTAAAATCATTTCATCAGATTTCATACAAGGGGTTTCTCTAACAGGCAGTACAAAAGTAGGAAAAGTTATAGCTGGGCTTTGTGGAAAATACGTTAAAAAATGTGTTTTAGAATTAGGTGGTTCTGACCCATATATACTTCTTGAAGATGCGGAATTAGGTAATGCTATTGATGCTTGTGTTGCATCGCGACTAATGAACACCGGGCAAAGTTGTATAAGTGCAAAACGTTTTATAGTTCACAAACGAATAGTTAAAGACTTTACTGAAGGTATGAAAGTAGCATTCGAAAAAGCGTCATTTGCAGATCCAATGCTATCCCCAACATTAGGCACAATTGCACGAGAAGATTTACGAAACTCACTTCATTTCCAAGTTCAAAAGGCTATTGAATCTGGTGCAAATTGTATTATTGGTGGTACTGTACCCTTTGAAAAAGGATATTTTTATCCAGCAACTATTCTGACGAATATTCAAAAAACAACATCTTCATTTTATGAAGAATTATTTGGACCTGTAGCTCAAATTATAGAAGCAGAATCTGATCTAGATGCTATTAAAATTGCTAATGATTCTCCTTTTGGATTAGGAGGAGCAATTTTTTCAAGAGACGAAGAATACGCACTTTCTCTCGCACTTAACCATTTAGAAACTGGATCGGTGGCAATAAACGATTATTTTCGTTCAGACGCTCGTTTACCTTTTGGAGGAATAAAAGAATCTGGTTTTGGAAGAGAAATGGGGATTTTAGGGCTTAAAGAATTTAGTAACTGTAAAACAATTCGGTTTTCGTAATTTAAAACAGCTCGGCAACCATACATCGAGCACTTCCACCACCAATTTGTTCAATTGTCGATACGGGTAGCATTTGAAAATCACCATCTTTTCGTAATGTTTGTCTTTGCATTTCTGTCAAAGATCCGTATGCTGTTGTAGAACATATCCATATTGCTCCTTCATTTTTAGATTGAACCAATAGAATATTACCTGCAAAATTTTCTAATTGTGAAAGAGATATTTCAACTATTTCTTTTCCAGATTTTTGTAAAGAAGCGTAAACGGAATTCTTTTCTGCTTCAAATTCAAAAATATCACCACAAACTACTACTGTTTTTATACCCATTGACATAATTACATTTGTATGATAAATGGAAACACCTGTTGGATGTTTAGTAGAAAAGGAAACTACCTTATACCCTGTAATAGCACCCCACTTTTCTAAAAGAATTGGATTTGTTCTTTCAGAAATTGCAGCAAATGCAATTTTATTTTTACGATCTAAAACAAGGCTACCTGTCCCTTCTAAGAACAACCCTTCATTTTCATAATCACTAAAATCAATAATTTCTTCAAAATCACCCTTTTCGATCAACATAGTTTTAACTTCTTCTCTACGTTCTTTTCTTCTGTTTTGTGCCATCATTGGATAAAAGATTATTGTGCGTTTTTCAGAAAGTTCAGAATGTGTAGAAAACCAATTATTTGGGAATAAAGAATCTGGTGTGTTCACAGATGGTGAATCTTCAATAATCACTAAATCAATGCCTCGGTATTGAAGAAGTTCGTGCGACAATGTTGCTTCTTTCTGAACGGTCTTCAGTAGGTTAACTCTAAATTCTTCCTTTTTTTGAAATGTATTCGACGAAGCTGTTTCTTCGTTTGAACGGAAGTGAAGTGGGAATACCATAATAATAGTTGAAGTAAGCATGGTAATTTTGTTTAATGACAAAGGCACAAATCATTTAGAAACAACTTTTGCCTAAGTACGTTGAAAAATATAATTAACGAATAACCGAAATTGGTATAATAGATTTTTTGTCGTTTGATATTGAACGAATATAATACATTCCTGATGACAAAGACTCGGTTTTAATTGGCAAAAAGTTGGTTCCTTTTCCTATTTCACCTTTAAAGACTGTTCCTACAATTGTCCCTAATTGATCAACAATTTCAATTATAGTTGTAATTGGTTGTAGAGTCGTAATTTCAAAGGTTGCATTAGAATATATTGGGTTAGGGTAAACTGCAATTTTGCCAATTGGGTCAAAAGATTTGTTTTCACTTACAGACGTGATATTCCCAATTTTAACAGTATAATAGCCTTTAGGAGCAGACATTGGTTTGTTCATCGATTTACCATTATTGCTTTCTGAATGAATATAATATTCTATTTCATCACCTTCGACAAATTGTTGAAGAGAAAGTTTAGATGTAAAATTAGAGCTTGAATTTTCACTTAGTTTCATATCGTTCCATTGCAAAGTTCCTTTTTTTCTCCATACAAATGTGGCGTCTTTAATTCCACTTCTATTTGTGATTCGAGTAGTAATATCATAATTCTGCATTGTTACAGGAAAGGTTCCACGTGCAGGAGCAAATTCGATTCTCAAAGGATTTTCTGCCGGAATTTGCATTGTTACACAATGTAAGGCTCCTCCACTTGGAGATAATATTCTTGAATCAATTGGAATGATTTTACACCCAGGTAAAGCACGTTTGTAGTATTCTATTGCTTCTGCGTCGGCAACTGTATTCCCTGAAAGCATATCTGAATAAGTTGGGAAAATAAGAGTATTGTTTACCAATAAACCATTGATGTAATTTCTTGCATCTTGAGTGTATTGATTGCCACGGGTGGAAAACGATCCATCGTCATTAGTTGGTAATGGCATCGTTGGTAATTCGAAAGGTCTGTTATAAGGTCCATTCATTTGGCGTATTGTTCCAACGTTGGATCGAATTTTTTTATAATCTGGGAACTGTGGGTTATTATAAACTTCTGGGAAATCAGTCGTCATAAATCGTTCTTCATCGAGTTGACGCAAATATAAATCTAAATGCCCGGTACCACCGTCGTGTTGTAGTCTTTGAAAAATTGTAATTGAATCCGCTCCAAACAAATATCGTAAAGTATCACGAACTTGAGCAGAGGTCATTGAATTTCTGAACCTATACGTAGGGTTTGTATTTGGAGTTAAGGCAATAATTTGACCATCGTTTTGAGCATTTGATTCTACAATGGCACTACTAGTGAAAATTCGGTTATTACCATCGGTAAAAAAATTTCCACCTTCGTTCATTAAAGAAGTTTGGTACAACTTATACCCTAACTGAGGCAAAAGATAATTCCCTAAAGAATCGTCTATTGCTCTGCCCGGATAATAGGTAAAGTCTACAAACGCAAGGCTGTCTTGATCGCCATGATAAAACCCAATAGGTGAAAAATCTCTTGCCCAAAAATCATTGCCACCTTGGGGAATCATAAAAAACCGATAGTTAGTAAGAGGAGTATTTCGTTGAAGACAATAGTTTTTTATGTCAACAGAATCTTGACCTGAGTGAATGCGAATCCAAACAGGAACTTCTTCTTGAATTGCGACGGCTAATTGTGCCCAAACTGGTGCATACGGACTGTTTCCATCGACATCTGGGGTATAGGCTACAATTTCAACGTGTAATGAAGCAGAAATACTATCTTCCTTAAAAGGGAATTGTCGTAAAATTTGAATCACTGCAGCATATTCTTCATCACTTAGGTATCTAAAACCAATATTGTTAGAAATTGGACTAACTTGATTTCCATTAATGTCATAAGCAAACATTGGCCAAGCAATGAAAACAGCTTGTATTTCTTCAGTTTCTGCTGGGGTACGAATACTTGTGGGAAGTTGTTCTATTTCTGCAACTTCGTTAGTATTTTGTAATACGATAAGATTTTTATGGTAACTACTCAAAACTTCTTGTAAAGGATTTTCTTTTGGTAGGCGGCTGTGAAACTTTTTAAAATCTTTCTTTGAATACGTTTTAACTCGCTGAAGTAACTTTTCTTTTGCTTGTTGTTTTTCTTGAACCGTATAAGTAGACTGTGCTTGGAGTGAAGTAAATAAAAGCAAAAAACATACAAAAAAAATAGAAATTTTATTACTGATAGTTGCTACATTTTTCATAAAATTAGTGGGTAACTAAAAAAAATAGTACATGAATTGTACGGTTAAAATATAGAATTATAGCAACAATTTATATTGTTATTTTTGTCTAAAAAGTTGCATTCCCAAATGTGAATAGAAACTGTGGAGTTGCTACTTGCGAAAGACGTACCGTTATATCCGCACGTAAAAATAGTAAAAATTTGTTTACTCCTAACCCAAATTCATAATACCATCGGTCATTAGTTATAGTTGTACTTTTGTATAGTTCTGGAACGTCGATAACAGAATTTGCAGAAAAATCTGTCCAAGCTACATTTGCTATAACAATAAACTCTAAACCAAAAGACGCAATGTTTGGAATTCTCAAAATTCCGGGAACAATTTCACCAAGATTATGCTCAACATTTACGGACAAAACTCTATCCCCATAAAATTCTTTCACTTTCATTACACGAAACAAATCTCCAATTGGCGCAACTAATGAAGCCACGGATTCTAAACTATAGTAATATTGCGGAAGAATTGTTCCTCGTGAATAGCCTGAATGCAGTGTGATTGTCGTTTCCCAAAGTGGGAGAGTTTTAAATTTCCAAAAAAATGACCCTTCATATTGTTGAAAATCTGTTCCCGAAGCTAAATATTCTTGTGATGATGCTTTTCCTCTTAATTGAAGGCCTATTCTTGAAAATCTTCTTCGTGAATTATAGTTCAAATTGATTTCATACCCAACGATTCTTTGTGTTGAACCAACAATTTCTGGGTTATCTCGAAATAGGGCATTTCTGTTAAAGAATGAAAACTGAGTATTCGTTTTCGCCGTTGAATGGTCTTCGTTTCGATAATAGAGTTTTAACGAATAAGGGTGTTCGAAATATTCAGGTTTGATAAATTGTAACTGTCCAGCACCAAGTTGGAAAAAGACTTCCATTCCTTTATTATAAAAATAATCACCATAATCATTCTTTGCAAACAACGATAAGGTAGTTATCAAACCATTTTGCACTATAAAAGGCTGATCTCTACGTTGTAAAATATCATAAAGAGACACACCCATTTGAATTTGCCTTTTATTGTCGGGAAAATATGTAAAATTCATCTGACCAAAATACCTGTTGTCTGAAAAACCGTATCCAATCTTTCCGAGTACCTCTACATTTTTTCCAATTGAAGAAATCAGCCCCATTCCTAAATAAAGACCATTGACTCTATTGAATTTTATAATATCAGTACGATCAGTAAAAGGTCTTCTTCCTGTTTTCGCTAGTATTTTATTAATCGGACCGAAGTATTCTTCAAAAAACCCTAATGGCACTAACGAATCAGGATATTCTATTGAAATTCTGATTTGATTATATGCTATTTCTTCTTCAGCCCTTAAGGGCAATTGACTAAATTCATTCCAATAGGTTGAATCGAATTCATCTGCTTGTTCGGTTGATTCAATTCGCGTATTTGAAAAAACATCATCTGAAAACTGTTGATTAATGGTATATTCAAATGCAATAGTTTCAATATTTATATCAAATCTTGGTGCTACAATCCAAAACAATTCAGCTTTTGCAGAGCTTGCAATGCTCAAGCCGTGGGGCATAGAATATTGAAAAGAATCGACTTCAATATCGGTAAATGTTTGCCGTACTTTTAGAGATGCTCCAAAAGGGAGTAAAACCGCTCCGTTTGGAACTGCCTCAAAACGTAATGGAGAATTTGTACGTTCATTTAAGTACATATACCCATTGAACAATCTACGTTGATTTGTTTTGGGAGTAAGTAATATCTTATTCACAACGGTAGAATCATCTTCGTTGTATTGACCTTCTAATTCGAAATTGTAATAATCTAAAGCCTTGGGGTGAAAAGGTGTGAAAACTTCTTCTCCAAAAAAATCGATTACATCATCGTAGACATTCAGCGTTGTACCAAATGCAACAACATTGTTTTGTTGAGGTACATTTGCAGTTTGGCGACGTTGGTAAATCTCATTAAAGTAATAATCAGGTTTCTTAAAATACCCGTTCGAAAATGATTCGAAAATTGCCAAAATAGTTGTATCGTTTGTTTGATTACTAAAACCTGAAGTAGCAGAATCTAAACTTGCTAAAAATTTTGTATAAAGTTTATAAGTATAAGTATTTAAACGATTTTTTTGTTCTTGCTTTTTTAACAATGCTTGTCGCATAATACGAACACCAGGAGGTTCTGCATTGACAGTAACGGCATTCATTGAAAGACTTTTTTGAGAAAGGATTACATCTAAAAATACTGAATCATTTTGAACCAATATTTCTTTTTCAAATATTCCATACCCAACCATTGATGCATAAATAGTATATTTTCCTTCTGGTACTTTTAAAGAATATCTACCATTTTTACTTGAAACAGCACCTAATTTTGAATTTCTAACTCGTATAGAAACAAATTGAAGTGGTTCGCCCGAAAGTGAATCAACTACATTTCCTACAATTACAGAAGTTCTATCCTTTGATTTCAACTGTCCTTGAAGTGTAACAAAAGAAAAGAAGAGTAGAACGAAAATCGTAACAGTTTTTTGGATATATTTACTCTTAAGAATGTATTGTAAAAAAGGAATTTTTTCTAACACATTTGGCATTGTTTCGTACTTGCTTTCATTTTTTTCGTAAATTGTGGAAACCTTTGTATATCTATCGATTAAGTTATGAAAATAGTTCTTTTACTCCTTAGTTTTTTCTCTACAATTCCATTACTCTCCTTGCCCCAATACCAACTCTTAACAGGTAATCGGTGTTCAAATTGCCACGTAAATCAGCAAGGCGGTGGTTTGAGAAACGAATTAGGTTTTTATACAATGTCAGATGTTTCAATATTCAAACCTGAAGCAATAATGAGCAATCTCCCGTCTTCAAATTCACCTTTTGAAAAAACGATTGTTGGTGCTGATATTCGAGTCCAAATGGCAAGAGGTGTTGCCGATGATGCTGTACGTCGTGTGTTTCCAATGCAATTTGCTGCTTATGCGTCGCATCAACTTGCCGATTGGATGACCATTGAAGGAACTTTTTCGTACTATTCATCTGAACGTCGTTACCCAGGACAACAAATGTTTTTCGGTTCTATACTTATTCAACCAGATTATACATTTCCTCAACTTCGGATAGGATTTTTCCAACCTTCAATTGGGATTAGATACGACGATCATACAAACTTTGCTCGGTTGTTACCTAATAATAGAGTTTTTACAACTCCCATTATTTCACCCAATTACGCTGAAGCAGGTGCAGAAATTTCGTACGATGTTGTGAATTATAAGTCGAAAGGTTTTATAACTGTTACTGGAGGAGCATTTTCTACTCGTTCTTTACACGATGTAACATTCTTTTCTACCGATGGAAATTTAAAATCTGTGGTTGGTCAGGATGATATTTCTTATCTTGGTAAGATACAATTTTCAGAAAATCATTTGATAACACCATCAACAAATTCTACTCTTGGTGCGTCTTACTTTAGGAATGCAAGCGTTACATTGGCAAATTTCTTCGGTGGAATTGGGATAAGTGATGCAGTTTCTATATTAGGTGAGTATTCTTCTAAAGTAGCACCATCGTTTTTTTCAATAGAATCAAAAAGTATTTCAGTAATGTATAGTGCTTTTGAAGGAGTTTATTTTGAAGTAAGGGCGGAAGAATCTTCTGGTACAATTCAACAAGGTAGTGAAACAGTTACTAATACAAATAAACAACTTGTATTAAGTTCACAGTTGTTCATTTTTCCGGGAATTGTATTACGCCCTGAATATAGATTATTAGATACCGAACAAACTCCTCGATTATCTACCCAGTATACGTCTTCGAGATTTTATGTTCAGTTTTACGCTTTTTTTTAGAATTTTCAAGGAGATGTTGTGATGACAATATCAAAAATTTTTTCGATTGCTCTTTTATGCTTTTTCTTAGTCTATTCTAATAGTTACGCTGGTGGAAAAAACTTTTCACTCAACAATAAAGTTGGGAAAAATCAAGTAAAGTTTGATTCAGAAGCACCTGTTGAGACGATTAATGGGATTGTAAATACTGTTAGTGGAAACTTTATGATGGATGTTGCTAATTTTGAAGCAACGACCGGTAACCTTATTTTGAATATTGTTGATATGAAAACAGGTGTTGATAAACGTGACGAACACATGCGTGGAGCAGATTGGTTGAATGCTGAAAAAAACCCTCAGATTAAGTATCAAATCCAAAAATTAAGTGGTTTGAACATAAAAACTGAAGGTTTAAAATATACAGTAACAGGAACAGTAGAAGGAAACTTTATGCTAAATGGAGTTTCTAAATATTTAAAAGGTACTGTAGTTATTACCTACCTTCAAGAAAATGAAGATACTAAAAAACGTGCTTCAGGCGATATAGCTATGATCCAAGCACATTTAGATGTACCTTTGTCTGATTTTGGAATTAAAGGAAAATCTGGAATTTTAGGAAACAAAGTTGCAAAAGTTGTGAAAATTACTGCTAACCTTTTTGCAAATTCTAACTAAGTTACTTTCGTTAGCTTTTACTATGGGTATCTCAAAAGATACCCATTTTTTTTCTGTAACTTTTTTATGGTATCTTTGTTCTATCAAAGACAAAAACATTTCACTATATTACAATTAAAACTGATAATATGAATTGGACAAATGCAACAATTGAACAAAGAAGAGAATTTATAAAGAATGCAAGTTCTACAGTAGGAATTGCAGTATGTTCAGCGTTTTTTTTAGCGTGCGAAAGCACTACAGTTAAAGCTCCAACAGACACAAACCCAACTGATGCTATTACTTTTATAATTACTGCTGATGAGAAACTTAAAAGTTTGACAACAATCAATTCTTCAGTTTTCAAAACAGTTCCTAATTTCAATAGTGGGTTTCCTGTTTTATTCTTTCGCACTTCTCAAACCGAAATTCTTGCTTACAGCAGTGTTTGTCCTCACCAAGGTTTACCGATAAATGAAACTTTAGAAGGCAATAAAATTACTTGTAGTTGGCATGGTTCTCAATTTGAAGTTCAAACAGGTAATGTTATAGAAGGACCTGCAAATGGGCCCCTTTTAAAATTTGTAACTACCTTTGATCCTCAAACAAATGTTTTGACGCTGAAATAAACAACGTATGTCCAATTCAAAATTCCAATTGAATCATATTGCAATAGCAACCATTCTACTATGTTGGTTAGTTATTCTCATTAAACTCGGTTTGCCTGAGTTGTTGCCCTATTCTGAAGCAGTAACTGCATTTAGAGCGGAAGCTATTCTGCAGCACAAAGCAACTTTGGACCAAACAATATTTTCTCCTTCAGGAATTTCGTCGTCGGCAAAACCACCATTGACAAGTTGGATAGTTTCAATTTCGATGTATGTTTTTGGTGAATCTAATTTTGCTCTACGCTTTCCAATTGCTCTTCTATCGCTTGGAATATTAATACTTTGGTATGTAATATCCTCGTTTTTTATACCTCGTAAATATGCACTATTTTCGCCAATTCTATTAACCGGTACGTCCTTTTTTACTACTGCTTCTCGAACTATTGAACCAACGATAGCCTCTATTTTCTTTTTGTTATTACTGCTTTATATTGCTGTTTCAATTGAAAGAAAACAGTTTTCCGTTTTGCTATCAACAGCTTTAATCGCTGTTATTGTTTTATTCTTGTTTTTAAATGAATTTTATTCAGGGATTGCAGGAATTACTCTACTACTTCCATTTATCATTAAAGAAACTAAGCATAGACAATACTTCATTGGTGCTATAGCATTCGGGTTTTTAGCTTCTACAATATGGTTTTTCTATCTATTTTCTCTTTATGGAGTACCTTTTATACAATCATATTTCCTCATTGAAATTTTTAAGACAACTGTATTTCAGAAACTTCAAAGTTTAAATTCAATTTTCTTTATTGATTCACCAATCTTGTTATTGGGCTTGTTTTTTTTCTTTAATGTTGTCAAAACAATACAATCTTTAAATGCTTCATCGATTTCTCTCCCCATTAAGACTGCCCAACTTTCACTTGTATTCTGGTTTTTATCGGCAATAGGAATTTACTTTTTCACTCCAACATTTTCTAGTACTTCATCGGTGATTTTAGTAATACCATTGTTGTTCTTAGCTATTCTTACACTTCATTCATATTTGTCAAATACAAAACAAACGATTTTTTTTATAAGCTTATTGTTGACAGTTTTTTTTAATTCAATTTGGAACATCCTTCGTTATTTTCTCATAAAAGATCAAACGTTTTTGCAAATTGATTTCTATGTGATAGTCTTCATTGTTTTGATAAGTTTAGGGTTTGCAATACTATTGAAGAAGAGAAACAATCAAAAAACTCAATTTACGGTACTTCATTGGTTATTTATAGTTCTCCCCATAGTATTTGTGGGTAAACAGTTTTTGACCAACATACGGCTTCAAACTACTTCTCTCGATGGTGCTACTTCGGTAGGTATGTATTTCAAACAGGGTTGTGAACTGCCTTTTGTCTATTTGTATCATCAGGAACATACGTTTTCCTACGACGCACCTCAATTAGCATGGTGTAGCAGAAGTTCTTTGGAAAAATTAGTTCCTCAAAAAACCTATACTCCTATTTTTCTTTCCACTACAGTTTTAGATAATATAGTTCTTGATGCTTTGATAAAACCTGAATTTTATGATAAACCAATTGTGTATCATTATATAAATTCTGCTCCTATAAAAGCCGAATTAGTAAAAGAACTTTCTAAGTACAGACAAATTCTTACCGAACAACCAAGTTATATTGTTTTTGGTTCTGTAGACAAAATGAAATTGTTGTTTAATAAGTAAATAGAAAAGTACGAATTGGAAATTACGATATAATAGGAAGTTTAACAGTAAATGTAGAACCTTTTCCAACGATGGAATGAACTTCTAAAAGTCCATTATGCTGCTGAATAATTCGTTGGGTTATTGACAATCCAAGACCAGTTCCATCTGCTTTTCGAGTAAAAAATGGGTTAAATATTTTTTCTAAATCCTTTTCCTCAATACCAACCCCAGAATCTATAACGTCTATTTGTACAAAAGAGCGGTTTGGAATGTATTCAGTTTTAGCTTTGATAGTTCCTTGTTTTGGAATTGCATCTGTTGCATTTGCAATGAGATTTATTAATACCTGCTGGATTTGTTTTTCATCGATGTTTATCAGTGGAATTGAATTTGAAAGTTCTAAAGAAACTTCAATCGACTTCTTGTGAATGAGTGGACTGACAAAGGTCATTGAATCGGAAACAATTTTGTTAATATCGCTTGAACGTTTTTTTGTAGGAGTAGGTTTGGAAAAATCTAAGGTTGCTTCCACTATTCGGGCAATTCTTTCAACCCCCAACAAAGCCGTTGACAAGTGTTCAGATTCTATAGTATGATTAGGAAATTTTCTCTTCAGCAATTGAAGATTTAGGTTTATAGCAGCTAATGGATTTCTAATTTCGTGAGCAACACCAGCAGATAACTGACCTAATATCATCATTTTATCCGCTTGTACCTGCGATTCTTCCAAGCGTTCTTCTGTTATATCTCGTGCAACTATTTGAATTGCTGGAACACCACAATAGGGCGTTTTTTTTGCAGTGATTTCCAATACTCGCACTGAAGGAGAATGTTGCGAAGGAATTAACTCTACCTTTGTTTGAACTGCAGAATGTTCAGATTCACGAAGTGATTCAATTATAGGTAAAAATTCAGGAATAACAGTAGAAAGCAGAAGTTCTTTTTTCGAATTAAGAATCGAAGCCGCCCTTTCGTTCACTATTAATACTTCGCACGATTGTTCTTGAACAACTATTACAGGATAATCAATGGTTTCAAAAAAATGTTTGTACCATTCGTGATGTTCAATAATATCAGAAAGAGATTGATTCATTAAAAGGGGTCGCTCAAAACATCAAGGCAATATTGCTTATAAGAACTGTTGGGTATGCGTTCTACAGATACAATATACTGATCTTTTGTAAAATAACCACGATGAAGTGCAATTTCTTTTAAACAAGCTATTTTTTTCCCTTGACGTTTGGTGGGTTAAAGAGAATAAAAGTGTCAACTTGCACCTCACTGTTAACTAAACACAAAGTTTATTAAAAGCACTTACTTATAATATACCATTACTCATAAATTGACACATACATACTATCATACTATTATGAGTTGATTACCGTAGCATTTATTTGTTTTTGAGTAACTTATCCCACCAAACTAAATTTTCTCTTTTTTTTGAATGTAAAACCCGGAAGAAAACCCTATCAATAAATCCTTTCATAATGGCTGGAATTGACCCCCATAATACAGTGTATATCCAAACAAGGTGTTCAGCCCACCATATATTTTCCTAATCCTCAATTAGGTCTGGTTCGAGTTCAGTTCTTTTACGCTATCCAAATAGTAAATTTGGATTAAATGTTAATTTGCGGACCATGATTTCTTTCACATCGGCTCCTGATGCTATTGCACCGTGTTTGTATGATTCCGCAAGGGCAAAATTGAAACTTTCTTTATCGAGATGCCCATTAATAGTTACTATTTTCTTCATTTTTTAAAGTTTTTATAACTATTTAATTCGAAATATGAGGACATTCCCATGCATAATGGATAATTAGACAAAGAAGAACGACTTCTACAATAGCGCCAAACACCATGTGAATCCAAGCTTCTCCTACTAAATTAAACAGTGTATGGGGAATATACACCGCGGCAATAATGATATTTGCCCAGCGATTTACTTTAGCCGGCAGGGCAACAGATAGGAAAATCATCAGTGCCGGAATTGTCACTGAGGCAAGTGCTGCCAAAAGAAATCCATGCGTAATGTCATATTCAAACACTCTCCTTTTCTGAATATCTTCAATCTTACCTCGGCATAAATGAGTGGAAATAATTAACACAGTTATAGAGAAACATAAAACTCGCCCATAGCGTAGTAAGCTTCAGTTTCAAACTGACTTTGATATCTTACAGTGCATTTTGTAGTGTTGTTTGTGTATTCATAAATTATAAACTAAAAATTAAATCCAAAATGAAATCCTGGTTCTGCGAAGATGAATTTAGACCATTTATCATCAAGTTGTTTAAACCCATCAGGCAATTTTGTGTGAAAAGCACGGTGGGTAATTGCTATTGATGGTTGAATAAAAAATCTGTCATTAAAAAGTTTGATGTGATAACCAACTCGGTAAGTATTGAAAATCTGAAAACCATTATCAATTTTATTGCCTTCGTCGTTTACAAAATTTTGCAAAGTAGGCATTACATTAAGTTCGGCATACAAACCTTTCCACAAAAATCGTTGGTAAGCCACTGATAAGCCAAACTCACGAACATACCCCGGAAATTTTTCTTCAGGCTTTCCGTATGATTTGTTAAAAAATGGGTGAATTCCATTTGGCCAGGCATATTTCCAAGTTTTTGGTTCTATTGTAATTACATCTTTTCTTGTAATCCGATAGCCTATATTGAGTTGAGCGAAGTCGGGGGGATTTATTTGAGGAAAAATACTTATTAATACAAACATAGAACTACCAACGAACCACCGCTTGTAAGTGCTGTCTGTTTCAGCATATTGTGCTTTGAGGTGGAGAGTACATGTCATCATTAAGACAAAACCAATGAATAAAATTTTCTTTTGCATAGTAATACTATTTATTTGTTAAACAATACTGCAAAAATACATTGGCAATAGACTTACAATCGTTCACTTAAGTTAAGAAATGAAGTTACTCTTTGTTTTTGTTCAAAATTCTTGCTCTTATTCTGCTTAATGATTGAGGTTTGATACCTAAATAACTCGCTAATTGATGTTGTGGCACACGCTGAAGAAGATCAGGTCTTTTGTGTAGTAAGTTCAGGTATCGTTGTTCTGGTGAGGAAGTCTTAAACTCGTCAAAGTCTAATTGTTGTTTAGCTAAAAGTTCTTCGGATAATATTCTGCACAGGGTTTCAAACTTTGGAAATTTACTATTTGTTTCAACTACCATATCAGAATTTGAAACTATAAGTATTGAGTCTTCTAAACAACTTATATAATATTCGGACGGAGTTTTGCTAATTACACAAGGGGGGTTCAAAGCTTCCATTTCTGTGTAGAAAGCAGTAGTTTTTTCTTCTCCGTCAATTACGTAATAGGTCCGAATACAGCCTTTCAAAATAAAGTAGCCTTTGTTTGATTTTTGTCCCTCTTTTAATAAAATAGTCCCTTTATTTACCGAGCGAAATATGTCTAATGATAGTATTGCGTTCTTTTCCTCATCTGTCAGAGAAATGTATTTTGATAGAAAGTCGAATAGTAAGTCTTGCATCGTATTGTATGTTATCACTGTCGTTTGTTACTCTTGTCACCAATGGATTGAGGCTTGGTGTAGTGGCTGGGAATTTTCAGCAAAATATTCAATTCATAAACTGAACTTGAACATTGCACTTCTCAGTCATAGAAGTACTACATCCGCCATTATAAAACAGTGTTATCGGTTCGGTGTTCTTGTTTGTCGCTATGGAGACCGATAAAGTTTGGCTGCGGCCTTAGTGCACTTTTAGAAGCATAAAACTGTCCACCAGCACTGAACTTGAATAGATGCAAAAAACTCAATATTTACGCATCAACCCACTTAACGTAACAACCGTGCTACTTAAATGCTATACAACTTTAATTTTGATTTACATTTGCATCGTCTGAGAATATGTAAGTCATTAATCGGTATCGTTCAGTACATCGAGACAATATTGTTTATAAGAACTGTTGGGTAAACGCTCTACAGATACAATATACTGATCTTTTGTAAAAAAACCACGATGAAGTGCAATTTCTTCTAAACAAGCGATTTTTTTTCCTTGTCTTTTTTCAATTGCATAGATAAAAGTTCCTGCTTCTATTAGAGATTCTGGCGTTCCCGTATCTAACCAAGCAATGCCGCGTCCCATTATTTCAACTTTTAATCTATTTTGTTGTAAATACACCTTATGAACATCTGTAATTTCTAATTCACCCCTGTAACTTGGCTGAATTGATTCTGCAATTTCGACAATTGAATTGTCATACACATATAAACCGGGAATTGCATAATGCGATTTTGGATTTTTCGGTTTTTCTTCAATAGATAGCACCTGTTTGTTCTCACCAAATTCAACAACGCCATACCGTTCAGGATCTGTTACTCGGTAACCAAAAACTGTTGCACCGGTGTTATTTGCAAGTGCTTTGTGAAAGAAGTCTAATTTTCCATAAAAAATGTTATCCCCAAGAATTAAAGACACACTGTTGTTGCCAATAAATTCTTTCCCCACTATAAACGCTTGTGCAATACCCTTTGGTTCAGGTTGAACCGCATACGAAATAGAAATTCCCCATTGAGAACCATCTCCAAGAAGTTTTTGAAAATGTGGAGTATCGTGCGGAGTTGAAATAATTAGTACATCTTGAATTCCACCAAGCATTAAAGTAGCAAGTGGATAATATATCATTGGTTTGTCGTAAACAGGTTGTAATTGTTTACTAAACGTGGCAGTAAGCGGATACAGACGAGTTCCACTTCCACCAGCTAATATTATTCCTTTTGTAACCATAGTTTTGAATTATTCTGCATCTTCAAAAAAGAACATATTTCCTAAGGCAGTTTCCTCTTTTTCGTCAGTTTCGCTTGACCGAATATTATGAGATTCGTGTAAAAAAATCACACCTTCACCAATATTTATAGCATGTTCTGTTAATCGTTCAATTGACTGCATCCCTAAAATTATTTTCGTACAAGTATCAATTATTTCAGGATTAATTTTCATTTCTTTTATCATTGCAACAACGATATCTCGCCCAGCAGTACGCACATTGGCATTCGATGGTTGTACATGGTGTGCGAGTTCTAAATCTCCATTAACAAATGAATCGAGAGCTATTTTGATAATTTTTGAAGCAGTATTTGTTAATCGTGATACTTCGAAAGTGGTACAAACTTCTTTACAATTGTCTGTTTGCAAAATTACCGAAGCTACATGCAAAGAAACTTCGTGAATGTATTTAAGTTCAATGTTTATTTTCAACATTGCTAATAGAAACCGTAAATCAGAAGCTACTGGTTGATGGAGTGCCAATAACCGTTGGCATTGTTTTTCAATTTTTTGAGAAAGTTTATCTACTTTCGAAGTACGTTCAGTGATAATCCCAAGATAATTCTTGTTATCTTCTAATAATGATCGAAAAGAAAAGTCAACTTGTTCTTCTACTAAACTTGCGAGTCGAATCAAACGAGCTCGAAGTTTTTCGAGATTATCTTCAAAAAATTTGTGCATTTTGTATTCCTCCTTTCAAGAGAAAAAGTAGAACCAAAGAGGGTGAAACATTCACCAATATTACTATACGAATTATTACAAAAGAAGTTGTATTCTTTTCAAAAAAAAACTATGTGGTTTTACCCAAAACGACCAGTGATATAATCCTCGGTCTCTTTTTTACTTGGCTCTGTAAAAATCGTTCTCGTTTTGTCAAATTCAATAAGATTTCCCATATAAAAAAAGGCAGTAAAATCACTTACTCGAGCTGCTTGTTGCATATTGTGAGTAACCAAAATTATAGTATACTGCGACTTAAGTTCTGTTATCAATTCTTCAACTTTTGCTGTAGAAATTGGGTCAAGAGCAGAACAAGGTTCATCCATTAAAAGTATGTCTGGGTTTACTGCAATTGCTCTGGCAATACATAGACGTTGTTGTTGACCACCAGAAAGACCTAAAGCAGAATCGTTGAGCCTATTTTTAACTTCTTCCCAAAGTGCAGCACTTTTCAAACTTTGTTCAACTATATCATCTAATTCAGAACGAGTAATTCTCTGATTAAGCTGTAATCCATAAGCAACATTATCATAAATTGATTTTGGGAATGGGGTAGATTTTTGAAAAACCATTCCAACTTGACGGCGTAGTTGAACTACATCGACACTTGAATTGAAAACATCAATATCATCAATAATTATCTCACCTTTAAACTTTGCACTTGGAATCAGATCGTTCATTCTATTTATGGAACGTAGGAACGTACTTTTGCCACAACCTGAAGGACCAATCAAAGCCGTTACTTGCTTTTCTTGAAAATCCATTGTTATGTCCTTCAAGGCTTGTTTTGTGCCGTAATAGACGCAAAAATTAGTTGTTTTTACTTTAATCGGATTTACTTGTTTTCGCATATTCTATTGCTATATTGAAAGGTTTTACCCTTGTGATTGCTTTGTTAAACGAGATCGAATTATAATTGCTGTTAAACTAAGTACAAAGGTTAACATAAGTAAAATTAATGTTGTTGCAAATTGTATTGGTATTGTTTTGTCTACATTCGGCGATTGAGTAGAAAGCACAAACAAATGATACCCAAGATGCATAAATTGGTCGTTGAGTCTGCTTGGCAGATCGGGCATTGAATATACAGCACCAACAAATATTATAGGTGCTACTTCTCCTGCACCACGACCTATTGCTAGAATTGAACCCGTTAAAATTCCAGTAAGTGAGTTTGGTAAAACAATCTTCCAAATTGTTTGGAATTTAGTTGCTCCTAATGCCAAAGAGGCTTCTCGTAAACTTACCGGTACGGATTTCAAAGCTTCGTTTACCGAAATAATGACAACAGGCAATGTCAATACCGCTAATGTTGCAGAAGCCCAAATAATGGCAGGTTGTCCCCAAACTACTTTTGTAGGGTTAAAGATTGAATCTATACCAGAACCAAAAAATTGTATAAAGAAACCTACTCCAAACAATCCAAACACTATTGATGGTACTCCCGCTAAAGAGTTTACAGCAAACAATATCAAACGGGAAAAGAAACTATTGGGATTAGCATATTCATTCAGATATATTGCCGTAATAGTCCCAATTGGCACTCCCAAAGCTGTCATAGTAAGTACTAATAATGTTGTTCCATAAATAGCAGGGAATATACCACCTTCTTGGTTGTTATTGCGAGGGGCTTGACTTATAAACTCCCAAGACAAGTGGGGAAAACCTTCTATGACAAAACTTCCCATCATAGAAATTAACAACCCTAAAACTACAACAACAGCAAAGACCGTAGAAGCAACTGCAAAAAAACCAAGTAGTTTTTTATTCATTTGAATTGGGGTTGTGAGTAATACTTTATTCATAATTTTTACCCAATTTTCCCTTGAATTTTTTGCAATAACCGAGTTTTAACATAAAATTCTAAAACGATATTTATACCAAAACTTATCAGGAACAAGATACTTCCTAACAAAAATAAAATTCCATAATGATCGGAACCCCAAATAACTTCACCCATTTCAGCACCAATTGTGGCTGCAAGTGTTCGAATAGAACCAGCAGGATTTAAGGATATTAAAGCCGCATTTCCAGTTGCCATTAATGCAATCATTGTTTCACCAAAAGCACGTCCAAACCCCAGAAGAACTGCAGAAAATACCCCTGGTGCAGCAGCTGGCAACATAACTTTAAAAGCAGTTTGCCATTCTGTAGCCCCCAAGGCTAAAGAAGCTTCTCGTAAAGATTTTGGGACAGTTTGCAACGCATCGTCTGTGATAGTAAAAATGATAGGTATAATTGCAATTGCTAATCCTATTCCACCAACTAAAGCATTTAATCGTAAATCTAATCCAAAAACACTTTTCGTTAAGGAAGCAATTATTATTAAACAGAAAAATCCGATAACAACGGAAGGCATACTCGCTAAAAGCTCAATTGCAGGTTTTATTATGTTTCTAAGTCGAGCAGATATAAAAAAAGAAGTGCAAATTGCCGCTAAAATCCCCAAAGGTGCACCAATAACCAAGGCAATAAGTGTAACTTTTAGAGTTCCTACCAATAAAGGTAAAACTCCGAACTTAGGATGCTCTCCCACTGGCTGCCAAACGGATTTAAAGAAAGTATCCCAAACAGATTCTTGAAGTGGGCTTGGTTTTTTAGATACTTCTTTTTCATTTAAAATACCAGATTCTGGGTTGTAAACTTTGGGTGCATTATATTTGATAGTTGCTATTTCACTATTTGATTTTGGCACAAACAAAGTAAGTGACTCTCTGAATACAAAAAGAAAAATCAAAAAGATTAATAGTATTGAAAGACTAGCAACTGCTTTGATAACGAATTCAATTCCTCGTTCAAACCAACGATTATCTTTCTTTGTCAAAAGACTTATTTTGCTCATTTTTTAAGTATTTTTACTGGGAAATACCCTGCTTTATGGACAATTGCTTGACCTTCAGGAGTTAGAATCCAATCTATAAATTTTTTAATATCTCCTTTTGGGTCTTCCCTCATATAGAAGTATAAAAATCGTGAGACTGGATATGTAGCATTTCCAATAGTTTCTTCTGTTGGCAAATAATAATTACTTGAGTCATCTTTTGCTAATGCAACTGTTGAAATTCCTTCGGCAAAGGCAGCACTACTAAATCCAATTCCAAATGGGTCCTTACTTACTGCACTAATTAAAGCAGATGTACCAACTAAATTTTGAGCATTTGCTGCAAAATCTTTTTTCTTTAGAACTTTATCTTTAAAAAACTCGTATGTTCCTGAACTGTTTTCACGACTATAGAGTATAATCCGTTCATCGGGACCTCCTAAGTCTTCCCAATTTTTATATTCGCCAATAAAAACTTTACGAACTTGTTCTATTGTCATTTTAGAAATTGGGTTGCTTTTGTTAACATACACCGCAATACCATCTGTGGCAACTCGGACTTCTACACCAGACGAACCATATAATTCATTTAAGCGCGCAATTTCCATTTTTTTAATTGGTCGAGAAGCTGAGCAAATATCGGTTGTAGCATTTAATAAAGCTGCAATACCTACTCCTGAACCACCACCTGTGACTTGAAACTGTACTTCTTTTCTTTCCGGGTAATACTCTGTCCAAAGTTGAACAAGCATAACCATTGTATCTGACCCTTTAAGAGTTACCCTTCTTTGGTTTGGTTGCGAACAAGTAATTAATAGACATGAAACAACTAAAAGTAATACTACTATTTTCACAAATTATAATCAGAGTGTGGATAAGCTAACATCGAGAAGTAGTTCTAAAAATAAAACTACCTATTCAGAAAGTTATGCAATTTGCAATTTTCATACGAAGATACCTAATTACTATTAAGTAACAAAATTATATTCTTACAGTACCTAAAATAGAATCGTATCTACTAAATGAGAAAGATTTAGTAAATTCGCTATACTTAGGATATTCTTTCACTTATTTCAATAGAACAATGGCAGCAAAAATTCGAACAACAACAAAGACTAAACAAGTTCAAGATTCTGCACCCTGGATTCCTGAACGCTATGCAGACATACTGTGTGTAATTGCTTTAACAGTTTCTGTTTTTATATTTTTATTCCCGGTAACAATTGGGTCAGGTTCGTTTGCTTCAGCGGATAATTTAGCCTCCGAAAGTTTCAAAACGTATTTAGATCAAGCTAATCAACAAGGTCAATTTCCTCAATGGATGCCCTATATTTTTAGTGGCTTACCGGGATATGCTTCCTTACTTGTTACTGGCGATCGTTGGTGGGATATTGTAAATAATTTTTTTGGTGGCATTCCCGTTACTATTGGAAAAATATTCCCTGGAGCCGCTACTTGGGTTGCTATTTACTATATCATTTATGGAATAGGTATTTTTTTACTTTTACGATCGAAAAAACTTGATAGAGTTTCCTCCTTTTTTGGAGCATTTTCTGCAATGTTTTCAACCTTTATTATTGTATTAGTCATAATTGGACATAATACAAAGATGCCAACTATGGCAATGGCACCTTTTATATTGCTTAGTTTAGAAAAATTACGAGAAAAGTTTTCTATTCGATATCTTGTTTTTTTAACAGTAGCAATGCAATTACTTTTTGCTCCTTCTCACATTCAAGTTGTCTTTTATATTTTCTGTATTATTGGGTTTTATTTTCTATTTGAGTTAATATCTCGATTGATTAAAAAAGATGACCCAATAAGTGTATTTCGTCCTGTGGCATTGTTCATTCTCGCTGGAGCATTAGCTTTCGCAACGTCTTCAGATCGATTTTTATCCACACAAGAATACACACCTTACTCCATTCGTGGATCGGCACCGTTGGTTCAAAACGATCAAAAGAAACAAGATAAATCAGGCGGTTTGGACTACAATTATGCTACAAATTTTTCTTTTAGCCCAGGAGAAGTTCTCACTTGGTTTGTTCCAAACTTTTATGGGTATGGCAAACTTTCTTATAAAGGACCAGAAACAGGAAATCAGGAACGGCAAATACCTACTTATTGGGGTCAAATGCCCTTTACAGATGCAGCACAATATTTAGGAATTTTTGTATTAGCCTTAGCCATATTGGGAGGAATTGAAAGAAGAAAAGAACCATTTGTTCAATTTTTAGTTGGTGTTAGTATATTTGGGTTATTTCTGTCATTTGGGAAAAATTTCTCCTTGATCTACGATCTGTTTTATTACTATGTTCCATATTTTAATAAGTTTAGAGCGCCTGCAATGGCTTTGATGATTCCACAATTCACCATTCCTCTTCTTGCTGGTTTTGGTTTAGCTTCGGCTATTCAATGGAGATCGAACCTTCAAGAATCTCAGAAAAAAATGATGTATGGACTTGTTGGTTTTTTTGTGTTATTTTTAATTGCTGGTTTGGGATATTCTGCTATTGGAGAAACAGGGTATTTATCTGATGTTGCCAAATCTCAAAATGCTGGTCAACTACCTTTAAGTATTCAAAAATACATTTGGTCGCAAATGATATCCGATTGGTTTGTAACTGCATTTATTGGACTTCTCGCTGCTGGCACATTACTTTGGTTTGTATTAGGCAAAATGGAAAAGAATGTATTTGCTCTAATTATCTTGGTACTATTAGTTACTGATTTATGGAGAGTTGCTTATAGAGCTATGGAAGTAACAGACAAAAAAACACAAACAACATTCAGAACAACCGATGCAATTCAGTTCTTACAAAAGGACAAATCATTATACCGTATTGCCGATTTTAATGCCTTTGATTCACCAAATGCTTCTGCATACTTTGGTTTGCAGAATGTTCACGGGTATCACCCCGCTAAACTTCGTGTGTATCAAGATTTGTTAGACGTAGCAGGCAAAGGACAAGGTCAAGTGATATTGAACCCGTTCTTACACAAATTAATGAATGTGAAGTATTTACTTGCTTCTCAAGATATTGGTTTAGGCACTCCTACGTTTGTTTCACAGGAATCTGCTATGCGTATTTATCAAAATTCTGAAGTACTTCCTAGAGCATTCTTTGTTCAATCGTACCAAGTAGCCGATAAAATGACAATTTTGAAAAATCTTGAAGCAGGAAATTTCGACCCACAAATGGTGGCATTTGTTGAAGAGAAACTTCCGACAACTATCGATTCTTCTATTGCAACGAATACGGTGAAATCTACTCGATATGAAAATGAAAAAATTGCTTTCGAAGTGGAAGCCACTGGAAATAATTTACTATTTCTTAGTGAAGTTTACTATCCAATTGGTTGGACAGCAACAATTGATGGTGTAAAAACCGATTTTTACAAAACAAATTTTGCGTTTCGTTCTGTAATAGTTCCGAAAGGAAAACATACAGTAGAATTTACCTTTGATTCTCCTAAATTTGAACTTGGTAAAAAGCTTTCAATGGCATCAAATGGTATAATTGTGTTAGGATTACTTTTTGTTATTGGTCAGTTTATAGTTGAACGTAGAAAGAAAACACTAGAATAATGTTAGAATTTTGAACAAAGAAAGGAAGCCTTTTATTTACATTTGGCTTCCTTTCTTATTTTAGTCAATTATTCTTCTTCTTCAGGGTTTTCAAAAGATTTTGGTGGTAAAGAAGGTAAGAAGGAAAGTAAAAAATCGGTACCTCTATAAAGATCTTCAATACCTTTGTTGTTTTCTAACACAAAGTCCGCTTGTTGAACTTTCCACTTTTGAGAAAGCTGTGCATTTATTCGTTCAACAATTTGTTCTCTCGTTTCTTTTGAACGCATTAAAGTTCTTTCAATTCGGATTTCTTCTTTCGCATCGACAACAATAATGTAGTCAAATCCATCTTCAAGCGAAACTTCATATAGCAAAGCAGATTCGACAAATACAATTGATTCCCCTTTTTCTTCAAATGCTTCCACTTGTTCCATCATTAATGAAATTGTTTTGGGATGTACAAGGTTATTTACAAAATTTCTGTTTTTTTCGTTAGTATCTCCAAAGAGCTTTTCTGCTAAAAAAGGTGAATTTATGAAACCATCGGCTAGTACTTTTTCTCCAAATTGGGTAACTAACTGTTTTTGTAATTCTGAATCAGAATTCATTATAGTTTTTGCATTCAAATCAGAGGAAATAAATGGAAAACCCTTCGATAGAATATATTTTCCAACTGTAGATTTTCCCGTTCCAATTCCACCAGTTATACCAACGACTATCATTCTTTTTCGTCCTCTTCGTTCGCTGTGTTAAGAAAATATTCTTGTAACAATTTTGCAGTTTTCACTCCAATAGAAACTTCTATTTGTGCTGGTTCTGCATCGCGAACACCTTGAACAGAGCCAAATTTTTTCAACAACTTCTGTGCAGTTTTTTCACCTATCCCTGGAACGGACGTTAATTCTGTTTGTAAGGTACGTTTGTCTCGTAAACTTCTATGATAGGTGATTGCAAAGCGGTGAGCTTCATCGCGAAGATGTTGTAACAACTTTAAAGAACTACTTGTTTTTGGTAACAATACGGAATCGGATTCAAATGGGAAAAAGACTTCTTCTAATCGTTTTGCAATTCCAATTACTAATATTTTGGGGTACACACCTAATTCTGTTAAAACCTCTACTGCAGAAGAAAGTTGACCTTTTCCACCATCGACCAATATTAAATCTGGAAGATCTTTATTTTCTCGAAGTAACCGTGAATATCGTCGGTGTAATACTTCTCGCATAGAGGTAAAGTCATCATTTTTATCTTGAAGTTTAAATTTTCTATATTCAGATTTCCTGGGTTTCCCGTCAACAAATACAACCAAAGATGAGACTAAATCAGTACCTTGTATATGAGAATTGTCAAAACATTCTATCCAACGAGGAAGTTGTTGTAACCGTAAATCTCGCTGAAGTGACAACACTGCTCGAGGTACAAATTGTTGGGATTTTTCTTTTTGTATTTGAAGTTCACGTAGTACAAAATCTGCATTTGTTGTTGCTAAAGAAACTAATTTCTTTTTGTCTCCAATCAAAGGAACAGTAATACTTAGTGCGCTTCCTTTTCTACTTTTCAACCATCGATCTAAAAAGTCAGCGTCCTGAGGTTCATTCGGCAAACAAATTTCACTTGGAATAAAATCGTTTTCGCAATACCAAATCTCTACAACAGATTGAATAATTTCTTCATTTGTTCTGTCGGATGCATTAGCGAGTAAAAAATGTTGTTTACTGACTAATTTTCCATCTCGAATAGACAATATCACCGTACATACATTCGTAGCGTCCCTTGAAATAGCAAAAACATCTCTATCGATAGAATCAGTAGAAACAACCTTTTGTTTGCCTTGGTATTCCTTCAATTGTTGTAATCTATTTCGAAGTCTTGCCGCTTCTTCAAATTCGAAATTTTCAGCTTTTACATACATTTCCTCTATAATTACAGCTTCAAGTTCTTTCGTTTTACCATTCAATATATGCATTGCTTGTTTAATGTATTGATTATATTGAACAGAATCAATTAAGCCTTCACAAGGTCCATCGCATTTCTTAATATGATAGTCTAAACAAACCTTAAATTTCCCACGTTCAATTGATATTTCTGTTAAAGGAAGATCACAAGATCGGAAAGGGAATAGCATTCGTAAAGTACGCATTATATATTTCAAATTCCGGATATCGGTATAAGGACCAAAGTACTTACTACCGTCACGTATAATTTTCCTTGTTGGAAATATTTTTGGATACAACTCATTGGTAATTCGTATATACGGAAAGGATTTATCGTCTTTGAGGAGTATGTTGTATTTTGGTTTGTGTTCTTTGATTAAAACATTTTCCAGAATCAGTGCTTCAGCTTCTGTGTCGGTTACTATAATATCTACTTCGACAATATGCGTTACTAACGCCTTAGTTTTTGCATCGACATTGCGGTGTCCTTGAAAGTATTGGCGTACCCTATTTCGGAGTGATTTCGCTTTTCCAACATAGATGATTTTGTTATCACTATTTTTGAATTGATAAATTCCTGGCGATGTTGGCAAACGCTGTAATTTTTCTTCTAATACTTGTCGAACTGAAAGTTCTTCTGATTCCATACTTACTATATATCAACGGTGAATAAAAGGAAGAACTGTAGTAATTCCTTTACTAGTTGAGAAAACGCTAAGATATGTTCCAAATTGTAATGATGCCGTTGAATAAATTTGTTCTCCAAACCCAGGATGGGTAAAACTTACTACTAGTTTCCCTAAAATATCAACAATTTTTACTTCTCCTTTTTCCTGTGAAGTTACTTTTATACTGTTTGGAAAACTTATTATCTTAGGGGATTCGGTTGAAAACTGATGAACGGAAGTTACAATAGGACAAGTATTAAAGATACAAGATTTATTGGTGATTCCTTGAACATTTGTAGCTAAAAAATAATAGTCAATTTCTTTGTTTGTCCAACGAGAATCTGTTTTGTATGCTTGATTTTTAATTTCATAGACTCCCTTATTTTTTTTGCTAAGTGGAAATTCTGCAGAAACATCCGTAGTAGAAAGCACAATTGATACAGACACTATTGAATCTTTACTATCAAATGGATCAGAAAGTATCTCAATTGTAGCATTAAGTGAATCATTTTTTGAACAAAGTTCAACAGTAGGGTTGTGGAAATTAGGTCCTGCACCCCAATAATAATATCCGAATGCCTTTAAAAAACGGTAATCAGAATTCCAAGTAGTGTACATTGCACCTTCAAACGATTCATTACCCTCCATCATAATTCTCCAATCGCGCAAGGTAGAGGTATTCCCCACATCGTAGTACGAGGATGCCATTTGTTTGAAACCGAGGTTTTCGAAATTCTCTGAAGATTCCTTTTTAAGAGTATTATTCCAATTCATTACTACCGGTTTAGGATCAACAAGGCTCCAAACACCACGTAAGTCGCCATTTATTAGATAGTAGTTGTTTCGTGCATTATGGAGTGAGTCTATCATATCTGACCAAACAATAGAACGACCTTTAGAATTGACTGCTAAACGTGCCGATGAACATCTGTTAATATTATCTGAAAGCAACATTGACGGTGATTTTTTTGTGTGCAAACAAGAAGAATCCCTATTCATATTTCTAATCTCATCGTGTTGAAAGAAAAACCAATCTGGTTTTTGAAACAATGAATCGACACGTTGAAATTGATCTTCGATAAACAAATCAACTTCTGGCTCACTCACACAAGCCATAGTAGAACCAGAATAATTGTTGTCGCTTACAGCAGTAAATGGATGAAAATATTCAACAAAAATTGAATCTCCATTTGAAATTGAAGAGCCCCCTTTTAATCGTGGCGAACGTACTGTATGTAGTGGACCATAATTTCCTAAACTTGTCGAAACAGTTGGGTCGATAATGGAATCTAAGTCTTTTCCTTCTACAGGAATAGTTGCTTTAGTCAGATTTCGAAGTGTTACAGGAGTTCCATTTCTACGGAGAATATTCATAAAACCTGCTTCTTTTATTTCAAAATCATCGAACCAAATAGTTCCTTGTTTTCCACCCCAAACACCAAGGTAAATATTCATTTGTGTATTTTCTAAGGTATTGAATGCTACTTCAATTTTTTGCCAACCCTGTGAAGTGGAAGGTATAGAAAATGAGGTATATGTTAAGGCCCTTGTTCCCGCTAATGCAAGTAATCGAACTTCATCTGCTTTGAAATTATCTGTTTTAAACCAAGCAGTCATTGTATATTGTCTGTATGGTTCACACTGTAATAGTTTGTTAAATCTGCAATTTCCTGAAGTATTACCTGCAGTGAAATTTGTGCATCGAGCAGAAGAAGTACCAGAATGTTTTTCTTGTAAATCTCTAAAAGTGCTTAGACCTGCACCATCATAGAATGACCATCCTGCAAAGTCACCATTTCCGGTAACTAATTCAAAGCCACTATTTGTTAACCATACATTTTGAACTGGCAATATTCGCAATGAATCACCTTCAACAATACATTTTACTCTTGTTAGAACTCCTTCTGCAAGATGTGGATTGTTTGAGAGCAAACCTTCTGACCAACCAAAATTTGCCACACCGGGTATCGGCTTGATAGATCTATCGTTCCAATATCTTACTATAGTATCAAGATTTCGAAAATATATAGGAATTTCACTTTTTAACCTGTTCAATTTAAAATCATGATTACTAAAACCGTTGATTTTAAATTTATCGAGTGAATCTGAAATAGCTTTAATTGTTTTTACTGCACCTTGACCACGAAGATTGTGTTGAGAAAACACCCAACGTTCTGGGAAGTCTGGGTAATCCCAAACAAAAGTATTCAAAGAAGGAGGAGGGGCTAAAAGTATTTGTTGTAATGATTTTATTGCGGAAGCTATTCCTTCTTCGCTTTGACCAATAATTACGATTGCAAATTCATTGATATCAATAGAATATCCATCTTTTTTAACTGGTTCAATATATCGAGGATTAAAATTTTTTATAGATTTCATATAAAATGAATCTGAAGCCAAACCTATGTAAATACCATAATTTGGAAAGTAGTCTTGAAAAGGTTGGATTTGTATATCTTCGTTTCGAGTTTCTTTTACTATAGTTTGAATTCGTTTTGAAAATTTTGAAAAGTCACTGTTTGGGGAACTTATCACTGCGTTTATAGTCATTGATGATGCTTGTGTATTATCAAACAAGTACATTTTAGGGTAAGGGAAAATTTCAGGTGCTGTTTGAGAATTTACATTGTAAACTGTGAAAAGTAAGAATAAGAAAGATAGGATTTTCATTAGGTTTTCAATTTAGAATTGAGATTTTATGACAATAATTTTAGTACAACATTACAATATACCAAGAATTGTTGAGATTGCTAATGTTACTATAAGACTGATAACAATTATTCGAATAGTTTTAATAGTTAGAAACTTTAAAAACGAGAAACCAACAATTGTACCTAAAACAGCTACAGTAGATGCCACAACAGAAATTGATGTGTGCATACCACTCCAAGACATGTACAAGATAGTAGGAATGTATACTCCAACTCTTGCAATATCAATAATAAGAGAACAAGAAGCAGAAGTAGCTATATATTCTTCGGGTTCTAATTCTGTTCCCATTAAAAAAGCCGAACGCATAGCGCCTTGCAAACCAGTTAAACCACCAAAGAATCCTGCTATTACACCACCAAAGACAATGTATTTTTTGTGAAATTTCTTTTTTTTGAGCTTTGGGATACTATCGTATATTACAATTCCCAACAAAAAAAGCCCTACTACAACTTTAAGAATATTTGGTGTTGCCATTACTCCGTAGAATTCATAGGAAGGAAGGTTTGGAATTCCCACTAACTTTAAAAGTAAAAAAGCTCCACCAATTGAAAATACTGCGGCTGGAATTCCAAAAAGGTAGGTTGTTTTCCAATTGATATCTTTAAACAAAAAGACTGTTTTAAATAAACTAGTTGCTAGATGCACAATAGCAGTAATCCCTATAGCAGATTCGATTGGAAAAGTAATACCTAACACCGGCATTAGAACACTTCCTAAACCAAATCCTGAAAAGAATGTTATAACCGATGCTACAAACGTAACGATAACGATTATAATATTGTCAATAAATGAGGATAAATGTAAAAGTATTTCCATAGAATTCCAAAAAAAAGCCTGTAAACAATATACAGGCTTTACAAAATATAAGGAATAAATAAATTACCCTTTTAAAGCTTCTGCTCCACCGACAATTTCTAACATTTCCGTTGTTATTGCTGCTTGACGGGCTTTGTTATAACTCAATTTAAGAATCTTGATTAAATCATTTGCGTTATTAGTTGCAGCATCCATTGCCATCATTCGTGCAGCTTGTTCTGCAGCATTTGATTCGAGAAGACCTTTCCAAACTTGTAAATTTAGATACTTTGGTAATAAAGTGTCTAAAATTTCTTCCCTATTTGGTTCATAGATATAATCAACAGTTTTCCTTTTCTTCTTTGTACCTTCGGCAGTTACTTCAGGTAAAATAGGTAAAAGCTGTTGAATTGTAGGAATTTGTCTAATCAACGATTTAAATTCACTATAAATCATTTTTACTAAGTCATATTCAAAATTTAAAAATCCATCGGAAAGTAAGGAAGCAATTGAAAATGCCGTTGAAAATTCTAATTTAGCAAATATATCAGGAAATCTGTCTTGAACATAATTTTCAGTTTTTGCAATTGCCAATACAGACTTTTTGCCAACTAAAACTAAAGATATTTTTGCAGAAGGATACATTTTCTTAAGCTCTTGAATATGTAGCATTGCTGAACGAAGAATTGTTGTGTTAAATCCACCACAAAGTCCACGATCAGAAGTAATAATTAAAAAAGCGACGGAAGTAACTTCTTTACGTGCTTGAAAAAATGGATGTGCAAATCCTTCTTCCGCCATTGCTAAATTCGAAAGTATTTCCGAAAGCTTCGTAGCGTACGGTCTGGCTGCCAAAATAGCATCTTGGGCACGACGCAATTTAGAAGTTGCAACCATTTTCATAGCAGACGTAATTTTGGAAGTATTTTGAACAGAAGTTATCCGTTGTCGAATATCGCGTAAAGTTGCCATATAAATATATTTTTAATTTCTCATTAGATATATTGCCATAGTTTTTGAAGGTATTGTTGAACATAGTCTTCAACTGCGTCTTCTAAACTCGTTGGCTTTGTATAAATATCATTTGAACGCAGCGATTCCATCGAAGCCTGCGTAAAATTCTGATATTGTAGTTTTAAATGGTCTGGCATTGGTACATATCGAATGTCAACTTTTTTACCCATTGCCTGAAAGACACTTTTCATAAGGTCATTCCAAGAACGCGCAATTCCAGTCCCAAGATTATAAATGCCTTTTACATTTTGAGAAGTGTATAAGTCCCACATTGTATTTACAACGTCTTTTATGTAAATAAAATCACGAACTTGTTCACCATTTGCATATTCTGGCGTATTCGATTCAAAGAGTTCTACAAAACCCCTTTGCTGTATTTGCATATAGGCTTTATACACCATTGAAGCCATTTCATTTTTATGATATTCATTCGGACCAAAAACGTTAAAGTATTTTAACCCAATAACTTTTGATTCTAATTGATTTGTGTGGATCCAGCAGTCAAAAAGATGTTTGGAAAAACCATACATATTTAATGGTTTCAAATTTTGGTTAAAGTCATCTTTATACCCTTCTTCACCTAATCCGTACGTTGCAGCACTACTAGCATAAATGAATTTGCAACCATTTTCAAAAGCATAGTTTGCTAGTACTTTCGAATATTCAACATTATTATCGAATAAAAAATCTGCATTTCGTTCTGTAGTAGTTGAACACGCACCCATATGAACTATTGAAACTATCGATCTACCATAGAATCCTTTTAGAATTTGATCTCTAAAATCTCCAATTGGTATTATAGTGCTAAATCGTTTTCCAACAAGGTTTTTCCATTTCTGTTCGGTACCAAGTCTATCGACAATGATAATATCGTTAATATTATTATCATTGAGTTTTTTTACAAAACTACTTCCAATAAACCCAGCACCGCCAGTAACTACAACCATTTATTTTCTTGTTGAAGGTGAACTGAAACGAGCTACAAATTTTTCAATAGCATCATCTAAACGTGCACCAATTTCTTTAGTAATTTCTTTTTTCTCAGCAATACCATCTAATACATCAGCATAACCACTACGCATCGTATCAATAAATTCAATTTCAAATTGACGCAGTGAATCAGTTTTGAAATCATCTAAAATACCTTTAGTAGCACAATAGATAATAACAACTTGTTCTTGAACTGGTACTGGAGAATATTGACGTTGTTTCATAATTTCAGAAAGTGCATATCCACGAGTCAATTTTTGTTGTGTAGATTTATCTAAATCTGAACCAAATTTAGCAAAAGCTTCTAAGGCTCTAAACATAGCTAATTCTAATTTCAAAGGACCTGCTACTTTTTTCATAGCTTTGATTTGTGCATTTCCACCCACTCGAGAAACCGAAATACCGATATTTAATGCTGGACGAATACCTGCATTGAAAAGATTTGGTTCAAGATAAATTTGACCATCGGTAATAGAAATTACGTTTGTTGGAATATATGCAGAAACGTCACCAGCTTGTGTTTCAATAACTGGAAGAGCAGTTAAAGAACCTCCACCTAATTCGTCAGACAATTTTGCAGCACGTTCTAATAAGCGAGAATGCAAATAAAATATGTCCCCAGGGTATGCCTCGCGTCCCGGTGGACGACGCAACAATAAGGAAACTTGACGGTATGCTGCAGCTTGTTTTGTTAAATCATCATACACAATCAATGCATGTCTTCCATTATCACGGAAATATTCTCCCATTGAAGAACCGCTATATGGGGCAATGAATTGAAGAGGTGCAGGATCAGAAGCGTTTGCCGCAACAATAATAGTATAAGCCATTGCACCGTGTTCTTCTAATGTTGCAACAACATTAGCAACAGTTGAACCTTTTTGTCCTATTGCAACATAAACACAATACACAGGTTGTATACCGTTCTTTTTTGCTTCTTCAGTATGAGTAAATTTCTGATTGATGATTGCATCCAGAGCAATAACTGTTTTACCGGTTTGTCTGTCTCCAATAATCAACTCACGTTGACCACGACCAATTGGAATAAGAGCATCGACTGCTTTAATACCAGTTTGAAGGGGTTCAGTTACAGGCTTTCTTTGAATTACCCCAAGTGCTTTTCTTTCAATTGGCAAAGTCTTTTTAGTGTTTAAATCTCCTTTTCCATCAATTGGAATACCAAGAGGATTAACAACGCGACCTAATAATTCTTCACCAACAGGAACAGACGCAATTTTTCCAGTCCGTCGAACTGTATCTCCTTCTTTCACTAATCGATCATCTCCAAAAAGTACAACACCTACGTTGTCTTCTTCAAGGTTTAAAACCATACCTTGAACACCATTTGGAAATTCAACTAATTCAGAAGCCATTACTTTCATAAGCCCGTAAACACGCGCTACACCATCTCCAACTTGGAGAACGGTACCTACTTCGTAAATATCGACATCTTTTTCAAAACCGGAAAGTTGCCTACGTAGAATCGCCGATATTTCTTCAGGACGAATTTCAGCCATAATGACACCTTATCTTCAAAATGTTATAGTAATATTGCTTATTAATTTTTGCTCAAGAGCAAATATCCGACTAAGAACGGCATTATTGCTAAGACACCTAAGCCAATTGCAATTAAAAATGCCAATTTCTCTTTTTGTTTTTTATCTAAATCAGGGTCAAATAACTTTTTAAAGGTTATAAACAACCAAGGAACAACAACAATCACAACAACTGAAATTACAATTGTTGCAAGTAAATCTGTTGCTGTTATATTTTCAAACATTATAGTAATTCTTCGTTTCTCACACTAACGGTGATTCTTGAATCAGTTTTTTATAAAGTTGTTTTAACTGATACTGTAATGAACCATCAATCACTAAATCCTTAATTTGAACCTTAGCTCCGGCTTTTAAACGTTGATCCACTTCAAAAGAGGAAACAATGGTTTTACCTGTTCTTTTGGCGAGAGCATCAGAAATAGAATTTTCTAATGTATCACTAAGTGCTACTGCACTATAAACTGTAACTGGTAATATGTTGTAAACTTCGTTGTAGAGGACTATAAATGCATTTACAATTTCTAAAAATAGTTTTTCACGTTTCTTTTCAGTTAATAACACTAAAAAACTGAAAACAAGAGGATCTACTTTGGCTTCGAATATCTCTTTAAGAATAGCTTCTTTTTTTCTATGTTGAACAACTGGGCTGTTCATAAGCGCTAGTAATTCTTTAGAAGATTTAACTACTTCTCTAATAAATTTTAAATCCTCTAAAACTTTGTCTGCTAATCTAGAAGTCGGTTGAATCTTAGAAAAATCGAAATGCGATTGGTCACTAACACTACCTTCGTGTAAAGCTGTGCCTAACAATGCAAGTGCATAACGACGTGCTATTTTAGTATGTACCATAGTAATTAGTTTTGAGAGACTTGATCTACAAATTTGTTAATAAACTTCGTATGTTGATCAGCATCAATAGTTTGTTCTAATATTTTTTCTGTAGCAGAAACAACAAGAGTTGCTATTTCAGAACGTAAGTCACGAAATGTAATTTCTTTTTGACGGTTAATTTCTCTAGTAGCTTCTTCAATTTTTGCTTTTTTTATGATTTCAGCAGCGTCGGTTGCTTCACGAGTCATTTGTTCAGCACGCGTACGGCCATCTTTAAGTAGATTCATCATTTCATTATGTGCATTCGCTAATTTTGCTTGAACATCAGCGAGTGTTCTATCTGCTTCTTCGCGGGATAACTTTGCTGAAGAAATTTCAGATGCTATATTTTCTTCACGAAGTTTAAGTCCTTGTAAAATAGGTTTGAATCCAAATTTTCCAAGTACAGCAAGGAATAAAATGAAGTTAATCAATGTCCAAACGATAAGACCCGGCGAAAAATTTAAAAAATTATCCATAGTTATAGTATAGGATCAATTATATGTAGATTCTAAGTACTTCAAAAGAATCTTAAATACGAAATTCTAAAAATGATAGAATTGGTTGTAGAAATGTTACCACACTACAACCATTCAATTATATCTGCTTTAAATAAGAATTGCCTATTTAAACGCAAGAAGAATACAAACAATAATTGCGAAAAGTGCGGCACCTTCAATAAGAGCTGCTGCAATAATCATTGTTGTACGTGCATCTCCAGCTGCTTCTGGTTGACGACTTGCTGCTTCTAAGGCTGCTGCTCCAAGACGACCGATTCCAGAACCTACACCAAAAACTGTAATTCCAACTCCAAGACCTGCTGCTAAATAAGCCATAGCTTTTGCTAATTCACCCATTTTGGTTATCCTCCAAAAACAATAGAATATGATAAATATTTAAATACAATAAACGCCAATTTTAATGATGAGCATGTTCTTCTTTTGCATGGTCACCTATTGCTAACCCAATAAATACTGCTGTTAACAATGTAAAGATATATGCTTGTAGAAATGCTACTAACAACTCTAGAAAATATATAAAGACTGAAAATGGAACTGCTATCGGAGCCCATATCAAACTTTTAAAGAATAAAATTAAGCCTACTAAGGAAAGTAATATAACATGACCTGCTGTCATATTTGCAAAAAGACGTACAGTAAGTGCGAAAGGTTTAGTAAATAAACCTACTATTTCAATAGGAACCATAATTGGTGCCAACCATGCTGGTGCACCTCCTAATAGATGATGGAACCACGCTTTTATACCCGATTCTCGAATCGCTGTTAAATTTATAACAATAAAAGCAGTAATTGCAAGCGCTGCGGTTACTCCAATTGCACCGGTATATGTATGCATACCCGGAAATAGTCCTAGTAAATTTGCTCCTAAAATAAAGAAAAACAGCCCTAAGAAATAAGGCATTAATCTTTCTCCAACCTTTTTGCTTCCAACATTTTGCATTACTACTTCATCGCGAATATAGACAATAACCGTTTCTAACAAATTGTGTAATCCTTTTGGAGCAGCTCCTTTACTTTTTTTAGCTTTTCTACCAGCTATAAAAAAGAAAAAGAATAACAATAACATTACTGCCCATTGGTAGAATACAAGATTAGTGATCGATAAATCGAACCAAGGTTTTGATTCAGTTTCAGTTGAAATTATCTGGTTTTTTTTGTCAAATGTAAATTTGCCACCATCTATAAGAGCTTTTGAAGTTGGGTAATAATAAAATTCATTTCCGTTTGTGTAGATCATGTGCGGTAGATCTGTCAAATGATAAGGACCCCAATATAAACCGTGATGGTCGCCTAATTCACCAAGTAAATGTTCAAATACTTGTTCTTGAGGAACATTTGAAAGGTCGTGTGAGATTTGACCTTCATGTTTAGAAGTTTCAATTTTTAACGAATCGAATGCTTCATTTTGTCTAGAAGTATGCCCAGCTTTATGTTGTTCAGAATGTTCAGCAAACAGTTGTTCAGTTGGTTTCATATACATCAAAAGCTCAATAGGGTTTGTAATTGAATATTATTGAAAATCATTTTTTTTTTCAGTCTTTTGTATTTTTTTTCTGCGTTCGAATGAAAAATGAAGTAAGAAAACTTCTACCATTTGGGAAACAAAGATTCCAACAACTAATGTAATCATCATTACAAGATGATTGAAATATTCAATTGTTAATGCAATTCCAACTAAAATGGTGATTGAAACAACACGAACAACCATGCTCCCAATTACTATAGAAATGCACTTGGACATTTCTTCACGTTTCATACCAATATTGCCAGTTATAAACCCAATATACGAATTTAAAACACTTATGATAATTGGTAATGAAACAGAAATAATTATAGAATAATTCACGTTTGTTTATATATCTTTTTCAAACAACGATATTATTTTGGCTTAATTACAGTTCTTATAAATGATATCATTGCTATAGTGCTAAAGAGTAATAAACTGATTATTAATCCAAATGGTTTTGTGTGCAACCATTCGTCAATATAATAACCTATTATTAAACCAATGAGCAAGGTAATTGCCATTTGAAACCCTAGTCCCATATATGGAACTAATTGTTTGATGACAGTACTTTTAGTAGAGTTTTGTTTCATTAGAACTGTACGTAACTTTAATATCGTGGTACAGATGTACAAAAATACTACTTTCTGAACAGATAACAAAGTATTTTGTACTATTTCCATGTTTCAGACTTAAATTTTAGAACGTACAGGATATATGTTTAAACTATTTACCCGTTGTTTTTTTTCATAAGAAAATCTTTTACTGCATCAATATTTGGTTTGGGAGCTGGTGAAGAATCTTTTAACGAAGAAGCTTTCAATTCAGACAATACTTTATTTTTGTTTGCAGTTCTAGGATCAGTCCCTAAAGTAGGGTCATCTGGTGAAAACAAGAAGTCATCTTTCTTTTCAGGAGTTGTAGGTGCTGAATTAGAATCTTTGAGATTTAGTTGTTGACGTTGGTTCGCTTCTTTCTGTTCACGAGAAATAGTTGCCATAAGTTCTGGTGATAATATATCTCTGAATTTATCGAAAATCAACCCACGAGTGAAGGGTTTTGAGATAAAATCTACAGCACCATTCTTAATTGCCATTGTTAAATTTTCAACATCAGGAGAAGCAGTAACTATAATTACTGGTGTTTCTTTAATTGCTTTTATATGTTTAATCATTTTCAATGTTAAATGCCCTGAAATTTCTGGCATTAAAACATCTAAAAGAATTATAACTGGCTTAACTTCTAAGGCTAATGCAACTCCTTCAAATCCATTTGAAGCAACAATGGGAGTAAACCCAAAACTTTCTAAAGTTTTCATTAATATACGTTGCATCCAAACATCGTCATCAATAATTATTGCAGGATATTTACTCATAAAATGTCAGTAGTTATATTGAAAAGAAAAGTGTTATAATTAAGTAAATCAATCACTACATAAATACTTGTTTATTGGTATAGACAATTTTATTACTACTACCTACAAATGTACTAAAAAATTTTGAACTATCTTTTAAATTCATTTGTTTTAAAGGCAATATTTATATCAATGCAAATTAACGATTTGTCTTCCATTCATTTTTTGTATTTTTGTATTCTACAGCATCAACTATAACTGTTTACCAATTTGAGAAACTACTATGTTCAACACAAAACTAAACGAAACACAGCGATTAATTAAAGAGACAGCGGCTCAATTTGCAGCTGATAGAATTTTTCCTTCTGCACAAGATAGAGACGCAACCTGCACCTTTCCAACAGAAATTGTTAAAGAAATGGCTGAACTTGGATTTATGGGTATGATGATAGATTCCGAATGGGGTGGTAGTGGTTTAGATGCAGTTTCTTACGTTGTGGCAATGGAAGAAATATCCAAAGCCGATGCTTCAGTTGGAGTTATTATGTCTGTAAATAATTCATTAGTTTGTTGGGGTCTTGATACGTATGGCAATCTAGATCAAAAAGAACGATTTTTGAAATCTCTTGCAACTGGTCAAAAATTAGGTGCTTTTTGTCTAAGCGAACCTGAAGCTGGTTCCGACGCCACATCTCAGTATACTAATGCTCATAAAGAAGGTGAATACTGGGTTTTAAATGGTACAAAGAATTGGATCACTAACGGGACTACTGCAAATCTATATCTTGTTTTTGCTCAAACTGATAGAGAAAAACGACATAAAGGTATTACTTGTTTTTTAGTCGATCGAGATTCTGAAGGTTTTGAGCCCGGAAAAAAGGAAGATAAATTAGGAATTAGATCTTCGGACACATGTTCGTTAGGACTTATAAATGTCAAAGTTCATGAATCTAATGTATTAGGTGAAGTTGGCAATGGGTTTAAAATTGCAATGGAAAGCTTAAATGGTGGTAGAATTGGTATTGCCGCTCAAGCTTTGGGAATAGCTCAAGCTGCTTTTGAAGCTGCTTTGAAATATTCTAAAGAACGTAAAGCTTTTGGAAAGCCTATTTGTGAATTACAGGCTATTCAAATGAAATTAGCTGATATGTCTATGAAGATTGACGCTTCTCGGCTGTTGATTCATAAAGCTGCATCGATGAAGGATAATCATATTCCCTACATTAAAGAAGCCGCACAAGCTAAATTGTTTGCTTCTAAAACCGCAGTCGAAGTTGCTCTTGAATCAATTCAAATTCATGGTGGTTATGGATATGTTCGTGAATATAATGTTGAACGATATTTACGTGATGCTAAAATTACTGAAATATATGAAGGGACTTCAGAAATTCAACACATCGTAATTGCAAGAGAATTGCTAAAATCGCTGTAATTTTTAATTTTATAGTAGCCTTTTCAACTGAAAGGGCTTTTTTTTTATCTTAGAATTGATAAACCTTCGTTATTATTTGTTACAACAACTATTGATACAACATGGATAATTCAAATAGTTGCCTATTGAGCTCTTTAGGCTATTTATTAAATGCTGCACAGACTACTGTTCAAAGAACCTTGTTGCATGCTTTTAAAGCTGCCGGATATGACATTACTGTTGAACAATGGACTGTTCTGATACACCTATGGGAAAAAGATGGTGTATCACAGCAAGAACTCTCCGATTCGACGGGCAAAGACAATGCTTCTATTTGCAGGTTGTTAGATTCCTTAGTGAAACGAAATTTAGTTGTCCGAATTCCTAATAAATCGGACAGAAGAGTAAATGATATATATGCAACTTCGTTTGCTAAAGAAATCAAACCTGAATTAGTTCGAATTGCTGAAGAAACTTTTTCAATTGTCCTAAAGAATGTAAAGGTCGAAGATCAAGTTCGGTTCAAAAATATTTTACGGTCTATTAAAGAATAATTTTTTTGCCATTATATTTGTGTAAACAAATATTGTTACAACACATAATAATTTACAACGTCAATGTAACAGAAAACGTTATTTGTTTCTGGAATGAAACCATTTTAGTATAATGAAATTACAAACTACTTTATTATTTCATTCTATACTAAAATTATAAGGAAGTTTAACAATGGCTGAAAAGGTAAATCTCCCAAAAGTAGTAGTTCATAAAGCATCTACTCGAGGTCATGTAAATCATGGTTGGCTAGATTCATACCACTCATTTAGTTTTGGAAATTATTTCAATGAATCTCGTATTCATTTTGGAGCTTTGAGAGTTTTGAACGATGATAAAATTTCTGGATCTTCAGGGTTTTCTAAACATCCACATTCAAATATGGAAATTATTTCTATTCCACTTTCTGGTGCAATTGAACACAAAGACAGTTTGGGAAACGGAACTATTATCCAAACAAATGATATTCAAATAATGTCTGCAGGAACTGGAGTTTCACATTCTGAGTTTAATCACTCAAAAGATAGTAAAACAAATTTTCTTCAAATTTGGATAATCCCTTCTGAAGAAAACATTGAGCCAAGTTATGACCAAATTACTGTACTGCCAGAAGAAAGAAAAGGAAAATTAGTAACAATTGTTTCTCCACAAGGAGAACAAGGAGTTGCAATACATCAAAATGCTTGGTTAACTCGAGGTACTTTAGAAAAAGATTCCATTTCAAACTATATGCTTCATTCTCCCGAAAACGGTGTCTATGCTTTTGTACTTGAAGGGTCAGTTCTAATAAACACTATTGAATTAACCAAAAGAGACGGCGCTGGGTTTACAAACTATCCTATTTTAGAAATACGACCATCTTCTGAAGTGGATATTCTTCTTATCGAAGTTCCTATGTTACTTTAAAACAAATTTCCTATTCAACAATTTAGTTTAAAAGACCTACTTTGTCGACTTTATGGAAAATTGACCAAACTCATTCGGATGTTGCTTTTAAAATAAAACACTTAATGATTTCTACCGTTACAGGGAAATTTGAATCATATTCTGGTTCCATTTCTCAAAACAATGCTGATGATAACTTTTCAGATTCTGTAATTTCATTTAGTGCAGATGTAAATAGTATTTCAACCAGTGTTCCTGATAGAGACAAACATTTGCGTTCTGACGATTTTTTCAAAGTAGAAAAATTTCCTGAAATGAAATTCGATTCTGTTTCGTTTGAAAAAGTGAACAATTAAAAATACAATTTGAATGGTAATCTTACTATTCATGAAAATACAAAACCAGTTACTTTGAAAGCAACGTTCAACGGAATTACTCAAGACAGTTGGGGTGGAACGCACGCTGGGTTTGAGATAACTGGTTTTCTAAATAGAAAAGAATTCGGTTTACTTTGGAGTTCAACAACTGAATTAGGTGGAGTTGTTGTTAGCGACGAAGTAAAACTTACATTAGACATACAGTTAGTAAAAAATAACTTTTTCTATAGGTGCCATTGCATCTATAGCTGTGGCATCTATTTAATTTCTCTGAGGATACTATGGAAATTTCTTATATAATTGCTCAACCTTTGTTACAGCAATTAGGACCAAATATGAACATAAATGCTCCCTTTCCTACAAAACAAATTCCAAATGTAGATCCATTTTTGTTACTACATCATTTTGGACCTATTGATGTTCAGTCAAGAAAAGATTTTTTAGTTCCACCTCATCCACATAAAGGATTTGAAGCTATTACATTTCTCTTTAGCGGTTCTATTGAACATAAAGATTCTTTGGGAAACTCTGGTTTACTTCAAAGTGGAGATATACAGTGGATGACAGCAGGGAATGGAATTGAACATCAAGAAGGATATCCCTTTGAAGGAGTAAAACAAACTATAGAAGGTATTCAGCTCTGGGTTAATTTACCTGCAAATGAAAAACAGAACAAACCTCGATATCAAGATATTCAGTCAAAAGATATTCCTATTCTTTTAGAGGGATTGAACATAATTCGAGTATTTGCTGGAAACTTTGAAGGGAAACAAGCGCCAACAAAGACTGTTACCGACATCACTGCATTGCATGTGAAGGTAGAAAATTCGATTGAACGAAGTTTTCAATTAAACAACAATTATAACGTGGTTCTTTATATACTTCACGGAAATGTGTCAGTCGAAGGAATTCCTGACCCTATAGGTGGAGGTGCTGCTTTAATTCTTAAAAACCGCACTGAACCTATTGTGGTTTCAATAAATGAAAAATCGGAATTCGTCTTATTAGGAGGAATTCCGATAAATGAACCTATTGCTTCGTATGGACCTTTTGTAATGAATTACGACGAAGAAATTATTACCGCAATTAAAGAGTATCGATCAGGAGCTTGGGGCAAGGTTTAAATAAAATATTATTTAATTGCTTTTAACTCATTTGAAACAAAAGTCATTAATTCTTTCAAGAATTCTGGTGTCAAGTTCAGTTGTATACCCGCAACTTCGTAAACTTCTTTCATATTTTTCGATCCACCTAATTTTAAAGCCTCAAGGTACTTAATCATTGTTCCTTGGGGATCTTTTTTATAGTTAGCCCACATTTGAATTGCTCCAATTTGTGCTACTCCATAATCAATATAATAAAATGGTGAACGGAAGATATGTTGAAATTGCCAACCAGTGTGTCTCAACTCTTCCATTCCTTCTCTAGAAACAGGCGAACCTTTTGTATAGCAATCAAACAATTTCAACCAATATGCTTTTCGTTCTTCAGAGGTATGATTTGGATTTTCATACACCCAATGTTGAAACGCATCGACTTTAGCAATTCTTGGTAGAAGTTCAATAGTTCTTTCTAATTGTTGACGCTTTGCTTGGAGTAATTCTTCTTCATTTTTATAAAATTCATCCCAATAGTCCATAGTCAAAAGTTCCATTGTCATAGATGCAAATTCTGCTACTTCTTTTGGGAAGGATTTATAGGAAACTACTGACTGTTCTTTTGTTACAAAGGTATGAATAGCGTGACCTACTTCGTGGAGCAAGGTTACTACATCACGTTGTAAACCAACAGCATTCATAAAAATAAATGGTATATGTCTATCGTACAATGGCGAGTTATATCCGCCCATTTCTTTAGCTTTTCGGGATTCTAAATCTAAGTGACCAACTTCTTTCATTATAGAAAGATATTCACCTAAACCGGGATGTAATCGATTAAAAATTCTAATACACCCATCAATTAACTCATCTGTTGTTGAAAATGGTTGCAAAGAAGTTGACCCATAAATATCAACAGATATATCCCAAGGACGTAATTTTTCGACTCCTAAAATCTTTTTTCGATTTTCTAAGATTTCATTTTCTAATGGAAGTACATAGGATTCAATTGCATTATGAAACATAAAACAATCTTCTGCTGTATATTCTAATCGATCAAAATTTTTAAATTGAAAATCTCTAAAGTTTTTTTCACCTGCATTTAAAGCTATTTCTGTTCTGAGCTGTACAAGTTCGGTAAAAATCTCATCTAATTCATCATATTGCTGAATACTCTGTTCTGTAATCATCTTCCAAACTTCTTCTCTTATGGCTCTATCGTTCGACTTTAAGTACAAAGACATTTGAGGAATTGTTTGTTCTTTTCCATCATAGAATAAATTTCGTGAAGCAACTAAACGTGAAAATTCATCTGTTTTTTTGGATACCTGAACAGTTAATGGAATATTCTTTTCACTATAGAGAGTAAATGAATTTTTTACCAATGTCATATAACGTTCGTAATAAGTTCCTTTCAAATCTTTCACAAATTCAGATTCAAGTAACTTCTTATTTAAAGCCATCCAATGAGGACTTAATTTTGGTATTATTTCATTTACAAACAACTCATATCTGTTTCTGTATTCCAGATTAGAAGTGTCTCGAGATTTATTAATATAAGCCCAAGCCATTTCAGTTGAGGCAACTCTTTGAAATTCCTGAAATTTGTCAATCCAAGCAATAAATTCTTCTACCGTTGAAAAGGTTGTAGATAGCAGTTCTTCAAAATAAGGTTTAAAGTCTTCATATTTCGATGGATCAAATTCATCGTGAATAAAGTATTGCGGCAATCGTTCTGGGATTATCATATTTTTGTTGTAAAATTTTTAATACTCTGTAGAAGCAGATTTATTTAGAATGGCACATCATCGTCAGCAAATGGAGGCGCTGCGTCTTCGGAGTGTTGAGATGTTGAACCACCACCTTGACGTTCGGCTTTCCATCCACGTAATGATGTGATATATCCAGTATTTCCATCTTTCCCAACATAAGAACGACCTGTTAAATTGAAATAGATCTTTATACTTTCATTCTTACTGTAATCATCCAATAATGAACACTTATCCTGAACAAATTCAATTTTAATAAATTGAGGATACATTCCATCTTGTACTTCCAGTACCACTTCTCTTTTTTTGAATTTTTCTGTTATTTGTTGCTCATTATATAGCTCACAAATAGTACCTGTTATCTCGTATGTCATAGAATACCTTTTTAATTCGATTGTTTAAAAATACTAAATTACAAAAATTACCTATCAAAGTAAAATTTTACTTTATAGAATTAATCCATCCCTCAAAGTTATTGTTCTATTAGAACGCTTCGCAACTGTTTCGCTATGTGTTGCTACAATTATCGTTAATGAATATTTGTTTCGAATTTCATCAAGAAGCTGAAGTATTTTTTCAGTATTTGCACTATCTAAATTTCCTGTAGGTTCGTCGGCTAACAACAGTGCTGGTTCAGAAAACAATGCTCGTGCTATTGCAACCCTTTGTTGTTCGCCTCCTGAAAGTTCGTGCGGTTTATTATTTTTTCTATGAACCACTCCCAATGTTTCTAACAGCTCTTCTGCTTTTTCTTTGTCTTTTTTAGAATATGTTCCTGCAATTATAGAAGGCAAAAAAACATTTTCTACTGCCGTAAATTCTGGTAGCAAATGGTGGAATTGAAATACAAATCCTATTGAAGAGTTTCGTATTGTGGAAATAACATCTTGATTTTCGTTTGTAAGTTCTATTTCTTTATTGTTATTCGTAAAGAGTATAGACCCACTGTCCACCGAATCTAATGTTCCTATTAAATGAAGCAATGTACTTTTCCCTGCACCAGATGGACCAACCAAGGAAAGATACTCACCCTTTTCAACGGAAAAGGAAACTCCTTTTAATATAGGAGTATCATTTTTCGATTGAAGGGAATATGATTTATAAACATTTTGTACTGATAGTATCAATTTAGTGTCAGTTGTGATTTAAAATTGTTCTAATACTCTTACATCGTTTTCATACAAGGCTCTAATATCTGGCAATTCAGATGTTAACATTGTTATTCTTTCTACTCCAAATCCAAATGCGAAACCTGAATATTCTTCGGGGTCTAAACCACAATTACGTAATACATTAGGGTGAACCATTCCACAACCACAAATTTCCATCCAGGTAACTTCACCATTTTTCTTAATACGTTTCATATCAATTTCGGCACTCGGTTCGGTAAAAGGAAAAAACGATGCACGGAATCGGACTTCAGTTGCACCAAACATTCGTTGTGCAAATGCATACATTGTACCTTTTAAATCCGCAAACGTAACACCTTTGTCGATATATATACCATCAATTTGGTGAAATTCTGCCAAATGGGTCGCATCTAAGGCTTCATTTCTATATACTCTTCCAGGCATTATAGATCGAATCGGTGGTTTTTGTTCCTGCATTATTCGAATTTGAACTGGAGTAGTATGGGTTCGTAATAATGTCCCCATTTTGTCCTTAATAAAGAAGGTATCTTGCATATCACGTGCTGGATGGTCTGGAGGAAAATTTAATGCTTCAAAATTAAAATAATCACTTTCTACTTCAGGACCTTGTGCAACTGTAAACCCCATATCCTTAAATACTTCTATACAATGGTCCATTGTTTTTAGAACTGGGTGCAATGATCCAGTTTTTGGTTTTTTTCCCGGTAACGAAATGTCTATCGTCGGTGTTTCCGTTTCTACAGAATCATATTGTTCTTTCTTTTCGGCAACTTTCGATTCAACAAATGTTTTTAACAAATTTAATTCTTTACCTACCAAAGGTTTTTGTTCTTTTGGAACTTCTCTCATTTTGTCAACAAGTGCTTGTACGGTACCTTTTTTTACCAAATGAACAAGTCGAAATTGTTCTAAAGTATCTTTCGATACTATATCATTTAATTCTTGTTCTATCCTTTTTTGGATTAACTGTATTTCTTCTAATAAGGTCATTGTAATAAAGATTGTTGTTGAGAATTAGGCGTTTGAAGTTGAATTATCGTCTTTTTCGTTTTTTCTACCAATGTATCTACAAAATAAATTCCATTATAGGTAAATGTTAGGAAGAATAAAACTATCGAAACCCAACCTAATATTATTCGTTTTCTACCAATGGGATTTTCATCTTCTACTATTGGATGTGGCAATTTAATAAAAAATCGAGAAAGAAATGCCCAAAACAGCCAACCACTCCACCCCATAAAATACCAAGCTGCATTTTCAGAGATCCATTGAAGTACTGGAAGGAAGTAATCTTGTAAGGTAATAAAGAAATAACCCGGTATATCTATTTGTAGTAAAGAATATAGATATCCGAATCCATTTCCTAATCCTAATACTAATAAAAACCACCATGAAATTTTAGCAATGGTGTGTTGTTTTCTACCGAACATTGCATAGAGAATGTGTCCACCATCTAATTGACCAAATGGCAACAAATTCATTGCAGTTACAAACAATCCGAACCAACCAACACATAAAAATGGGTAATGATAAATCTCGTTCATCGGCGGAAGGTACGAAGGAGCTCTTACTATATGTTTCAATATTTCAAACAACACTGTATCCCCAAAGTACAAACCTGTTGTATCCCAATTAGAGTATTGATAATCAGGATGAATAGTATATAAATATTCTATAGAAGGGCATGTTAGTAACCCAATAATCAAGAATAGTAAACAAACTATAAACCCTACTAACGGACCTGAGACTCCAATGTCAAACAAGACTTTTTTTGAATGTATTGGTGTTTTTGTTTTTATAAATGCACCCATTGTTCCAAATGGGGAAAATAATGGAAACGGTAGGAAATACGGTAGTGTTACATCTATTTTATGGTAACGAGCTGCAAAAAAATGTCCTAATTCGTGCGCCAATAAAAACACCATTATCAAAACACCATACATTACGGCTATTTGAATTGAAAATGCATCTACTACATCAGTACCAGCCCAACTAAAACCTGCAAATATGCAAGATGCAAGGGTTAAAATAAAGAGCACTGTTGCCAAAATAAATTTTGGTTTTTTTACTTGAGGTACAGTGGTAAAAGTTTCGTTTTGTGTTTGAAAAGAATGATTATCGTTATAGTCCATTATCTTGATTGTAAAGGGAGTGAGGCAGCAAATTCTTCTGCTTTTATTCGTACGGTGTCAATATATGTAGGGTATTCAATTTGAGGATACAGGATAGCTCGAGAACTATTGAAAAAAGCAGGTCCTTTTCCGTTTGCTTGCATCACTTCTTCTGCCAATGCACCTTGAGATCCAATTCCGGGGATCAATAATGGAATTTCTGGAATTGTTGAACGTATTGTTGCTAATTCTGCAGGGTGTGTTCCACCGACTACAAACCCTACTGTTGCTTTTTTGTCATATTCTAAACATTTTTCAATAACAAGTTCATATAAATACTTTGAATTTATGGTAGTTCTTTGGAAATCAAAGGAACCAGAATTAGATGTTAATGCAAGTACAAAAACGCATTTGTTTTCGTAGTCTAAAAATGGCTCTACCGAATCGCGTCCCATATATGGGCTTACCGTTATTGCGTCGAATTGTAATTGAGTAAAAATTGAATTTGCATACGCACTTGACGTATTGCCAATATCACCTCGTTTTGCATCGGCAATAGTAACAATTTCCGCTGGAATATATTCTTTTGTTTCTTCTAAGGCTTTGATTCCTTCAATTCCGTATTGTTCATAAAAAGCAAAGTTTAGCTTATACGATGTTGCCACGTGCGAAGTTGCATCAATAATATCTTTTGTAAAACAGCTTATCGGGTTTGGCTTGGTATGATAATATTCTGGAATTTTTGAAAGGTCAGGGTCAAGTCCGATACACAATTGTGTTTTTGTTTGTTGTTGTCGTAGAGCAACTTTTTCTAAAAAGGTCATTCTTTAGTGTTTTGAGTAATTGAAAATTTCACAAAAAGAAACACCAATTAGACGGATTACATTGCAGATAGTTTAAAAAATGCCCTAATCTACAAAGGCTTTTTTGTTTTCTGTAACTACATTTGGTTTTCATTTTAATTCTATTCATTAAACTTGAATATTTTAGAACTATTTTCCAGAAAGAAATAGTACCTCTATAATAGATAGTGATTGTACCAATGAAAAGTATAGAATTTTGGGTATTTTTACGACCAAACAACAAGAAAATACTTCACTCACTACTTTTCTACATTTTTTTTCGATAAGTAATCTATATCAAAATACGCTTTATGGGAGACAAAAAAAACCAATTTTTTTCAATCTACAACTGCACATTTTTTTTGTATTTATATAAAAATATATTTCTATGTTTGTTATGAACTAACAATCAATATTATTTAACTATAAATCATACATTTTAACATCATAAGGAAAACCCCTATGAAAACGTTATTCAATAGTACCGAGCTTCAGAAAAATAACCAAAAGATGCTTCCAATGTTCAAAATTGTAATTTGGATGTGTGTATTCTTACTCTTCTTCACAGTTGAGAATGTTTATTCTCAAGATACACTTAGGTGTGATTTATCTGATACTTGAACAACAGATTGACAACCAAATTACCCTCAAAATCCTTGTCAGGATGGATGCTAAAGTGAAAAAGTTACTTTTATTGCAGGTTTCCTGCTTTTGTTTCCACTTGTAAATTGCTTTGGAAAAGAAATAGTATCACCCAGAATTGCTTTTGCATATCAATTAGCATTTCAAAATGATAAAATACTTACGGTAGGATACATTTTAGGTAGTAATTCTGGAAATACAATGTATTTTGACGGAAAAACTTGGAATTATATAAATGTTGACACAATGCCTACGATAAATGAAATAGAGTCTACTCCTTTAATACCTAAGTATTCAAATAGCCTATATATGACTGGACATTTCCATTTATGGGAATATGTTGATAGAACTTGGCATAAACATGCTATTTATGATTCTTTATATCATATACGAAGATTCGAACAAATGGTGGAATTACCAGATTCATCATTGCTCATTGTAGCTAAAACTTTTTCAGTTACTAAAGGTTATAGGTGGCAATCTTATTTTGATTAATGGAGCAAGGCACGAGTTACTGCGTTTTAAAAATGGAGTGTTTGACACTATTCGTTACTATTATGCTAGTGACGAAAATGATTTTAGTTCATGGGATGCTTTTTTTAAATTGAAAGTTCATCAAAACGGAACATATAGTTTTTTCAGTACTTTAGAAAGTAAAGATATGCAAGCTTGGGAGCTACTTGTGTTTAATAAAAATCATGAAATTATTGATAAATACGCTCTACGTAAGCTGCTAGACGATAAGTATGACACTAACCCCACTAGCCCTGTTGAATATTTAGATTATTTATTCGATGCAAATGGTTCACTATGGATGTCTACAAAATCAGGCACATATTATTTTGAAGATTCGAATGGTATTTGGCAACCAGATATTGAGTTTGCAGGCATAGTTGAAGTTAACACCCAATAGAGAAGTAATTCATTACAATGATGAGAAAGGTATACAGAAAAGCAGTTATAGTTGCAACTCAATCAATATAGATAATGAAGGGAATATCTGGTGTATCTATAATTATAGACGTACAGGTCAATGGAACCAGCTTTTAATGCCTTCTGTTTATAAAATTCATGCGAATAGAGAAGAAGTTACTGAGTATGTCTTTGAAGATGTTGTAAAGAATTCAAAGGTTTACTCTGACGATATTAATGAAAAAATTGAATTTCATCATGAGTCTCATTTGATAAAATGGAATTCGTTCAGAGGTTCACTCTTTATTTCAATGAGTAACTTCACCAATGCTTGAATTTTATCCTAAAGGACTACCGCCAACATCTATAAAGGATTTTACGCTACCACCAAGAGTGTATCCCAATCCGGTACCACAAGGTAGGAATGTGTTCGTTCAAAGTGAAGATTTTGTAGGTGTTCACTCACAAGTGAAGATTGTAGTTCGAGATATTAGTGGTGCGATAGTAAAAGAGAATTTATACACAATTGGCAGTGATGATGCGTTAATTTCCATAAACACCGAAGGCCTCATAAGAGGAAGTTACTTCGTATCTGTCCATAAAAATAACAACATAATTTTACAAACTACATTTATTCAGGAGTAGGATAAAGGGATTACCCCTCTCCCCAAAGGGGAGAGGGAGATGTTCGGTTTGGTGGGTGATTTGTAGGGAATTCCCCTCCCCCCAAAGGGGGGAGGGGGTAGAAATTTTAACACTTAAATTTGCTGTTAATTTTTAGACATAAAAAAAGCCTTTTCTACAAAGGCTTTTTTTGTTATTTGGTTATGTCTTATAGTTTCCGTTTGAATTCTTGATAATTTCTAGCAAATAAATTTTGTTCTGTTGGTGGTTTTAAACCAGCGTTTTGGATCATTTTATCGAATGCAGTTATTCTGTCTTGTGGTAGCGGGTGCGTAGAAAGCATTCTTTCTACAGTACTTGAACCTCTTCCGTCTTGAATTTTTTTGAAGAAGTATTTTGCTCCACCGGGATACCATTTAGTTGTTTTTAGATATGCAAACGATAAAGAATCCGATTCAGATTCGTTGTCGCGTCCATAGGCTAACAAAGCTTGACCACTAAAAAGATTCGAAGCCATTTGTGCAGTTCTCGATGGGTTATTTCCTAAAACCATTTCTAACATTGTTTGTAACCCATAGGCTCTCGTCATATTTTGAGTGCCGTGTCTTTGTTCTGCGTGTGCGATTTCGTGCCCCATAACACCAGCTAACGATGCTTCGTTGTCTAACATTTTCATAAGCCCAGTATACACATAAATATAACCACCGGGAGTGCAGAAAGCATTTGCGGTGTTATCGTCGTTAATTACGGCAACTTTGTAAGCGAATCGACCACGATACTTCACTTGTGGCGATTGCAAAATATCATTTGCCATATTCTGAACAAAAGCAGTAGCTTCTTGATTTGTAGAAATTGGGTATTCCCTTGGATTCGATCTAATTTGTGCATCGAGTTGGGAACCAAGTTTCACATCGTCCGAAACTGGGAACATGTTAAACCCACAAGAAGGTATAATTAGTGTAAGAACAAACAGAAAAGAAAGAGAAAGCAGTTGAGTTTTTTTCATAATAATTCTGTTAAAATTGTAATATAGAAGAAACGGTTTTAAACTCTAATAATTTCATTTTGGAACTATTTCCCGTTTTGAGTAGTACTCATATAATAGGTAGTGAATGTACCACTAAAAGTATAACATTTTGGTTTTTTACGACTGAACAACAAGCATCAATGGGATTTACTGCGAATTACAAAAGCCAACAAAGGGTTGTTGAAGTTACATTCAAAATATCAAATTTAGCATTAGTAGAACTTGATTTAGATTCAGTTTCGTGACCAAATATAAATCAATTGTATAGTAATTATGAGAGCATAGGTCACCATAGAATTTGAATACCCTACAGTGAGTGAGAGTTAATTATACATTTTCTCAATAAGCAAAACACCTCATATCAATACGGTATGGGGTTTTTTTTACCATAACCTATAGTTAGGTGGATAGGAGACTTTGGCGAGGCATAAGCCGCTTGAAGGTGCTAACTTTTGTATAAATGTGCGATTTTTTTTGTGAAATCGGTCAGTAAGTTCCGATAAAGTCATTTTTCCTTCTGCGCATCGCACCATTGCACCAACTAAAGCCCGTACCATACTGTATAAAAATCGATTCGCTTTTATGGTATACACCAATTGGTTTGTTGCTTCATTATAGTTCCAAAAACTTTCGGTTACTATACATCGGTGGTCAGTAACGACGGTGTTATGCTTGGTAAAGGTTGAAAAGTCTTGAATCCCTATAAACATCTTTGCAGCTTCTTGAAGTGTTTCAACCGATAATTTTGGAAGGTTTGTCCAAGAATACCGCCTTTTAAACACGGAATCGTCTAAGGAAATTGTATAGTGGTAGGTTCGTTCAGTTGCAGAAAAACGAGAGTGAAAATCAGCTCCGACAGGAATACGAGCATCGAGTATTTTCAAATCAAGTGGTAATCTACGAGTAAAAATTTCTGGAATTATCTGCACATCAAATGGCAATGATTCTACTGCAAAGTGTGCGACTTGCCCTTTTGCGTGTACTCCAACATCGGTTCTGCCAGAACCAGCAACAAAATCGGTAATTCCAATGAACCGTTTTAGTGAATCAGTGAGTGTACCCTGAACAGTTCGCATCCGTGGTTGATGTTGCCAACCGTGAAAATCGGTACCATCGTATTCAAGTAACAAAGCAACTGTAATCATTTGAAATACCGAAATTCTATTGTTCTAAGACGGGTAAATTTTGCTGTTTAAACAAGTTCATTACAAAAAACGAAGCATTCGATGAACGAGGCATTAATTCATTTACAATTACTGTTTTACCAAAAACTTCATTTCTTGTGTACAATACTTTCGAAATTCCCAGTAATCTTTTTTCTAACTGAACTACATTAGTATCAGCTAAAGTTCCAATCATATAAAAATTAGAAGGTGCCAAATCGTTGGTTAGGATTCCAACCATTTGAGAAACAAGTAACCCTTGGTTTTTCAATGAAGTTGGCGTTGCTTCCTTCATTGCTGCTAAGAGTAATTTTTCGTATTCTGCTAAGGAAGTACATTGTTTATACAAGAAAGTAGAACCAATTACCATTTTCGTTTTTGCAGAATCTTTTCCTATTTGATTAGAAATATTCGCAACTATTCTTATGGCGTTTAAAGAATCAACAGGTGAAAGTATTACAGCATACGTACCAAACAAAGCTGGTACTTTACGTTTGGTTATGGGTTCAGTTTTTTTAGGACTAACTCTATAAAACACTGCTAAAGTAACAGCTGTAATCAGTAAGAGTCCCAACAAAGAATAATAGAGTTTCCAAGTAGATTTCTTTGCTTTAGGAACACCGAGTTGATCTTCTAAAAAATCTTTATCGTTTTGATTATCCATTTTAATTATAATTCCTCAGAAAGAAATTTTCCAGTATCGGCTTCAATTTCTACAGGGTATTTTCCGGTGAAACAGGCATCACAATAGCCTATGTTATCATCTTGAGGTACAGCTTCAAACAGTTTTTCAGGTGTTAAATATTCTAAAGAATCGGCACCTAAATAATGTCCTATTTCTTCAACAGAACCAAGTTGATTGGCAATAAGTTCCTCTTTGCTTGGAAAGTCCATTCCGTATCTACAAGGAAATTTCACTGGAGGCGAAGTAATTCGAACGTGAATTTCTTTTGGTCCTGCTTCTCGAATCATTTTTATCAATGCTCGTGAAGTTGTTCCTCGTACAATTGAATCGTCTACAACAACAATTTTACGCCCTTCAACTACACCTTTAACAACATTGAATTTTGTTTTAACTTTAAATTCTCTGCTTTCTTGACCCGGAGCAATAAAGGTTCTTCCAACATAATGACTTCTAATAAGTCCAATTTCATACCGAGTAGGAATTCCTTGTTTTTGATTAACTCTGGCATACCCTAATGTTGCAGTGTTGCCACTATCTGGAACAGGGATGACAACAACTTTATCATCATAATCAGAACCCACAGGAGCTTGTTCGGCTAATTTTTTACCAAATCTTCTTCGTATCTTATCAACAGAATGACCAAATACTTTGGAATCTGGACGAGAAAAATAAATGTATTCAAAAATACATTGTTTTGCTTTTGGCGTAGTATCTGCAATTTTATACGAAGAAATAACACCTGTTTCAACAGTATTTTTATCAATGACAATCATCTCATTATGGCGGACATCTCTAATGTATTCTGCACTAAGGATATCGAATGCACAAGTTTCAGAAGCAACAAAGTACGCATAGGAATCGCCGATTTTTTTCCTACCAATACTTAATGGTCTAAAACCGTGTGGGTCCCGAGCAGCAATAAGTTTGTTATTGGTCATAACAACCAAAGAAAAAGCACCTTTGACTGTTTGCAGAGCTTCTTTTATTTGTTCTACTTTAGTTTTTTTATTACTTCTGGCAATAATATGCAAGAACAATTCACTATCGGAAGTAGATTGGAAAATAGAACCTTTTTCACTTAATTTTTTTCGTAAAGAACGGGTATTTGTCAGGTTGCCATTGTGTGCCAAGGCAAGGTTTCCCATGTGGTAATTAATATGAAAAGGTTGTATGTTGGCTATGGAATTTCCCCCAGTTGTAGAATATCTATTATGCCCAATTGCAGCACTACCTTTGAGAGTTTCGGTGAGAATTTTTTCATTAAAGATATCAAGTACTAAACCTTCACCTTTATGAGTAAAAAATCTGTTTCTTTGTTTTTCTTCATCGTAAAACGAAGAAACTATTCCTGCTGCTTCTTGACCTCTATGTTGTAAAGAATGTAGTGCATAGTATGCCGTTACAGAGGCTTGAGGGTGATTATATACACCAATAACGCCACAATTAGTTTGTGGCTTGTCTATCTGTTCTAAATATGGGCTCAAAGTAAACCTTCATTTGCAAAACTAGTAAATTGTTCACCGGCAATAATTAAGTGATCGAGCAATTTTATTCCTAAAAGTGCTGCACCTTGTTCGATTTGTCGAGTCAAGTCCTTGTCGGCTTTTGATGCTTCTGGGTTTCCAGAAGGATGATTATGTAATAAAACAATGGAAGTGGCACTTTCCAGAATTGCCAATCTAAAAACTTCTGTAGGGTCGACATCGCAACTATTTCTTGTACCGATGCTTACCAAATGTTCTCGAGTTACTTGATTTGCAGTGTTGAGTAATAAAACTCGAAACGATTCTTTTCGTTCATCACGTAATCTATGAATATAATAAATTGCAACATCTGAAGGAGAACGGAATGTTTGTTTCGTTCGAAATGGAGGAGTTTTCACTCGACGTGAAAGTTCACAAGCGGCAACTAATATTGTTGCTTTTGCAGTTCCTAAACCAGAAATTTTCTTTAATGCAGCAATATCTTGACGGCATAAATCTGAAAATGAACCAAACTCTAAAAGAATTTCTTTTGCAAGGTCAACAACATTTTTGCCCTTAATTCCAAAGCCAAGTAATAGAGCAAGTAGCTCTGAATCACTTAAAGCTTCGGGACCAACTTCTAAAAGTCTTTCTCGTGGTTTGTCTTCGTCTCGCCAATTTCTTAGAGAAACTGCCATTCTCTTGGTAGTAGTAGTTAGGTAATGGAGTTAATAACGCAAGTTTTAAAAAAATCGTGTTCTATTAATATCTTTAAATAATTCTAATACGATTCATCGTTATCTTCATACTGGGATTTTTTAGTTCCAATTTCATCTATTTTTTTCAATAACGATGTTGGATCGCTCTTTTCAACTAATGAAAAATACTGAAACCCCATAGAAACATAGGTAATCGAGGACAGTAATAATGTTCCTACTGTATACAGTATGCCAAAAAATATATTAAGTACTGTAAAGAAAATATTTGAAGCACTTGAAGGATCAGAATACATTGTCATACCTGTTATAATAGTCATTATCAATGTTGGTACAGAAAAGATTTGACTAATTACTCCAACAATCATTGCCATAACAAAATATATTCCAAATGTTGCCCACCAATTATCTTTTATTATAACAAATGATTTTTTTATAGCATCAACTAAGCCCAAATTAGGTTCTTGATATCGTAATATAAAAATCATCGAAAGTGGCATTAGCATCCATACACCCGGGATTATACAGAAGAGCATTCCAATAGCAACAAGAAAAAAAGTAACTATTGATGTACTAATGGTAACACCTATTCGTTCTTTTGCAGCCTCCCATACTACATTTGGAGCAATAGGAGCTTTCGATTCTGATCGTTCAATTAAATCAATATATGTATTGACAATCAAAATAGACATTATCGTTGCCAATAGTAGAAAAACATAAAATATTGATCCAAAAATTGCTAAGTTTAGAAAAGCGGATATACTACCGTTTGTTAACATTTCGAAATCAAACAACTTTCCATTTAGCATTCCATACCCAACTCCACCAACAAATGAGAATGGACCTGCATAAAAAAGTAAGGATAAAGAAATACTTTTGAAGTGAAATCGTAAAAATTCAAAGGTGGCGGAAATAATTTCACCAAAATCACGAGATTTTCGAATCTCAACATATTGAGTGTTCATTCTTTTTCTCCGTATCTGTTTCGATTATACATATATTGAAAAGTAATTTCATAGCAAATGTACTACTTTTTTTTTTAAATATTCCTTTATAGATAGTAATGATTTCCGAAATACAAAAAGTTGCAATCATTGGAGCTGGCTCTAAAACAGCCGACACGTTGATTAGAATCTTAAGTAAAGAACTCGATATGAAGTTCTTATTATTTTCAACTCAGTTTAAAGATGAAAAAGCACAGTCTTCTAGGATTGTTCAATATCCAATTTCAGCACTCGACAAAAAGCAACTCAAAACTATTTTGCAACACGAACAACCTGCCTTTATTATTAATTGTGCTGCGATGACAAATGTAGACGGTTGCGAAGACAACAAACAACTCGCGTGGAATTTGAATGTATCAGTGGTTGAGACCTTGGTTCAGATCTGTAAAATTACCGGTTCTCATTTAATTCATTTTTCTACTGATTATGTATTTGATGGTAACCACGGTCCATATTCAGAAATTAACAAACCAAACCCAATTAGTTACTACGGAAAAAGCAAATTGGCTGGTGAAAATGTTTGTTTACCATCAGGAATAGATGTTACTGTTTTGCGAACCAACGTTGTTTACAGCTCTAATCCAAACAAAGGCGATTTTGTTCATTGGGTAATTAAAATGTTAGAAAAAGAAGTTCCAATTACCGTAGTAAGCGATCAATATTCCAACCCAACTATAACCGATGATCTGGCGTTTGCCGTGTTGAAAATTATTCTAAAAGGGTGCAAAGGTTTATATCACATAGCAGGTTCTGAATACTGTAATAGGGTAGAATTTGCAAATAAAATTGCACAAATTTTTATGTTAGATGAATCGAATATTCACTCTATAAAAACTTCCGAACTTCAACAAAAAGCAAAAAGACCTCTCAAAGGTGGCTTAACTACTTTAAAAGCACAAAGCGAACTTGGTATTGAATTTCTTTCTGTTGAATCGGGACTCATAATGATGAGACATCAGTTGTTTTCGTTAGGGTATATAAAACAAAAATAGGTATAGTTACAATACATTGAATCAACTGAATATTATTCACTTTGTATCGTTGATTATATCGGCATAACATAGCATTTCTCACAACTATTAGTATACGAAACTATGAATAGAAGAAAACTACGAGAAATTATCATTCTGGGTGAATCCACTACCACAGAATTCAAACGTAAATTCACGACTGCTGAAAAAATTTCACGTGAGTTAGTTGCTTTTGCAAATACCAAGGGCGGTTACCTTCTTGTTGGTGTAGATGACGATGGTTCAATTGTTGGTATAGATTCTGAAAAAAGTGTCATTGACGAAGTCAGCAGAGCATCTTCTTTTTGGGTGGAACCTCCTTTAGATATTACTATTGACATTATAGAAATTGAGTATAAAGATGTTATAGTTGTCGGAATTGATGAATCGCTAGAAAAACCGCATAGAGTTCTTACTTTTGACGAAAACAATACAGTTATCGAACGAAAGGCTTTCATACGGCAAGGTGAAAATTCTGTAGTTGCCTCTAAGCAAATGGAGCAAGTTTTATCGAGCAGAAATGCTTCTTCAGCTCCAGTTACACTTTCTATTTCTGACAAAGAAAAACGATTATTTGCGTATTTAGATATTCACCAAAAAGCAACTGTAAAAGATTTTGCAAAATTAGTGAATATATCAGAACGTTGGGCAGCTCGTTTGTTAGTTCGCTTAGTGAGGGCAGGGGCGTTGCATATTCACTCCACAAATAACGGCAGCGAATTTTACACTTTAGTGTAGTTAAAGTATTCAATAGAAAAAAGCCCTTCAGTTAATAGGCTTTTTTAAGAATTATCTAATCACAATTTCCTTGACAATTTGGCGGTGGAACTGGCGGGAGTCCAGATACTCCACTACAATTTGGCAAACCTGAAGGTGCAGCACAATCAGTAATTGTATATTTTGCTATAACTGGATTAAAGACAGCTTGATACGTACCATTGATCAAGGTACAAGTAATTGTGTATGCTTTTTTACAACATTTAAAAGTTCCACAATTCTCTTTAGTTTTATATATTTCAAACCATTCATTGTTATAAAACAAATGATTAAAATTCTTTTCAGGGTCGCAGCAGCAAATACCAGCATTACCATGTTTCATTCTGAGGATGGATATCTTTACATACGTACATTCAGTTTTGTAATAGAAAGAAACAGTAGTAGTTAAACCAGATGAAGAAGCAGTATTGCAACCAGACAAGGCTAATGCCTAATCATATTCTAAAATAGCTTTGACAGATTCAACCGATAAACCATCTGATGGATAAATTAAAGTACTCCAATCTATGGAAGCTTCAAAATTAGCTCCAACAAATCTCGCCTTATATTGAACAGAGCCAATCAAGCCTCTGTTTGGTCCTTCTAAATAATGTGTTTGGCTAATCAATTGACTCGGTATTTTGTTAGGAATTCAATTGTTAGAGGATTGTGAAAGTAAATTAGTAGTACCTAAAATTAAATGTACTACAACAAATAAGATTGTTAAAATTATTCTACTTG
>Ga0209591_10000176_pt1 | contig 82131 bp, 80 predicted proteins | sample MAT01_FD_187207 | JGI IMG/M metagenome (GOLD analysis project Ga0209591, IMG submission 187207) | Freshwater microbial communities from Lake Fryxell liftoff mats and glacier meltwater in Antarctica - MAT-01 (SPAdes) (version 2) | ecosystem: Environmental > Aquatic > Freshwater > Ice > Liftoff...
AGGTATAATCGCGGCTCTTAGTTAAAAACCCTAAATCTAAGGAGAGGTTAAAGTCTGACATAGCTTTGTTCAAAAAGCCAGCATGACGCGCTTCATCCCGTGACATCAGGTTAAAGCACTCTGCCAATACAGGGCTTTTGCTTTTCAAGCGACGACCGAGTTCTTTATACAGCAAAAAGCCAGAAAACTCTGCCGTACAGGAGCGTTCTAGAAATTCAACGAACAATCGGCGAGTTTCCCCGTCAATATGATCCCAGGATTGTTCAAATTCGGCATCCCGAACAAAGTGATGGCGATTGTAGTCAGTGCGAAACTCTTCGAGAATGGCTCTTAACTCATCTTCGTTGATGGAAATGTCCATCCGCGCCATTTCATCAAAATCGGTAGTATAAAACCGAGGTGTTAACAGGGTTTCTTTCGCCGGGACTTTAATCCCTGGCCGGATTTCTTCAAAGCCTGGTTTTTTGAGGGAGTCTACCATGTCTTGATTGCTCTTTTGTCTTTATTTTGAATACACCCTTCGCGTTCGGCAGTTCTTCATGGGGAAAACCCCTTTAAGCGACTGCCTCACCAAAAACCCAAGGGTAATGCTCTGGCAAGGCGCAATAGCTGACAACAATACAATTGTATAAAGTTTAGTCTACCAAGGTGTGGGTTACAAAGCTAGTAAGTGAAAAGTTAAGAGTTGCAACAATGATTCAACTTTTACGGAATCGAGAATCGTGGATTGGTAGTCAATTCAACATAGTTCAGCACTTAGCACTATTTTTATCAAGTTGAGTAGCACAGCCTTATCCCATTGTCAAAACACTACCATCTCAGTAATTTCCTGTGGTTGTTATTACAATAAGTATATGTGGCTTGATCAGAAATTGCTCATCTTAGAATTAACAATCTATGACTGGCATAATTACTGAAAACTTTTAATTGCGCTATCTATCCATACTGATATGCAAAAAACAGTATGGAAAAACTATCTTAGACAACAAGAGCAAATCCAAAGGGTTGAAAACAAGATGAATCTTGAAAACAATCAGCAGAAAGACCGATTACTTGTCTCTTACATCTTGTGTGCAGTCGGTTTTTTCGGGGTGGGAGGGCTGCACCGTTTATACAATGGCAAAATAGGGACGGGTTTATTGTGGCTGTTTACTGGTGGTTTGTTGTGCATAGGACAGATTGTGGATCTGCTGCTCATCCCCGGTATGGTTGATGAATATGAACAGAAACTGAGGCTAAAAGCAGGTATATCTCCCTTTGGTGTACCTTTAAATCAAGCAGTGGTTACATCCCAAGTCCACCAGCCAACTGGTAATCAACTCATGGTTAAACTGATTGAAGCCGCAGAAAGCAAAGGTGGTACTCTAACCGTGACTCAAGGTGTGAAGTTTACGGGAGCTGGCTTTGCTGAAGTGGAAGCTACTCTTAAAGAGATGTATAAATCAGGTTATGTAAAAATTGATAACGACCCCAATACTGGAGCCGTTATCTACCATTTCCATGAACTTTAATTGTTATTAGTCATTTGTCTTTTGTTAAAAACCAATGACCAATGACCAATGACCAATGACCAATGACCAATGACCAATGACCAATGACCAATGACCAATGACCAATGACCAATGACTAATTTCTACCTAGCCACTTTTGACCATCCAAGCGCTGAATTAAGCCATACACCAATAAATCGAGAGTAGTTTTGCGCTCATCAATTAAGAATGACTCAAGAGTGCTAGGTTTTTTGCCTTCATTACAGGAAAATCCTTTTTTCCCTTGAATATCTTCTTCGGGGAAATACAAGTTAAACTGACGGAGACCAATTTCCGACCAACTGCCGGTAATTTGCCAGCATTCTTCGGCGGATTCAAAGCCAGTAATTGGCATCTTCTGCTTGGCAAAAGACAATTGTAAATCTTGCACGCCTTGTTGAGCGATCGCTTTTTGTAAGGCTGGCAAGTAATCTTGCTCGATAAACTCTACAAATGGCTTATCTTCAACAGATGGGGCTTTTTCCTTTTTAGCGGCTTTAGCTGGGGCGGCTGTGGCTTCGGGTGAATCTGTACTAGGAGCGTGTTCTTCAGCCACACTGGGAGCTTGCTTGTCAACAGTGCTGGGAGCTACTTCTCCCGCTTGATTGTGATTGGTTTGGTCTGCCATTGCTCAGGTCAATCCTTTAATCTAGCTTTGGGAGCGATCGCTCACCTTAACGTATCCGGTATTTTTATTCTGACATACTAATGCAGCAGGGCAAAAATAACTGCTGTCCAGTTAAAACAACGCAAAAACTCAGAAAATAAGCTTTCTTCCCCCTACCTCCTTCAAATCCCCTTGAATCCCATCGCATTTTCTGCCTGTTGTTGTTCTGGAGTAGAATTCACCTTGTCAGACGCAACTCTGCCATTCCTCTCACGCCAAATACCAAATTGGCTCAGGAATAGACCTACTAAAATCAAGCTACCGCCAATATATTGAGGTAAGGTGGGGGCTTCACCTAAAATTAAATAGGCTGCTAGGATACCCACAATTGGGCTAAATGAGCCAACTAAGGAAGCCATAGATACAGTAGAAGTTTTCAAGCCTTTAATCCAAAAAGACTGACCTACTACCACAATCAACCCACCATAGAGAAACATCCACTGCCACAAAAATGGTGAGAGTGCATCAGCAAAATGATCGCTGCCATAAAGTACTAAAGCACTGAAGAAAAAGATTACGGTTCCTAGTGCAGTCCGAAAGATACTATAGATTCCCAGGGGAATTTGCGAGAGGTATTTCTTGCCAATAATCGTAGAAGCGGCTATGGCCACAGATCCGGTTGCTGCCAAAATTTCTCCTATGCCTAACCCGAAACCTCCCATGTTCATCATCGTTTCCCCTGGCGGCTGAAGGATGATAGTTAGGATAACACCAATAAAAGCTGCGATCGCTCCGATAAATTCCCAAATATTTACCCGATCCTTCAATAACCACACCGATAAAGCTAGAGTTAAAGGCGGTTCCAAACGTCCCACCAAGATGACATTGTTCACCCCTGTAAGTGCAAGTGCCTGGAAAATTAAACCAGGGGCTAAGGCTCCTGATAAAATTGCTACTGCTGTTAGACTGACCCAATTTTTCCTTGATATCTGCTTCAAGGTAGCTTTGTTCCACTGTCGCCCATAGATTAGGATTAGAAGTATCAAGGCGCAAAGGTTTCCCACGAATAAAACATTACACAAAGAAATCGGATTGCGATTATCCATGAAATGTTGAGCGCCAATTTCTGTTAGCTTCCGGGTAACTGCGCCAGATGCTCCAAAAATTAGCATTGCTAGCCAGAGATATGTTTGTCCAGAAATTCTATGGATTAGGGGATGTGGTCTGCTGGGTCTAGTCACAAATAATACCATTGCAATGAAAGCATTGCTTATTATATTAATTTGGCTTCATTCTGAACTAAATGAAGTTTTGTTGAGAAAATACTTAAATTATCCTGTGACTTTGAGTAACCATGAGTGTCTGAGAAAGTGCTGAGAATCAACTAAATTTTCTCAAGGGATAAATTAATCAAAATAGCGTCTTAGTTTCAATAAGCTCTCACTACCACCTGAGATAGTGTAGATGTTCAGGATAAAACAAAGAATAGGAGTCACAAATGAAACTTGCCCCCCTACTTACAAGTGTTGCTTTGGTTGGTTTTTTCACAGTTTGGGATGTACCATTAAAGGCGATCAATCCATTATTAGTACAGGCATCAGCAGCCGAAGAGTTGCCTGTAGCCAAGAAAATAGAATTGGTGACTAAAAATAAGGGTCAGATTGGTGGTGGTGATCAGCTGCGTCGTTTCTTTTTTGGTGACTTGGATCCAATCGGTATTCAGGTAGGTGGTGCCGGTCACGTAGTTAACCTTTACAATAAAGCCAATGATGTTACTTTCGCTTACTGTTCGGACTACGATGTGGTTGTAGCAGTTAAGAAAGGTAAGGTAGCTAAGTTTGAACCTAGTGAAGTGAAGTAATAAATCTACTTTTCGATTAATATTTGGCTAAGGCTAGAGGAACTATTTGATGCTCTAGCAAAAGTCTAATTGAGTCTTCCATAAAAACGAGTTAAACTTCTTGCAGAAGTTGGAAAATGGGTAAAGAGAAAGAGATAAAATTTTCTTTTTTTCTTTGCCTTCTAACTATTTTTTTAATTTTTCTTGCTAATTTAGGACTTACGCAAAAGTACACGCTATCGGGGCAATTCATGAATTGCCTCTACCCGAAAATAAGGGTTTTGGTTTATTGTTTGCGTAAGTCCTGTAATTGTCAATCTGAGGGTCTATTTTTCAGTAACTTCACTGAAACAGTATTTCTCTACAAGGTACTAAAAAGGTAGAGAAAAGTGTAAGTTAACTGTCAGGAAGACAACGATGAATTTAGCAGAGTCTCTAAAAATTGAGTTAATTTCTTCTGGGATACTTGACCAAACTTTAAAGGTAGGGGATATTATTCCTAATTTCATCCTACCTAATGCTTTCGGTCAACCGATAGAATTACAAAAACTACTAGCTAGTGGCCCTGTAGTTATTTCTTTTTTTCGAGGTTCTTGGTGTCCTTTCTGTAACTTGGAACTAACAGCACTTGAACAAGCGTTACCTGCAATTACAACTTTAGGATCATCACTAATTGCTATTTCACCTCAGACATCTCATTATACCATGTCAATTGTTCAAAAAAATGAACTAACCTATGAGGTATTGAGCGATCGCAGCAATCATATTGCCCTTCAATTTGGGATTGTGTTTCAAATTCCAGAGAATCTAAGACCTACGTTTCTAGAACGAGGATATACATTACCACGATATAACGGAGATGAGTCTTTTAAACTGCCAATTCCAGCTACATTTTTAGCTGATCAAGATGGTCGAATTGTCTATGCTTTTGTTGATCCAGATCACACTAAACGGCTAGACCCCATTGAAATTGTCAGTATCCTCCGAAATATTCCTAGTGTTAGCAGAAGCTAGAAATACTAATTTGCAATTCCTACCTTTTTTCTTAGACTCTCAGATAATACTCAGAGTTATAGCAATCCGGTTCGGTTAAGCTCAAAAAATAAAAATGTGTAGGTTGGGTTGAGGAACGAAACCCAACATTTTGCGGCGTTTGTTGGGTTTCGCAAAGCCTCAACCCAACCTACAATATTCTTAACCGAACCGTATTGGGAGTTATAGAACTCATATTTGATTTTTGAAATATGCGTAGGGTGCGTTATACCTTTGGCTAACGCACCATCTGAAGGCTAATGTTTAACTTTAACTGGATTAGGGGGATATTAATAGCCAAATGTCACAAATCCCCCTAATTCTTGTACATATTAGGAAAGTTTGCTTGGAGCTTAACCAACTTCGGCAAGTCATTCACAACCACATAGGGATTATTGGGATAATGTTCAATGTAATTCTGATGATCTTCCCCAGCCGGATAAAAACCTTTTAAGGGAGCTAGTTCAGTCACAATCTGCTTTTGAAAGACCTGCGCTTTGTTGAGTTGATTAATATAATCTTGCGCGGTCTGCTTTTGCTCATCGTTAGCAAAAAAGATCACCGAACGATATTGCTTACCTGAGTCTGGACCTTGCCGATTCAACTGTGTCGGGTCATGCCCCACCAAAAAGTAAATCTTCAACAGTTGATTATATGATATCTGCGATGGATCATAAGTGATTTGCACTGATTCAGCGTGATTGGTAAATCCAGAACTAACAAGTGCGTAGTCTGCGGTTCTTGCATCGCCACCCGAAAAGCCAGAAACAACATCAGAAACACCTTTGATATGCTCAAAAACCCCTTCCATTCCCCAATAGCATCCTCCACCAAAAATCGCCGTCTGTTTTCCTTTGGGTGTAGAAGTTGAAATATCTGCCGCCGGAGCGGGAAGCATCACACGGGATGCACCGTATACGAGTACAACAGTAAGCAAAATGATAGACAAGTTGCGTACTAAAGAGCGGAAGAAAGTAAAGTTGCGAGTTGACATTGGGTTTGAATTCCTCTAGTTATTGAATCGTGCGTAGTCTGAGATTATTTTGTGGTCGGCAACTAAATTAATTGTTTTACGAGCAACATAGCTGTTGTAAAAATGCACTTTTCACTCATTAATTGTTGTTATAATTATTCCCGCAAAGCATATCCCACACCACGCACTGTATGAACCAAACGTTTCTCTTTATTTTCCTCTAGTTTGAGTCGCAGATAACGAATATAAACTTCAATAATATTAGAATCACCCATAAAGTCGTAACCCCAAACTTTTTCAAGAATCTGGTTTCTAGTAAATACCTGACGGGGATGTGAAAGGAGATACTCTAATAAGTCAAACTCTTTTGCTGTTAACTCAATGCTTCGTTTATTCCGAAACACTTCACGAGTGCGACGGTTTAAGCTTAAGTCTTCAAACTGCAACAAATCCTCGTCTGTTTCTTGGGTGCGGCGGAGATGAGCGCGAATTCTAGCTAGCAGTTCCTCAATGCTGAAAGGCTTAACTACATAATCATCGGCTCCTGCATCTAATCCGGCGACGCGATCGCTCACTTCATCTTTTGCTGTCAACAAAATTACTGGTACTGTACTACCCGTTGCTCGCAAACGGCGACAAATTTCCAAACCTGTCAGCCCTGGTAGCATCCAATCCAGAATCGCCAAATCTGGTGATGAGTCTCGCGCCAAGGTTAAACCAGCGATGCCATCATGGGCTACACTTACTTGATATCCTTCGCTACTAAGTTCTAATTCGACAAATCGCGCCAGTTTGACTTCATCTTCCACCAAAAGGATATGTGCTGTCATAAGATTGTTTGCATATAATTTAACTCTAATATAGACGAGTGACAGAAAAATGAGTTTTACCTGAATAGAGTTAGACCTTTTGCTTAGAAAACTGTAATCCTATATACAAAGATTTTTTCTGTTATCTTGCTAGCAAAAGTTTTATAAGAATATTAGTTTTGAAATCTCAGAAGACTTTAATTTATGAGTCAGCTTATTCTTCTATTCATGTACGAGTCTATTAATTACAGGTTTTTGATTCACCCAAAAATGAGTATTTCATCATGAAAGGTTTAGTTTTTGGTAGTTTATCTGCTTTAATACTCACTACATTTGTAAAGGATCACCGTCTATTTTCACAAATCACATAGGACTGTTATATGTGGGTAAGGTGATTGTAAACATACTTCCTTTCTCTAACTTGGATTGCACGCATACACTACCACCCATACCCTCTACAAGTGTCTTGACAATCGATAAACCTAAACCACAACCCCCAGTAGCATGAGAGCGGGATTCATCTACGCGGTAAAATCTCTCAAAGATCCTTGCTTGGTGTTGCAAAGGAATGCCATGACCTTTGTCACAAACTTGAATAATTGCCTTGTCTTGAAACTGGTTTAACTTAAAAACTATGGGTGTATTAGCTTCAGAATATTTAACAGCATTATCAATCAAATTTAATAATACTTGTTTGAGGCGACTGTAGTCTACTTTTACCTCAATTGGATAAACTTTTGACTCGATTGTAATTGTGCGATCGCTATACTTTTCTGTCATCATTACAATTTCTTCAATCAAGTCATTCAGCACATAAGATTTCATTTGAAAGTATAAGTGACCACTATCTGCTCGTGCTAAATCAAGTAAATCTTGCAGGAGGCGAATAGTCCGTTCAGCTTCCGATGCAGCAGTTTCTAAAGCTTCTTGTTGGGTTTGGGTTAAATTATTCTGCCTTCGCAACACGCTTTGCAAATAACCATGTACTATCGTTAATGGTGTGCGTAATTCATGAGAAACATTACTCACAAATTGTCGTTCTTGCTCCCAAGATTGAGAAAGGCGCGATAATAGCATGGTTAAGGTTTGAGCTAATTCTTTAACTTCGCTAGGCGCATTATCAAGATATAGCTGCGCTTGTCCTAAATCTTCAGCAGAAATCACAGAAGTCATTTGATTTAGCTGGCGCAGAGGTTGCAAAGAATGCTTGATATAAAATGCGATCGCACCTGTTAAAACAATAATTGCCAAAATACTCGTAATACCTAAACTCTGCACCAATGTCACAAACATTTTCTGTTGACGCGTAATATCCTTTACTACAAATAACACACCCAGTAGCTTACCCTGCACTTGTACAGAACTACCACATAAAACAAAGTAGCTTTGATCTACTTTGTAAATGTGTGGTTTAATCGGCATCTGAGTCAGGGACATTAACTCAGTAACCGTCGGATTAGATAATGAATCAAAACTGGCAGACTTGATTAAAATTTTATTATCAGGACTTTTTAACCATAATAATGTGTTGGTATTTGCTAAGTTGTTAATAGCCTTTTGCAATCCCGCTTCACGTTGCATCATTTCGCTATAAAGTTGCATATCTCGCGGCGCACGCTTGGCGATTTGTTCTATATTATATTTATGACTATCTACTAAAATTTGCTGCATTGTCCAACTAATCGATGTAGCGAGGCTACCTAATACCAAAGCTGAAAATGTAGCAATGCCAATCGTGAGGCGTGACTGTAATGAAAATGGGTCTATATTTATCCAAACTTTTATGATTTGCTTCACGTTCTGGTTGTGTTTTAGGTCTTGAATAAGGCTTTACCAATAAAATCAGACTGCTAAATATAAAGTTGTTGTCAACCGCTACATCTTTAGTTATAGCTGATTTGAACTTACCTTGATTACATAACCAGGGCTATTTCATTCTCATCTAGCCCGCCTCAGAATTCATTCTGAGTCTAATAGCGAAAGTCGTCTAAAGACGACTGAGACTCATGTTATAGTCCGTTAAAACGGACTTTAGCTATAAGAAAAGGAACTTTAGTTTTGGGCGGTTTATGCTTAGAATGAAATAGCCCTGATTACATACCTACTATGAAAAGATTGCTAAATATTTTTATTTTCTCACCTTATTGACTCTGCAAATCTTTCCATCCTAATAATCTAAATGTATTTGCTAGTAATTAAATTAATTTAAGCTGAGAATTTCCTTAGAATTTATACTACTGAATGACTAGGCGTAAATTGTTGAAGATATTTGGTTCTTCGGTTATTTTTATGGAAAATCTGCTTCAAAATCATTGAAAGCCTTACCCTATAAGCATTTCATTCAAAACAGTACCATAACTCTTTATAACCCTTACCCCGCAAGGGTTTTGTTACAATCAATCCTCAATCACCATAAAAGGGACGCAAGAGCCAGATATTCTTCCAGTCTGAACCCAAGTCACACCAATCATACTATTAAAATCTTGCAAAAACTAGGTCTGTAGATTAGTTTACATTTTGCTCTAGATGATTATTCAAAACTTGAAAGTGAACACCAACTATGAGATAAGCACTTATTACTATTTCCTCCAGTTCTATATTTGGGAATAGTCAGTTACCCGAAAATAAAGCGATTCTAATTGATTTTTACTTTGTTTAAGAAAGCAGCTTTGGTAGAATTTAGTAGTATTATCAAACTAGAAAATCTCAAAAAGCTGGTTCTAGACTGGCTTTAACCTTAAATTAATACCAATGAACACTGCTATACCCCCCTGCGTATGAGATGCATTGCACACAATTGAAAACAGCTATAACATCAGCTTCAGAGATGACATTAGCTGTATAAATGTGTAAAGTAGGTTAGAGTCAATCACTATTTTAATCTTGGACGCATCTATCTATGGTTATAAAAAATAAACGTCTTTTGCTGCTAGTTGTCTCCTGTAGTATAACTGGTGTAATTTTAGGAGGTACTGCCAGTTGGGCAGAAAGTAGTCTCTGCTTGCAAGATAGCCAAGTTACAAGTGAGTGTTTAACCCAAGACCCAATCCAAAAAACTATCCAAGGTATGAGTACCGGATTGTTAGCTGGGGCTGGGGCTGCTTGCGGTGCAGTATGGCAGTTACGGTACAAAGATTAAGCTTATGTATGTCCAAATTACACATCTTGTCAGTCGTTAAGATTGTGATTCGTCCTTTGTCATTTGTATTTACACAAGACAAAGGACAAACCTTACGGGTAAGTATGCAATGTTTATTTGCCTAACAGCTTAAAAGCGATAGTTGCGATCGCGTACCCACATACTAACTGGTACTGCTTTACCCTGGGGATCAACTTTTACCTTGACTACTATGGGTGGTAATTGTCCTCTTCTGGCACGTTGGGCTTGCAAGTCGTTCCTAATCTGCTGCCGTTGATTTTCTGGGATATAATATGTTTCTAAACCGTAGTTGACGGAACCATCCTGATAAACACCTTTTAAAGCTACCTGATTGGCTCTAAGAGTTCTGGGGCGATCGCTACTGACTCGCAAAGGTCTCCAAGCTCTAGGAACACCGCGGCCTGAGGATAGCTGCTCTTGTAAAATTACGTACACGTTGGTTCCTTCAGGTAATCGTCTCCCACTTCCGCGACCTTTGCTGACTATGGTTTGCCAACCAGCTAGTCTGCTCAAATTTGCGGTACGGGATATATTGTAATCTAACGCTAGAGTATTACCTTCGAGCACATCGTTAGGGTTTACAGGTACGGTTTGCAAAATCACCGTTTTGCCCGTCATGTCTGTGTAAAGCGCTTGGGCTGGTACTGCCATAATTAACCCTGTTTGCATTGCCAAGGGTACTAGTAACCGCCATAAAGGTAAGGGCTTATTCGATTTTTGTTCAGTAGCAATCAAGTAATCCCGAAAAGTCACCTTATTGGAGAATTCGGCTTCGGGAGACAAGGGTTTATTTTTAGATTCAGAAGAGCTATTAGTCATAATGCGTAGTCCTAAAAAGCAGAGGTTTGAAGAGGTTAAAAGTAACGAGATTAGGACTGACGCAGAGAAACTTTAAAAACTTTGACGCACAGAGATTTTGATGATGAGCAGATTTTAGAAGTAGTTATCAAAATTCTGAATTCTGAATTTTAGATTTTTCCTTTAATCCAAATCTAACTCCTGAATTCTAACTCCTGAATTCTGATTCCTGAATTCTGACCGGAGGCGGAGCGTCTCCGGCTCCGCTCCTGATTTTGCACTACTTCTTACTTGCAGAGCCAAAAGCACCAGGTACGCGGCGTTCAAACCAAAGTCCAGCGCTAATTAAAGCAGAACCGCACAAGACAAAGACCAATGACTTAAAAAGTAAGTCTGTATCATACTCTTGCACCCGACTGACAATTTGCAGTGTTATTAACAACATACCGCCCCAAAAGGAACTTCTGTTGCTTAATTTCAATCCTTCTTGAATTAGTCCCCAGGCTAATGTTGCTAGAAGTACATTGAAAATAAAAATGCCAAGTTCATCAATCCGGCTGATAGTTTGATGCCAAAAAGGTACTAAGGTAATGAAGACAAGAAAGGTACTAATGACAGCAGTCGTGAAAATCACTTCGCGGCGTGGAGGATTATTTCTTTGACGCAGTAGAAACAACCATTGCAATACCGCCAAGCCGCTGAGAATTCCTAAATCGATGATCGGCAGAGACTCAAATAAGTTTATCAAAGTCGTTGGCTGATTATAATCATAATCTGGAGATTCCCAGACCCAACGAAAAGATAGGACATAAAAGACGATGCCAAAGCTCACCAATGCTAAATTACGGGCAAGAGATTGAAACAATCTGTAATTTATGGTTGGGAAGAGCAGGTCATCATAACTCCAGAATAAAGCAGGTGGGAGCGCAAAAGCAAAAGATGCCACCCAAGGAGCTATATCAGCATAATTCAGCAGTGGCAGGGGATTGAGGTTAGCTTGTAGGGAACTAGCAAAGACAAAGGCTGCTAGACCAAAAATCCAACGCGATCGACAGATGTAGGCTAAGGGTACAAACAGCAGCCATGCCAACAAAGGCATATGCTGCACTACCAGTCGTGACCAAGTTAACTCACCTGAAGAGTACCATAAGTCTTCTAGTCCCGTCCAGTACCCGATTTCAACAAGGACAATTGACAGAATTCCTAAAGAATTGAATGACAGACTGTACGCCATCACCACAACACCCAACCCCCAGGCGAGAAAAAGTTGGGAAATTGAACCGGCAATGTTGAACATCTGGGCTATCAGCAGTAAATTTGCACCTAAAATAAAAGCGCTTAAAATTAGCAATCCCTCTCCCAGTGAGCGTTTGCTTTGTTGCAACTTCTTCCCTTCCGGTTGTCTCCAGGTGTAAAAACCAGTGATAGCGATCGCTAAAAACAAACTTATCAGTAGAATAAACTTGATTTCTCGTGATCCTCCTTGCCAGTTTCCGGCGATAAAAGTAATTATGCCTAAGCATAAAAGTATGCCCCCTACACCAATGGCGATCGCTTTATTGCGATCGCGTGCAGCAGCTTCCAGGTTTTTAAATTGATAACGCTCTGCTATTTGCTCATACTGCGAAGAACTAATGAATCCTTCATCTATCCATGATTGTGCTTCTTTGCGTAATTTTTGCTGAAAATCATCTAAGAACATGACTTTCTCCGGTGCAATGGGGTGGCTTGGCTATTGCGATCGCAATGGCGGTCATTATATTTTGAGTATGAAGCCAAAAGCCTTAGTTACGTTGTTCTTGTGTAACAGTTTGATTTGTATTCTAATACAACCGATTAATTCGTAATTCGTAATTAAGAAAGATTCTGACTACTGAATTCTGACTTCTGAATTCTTCTTCAAATTATTTATGTATACAGATGGAAAAACCTTCTAATTTATTACTTAAAGTCTCGCGGCGTTTATTTACTAATCTAGATGACCAAGAAAAATTTATCCAGGCTTTAATGAAACCTGAGCCTTTTTTACCTAGTATTCTTTGGTGTCAAGAAAAGCCAGAGATTTCACCTTTTGTAGTGGAAACACCAACTCATTGGCAACCACAATTTATAGACCGTTTATACCTGGGAGAAAAACCCGGTAAGCATCCCTTACATGAGAAAGGATATTTCTATTGTTTAGATTTTTCTTCGGTGTTTGCGGCTACTACTTTGTTAGCTATTCCTCAGTCAGTGCCTTTAGTTTTTGATATGTGTGCTGCACCCGGAGGTAAAAGTATTTTTGCTTGGAAAGCTTTGCAACCTGACTTACTCATCAGTAATGAAGTAATTGGCAAACGTCTGGGAATGCTAATTTCTAATCTGAAACGTTGCCAGATTAACCCTAGTGCAGTGGTTAATAGAGATTCGAGTATATTTGCTCAAATGTCACCATCTTCTAGCAATCTAGTGATAGTAGATGCTCCTTGTACTGGACAATCTTTACTTGCTAAAGGTGAAAAAGCACCCGGCTGTTTTCACCCAACTGCTATTAATAAGAGTGCAAATCGGCAAAAGCGTATTATAGCTAACTCTGCTAAACTTGTGTCATCACAAGGCTATCTTGCTTATATGACTTGTACATATTCACCAGAAGAAAATGAGCAAGTTTGTGAATGGTTTTTAGAACGTTTTCCGCAGTTTCAGGCAATAGAAATTAGTAATTTAGCAAAATATCAGTCCCATTTAACTACGATGCCTTGTTATCGAATGTTTCCTCAAGATAGGTTAGGTGCTGGTGCGTTTACAGTATTATTTAAAAATACTAATGAGGATGATCATCAAGAAGTAGATTTAAATACAATATCTTCGTTGTATATCTACCAGAATTTGAAATATTCAAGTTAATTATATTAAGAGCAAGTATTTTGGCTTCAAACCAAGCCAATACTCGTAAATTAGCGAAGGTATTTTTTAATCAAAAATTACCTAATACCGAAACTGCAACCGCTATAGCAGTTCTCGTTTACGTGAGATACACCCGTAGGGGCACGGCATGCCGTGCCCTTACACCTTGGGATATAACGTTGTACCGCATCTGAATGGGAACCGCTATAACGGGTCAAAACTGTTCAATTATTCCGCCACCTAGCACTTTTTCACCGTCGTACCACACCGCAGCTTGTCCGGGGGTGATGCTGATTTGGGGTTCATCAAACACCAAACGCACACGGGAGTTTTCCAACGGAATCACCGTCACTGGTGTAGGAGTTGAACGATAGCGAATTTGCACTTCGGCATGAATTGGTGTAGATGGTTCGGCAATAGAAACCCAGTTTACTCGCCCTACATTGCATTCTGGTTGCGTTACCTTTGTGCGATCGCCTACGATCACTTTATTATTGACTGCATCTAATTCAATCACATACAGAGGTTCGGCAGCAGCAATCCCCAAGCCTTTGCGTTGTCCAATGGTGTAGTGATGGATACCATCATGCTGTCCCAAGATTTTGCCTGTGACATCTACAATATCTCCTGTTTTGGGAGCTAAATATTTATCTAAAAATGCCCGCATAGAACCGTTACTTTCCACTAAGCACAAGTCTTGACTTTCTGGCTTATCAGCAGTTTTTAGTCCGTATTCCGTAGCGATGCGGCGGGTGTCAGTTTTTTCCAGTTCGCCCAAAGGGAATATAGTTGCTGCAAGTAAATCTTGAGACAAATCATAGAGGAAGTATGACTGATCTTTGTTGCGGTCAACAGCTCTTAATAATTGGTAACGTCCGGTTGCTTCGTTATAGCTAATGCGGGCATAATGACCAGTGGCGATGCGATCGCATCCCAATTCTTCACGAGCATACTGCACCATTGGCCCAAACTTCACCGTTTTATTGCACTGGGAGCAAGGTAAAGGCGTGATTCCAGCACTGTAACCTGTCACCAGGTAATCGACAATATGCGTCTGAAAAAGATCCCGAATATCCACAACCTGATGGGGAACGCCTAGTTGTTCACAGATATCAGCCGCGTCGATCATACCTTCAGAACAACATTGACCTTTGCCTTTCATTAGCCAAAGAGTCAAACCAATTACTTCATAGCCCTGATGGTGCAGGATAGCTGCGGCAGTGGAACTGTCAACACCACCAGAAAGACCAACGACGACTTTTTTCATCCAAAGCACGACACCATAGCTGCGCGGTTGTCCAATTGTAGCACACACTCTTTCATTGCCTTGCTATCAAAGCGCTTCAGTTAATGAAGAATTAAATAGGCGTAGTTCATCTTAGACATCGCAGTTCACTTCCCGATCACCTTCGTCTAAGATTAGTTACAGATGTATTTTTTGCCACGCACGTAAGCTAATTTTACGTTAACACTATATAGTTGCTACAACGGTAAACTAATTAGTTTCTGACGGAAATTGTCTAAAAATATTTTGATTACTTTTTAACTACTATGTCGAGTGCAATACCAAGTCAATTTAACTCATTTCAAATGTTGCCCTTAATAGTGGGAGGATGGTTAGCGCTGATCTCCTACTCCACGCCAGTACAAGCACAAATTCACAACAGCAACCTGCTACTGGCTCAAGAAGCAGGTGAAATTTTACCGCCAATTCCCTTTGGTCAACAGCCACCACAGCTGCAACCCTCTCAACCATTACAAGACAATCAATTTGAGCAGAACTTTCAGCCTTCCCAACCATTACAGGACAATCAATTTGAGCAGAACTTTCAACCCTCTCAACCATTAGAGGACAATCAATTTGAGCAGAACTTTCGACCCTCCCAATCGCCACAATTTAGTCAATATAACCAGAACTTTGAGCGCTACTTAGTTTACGTAGATGGTAGTAATTTCCAGACGTTACAACAAATCCGTCAAATTGAACCCACTGCTTACATTCGGCAGTACCAAGGACGGAATGTAATTCAGTCAGGAGTTTTTAACAGAGTATCTAACGCCCAACAACGGGTTAGTGAGTTACAGTCACGAGGTATTTATAGCGCCCGGATTATCAGTTTTGCTAACGGACAGGAAATAAATCCAGGCAATAGAGGTTTTGTAGGTAATAGAAGTAATCCTACCAGACAAGGCTCTAAGTATTATGTCGCCATTCCCACCACTCCAGAACAGTTACCTGCGATCGCAGCCCAAGTTAGGCAGAATTTAGCCCGATTTAGCCAAGATTTAGGACGATCTGGTGGAATCATTGAAAGGACGCAACCACGAGGGCCACACGTAGCAGTAGGGCCTTTTTCTGAGCGATTCCAAGCCGAGGAATGGAATAAGTATCTGCGAAATATAGGATACAGTAATGCCAGAGTCTACTACGGAAAGTGAAAAAGTGGGGAGTGGGGAGTAAAATTAAACTCATAACTCATCACTTAGCACTGATGCAAAACAGGCAAGAACAAATTTCGCAATTGGTAGTTACCGCCGATCAAATGCGCGGTATTGAAGAGCGGATCTTTGCAGCGGGAATGCCTGTAGTTGCTTTGATGGAAAAGGTAGCGGGATTAATTGCCCGTCGCATTCAAGAAATCCCCCCAACTCACGCCAGTCGCTCCACTTGGGGAGACCCCAAGACCGCGCTGGCTCCCCTTAAAAAGGGAGACTATTTTTTTTCAAACACCCCTTTTTTAAGGGGGTCGCCACAGGCGGGGGGATCTCGTGTAGGGATTCTCGCAGGCCCCGGTCATAATGGCGCAGATGCTTTAGTAGTAGCCCGTGAATTACATTTTCGCGGGGATGAAGTTTGGATATACTCTCCTTTTTCTCAGCTTAAAGAATTAACTTCGCAGCACTTACAGTATGCTCAGAGTTTAGGCATCCCAATTTATCAAACAATTGAGCAACTGCCAGATTCCAATTTGTTGATTGATGGGTTATTTGGATTTGGTTTAGAAAGAAACCTTACTGATCCCATAGCTTCTGCAATTAATCAGCTAAATCAATTGTCTGTGCCAATTTATAGTATCGATTTACCTTCAGGTTTACACACCGACACAGGCGAAGTATTGGGAACTGCCATTCGCGCTACTCACACATTTTGCTTGGGTTTATGGAAACTAGCTTTCTTCCAAGATCAGGCGTTGGAATATCTCGGCAAAGCTGAGTTAATCGATTTTGATATTCCTTTAGCTGATGTAGAAGCTGTTATCAAAGATACACCAAGAATTAAACGTATTACACCAGCAACGGCACTTGCGACTCTACCCCTACCCCGTCCACCTGTTACCCACAAATATAAAGAAGGACATTTACTGCTAATTTGTGGTTCGCGGCGCTATGCTGGCGGGGCAATTTTAACTGGTTTGGGTGCGCGTGCTAGTGGTGTGGGGATGCTTTCAATTGCCGTACCCGAATCCCTGAAATCTCTTTTGGTGTCACACTTACCAGAAGCGCTGATTGTCGGTTGTCCAGAGACAGAAACCGGAGCGATCGCCCACCTACAACTACCAGAAAAAACTGATCTGAGTTCCTTTGATGCGATCGCCTGTGGCCCCGGTTTAACACAAGATGCCACTCCCGTTGTCCAACAGGTTATAGAAAGCGATCGCCCTTTAATTCTCGATGCCGATGGTTTAAATATTTTGGCACAAATGGGAACGATCGCCACATTAAAAAAACGCCAAGCAGTAACCGTACTCACGCCCCACACTGGCGAATTCCAGCGACTTTTTCCCGATGTCACCGATGCTAAACATGACAGGGTGAAAGCAGTACAGCAAGCAGCGGCGCAAAGTGGGGCGGTAGTGCTGTTAAAAGGGGCAAGAACTGCGATCGCAAACCCTCAAGGTGTCGTTTGGATTGTTTCTGAAAGCACACCCGCCTTGGCGCGCGGCGGTAGCGGCGACGTATTAACTGGGCTACTGGGTGGATTATTGGCGCAAGCAACAACTAAACAGATTCCTGTAGAAGATATTGTGGCAACTGCTGCTTGGTGGCATTCGCAAGCGGGTATAATAGCCGCCCAAGAGCGTACCGAATTAGGTGTAGATGCGTTTACATTGACACAATATTTGATGAAATCTCTAATCTAAATAATTAAATGGCTTTTAATCATAGAGCGATCGCCCAGTTTGATAAGATGATTGGCATACTTGGAAAAGTTCATAAGTTGTTCACTTTATGACAACCAAGAAATATATTTACTGGCAAGATGAAGAAATGTGGCTTGGCTATCTAGAGGAGTATCTAGACTATTGGACTCAGGCAGAAACCCAAAACGAATTGAAGGAGAACTTAACTAATATTTACAAAGAATTAACGAGCAGGACAATCCCCAATGTCCGAAGAGTGGCTGAACTTGAGGTATCGTGAAACGACGGGACTTGATCAAAAGTCCTTACAATAGAGAAGGCTACTGACCGTTATTTTCTTCCAATGCTAATTAGCACTGAAACTCTTAAGCAAGATTTGGATCAACTTGACCGCGACCAACTTCAACAAGTTGCTGACTTTATTGCCTTTTTGAAGTTTCGCGGTCAGCATCGTCGCCGGGTTGTCCTCAATCCAACTCAAGGCTCTGAACAAACAGGCGTTCGCCCTGTCATCGTCTTCCAAAACAACATAGTTTCCCAGTTCTCAACTACTATCATTGCCATTCCCCTCACCACCAACCAACGCCGTGCTGCGTTGCCTATATGCTTAACTATTGAGCAGGGCAATGGCGGACTTAGCCAAGACTCTGTTGCTTTATGAATTACCACGACATTATTACGATTGAACCTGGAAAACGCAGTGGTAAACCCTGTATCCGGGGAATGCGAATCACTGTTTATGATATTTTGGAGTATCTTGCGGGCGGTATGACTGAAGCAGAAATCCTAGAGGATTTTTCTGAATTAACTTCCGAAGATATCAAAGCGTGTCTTGCTTTTGCTGCTGATCGTGAGAAGAAGTTATTTGTAGTATCCCTGTGAAACTGCTTCTAGACGAAAATCTGTCTGATCGGATTATTTCACAGATTGTAGATTTGTATCCTGATTCAGTACACGTTAAAACTTTAGGGTTAATTAACACAGACGATGTGCTTATCTGGGAGTACGCTAAAGCAAACGATTTCGTAATTGCTTCCAAAGATTCTGATTTTCATCAGCGCAGTCTTCTCTATGGTCATCCACCCAAATTTATCTATCTCCGTATTGGCAACAGCCCAACTTCTAAAATTGTCCAAATCCTGCGAGATAACTTTGGTATAATCAGCCAATTTGCAGATAGTGAAATAGAAAGTATTTTGGTGTTGGCGTAGGTTGAAAATAATGGATAACAACGGTGTTACATCGGATGGTATACAGATATTGGTTGCGATCGCTCAGTTTGATAAGATGATTGGCATACTTGGAGAAGTTCATAAGTCTTTCACTCTATGACAACCAAGAAATATGTTTACTGGCAAGATGAGGAGATGTGGCTTGGCTCTGTGAATAATTAGATATTATTTAGACATGGAGTTTGAGTGGGATGATTCAAAAGCAACAGCTAATCTAACAAAGCACGGTGTCAGCTTTGAAGAAGTTAACACCGTCTTTGATAATGTACTGGCAGTTATTTTTGATGGTGAAGCTCACTCAGTGAGTCAGAAGCGAGAGATTATTATTGGGCACTCCCGGTATTTGCGATCGCTGCTGCTGTTGCAGCTTTATATTGGTTACGCGATCGCCAACCAGATCCATAGATATAGGAAGACAAAAATTGTGAACGCTTGACACAAAACCCTGAAGGAAGCAAGCTACAGTTGAGGTCTAAATTGTCGTCTGAAAGTGTCTTGATTTTTGAAGATTTATTTTGACTTTTAAATTTAAAAAATGTCCCGTTCTGGATACACACTCCCCGTCTTTGCCTGTGCTGCTGCTATTGCAGCTTTACATTGGTTACGCGATCGCCAATCCCTAAAATTTGCATCTGTAGATTTAATTGAACCCGCTCAAATCGCCGAAATCCCCATTGAACAGGTAGCAGGACTATCTGAGAATACAGCTTTAGCAATTACTCGCAGCGATCCTGGTGATAATCTCGATTTGACTAAAGATACACCGATTTGGGCATTGGTGGAATGGAGAAAAGAGGGTGATGATGCTGTAATTATTAAAGGTGGGGAAGGAATTGGCAGACAGTTGAATGCTGATGACAAGCCAGCTATTTATGCATACCCTCAAAGGCTGTTGCAAGAGAATTTGCAAGCGCTTTTAGCCCCGGGGGAAAAAATCACGGTAACGGTTATTCTACCAGAGGGGCGATCGCTTGCTGTTCGGACTTCAAATTCTGCTTTTGGTGTGGTTGAAGGACTTTCCCTTTTAGGCACAACCGGTATTTCTCAACCTTTGAGTACACCAGATCAACTAGCAGTTTTTCGGGCTGAATTACAAAATAAAGCCAGTCGTTTTGAGAGTTTAGTATTTTGTATCGGCGAAAATGGCCTAGATTTGGCGCGTAAACTAGGTATCAATCCTGAGCAATTGGTCAAAACTGCTAACTGGCTCGGCCCAATGTTGGTAGAAGCTGATGTGCTGGGTGTGAAAGAAATCTTATTATTTGGCTATCACGGTAAGTTGATGAAACTGGCAGGAGGAATTTTTCACACCCATCACTACTTGGCTGATGGCCGCCGGGAAATTTTGGCAGCACATTGTGCGATCGCTGGTTTAAAATCACCAGATATCCAAGTAGTGTTTAACAGTGCTACAGCTGAAGCCGCACTCACATATTTACGATCGCTAGATACTTCTACTGGTAGTGATTGGGTAAATCAAGTTTATAGTGCGATCGCCGAAACTATCGATGTTCGTTCTCAAGAATACATCCAAAGTCATAGCGAGCGCGGCACAGGAGTAACAATCTGTGGCTCTATCCTCTTTGATGGCGATCGCAAAATTATCGTGAAGAGCAAAACTGCTGCTCTGTTAATGGGAAAATTATGTTAATTTATGATGAATAATCGTAAACAATCCAAATAAATAATCTTTTCAGTGGCCACTCTAAGATAAATTTATCGTTCCAATACCATCTCAGACTCAGGGGTTATACAAACGCACTTAAGCTGGCGTTTGTATAGGTTTTCTATACCATTATCAGCATGACCAAGCTGATAAGGCTATGACTATAGACTACAGAGCAACTATCTACCTTACATTTAAACTCCCTGCATCATGAATACAGCGGTGACTCTACTAACCGAACAAGCGCCTCAAACATTTGAACCTTTGAAGCGTCTAGATCGTCAATTAATTGTGATTTTGGACTTCGGCTCTCAATATTCTGAGCTGATTGCCCGTCGCATCCGCGAGACTCAAGTGTACTCTGAAGTTTTGTCCTATCGCACGACTTCTGCACATCTGCGCCAACTCAATCCTAAGGGAATTATCCTCTCTGGTGGGCCGAATTCGGTTTACGGTGATAACGCTCCCCATTGTGACCCAGAAATATGGAATTTGGGAATACCTATTTTGGGTGTTTGCTATGGGATGCAGTTGATGGTAAACCAACTCGGTGGGGAAGTGGCAAAAGCCGAGCGAGGTGAATACGGCAAAGCATCATTATATATCGATGATCCCACAGATTTGCTCACTAACGTCGAAGATGGCACTACCATGTGGATGAGTCATGGAGACTCAGTTATCCAAATGCCACCAAGGTTTGAATTGCTAGCACATACAGAAAATACCCCCTGTGCTGCCATTGCCCACCACGAAAAGAAATTTTACGGTGTCCAGTTCCATCCAGAGGTGGTGCATTCTATTGGCGGCACAGCATTAATCCGCAATTTTGTCTACCACATCTGCGATTGCGAACCCACCTGGACAACAGCAGCTTTTGTTGAAGAAGCAATTCGGGAAATTCGCGCCAGAGTTGGCGAAAAGCGGGTACTGTTGGCACTGTCTGGGGGAGTGGATTCTTCTACGTTGGCCTTTTTGCTGTCTAAAGCGATTGGAGATCAACTGACTTGCGTCTTCATCGATCAAGGCTTTATGCGAAAGTATGAGCCAGAGCGATTGGTCAAGCTGTTCCAAGAGCAGTTTCACATTCCTGTAGAGTATGTTAATGCCCGCGATCGCTTTTTAGCCACAATTACTAATATCACAGATCCTGAAGAAAAACGTCGCCGCATTGGACACGAATTTATCAGCGTCTTTGAGGAAACATCCAAACGCCTCGGTCAGTTTGATTATCTGGCTCAAGGGACTCTTTATCCAGATGTGATCGAATCTGCTGACACCAACGTTGATCCTCAAAGTGGTGAGCGAGTCGCGGTAAAAATTAAGAGTCATCATAATGTTGGCGGTTTGCCCAAAGACCTAAGATTTAAATTGGTGGAACCACTGCGGAAACTATTTAAAGATGAAGTCCGCAAAGTTGGGCGTTCCATTGGTTTACCAGAAGAAATCGTCCAACGGCAACCTTTTCCTGGTCCCGGCTTGGCAATTCGCATCTTAGGCGAAGTCACATCTGAGCGATTAAACATTTTGCGCGATGCCGATTTGATTGTGCGGCAAGAAATTAACCAACGCGGCTTGTACCACCAAGTCTGGCAAGCGTTTGCTGTCTTGCTACCAATTCGTAGTGTTGGCGTTATGGGCGATCAACGTACTTACGCTTACCCGATTGTTTTGCGGATTGTTACTAGTGAAGATGGCATGACTGCGGATTGGGCGAGAGTGCCTTACGAGGTGCTGGAAGTAATTTCTACCCGAATTGTGAATGAGGTGAAAGGGGTAAATCGGGTGGTTTATGACATTACCTCTAAGCCGCCTGGAACTATTGAGTGGGAATGATCTAAACGCAAACAAGCGCAGAGGATTGATTTATATCTCTGCGCTTTTTGTCTTATTTTAAGACTTTCAAAAAGTTTCGGTGATCATAAACATAATCCAAGCACCAATCAAAAAAGACGACGTACCCAAGTATTTCAAACTTAAAACTATAAGACTCCTGCTTGATTTTTTAACAAAACTCAGTACACCTTTATTCCCTCTTCCTTGTTAAAAGTTCTCTATCTCTACGAGTGATTCAGGAATCAAATCGGATTGCTATATATACTTTTTCTTATTTCTAAGTATTGATTTATCCCAAAGTCAATTTACCTGATGGCATATCAACAACCAACCGCCGAGTAGTTAGCCATTGACGACCGAGTAAAACTTCAGTTAAATCTTTACCAACGTGAACAGGAATGTCGAATTCGTCACCAGCAATTCGTACCTTACCTGCGTAAATGTCAAATCTTACATCTCCCCGTGCAGTACGCATAGTTTGTTGGTCAAAATAAGCCCAACCAAGTGCGTCTAAATCTTGATCATTAATTGCTAACCAGTATGAAAAACCCGTATCCAACATTGCATCAACTGCTAATTCTAATCCATCGGATGTTATTAAATTAATCTCGAAAAGTAGCGCATCCTCATCACCAAAAAAACCGTCTATCATATAGTGCCGCAAGCCCCAGACTCATTAATTCGGAAAGTATGGTGTATTTTACCAGGATGCTTTTCATGACACTGTTGCCAAACCCCTTCTAAATCCTTATTGACGAAATACTCTCCACTATCGGGTTCGACAGTAACATACCAGTTGTAATGAGTTTCAATTAATTCCGATTTAACTTTATCAAATACGGGTTTACAGCGTTGGTAAAAATCTTCTCGTTCGGCTTCACGTTGCGCTTTTTGTTCTTCTGTCCACTGAATTTCAGGAAATATTCGTCCCCGACGGGTTGTACGGGTAGCCTTGGCTTCAGTCATGGTTGGCTCTCACATTTTAAGCAATATCTATATTTTCAGGCATCTTCACCATAATTTGCACTGACCAGATACCTTGACTTTTCACCTTGCATCAGCCTTTGATAGGATGGCAGGAGAGCAAATTGGAATTTGAGTGCTGTTTGTAAGTGTTTTAACTTAGAATAACAAGAAAAATAGGCGACGATCGCAGTAAAATTACCAATGGTATGGTTAGAGAAAAAAACAAGTAGATTATTTAGAAATAACTTTTATTAGATCAAGGTTCATTTAAATGTTATGGAACCTCATCTCCTTCTTGCTGGCTTAAACATCCTCGTAGTTGATGATGATGAAGATAGCCGCTTTTACATTACTACCGTATTAGAGGCAGATGGAGCCACAGTCATCACAGTTGCATCGGCAGCAGTAGCATTGAAAGTATTAGCTGAGTTGCAACCTGATGTCTTGATTTGTGATATCTCTATGCCTAATGAAGATGGTTATACCCTCATCCGTAAGATCCGGACTGCCGTTCGGTCTATGACCTTGGACTCAATAAGCTCAAGCGCCGCGACTTCCTGCAAGCCTTTGATCAAGCCGGATTTGTGATTGTTAGCGAAACCGTAAATGCTCTAGAAGGGGCTTCCAAGCTGATGCCATTACTGCGACTTCTGAATAAAGTTCCCGGACTTGAAGACTACACAACTGTCAGTATGTACGTTGTAGCTCGCAAGACTTAGTGTTTTATCTCAGGTATTAAACTCACAATACTCCCCAGTTGCTCTTATGCTGCTGATATCTTCTCTACCCCAACTGCTAGTTGCGACTGGTCAATCAAGCTACTCACCTACTTCTATCTAAAATGTCTATGAATTAGTTTTCTGGGATAATTGATTCTTTGGAAGCTCCTAGAAAGCGCTGCCTTACATCTGAACTTTGGTGATTTTGAATTGCTTAGACTACTTTGCTCCAGTTTCAAAGCTAATTTGTTCAGACTTATATGCTGGTGGCTCGACGTGAATTAAAATCCTCACTGGACGGAAGCGTTCTTCTAGTCGGCTTTCTACTTCTTCGGTGATGTGGTGAGCAGTTTCTACGTCTGGTGCATCTACTATTAAATGCATTTCAATGAATACTTGGCGACCAAGAACACCGCGAGAAGCGATCGCATGGCAGTTAATTACACCTGGAACAGAAGTAGCGATCGCATGAATTGCTTCTGGTGCGATCGCCATTTGATCTACAAGCCAAGGCAAATTCTCTTTTAAAACTGACCAGCCACTCCAAAATACCAACAAGGCGACAGGAAAAGCTAATACCAAATCCATCCATTGATAACCTAGCCAAACTCCGATCAAGCCGCTAATTACGGAGATTGTCACCCAAATGTCGCTCATGGTATGTGTAGCGTCAGCTATGAGAATTGAGCTACCTACCCGCCTACCTACAGCACGTTCATAAAACGCCACAAAAATATTCACACCCAGCACAATTAGTAATAACCACAACTCAGATGGCGAGACTCTCACAGGTTCACCACCACCTTTGAGAATTCGCTCAATTGCTCCTTGCAGAATTTCAAAACAGGCTATTCCTAAAAATGAGGCGATTCCTAAAGCTCCTACTGCTTCAAATTTGTGGTGTCCGTAGGGATGCTCGCGATCGGGTTGCGGAGAAGAAAATTTACTTGCAATTAATCCTAAAATGTTATTAGCGCTATCTGTCACACTATGCAAGGCATCAGCTAGCAAACTCAAAGAACCTGTCCAGTAGCCCACAAGTGCTTTCAATCCCAGTACAAACAGGTTGAGCAGTAGGGTAATAATTAAAACCTTTCGCACTTCAGCGCGGTTATCGTAAGTCATGAATAATTTATTACATCAAGTTCTATGACTTCTAATGTATAACTCAAAACACAAATAAATACATATGAAATGTTTCAAAGTCTTACGCAGTAAGGATTAATTCTATCGATAATCTTTTAATTTATAACAATCTATTGAGATTCTTTTTAACTAAAATGCGCTATAAGCTTGATAGCTATTAGTAATAGCTTTGCCCGTAAGAGCATATCTTTGGCATTAAGAGGATACTTATTCAAGTAACATAAGTAATTATCAAGAAGTTTTAATAAATAGCTCATGTCTTCAACTCCTCTAACATTGAACTTAATTTAAGGTTCTGTCTCCTTCAGTTTTTCACCCCAAGCAGCACGAGAATTAAAGATAGCAACAGATCAATTTAAAAGCGATCGCTCCTGGCATCAACCAAAGGTGCGATCGCTTTTTAAACACCCTCAAACAGCAAAATTACTGGGTCGGTAATTGTGGGTGTGTAGCCGAATATTTGGCGACGATGCCAGAAATCTCAGGATTGTAAAGTCTCAAATAATTCCAGTAGTTGCCAAATACTTGACGCACATAATTTTTGGTTTCATCAAAGGGAATTTGTTCAACAAATTCATCTGGATCTTTAGTAGTTAGAGTTTGCAGCCATTTGGAAACGTTGCCGGGGCCAGCATTGTAACTGGCGATCGCTAGCAAGGAGTTATTGTTATATTGCTCATGGGTATGATCCAAATACCATGTACCCAGCATGATGTTTTGGTTAGGATTTTCTAAATTTATTGTTTTGCTATCCAACTTTATTTGTGGAGCGATCCATTTGGCTGTACTCGGCAACACCTGCATTAAGCCAGTAGCATCAGCGACAGATTTAATTTTTGGTTGAAACCGTGACTCTTGACGGATTAAGGCAGTAACCAACAGGGTATTAAGTTGACGCTCAGTAGACCACTTTTGAATCTCTCGGAGATAAGGAAATGGATAACGAGCTTGCCAGTAGGTAATCTGTTTGCTAAGAGCCTGATATTGGGCTTTTTCTGCTGGTATTTCCCGATCTTCCAATTTAGAAATCTTGTCAATTCCTAAGAGATTTTCTCCTCTTGCCAATTGCATCAACCCTTCAGTAAATTGCTCTGCTACAGTTGGCTGAATTTTGTTTTGAAATTCTGTTTGCCATTGTAACCAAGCATCGCGGTCTTGACCAAGTAGATACAATTCTTTAAAAGTTTCAGAACCAGCAGGTGGTAGTGGACGCTGGGGTGTGATTACTTCTGGGTTCATGACGCGCACGTTGTCAAAGTTGCCGACATTTAGCCCCAACATCGTCGCCGATCGCCACGCATAGTAAGAGTAGGGAAACTGGCTAATGACATACTCATAAGCAGTTTTAGACTGTTCCTGTTTCCCTAGTGAAGCTGCCCATTTCCCTACCCAAAAGCCAGCTCTGGGAGCCAAAATACTATTGGGGTTGTTACTAACAATTGGTTCCGCCCATTGCCAAGCACCGACGTAATCTTTGGCTTTGGCTTTATCTTGGGCGATTTTCCAGCGATACTCTGCCGCTTCGTCAGAATTGCCGTATTTGGCTATGAGTAATTGCCACGCCGCGCTAGCTGACTTTTGATCTTTGAGGGTTTGGAAAGTTTTGGCTTTTTGTACCAGTGCAGTCCCAGCTTGTTTCGGAAATTTACTAATTACCTGCTCAAGATAGGGTAAGCCGTCTTTAGAAGTTTTTGCGGTTTCTGCTAACCGCAGTAGTGCAGTTCCAGTTTCCTCAGCATTGGGAAATTGCTGCACTAATTGTTTATAGGTGGCGATCGCTTTTTCCCTGTCTTTGCCCCCTATCTGTAAGCCGCGTCCGCTACGGTAGGAGTTGCGGGATGTTTTGGGTGCTTTGGCATAAGCATTCGCCGCTTTGAGAAATTGATTATTTTCCCAATAGCCTGTACCAATGAGTTCCCAGTCTTCAGGTTTCAGGGTAGACTGTTTTACCAACTGATCTAAAACGCCCACTATGCCTGGTTGGTCATAGGCATATTTTGCCAAAATTAACTGTAATTTTGGCTGATTGGGATTTTCTTGCAACCGTTTACGGATAATTTCCCAAGTTAGTGGGTTGGAAGGAAATTGAGCGATCGCGGTTTCTTGTTGCTTCGGTTGGGCAATTAGATATAGTGCTTTCACTGTGGCCGCTTCTTTGGGATACAGTTTCAGTACATTTTGCCTGAGATCCGAAGCTTTGCCATCCTCGCCTAGTATATCCTGTGCCTGTGCCTGTCTCAGCAAAATGTAGGGCGCGAGAATGGAATAGTCTTTATCGAGTCCTTCGAGTAAAGTCAGGGCTTTTTTTGCTTGGGTTCTTTCAATGTAATCACTCGCCAAAAGATAACGAGCGCGATTTCGGTCTGGCGAAGGGGACTGCCCTGCGATCACTGCTAGTTTTGCCGCCCGTTCTGGCAAAGATTCTGATATCAGTGGAAAGACGGCTGATTGGGCAATGCTAGCATCAGATGCTTGCTCTGCTTGATTCTGACCCAGTTTGAGCCATTTACCCAGAGATTTGCCAATCTCAGGTGCTGATACCATTGCCCCAGTTAAAAAGGCAAACAGTGCCGCACCCGCAATTATCGAAATTTGCTTTTTCTGTAGTTTCTTCAGCATGAATACCCGCTGAAAAGTTCCGGTGAATTTCTTGAAACTCTAACACTCCTAACCATCAATGTGTCCAATTTTTAATTTTAGATTTTTAATTTTATGTAGAAAAATACTAATTTTCAATCCTAAATTTGTCAGTATTGAGTAGATAGCACATTTTAGATACTATTACATCTATCTTGGGTATATTATAAATGCAATTCGTCGCCACTAATTATGCAGTAAAAACCTAATCCCCAGTTACTTTTAGGTGAGATGATTTGTTGCCATTAGCTTGATCATTTGCAGACAATCACAAGCGATCGCATTTTCTGGGTTAAACTTGAGTGCTTGTTGCCAAGATGCGATCGCTTCAGGGAATTCTCCTTGCAATGCCCATAATCTACCAGCCAATGCATGGAAGTCTGCATTGCTGGAATATAAAGCTAAAGCTTGATTATTATGTGTTGCTGCTTCTGGATAACGTTCTTGTGATAATAAACCTAGTCCTTCTCTGTGATACCAGATAGCTTGGTCATGCAGACGAAGCAAGTCAGATAAGTCTACCTTGCAGCGTTTGCAAGTTGGGGGAGTGGGGGAAGATGAGGGAGATATGATAGTAGATTCTTCCGTGTAATCATTATTCCTCTGCTCAAGAAGTCCTTTGTTTTCTTTTGTCGGACGATAAATTGTTCCACAAACAGGACATTTCATAGCTGTCTCATTAGGTGTTCGATAATTGCCATGCCCAATTCCCAACTCTCAACTCCCTACTAATCATTCGTACTGATGTAGTAAAGAAAATCTTCCAGTTCTGCTTGTAACTGGGGTAATTCTGCACTATTGTTAGCGATCGCATCTTCAATCTTGGCTAATAAGTCTTGTAATTCCTCAGCTTGTTCTTCGTCTACGGTAAGAAGTGCTTGCCCCGCGCTCTCTAAAAGTGCTGCCATTTCTGGAGCGATTTCTCCGGCATCGCTGACATCTTCGGCGGAGATTTCAATTGTTTCATCACTTTCAAATAATGACTCTAAATCAGCCCTTGCTTGCTTCAATTCATGGCTGGAAAGTTTATGTATCCCTGCATTATTTACTACTAGCGTCCCTTGTTGTCCTTTGCCTTTCTCGGTGGTGGTGACGGTGAGAATGCCATTCAGGTCAAAGTCAAAGTGAACTTCGACTTGAATCCCTCCTGCTGGTTTGAGCGGTAAGTTCTCCACTCTAAAGGAACCTAAAGGAACATTTTCTTCGGCGATCGCATTTTCTCCCTGAAAAACTTCGATTTCCACTGCATCTTGTTCATCAAATAAGGTGGAATAAACATGAGAGCGGGAAACGGGAACAACGCTATTGCGGGGAATAATCACACTGAAGTAACCAGGCATAATACCCATTTGTGTAGACACAGCCGCAGCAATGCCGAGGGAATGGGGAATTACATCTACAAGAATAGCGTCCACGGATTCACCTACCAGCACCCCAGCTTGCAAAGCTGCACCTAAGGCTACACAAAGGTCTGGTTGAATGCCATCCGTGGGAGTTTGTCCCAAATGCTCGGCGATCATTTCTTGCACCAAAGGAATGCGTGTGGAACCCCCAACTAGAATAATCCGGTCAATTTCCTCGGTTTCCAAGTTAGCGTCTGTTAGGGCGCGGTCAATTGCCTCTAGGGTTTCTGTCAATAGTGGACGAATCAATTTTTCAAAATCGGCTCGCGCTACTTCTGTCTCTAAATGTAGTGCAGTCTTACCTTTACTACCCAAAAAAGCTTCCCGGACTGTGGCAAAGGCGTGGGAACTCAGGTCAATTTTTACCTGCTCTGCGGCTCGGAGGAGACGCGCTTGAGTGCCCGCATCATCTGGTAACTCTACACCATGCTCTTTGCGGAATAAATCTGCTAGATGGAGTTGTAAAAGCCTGTCGAAATCGTCTCCACCCAAGCGGTTATTGCCATGACTAGCTAATACTTCTGTGACTTCGCCTGTAATTTCGACTACCGACACATCAAAAGTACCACCTCCCAAGTCATAAACTACAACCTTTTCTGTTTCTTGCGATCGCAAATCATAAGTTAAAGCTGCCGCCGTTGGTTCGTTGATAATTTGCAGTACTTCCAAACCAGCGATTTCGCCAGCCGTTTTAGTTGCTTGTCGTTGAGCATCTGTAAAATAAGCTGGAACCGTAATCACTGCTTGGGTAATTGTTTCTCCCAAAACATTCTCAGCCCGTTGTTTCAGGGCGCGGAGAATAATCGCTGAAACTTCATGAGGTAAGTATTCTTTATCTCCTAAAGTAGTTTTGTGGTCAGTTCCCATCCAGCGCTTAATTGACTTGACGGTGCGTTCTGGAGCTGCTGCATACTGACGGAGTGCTTCGCGTCCCACCAACAATTTACCCGCATCGCTAAACCCCACACAGGAAGGTAAAATCAGGTCGCCATCTTCTCCTGGCAATACTCGTACTTGTCCGTTTTCAACAATTGCAACTTCGGAGTTTGTTGTACCTAAATCAATCCCAACTGCTTTCATAAAATTTAATATTCAAAAGTCAAAAGTTATTTTCTCCCAGGTGCGATCGCCCAAAGCTGAGTGTCCTGTGAGCGATGCCTATGGCGGGCTACGCCTACGCAAAATCAAAATATCATATTTTTGAAGCATGACAGCTTCACCACTTAGATACAAGGGTACAAGATATTGACCACTGCCGTATAGTCCCAAGCAAATGTGATTAGATGGGATTTGATTGTAGAAAATTTAGCCGAGGTGAAGTTTATAAACCCCTAATGGCATCGCCAGACCTGAAGAGCAAGCTGAATGAATTGCTGGCTGTAGGGTAAATGCATTTGTTAGTTCGGCCATGCCTACGGCTGGCTACGCCTACGTGTTTGCTATTTTGGCGATCGCGTAAATAGACGGATGCAAAAAAATCTAACATTTAATAACCCGCAACTTGGGTTACTACTCAAGATGTAATAAGCAGTAGGGTAGCGCAGCTAGCTGTGCTACCCTACTAATCACCTGTATTCCATTATTATATGAAAGTCTCAGGTTATGAAATCTACATTACTTAGGAATGTGGATTAAATAAAGTGCAAAAGTAGGGTGTGTTAGCGGAGCGTAACGCACCATTCCAAGTTAAATAAGAATTGCACGTTATTAAATTTGCGTTCCTTAGTAATGATTTAGGTTAATGCCAGCTTCTTTTGCCATTGCTTCTAACCCTTTAGTTTCTAGGGATTTGATTGCTTTAGTACACATCTTTAATTTCACCCAGCGATTTCCAGCTTGCCACCAAACACGCTTGGTTTGCAGATTGGCGTGCTGAAGGCGTTTAGTACGGCGGTGAGAGTGAGAAACAGCAAAGGCGTTATTTGCCTTCTTACCAGTTAGTTGACAGCGACGAGACATAGAAAGTATCTCCAGGTTCTTATTTTAATGCAGCCTTTCCATTTTAGGTGTTAGACAACAGAAGTAGCAAAGGAGATAGGGAGAAGAGGAAGCAGGGGAAGAAATAACTCCTGACTCCTAACTTTTAACTCCTAACTCCTAACTCCTAACTATTCTTACTTACTAGCTTGTTCCGTCAGCTTGGTGAGTACCTCATTTGATCGCTCGACAAAAGATTTCATTCCCTCAGCGTCAAATCCTTTCTGAGACATCAGCGCTAAATCGTAGACGTGTTGGCAAATCAAGTTCACTAAGTGATCTGTAGGCGATTCACCATCACCTTGAATGATACTACCTTGGCTAAGATGGGCTAAATTTTGAATCAGTGGGTGAGCAGTATTCACCAGCAAAATGTGGTCTTCGGGAAACTCTGCTGACTGCTGCTGCATCATGGCGTTCATTTCTCGCATCCGGCGGAGAATCTCTGGTAGAAGAACTATCGCCGGCGGTGTACCTTGAGGATCGTCTGATTTCAAAGCTTCGGTGCGGATGTTGAGTTTGGGTTTGTTGAGGGATTTCTCAAATAACTCTTTGATCGTCTCACTCCGGGTTTTGTTTGTCTTAGGATCAACAATTTCTGTAGCTTTGTTTTGTTCTAAGAGGGTATTATCTAAATCTGAGTCTACCCGCGTAAATTTGACATCCTGATATTCCCGTTCTAGAAAGTTGATAAAGTGGGTGTCGATGAAGGAGTCCATAAACAGGACTTCCAAGCCTTGATTTTTGTGTAGTTCTATATAGGTGGCTTGGGTTGCTCCATCGGTGCTGTAGAAAACCCGGTTTTCGTTACGTTCTTTGTTACGTTCTAGATACTCTTTCAGTGTGGTGTAAGGAGCGCTAGGTGCTGAAAAATCAGAACTGGGTGAAGGAGGAGTGACATCTTGCCAAGCATCCCCTTCAGAAGACTGTACTTCAACTTCAACTGCTGGAGTTTCAGCAGCAGGTTTTTCTGTCAGCTTGGCGGTGGTGCGGAAGACGATAATATCTTCGATTTGTTTTTTGAATTTCTCGTCGTTGAGAACGCCGAATTTTACAAAAGTACCAAGATCCCTCCAAGCGCTAATGTATTCTTCACGATTATCGCGGAAAAGTTCTTTGAGGCGATCGCCTACTTTTTTGGCAATGTAATCACCGATTTTCCGCACGGTGCGATCGCCTTGCAATGCACTGCGCGATACATTCAAAGGAATATCGGTGCTATCAAGCACACCCCGCATTGGAGTCAAAAATTGCGGAATAATTTCTTCGCAGTTGTCGCTAACAAAAACTTGATTGCAAAATAGCTTGATTTGCCCTTTGGTAACATCTACATCCGGCCTCATTTTAGGAAAATAGAGAATGCCGTTGATGATAAAGGGATAGTCAGTATTTAGATGTACCCATAACAAAGGCTCTTCCTGAAAAGGATACAGGTAGCGGTAAAACTCCAAATAATCTTCTTGACTCAGATTACTTGGAGAATCTCGCCACGGTGCTTTTTGCTTATTTAATACTTCGCCATCTAATTTAATCGGTACTGGCAAAAAGTCGCAATAGGTCTTGACAAGATTCTTAATCCGTGCTGATTCTAGAAATTCTTCCTCTTCTCCTTGCAAGCTCAGAGTAATAGTAGTACCGCGAGTTGTCCGGGGCGAATCTTCGAGGGTGAATGCCGGGGAACCATCACAAGTCCAGTGAACTGCTTGCGCTCCTTCTTGGTAGGAGAGGGTATCAATCTCTACCTTTTGCGCCACCATGAAGGAAGAGTAGAAACCAAGACCGAAGTGGCCGATTATGGGTTGATCTGACTTGCTTTCATACTTATGAATAAATTCTTCAGCACTAGAGAAGGCAACCTGATTGATATATTTCTTAACTTCATCTGCGGTCATCCCGATACCGTTATCAGAGATAGAAAGGGTTTTGTTATTTTTGTCAATGGCAAGTTCAATTTCCGGTTCGCCGATATCTCCAGCGTAGTCTCCGGCGCGAGATACCATTTTCAGCTTTTGGATGGCATCTACAGCGTTAGATACCAGTTCTCGCAAGAAGATTTGGTGATCTGAGTAAAGCGACTTCTTAATGATTGGGAAAATATTCTCAGTATGAATACTGATAGTGCCTTGTTCTAGCATAATTGGTAATTTTTGATGTTAGTATCTGAAATGATGATAGTGGCTAATATAGCCTAACCCTCTGCTTTCCAGGATAAACCCGGAGAACACAGAAGAGCATGATACCAATTAGGATTTTAAAAGCATAGCTTAGGCAATCGCTCGTTTTTTGAGTATTGTTTGCCCCCATAGTGCGATTCGGATTTCCCAACTCCTGAGTTTCAACGCAGTTCTATTAGTCTAGTTAAGGCTGCTGGCTACGCATCACTGAAATTCTTTTCTAACACCAAAAAATAGTGGTATGGGTAAGTAGGATCGATAAATTCTTGCTTGACAGTTAACCCAGCTTTGGCAACAGAGTCTAAAATCCGCTTTTTGGGATATCCTTTCAAACCCATTTCCCAGTAGTGTTCGTCGCATACTGGCTCTGTACTCCAGAATTTTGGCACATTGATTAAAAAATGTCTTGGTCTGCCTGAAAAAGAGGTTCTGATCTGAAATGCCAAGTATTCGGTGCAATAGGGAATCGAAATCACCAAAAATTTCTTTGTTGCAATGGCAAGTTTTTTCAGTGCTTCTTCTGACTGTTCATAAGGTAAGTGTTCCAGCACTTGAAACAGAACGATCGCATCAAATTTATCTTTTGGCAAATAAAAATCTGTTGTCAGATCCAAAATTATTTCTGGTTTGAGGTTGGGATCAACATCAGCAGTAGTGACGTTATATCCATTATTATTCAGAATGTCTGTTAACAGAGAATTAAAAATCCCAATTTCCAGAACGTTTTTTACTTGATTACCCAGCGAAAAAATTAGACGCACCTGGTGATGGTAACTGACGAGCCGATTTTTTGATAAATATTCTGAATTTCTAATATCTAACGAGGTGATGAGTTGCATAAACAATGCCTACTTTTAGGCTCCGCCTTCCTGACTCGCGGCAGAGCCGCAATGAGGTGCATTTCCAGCCTCTGGCTGGAAACGAGGTTTTAAAGCAGTTTTGACACCAATGCACAAATGTGTACCCATAGTGGATTCCACACTATTAATAACTGCTATGTAGCAATTTGTGGTACTGACACCTTCACCAGTATTTTTTTACTAAAAGACAGACCATTTTCATTTTTGTCAATGATAATCGTGTCTCCAGAGATAAAAGTATTCTCCAATAACTTGGTAGCAAGGGGGTTTTCTATTTCTCGCTGAATTGCGCGTTTGAGGGGGCGGGCACCATAAACTGGGTCATAGCCTGATTCGACAAGGTGATCACAAGCTGATTGGGATATCTCAAAGAAGATTTTTTGCTCGCGGAGAAGATTTTCTACTCGCTTGAGTTGAATACGGATGATCTGCCGCATTTCGGTGCGATTGAGAGTATGGAAGAGAATAATGTCATCAACGCGGTTGAGAAATTCTGGGCGGAAATGCGATCGCAAGTTTTCCATTACTCGCTTCCGCATTGTTTCATACTTGGAATCATCACCAGCTACATCTAAAATATGTTCGCTACCAATGTTACTGGTCATGATAATAACGCTGTTCCGAAAATCTACCGCCCTTCCCTGAGAGTCAGTAATTCTCCCATCATCCAACACCTGCAATAAAATATTAAACACATCTGGGTGTGCTTTTTCCACTTCATCCAGCAGCACCACAGAATAAGGACGGCGGCGAACCGCCTCGGAAAGTTGACCACCTTCTTCATAGCCTACATATCCTGGAGGCGCTCCCACAAGGCGGGAAACTGAGTGTTTTTCCATATACTCAGACATATCCAAGCGCACCATTGCATCATCAGAATCAAAGAGAAACTGAGCTAAAGCGCGGGCGAGTTCGGTTTTGCCGACACCTGTGGGACCCATGAACATAAATGAACCAATGGGGCGAGAGGGGTCTTTCATCCCCGCACGGGCGCGACGAATGGCGGCTGCTACTGCTTCTACAGCCTCTTCTTGCCCAATAACTCGTTCATGCAAATGACTTTCTAGTTGCAGTAATTTTTGCCGTTCTGATTCCAACAGGCGATTGACGGGGATTCCTGTCCACTTGGCGACGATTTCGGCAATATCAGCTTCAGTAACTTGTTCTCGCAGCAACGTGGAACCTTGGTTTTGAATTTCTAAAAAGTTCGCTTCTTTGGCTTCGCGATCGCGTTGTACTCCTTCCAATTTGCCATACTTCAGTTGTGCAGCTTTATTCAAGTCATAAGCACGTTCCGCCTGTTCAATTTGGACTCGCAAGGCATCTTCTTCTTTCTTTAAGGCGCTTATCGCCTCCAATAGTTGCTTTTCACCTTGCCATTGCTCATTAAATATTTGCTGTTTTTCTGTTAAATTGGCGATTTCTTGCTCAATTCGTTCCAAACGTTCTCTCGTTTGGGCAGTACCCTTTTCTTCACCAGCTAATGATAGCTTTTCCATTTCTAACTGCATGATGCGGCGATCAATGGTTTCCAATTCTGCCGGTTTGGAGGTAATCTCCATTTTTAACTGTGCTGCTGCTTCATCTACTAAATCAATGGCTTTATCTGGCAAAAAGCGATCGCTAATATAACGTGCTGACAAAGTTGCTGCTGCTACCAAAGCCGAATCAGAAATTTTGACGTTGTGATGAACTTCATAGCGTTCTTTCAATCCGCGCAGAATGGAAATAGTATTTTCCACACTTGGCTGATCGACAAATACTTGCTGAAAGCGGCGTTCAAGGGCGGCATCTTTCTCAATGTGTTTACGGAACTCATCGAGGGTAGTCGCGCCAATACAGCGTAGTTCTCCCCGCGCCAGCATTGGTTTGAGCAGATTTCCGGCATCCATCGCCCCTTGTTGATTGGAACCGGTGCCGACTACAGTATGCAGTTCATCAATAAACAGCACAATATCACCATTAGATTCAGTAACTTCCTTGAGAACTGCTTTCAGGCGTTCTTCAAATTCACCTCGTAATTTTGCTCCAGCAATTAAACTACCGATATCTAACGAGATCAACTTGCGGTTTTTCAGAGATTCGGGAACGTCACCGTTTACCATCCGCTGTGCTAAAGCTTCAGCGATCGCTGTTTTACCTACCCCAGGTTCACCAATTAACACGGGGTTATTTTTGCTCCGACGAGATAAGACTTGAATTACCCGCCGAATTTCGTCATCCCGCCCAATCACCGGGTCGAGTTTTCCAGCTTTTGCCTGTTCTGTCAAATCTCTGCCAAATTTTTGTAAGGCTTCATAGCGGGATTCTGGGCTTTGATCTGTCACCTTTTGGCTACCGCGAACGGCTTTGATAGCGATTTCTAGCTTTGCTGTATCCGCGTTAAAGCTTTTGAGGATCTTTCGGCCAATGCGATCGTCTTCAGCAAAAGCCAAAAGGATGTGTTCCACGGAAATGTAGGAGTCTTTCATCCTGGCTCTAGCTTCCTCGGCTCGGTCTAGTAAAACATCTAAACTGCGACTAAGGTAAAGCTGATCACTTTTACCAACTTTTGGCTGACGTTGGATAAAGGCTTCGAGTTGCTGTTGGAAGCGGATTGGATCGACCTCAGATCGAGCCAGGATACGTATTGCTAGACTTGTGGGTTCTTCTAACAGGGCAATAATTAAATGTTCAACATCTAGTTGCTGTTGTTGATAAGCACGGACTATATCCTGAGATTTGACAATTGCTTCCCAGGCTTTATCAGTAAATTTATTTGGATCTGTAGGTTGCATCTTTAGAATTTTCGATTTTGAATTTTTAGTTTAGAGAGTGGAGAGTGGGGAGTGGGGAGTGGTTGTAACCTTACTCCTTAGAGGATGTTTCAAAAGTCCTCTGGTTGGTAGCAAAACGTTTTAGATCCCCCTAAATCCCCCTTAAAAAGGGGGACTTTGATTCCGGTTCCCCCCTTTTTAATGGGGGCTAGGGGGGATCAATTAAGTGCCTAAAATTACAGCCAACCACTTTTAAAACATCCTCTTAGTACCCAGATAATTATCCAAACATTCTCAGCGTATATCCGCGTGTATCTCCGGTGGCAATTTGGGATTAGTAATTGATGATAGTTTGATCCATTACCTATTTTCTAATTTAAAACGAAAATACTGTTGTGAGCAGACTTTGCCAAATGATGCTACGGCTACTGCCCAGATCCCCGACTTCTTCAAGAAGTCGGGGATCTAAATCGAATTACTGACTCACAAGTTGCTCTTGTGATTCTTGTTTGACTGCTGACCCTTGAGTTCTCTGTTGAATCAGTTCAATTTTATACCCATCTGGATCTTCCACAAAAGCAATTACTGTCGAACCATGTTTCATCGGGCTTGCTTCCCGCACAATTTTACCGCCCTGATTACGGATTTCTTCACACTTAGCGTAAATATCATCAACGCCAAGGGCAATATGACCGTAAGCATTACCCAATTCGTACTTTTCTACCCCCCAGTTGTAAGTTAGTTCTATCACTGCCTCGTCGCTTTCGTTGCCATAGCCAACAAAAGCTAGGGTAAATTCTCCCCCTGGATAATCTTTTCGGCGCAATAATTTCATTCCTAGAACTTCACAGTAGAACTTTAAGGATTCTTCAAGGTTGCCCACCCGCAGCATTGTATGTAGTAATCGCATATTGACCTTTTGTTTTTGCTTTGTTGAGTAGTGCTTTCTGCCAACATTTTACCTAAGAAGAATTCAGAATTCAGGAGCCAGAATTCAGAATGGATTCTGTGTGACTGGATTTAAAATTTTGAAAATTCCGAGTTCAGAGAGTCAACGACCGAGTTCAAAGAGTCAACGACCGAGTTCGGAGAGTCAACAACCGAGTTCGGAGAGTCAACAACCGAGTTCGGAGAGTCAACAACCGAGTTCGGAGAGTCAACAACCGAGTTCAAAGAGTCAATGACCGAGTTCAGAGAGTCAACGACCGAGTTCGGAGAGTCAACAACCGAGTTCGGAGAGTCAACGACCGAGTTCAGAGAGTCAACGACCGAGTTCAAAGAGTCAACAACCGAGTTCAAAGAGTCAACGACCGAGTTCAGAGAGTCAACGACCGAGTTCAGAGACTCAACGACCGAGTTCAAAGGTTCAACGACTGAGTTCAGAGCTATTAATGAATAAAAGAAAGACTAATTTTGATACCGCTAATCTTTCCTTGAGCAAAGTGCTTTGACCTAATGACTGGAAATATTCTTTAATCTCAGCCCAGAAAGTCTCTTAACCGCCTATGCTAACGATTGGGTTAGGCCGCTGGACTATATGCGTAACACACTCTAACAAAGGACAAAAGACAGATGAGTAAATTTCTAGATACTGCCATTGAAGCGATCGCAGCCCGCGAAATTCTTGATTCACGCGGTAGACCGACAATTGAAGCCGAAGTGCATTTAGCCAACGGTGTTGTCGGACTGGCGCAGGTTCCCAGTGGTGCCTCGACTGGCACTTTTGAAGCTCACGAACTGCGTGATGGCGATAAAAGCCGTTATGGAGGCAAAGGCGTACTCAAGGCAGTCCAAAACGTTAAAGAAGCGATCGCGCCCCAATTGGTAGGCTTGGATGCCCTCAACCAAGAACTCCTAGACCGCACAATGATTGCTATAGATGGTTCTGACAATAAATCCAACTTGGGAGCTAATGCGATTTTGGCAGTTTCCCTAGCAGCAGCCAAAGCTGGTGCTGAATCTCTGGCAATTCCCCTATATCGCTATTTGGGTAGCCCTTTATCGAATTTACTACCAGTGCCGTTGATGAACGTGATTAACGGTGGCGCACACGCCTCAAACAACGTAGATTTTCAAGAGTTTATGATTGTCCCAATTGGCGCAACTTCCTTCCGGGAAGCATTGCGCTGGGGTGCAGAGGTGTTTGCTACCCTCAGTCAAGTGTTAGATGAGAAGGGTTTGCTGACTGGTGTAGGCGATGAAGGCGGCTTTGCTCCTAACCTAGAGTCCAATCAGGTAGCTTTAGAATTGCTAGTTGCTGCCATTCAGAAAGCTGGTTACAAGCCAGGGGAACAAGTAGCTTTGGCGTTAGATGTGGCGGCTAGCGAGTTTTACAAAAATGGGCAATATGTCTACGATGGTAAACCTCACACCCCGGCTGAGTTTATTGATTATCTAGCTCAACTGGTTGATCAATATCCCATTGTGTCAATTGAGGATGGCTTGCACGAGGAAGATTGGCAAAGTTGGCAATTGCTGACCGAGAAGTTAGGTTCGCGGGTGCAATTGGTAGGAGATGACTTGTTTGTAACTAACGCCACGCGCTTGCAAAGAGGCATCCAGGAAAAAGCAGGTAATGCCATTTTGATTAAACTCAATCAAATTGGTTCTCTCACCGAAACCTTAGAAACAATTGATTTGGCAAATCGCAACAGTTTCCGTTCAGTAATTAGCCATCGTTCCGGTGAAACCGAAGACACAACGATCGCTGATTTAGCTGTAGCAACCCGGGCCGGTCAAATCAAAACAGGTTCCCTCTGTCGCAGCGAACGGGTAGCAAAATATAACCGCTTGCTGCGAATTGAAGATGAACTAGGCGATCGGGCCGTTTATGCTGGGGCTGTCGGGTTAGGGCCGAAGTAGGGGGAGTTAGGAGTTAGGAGTTAACGCGATGTGCGACTTATTGTTAAAACCCCTCTCCAAACCTCTCCCCGAAAGGTCGAGAGGCTTTGATTCTAGCTCCCCTTCCCTTGTAGGGAAGGGGCTGGGGGTTAGGTTTGAGAGAAAGTTGCACACCGCCCGCGTGAGTTAGGAGTTTTAATTCATCACTCCTAACTCCTAACTGATTTACACTCCTAACTGATTTACACTCCTAACTGATTTACACTCCTAACTGATTTACGGATAAAACCCCAATTTGGGCAACCCCAAAGTCTCATCCCAGCCCATCATCAGGTTCATACACTGAATAGCTTGACCCGCCTCTCCTTTAATTAGATTGTCAATTGCTGACATGACAATCACGCGACCGGTGCGTGGGTCAACTTCTAAACCGATGTAACAAAGATTGCTGCCACTAGCCCACTTGGTTTGGGGGTAAACGCCGCTACCGCAGATTTTCACCCAAGGGGAGTTGCGGTAGAAGGCTGAAAAAATCGTGATTAAGTCATCTCGCACTAAACCAGGATCGCTCAATGTCGCATATACCGTTGCCAAAATACCGCGCACCATTGGGATCAGATGCGGTGTAAATTGGATCATGAGTTCGTGACCAGCTAAGTCACTGCAAATTTGCTCAATTTCTGGGGTATGACGATGATGGACGACATTGTAAGCTGCGATGGAGTTGTCTGCTTCAGCTAGTAATAAATTGGTTTGAGCTAGTCGTCCGCTGCCAGATGTACCAGACTTGGCATCAATAATAGCTGTTTCTGGTACGATTAAACCTTGCTTTAAGAGTGGCGAAAGTGCAAGGAGACTAGCGGTAGGATAGGAACCAGGACAGCCAATCAGTTGAGCTTCAGAAATGCGATCGCGATAAAGTTCTGGTAATCCATAAACTGCTGTAGCTGCAATTGTGCGATCGCTTCTCTGGATACCATACCAATTTGTATAAGTTGTTAAATCACTAAACCGATAATCTGCACTCAAATCTAGTACTTTACATCCTTTTTCCAACAGTTTGGGCGCAATTTGGCAAGCCATACCATTCGGTAAAGATAGGAAAACTACTTCACAGCGATGAGCAATTATTTCTGGTTCTACCGCCTCTATTGGCAGGTTAGCTGTATGAGCTAGATGCGGGTAAATATCTCCAAAGGACTTCCCGATACTGCTCTCACCGCCTAAATAAACCAGTTCGACTTCTGGATGATCCATCAGTAATCGTACTAACTGTACTCCGCCATAGCTCGACGCGCCAACAACCCCAACGGGTACGCGTCTAAATTTGCCCATGATTTGAAATCCTTATCCCATGAATGGTTAATTCGTTCTCAGCTATCAACAATATCAGCGACTAGCACAGGGGACAAAATGCTTCAAACCCCTCCACTTTGTTTTGGAAAGATCAGGGAGCAAACAATTATTATTCTTCCTCATCCCCCTCATCCTTTACTGTCGCTGCACTTATCCCTACTTTTAATGGCAGAAATTTTTGCCATGTTATCAAATCATTGCTAGTCTACTTCTCTGCCTTATAAAGGAGCTACAATCAAAAAGAAGAAATTGTTAAAAAAATTTACGTTGGTAGCTGGAAATCTTTCTGTGTCACAGCCTAATACTACACAAGCTTTTAAATTTGATGCGATTGATGCCGCCTTAGCAGACCTGAAAGCTGGTCGTGTCGTTGTAGTGGTAGATGATGAAAATAGAGAAAATGAAGGCGACTTAATTTGCGCCGCCCAATTTGCCACACCCGACACGATTAATTTCATGGCGGTGCAAGCTAGAGGACTGATTTGTTTGGCAATGACAGGCGATCGCCTAGACGAGCTAGACTTACCCTTGATGGTCAGCAACATTACAGATACTAACCAAACTGCCTTCACCGTCAGTATTGATGCTGGCCCAGAATTGGGCGTAACCACCGGCATTTCAGCCGAAGACCGCGCTCGAACTATCCAGGTTACTCTCAACCCAGCGACAAAACCTACCGATTTACGTCGTCCTGGCCATATTTTCCCAATTCGGGCTAAGGAAGGAGGCGTACTCAAACGCGCCGGGCATACAGAAGCGGCTGTGGACTTAGCTCGATTAGCAGGGCTATACCCAGCTGGGGTAATTTGCGAAATTCAAAACCCCGATGGTTCAATGGCGCGGTTGCAGCAGTTGGTTGAATATGCAAAACGTCACAACTTAAAAATTATTAGTATTGCAGATTTGATCAGTTATCGGCTAAAACACGATCACTTAGTGTACCGAGAAGTTGTTACCAAACTGCCTAGTGAATTCGGTCAGTTTGAAATTTACGCCTACCGCCACACTGTAGATAATACAGAACACGTTGCAATTGTCAAGGGCGATCCAGCTAACTTCAAAGATGAGCCGGTGCTGGTGCGGATGCACTCAGAATGCTTAACTGGTGATGCTTTGGGTTCTTTGCGCTGCGATTGTCGGATGCAGTTAGAAGCTGCACTAAAAATGATTGAGTCTGCTGGTCAAGGTGTAGTTGTATACCTGCGTCAAGAAGGACGGGGAATCGGCTTGATTAATAAGCTGAAAGCCTACTCATTGCAAGATATGGGACTGGATACAGTAGAGGCAAATGAGCTTTTAGGATTTCCGGCTGACTTGCGAGACTACGGAATGGGGGCGCAAATGCTCATGGACTTGGGCATCAAAAAGATTCGTCTGATTACCAATAATCCCCGTAAAATTGCTGGAGTCAAGGGCTATGGGTTGGAAGTAGTTGATCGCGTGCCATTGTTAATTGAGGCAACCGATTACAATTCCTATTATCTGGCGACAAAGGCGAAAAAGCTGGGTCATCTGCTGTTACAAACTTATCTGGTGACAGTAGCAATTCATTGGCAGGATGACCCAGAAGCTGTGACAGAACGTTATGAACGCTTAGAAAAACTGCGACATTTAGCGAAAAGTAATGATTTATTGTTGCAGGAAGAAGCGCGTCCCTTAGCGATCGCTTTATTTGACGAGCCAGCTTTAACAGTACACTTAGGTTTTGATCAGCCAAAAGTCGCTAGCTCTGATTGGTATCGCCAAAGCGGTCATCCTTACATATATGCAATCTTTCAAATTCTGGACAACCTCGCAACTTTGCCTTACATCCAGAAACTAGAATTTTTGATTTCTCCTGGTTGCGATCCTTTGAGTAATTTACAAGTCCAACTAGATCGACAGATATTCCCGCATGGTACACTGCCTTCAGTGATTAGCGATCGCCTGGAAACGCAGCAAATTTATAGCTTTAGCAAATAGCTTCGATAAATTATCGAAACAGAAGTCAGGAGTCAGAAGTCAGAATTCTGACTTCTTCTTCAATTGCTCACTTTATAGATTGGTCTGACCTGACGATAAGTATTAAGTAAGCTCAGAAATTTCTTACCATCAAAATTTATCGGGTCAACTTTTTTACCAGAACGATCTACTAGCTTGTGAGTAGTAATGCGATCGCCTGGGACTTGACTTTGAGCAATTAACCAAGCAAGAGAATTATATTGAGCCTCCGTGTAGCCGCTATGGGTTTCTTGGCTGCTACTGTCATAAGCATCTGGCGGTGTTTCTAAAGAAACGTGATAAGCAAAATTATTCACAGATGGCGGCAAATTTGGATTAGTCTTCACAGTTTCCGAACCCTGGGGACTATCAAATACTGAGTTAGACGCACCAAAAGCCCGCTTTTCTGGCGGTACTAAATAAACCACCGTTCCGTCTAACTTGATTAAAGCGTGGTAACTCGCTTGCACATTTTCATCGTCATGGGCTACTTGAAAAAAATTAATGGCGCTGGAAGCAGAATAACCAGTTTCATGGAGGACAATAATCGGTTGGTTGTTAAAAGGTTCACTATTAATACCTGTGGCGTACCGTTCTCCATAGTTACTTGGGTCAACTGAGACAACTTGATAATTAGGTCTGTACTGTGCAAAAGCTTGAGTGGTTATGTACCTTGCGACAGGTTTGTTAATCTTGACTGGGGACTTGAGAACATCTTGAGATTTCTTCTCTGGGTTTTTCGCTGATTGGAATTTCGCCTTTGGATATTGACTCCAGGCTGAAACCTGTGGTTTTAATGTTGTCGGATTATTTTTTAATTGCGTTCCTCGTCCAATCAGCAGCACTACAATTAGAGCGGTGAATATCAGCGAGATTAGTAGCACTCTAGTCGCCCAGTCTGTAAACCTCATTTTTCTAATACTCGTAAAACGGTAGATATTAACAAGTTATAGCTGTTTTCAATTCGGTGGAATACAGATTTTTAATTATGTCTATAGCTGTAACTGAAAATTAAAGATAACTTTTAGGGATTGATCAGACGCACTAATCCTCCTAAACCTAAACCAAAAATTAAGGTGATTCCTAAAATTAGCATAGTGTGCAACCGACTAAAAGACAGAAGTAATTGATTTCTCGCTCCGACTAAACTAAAAGCAGCAACCCAAGCGACACTTACTACTACTAACCAAACTACATATAATGTTATTCCTCCACCAAAAATTAAAAGTATAATTCCAGCTACACACTGACTTAATATATAACACCAACCTAAGGTTTTAGCCCAACTCATAACGCCAAACTTATTCCAAGCAAAACTCACAGTCAACGTCAAAGTCAAAACTATTAAAGCAATTCTCGATAAAGTAAAAATAGTGCGCTGGTGTAAAACCTCATTATATGCCAAAGCTTCTGCCCAACCTGGAGTCCAAGCAAATAACCTGCCTAGTATTACATAGCAAAATAAGCTAAACACTAATCTTATCCAAACAATATATGTCACAAATATTTTGTTAATTCACATTTGAAAAATTGACATTGAGTGTATTAACTATGACACCGATGAATTGCGAGGTCAACTAAGATTAAGTGGGAAAACACACACTAAAGTAGATGAAATTCATCAATTGACTTTAGTAAAGCTCAACATTATGGATTTCAACTACTGCTGTATCCCACTTTTAAACCCGGCGTTGCTGAATAAAAGTATGAATTTCTCCTACGCAGAGACGCAGAGGCGCAGAGAGTAAGAGTTTAAGAAATGGAATTTTTGACTTTCATACCTCAATTCAGCAATGCCTTAAATATTTTTAGGAATGTGGATTAAATAAAGTGCAAAAGTAGGGTGTGTTAGCGGAGCGTAACGCACCATTCCAAGTTAAATAAGAATTGCACGTTATTAAATTTGCGTTCCTTAGTTAAACGCACCGTAGTCTAACTCAACTGTGCCACAAGTTGATTCTCCAAAAGTGTATTATTTGTTAACAAGTCTTCAACGGTAATTCGCAAAAAGCGTTGCTCATCAACTTGAAAGAGGATTTTGATCCGATCGCTTCCCGGATATCCGGTTGGTGTCAGTTGGGCAATTGTCCTCGCGCCTTCTTGATCGTTGAGGGGTTTGACGTTGGTTTCATTACCATCAAGACGGCGAGTAATCAAGCGATCGCCATCAAAATAAACTTCGGTGTTGCCTGTATCTGCTCCCAATTCTCCCATAATTAATTCAATGCTGGGCTGATTTTCCATAGAAGCGCCTAAGACTAATTCCACTGGCTGACTCATTGGATATGCCTGTCCAGCTTTAATCAGAGAATGCCATTTGTGACGCTGGTTGCGGCGATCCCAGTAGCGGATACCATAACTATGGTAGAGAAAGTCTTTAATTTGTATCCCTTGTGCTAACTGTAATGCACCTTGAGCGATCGCTTCAAAGGGACGTTCGCAACGGATTTTTTCTGGCTCAAAATACTGTTTGATCCATGTCTGCACTGCTGGCAATTGGACTGTCCCACCAACTAACAAAACTGCATTAATATCTGAAAGTTCTATCCCTTGGCGTTTTGCTTGCTGCAACAGTGTCGTCATCGACTCATCTAGTAACTCAAAAAATGCGTGTTCTTTGAGGACATTTTCAAAGGTGTCGCGGTTTAGTTCCAGTTCGTAGCTTTCAAATGTCTCATCGTCAAAGTAAACTTCACTAGCTTGGTTTTGGGTTGATAGCTGAATTTTTACCCGTTCTGCCAATCTTGTTGTTAAGGGACTTACCGCCAGTCCTTGAGTTTTCGCAAAGTAATCCACTAACCAATTATCAATATCAGTACCGCCCAAGTTTTGCCCAGCTTTCGCCAGGACACGGGCAGTTTTGACTTTTTGTTTGGAATCTTCAGCTAAGGACTTATTACCCCACTTGAGGATAAATCCCAAGGGCTTTGTGGTTGCTTGCACGCCTTGATCCAACTGCACAAGGGACAAATCCAAAGTACCGCCACCAAAGTCAATCACCAAGAGAATTTCTTGATCTGCCAAGCCATAACCCAAGGCGGCGGCTGTGGGTTCATCTAACATTCGCACTTGTTCGACGGGTAGGGCTTGACAAACTTTTCCTAACCAATGACGATAAGCTTCAAAGCTATCTACGGGTACGGTTAACACGAGAGAATCTAACCCACCTTGCAGGGGTGCTAGTTGCTCAATTACCTGGGTGAGGAACCATTGCCCTACTTGCTCAAAGGTGACAATTTGTCCATCTAATTCGGGTAAGAAACCTTGGATATCTGCACCAATACCCCGCTTGAAGCTGCGGAAAAATCGCGTTTCGCCCTTAAGGTCAAGACCGCGATCGCGTACTTGTTGACCTACTAAAACTTTACCTTGTTTTGCGTCTTCAACATAAACCAAACTGGGAATCAGTGGCGGATTGAGACTTTGTTTAATTGATAAACCTGGTAAATTCAGGGTTTCTGGCTGCTGGGTTACTGGGTTCCAGCGAGCAATGACTGTGTTGCTAGTACCAAAATCGATTGCGATCGCCATATTTTATCAAGAAAGAATTCAGGAGTCAGGTGACTCATTTATGATTATTCTCCATTAGCCACCAAGAACGCAAATCGGCGATCGCTACTTCCTTATATTTTGCTTCGACTTCTATCCAAGGGACTTCATGGTAAACGCTGGGCATAGCTGTAATCATGTCGCTGTGCTTTCGGTCATTAAAAGCTTCTTCACCATTGGAAATATGTACTAATTGCCAATCTGGATTTGCCCAAGTTTCTCGTGCTGCATACAACATAGATGCTACACCCGGATGATCATAGCTGTCTAGATTTTCGTGACAAATATGGTGGTGAGCATCGAATACTAATGGTATTCCTGCTTGCTGACACACTGCTAAAATTTCATTGGCACTATAGGCGTATTCATCATTTTCTAAAGTCAAACGACTTTTAATTGCTTCTGGTAATTCTAAGATTACTTTTACTAGTTGCTCAGTTCGTTGAGATTTGCCACCATGAATATTCATTAATGACCAAGGCGATTGGGGTAAGCCTAATAAGTCAAGGGTACGGGCGTGTCGTTCAAGAATTTTGATACTTGTTTTTACTACTTCCGGGGAATCAGAACTCAGCACGACAAATTGATCTGGGTGCAGCACCATTCTGATGTTTAATGCTTCTGCACGTTCGCCAATTTTTGCTAGTTTATCACTCATTTCCTCTAAGAGATTTGCGCCGATTTCATCTTCTATATCACTTAGGGGAAACAAAGCAGAAGACATCCGATACAGCCTAATGTTGTTCTGTTGACAAAAGGATAGAGCGTCATGCAAACGGTATAAGTTATGCAGATAAAGTTCTCTGAGAGCGCTTTCACGTTCTTCAAGAGTAAGTTTTAAATAGCGTGTGCGCGTCATCGTCCGAAAGCGCACTTGTTTATCATGGGTGATGCAAACCAGCCCTAAGTGCGGTAGAGTGCTTTTTTGCTGTTGCTGTGTATTAGGTAAATTGTCGAACTCGATTGCGGTCATTAATTAAATTTATCAACATATTGCTCTAGTTTGATTTTAATAAGTTTTGCGACCGAGTGATGAGTACCTAGAGAAGCATTTGTGACAGGTAAAGATACTAGAGAATTTGTCAATCAGCAATTTGGTGGAAATATTTTTTCTAATTGAGGTGTCAAACTAAACCTGATGGTATTAGTCTGCGATCGCCTACCTAACATAAGGACGGGAAGCTGCTACAGTTTTGTAGGTGATGAGGCTAGCAGGGGCATTAATTTTACGCAAATCCACACGAAAATAAGCTTTTTTATTCTTAAATTCCACATTGTAGAAAGTATGTTCTTGCCCACGAGTTTTACCTACACAAGAAACATAATCACTGCGTAAAGGTGAAACAAATTCCACAAACTGTTTATTAGATAAAACTAACTTACTTGTATCTGCAAACTCTCTAGTATCTGCCACTACCGTATGTTCAGCACCGCCTTCATAAGGATTATCATTATTAAATATCTGCTGTCTCTTGTTTTTTGGAATAATTTATTCTTTGGAAGTCTCTAAAATCCAAAATCCAAAATCCAAAATATATAGGACTTACGCATTGACAGGAAAAACCAAATATGGGGTATAGATTTCAGGCATTAAACCTTGGTTTTTCGATACTTTTTAGGCGATGCCTACGCTATTTATCAAAGGATGATTGATCACAGCCGGAAACGACGTATTTTGATTGATGCACAAAATGATAAATTTGTACAGTGCGTAAGTTATAATATATATGTTGCCTAACTCAGAAGTTCTCCTGTTTCTTGCAGGGAATGCAAGCGGCGGTAAATCCCTTCGTGTCGTAAGAGTTCATCGTGGCTACCCACTTCTACAATCTTTCCTTGCTCCAGAACCACAATTTTATCTGCTTCCCGCACCGTACTTAAACGGTGAGCAATAACAATGGTGGTACAAGTACCCTGAATCGATCGCATCGCTAGCTGAATTGAACGCTCAGACTCATAATCTAAACTAGAGGTGGCTTCATCAAAAATCAGTACGTCTGGTTCCACTAACAACGCCCTAGCAATTCCTAAGCGTTGTCTTTGTCCTCCAGATAACCTAACGCCTCGTTCCCCGACAACGGTGTAATAACCCTGGGGTAACTGCTGCACTACTTCATCAACTCTGGCAATTCTACAAGCTTCCTGAACCTGCTCCAAACTCGCATTTGTCCTACCATAAGTCAGGTTATCCAATATGGTACCGTTAAAAACGTCTACTTCTTGGTGAACGATCGCTAACCTTCGTCTATACTTACCCACATTCAAAGTGCGAATATCTTGACCATCAATCAGAATTTGACCCTCTTGAGGTTCAAAATATCGCAATAGCAATTTCACTAAGGTAGACTTACCAGAACCGGAACGCCCTACTAATGCCACTGTTTGATATGGCTCAATCAACAAGTTGATATCTTGCAAAACTTGACGGTTAGCATCATATCCAAAACTGACGTGGGACAACTCAACTTTTCCAGTAAATTTATAAGGTGATTCTGTCTGGTTGCTCTCTTCTAAAAGACTAGCTGAATCCGATGCAATTGGCTCTTGGAGAAATTCGTGAAACCGCAGCATGGAAGAATAACGACGGGCAAAAACTTCTGCCAAAGTGCTAATAGGTTCTAATTCGGCATAAGCCATGCTAGAAAGAGTTAAGGTCATGATAAAGTGACCGAGAGAAATTCTCCCATCTACTGTTGCTGCTAGAGTCAAACCCAGCATAGTAAATACGCAAAACTGAATTACAGTCCTTTGCCAAGTAGCCAGTTTCACATAACCTTTGTGAATGCGATAATCAACTACTATTAGTTCACGATCCAAACGTAGCTTTTGCCGTTTCAGTTCCTTAGCTTCTGTAGCAAATGCTTTCACCGTTTTGATGTTAGTAATCAGTTCCGAGTTGCGGCTTTCCGTATCCTCTGAATATTTATCCACAAGAGTTTCGTGCCAAATCAGCCGTTGTAAATCCTTCAAGCTCAAGCTAAGAATAACTACAAAGGAAATCAGATATAAAATCGCAATTCGCCACTCAATCACCAAGATAAACACGAAAATAGCCAGTACACGAACTAGTCTAGGAATCAACTGTCCGGCAACTTCGGGGTATGTAAAAGTGTGGTTAGATATACCTCTAGCTATTCTTCCGGCGATGCGTCCGGGGTTATTTTCATCATAAAATTCTAGTGGAAGAGTGAGAATTTTTTCTATGGCTGTTTGGGCTTTTTGTCGACGCAACCTTAAGGCTATATCCCAATGAAACCAATGGGTTAACCAAGGTTGTGTTGGCGCTCTGACTACGGTGACAATGAAAACTAAACCCAGTAGTACACTCAAAGATAGAGTTTTATCAACTGGGTAATTGGTGATGTCTGAAACAGTTGCGATCGCACTTTGAAGTGGTTTATCCAACGGTTGAGCAGACAAAACGTTTAAAATCTGCCCAATCGCATAAGGGACAAACAAATCCATAATTTCGTAAATGCTGGATGCTGAAATACTAAAAAGACTCAGCTTCCAATCAGAGCGAAAATAATTGACAATATCTTGAAATTTAGCCATGATGCACACCGTCCAAGAGCGCGATCGTAAACTTGGAATTTATATACTACAAATGTATTACAAAACAGTCAAGAGCTAGATAAAAAATCACTCTTTGGGAGTAGTTGGTAGTTCTTGAGAGACAAATTCTAGGTAATAGCGGTAGAGAGCAACTGGTCGAGAGCCAGCTTTAAAGTAATCTGGATCTTGTGGTGAAAGATAGACAGCAGTAACTTGATCTGCTTCAATCGCCGGATTAGCTGTTGGAAGTTTATGATAAGCGGTGGTAGATTCTACAGAGTTTAAATAAGGGCGTGAACCGCCTTTAAATAGTTGTTGAAACACTTCTGCGGTGATGAACTTGCCAGCAGTGGTAGTTTCTGTAGCTCGTGCAGTCACAATGGAAACTAATTGCCGACTGCTACGCAAGAATGTAATTTGACGATTAGGTGAATCTGGATCTACTTTCACTAATAACACTGCTTTATCCCCTAAATAAGCCCTTGCCAAATTCAAACTATTAAACGCTCTATCCGCTACTAAAGTTGGGGATTTGTTATCTATCTGAGGAAATATTTTTAAACTGGATATATGTGGTTGAGCCTTTACAAATCTTACTACAAAACTCACAGGCTGATTTAATTGTCGGCGATTACCTTCAAATCCTGGTGTCACTATATCCGGTGCTAAAGGTGCGGCTAAATCTACTAAAGTACTTGTAACTTGCCAAGAACCAGCCATCCATTCCGGGTAAACTAAATCTCCCGATGCTGGCTGTACAGAGGTTAATTTTTCCCACTGGGGAAAGTTGGTTAACCGTTCAGATAACTCTCCGGCTTCAGCTTCTCCACTCCATAGCAGGAAAAAAGCAATTAAACAAAAACTCCAAATCGCTTTTATAAAAAACATTAGCAATTTTATATTTAACGTTTATTATTTATTGATTAAAAATTAGTCTAAGGATTGTTACGATCGCTTCGTAGTGGTATCTCTAAGCCATAATCTTCTTCAGTACATAACTGCTGAAGTTCTTTAAAGACTTGAGATAGAGATGTTTTCGTAGCTTTTTGTCGCCAGGTTAAAAATTCTCGAAAAAGCTCAGGATCTAGAATTGCAGCCACTAGTTCCTCTTCGGTGTAGATTAGCTGAGGTTCTTGACTAGTCGCATTAATTATTGAGGGCAGCTGTTTTTGGGCTTCGTCAAGTGTCCATTTCATTGGAATTATAGCATCGAAACAATCACAGAATTCTGGCTTCAAACAGGTAATGGGAAGAAAACTGAAATAAATCGTCAATGAGCAACATTAAATTTCTGCTGGTAAAGGTTGCCAAATATCCCCATACTGCTCCCGTAAACCTTGCCAAGCTTCCACCTGTCCTAGTTCATATTCTCCCGGTTTACCCCATTGTAAGAATAGACTTAAAGCAGACTCTTGTTTCTCATCTAAAAAGCGAATTGCATAGGTAGTAAAATTACCTCTTTTTGCCTCACCAGTTTCAAATTTCACTTGAATAATTTTATCCATATTCAAGTGAAACTCAAAGCCTTCGGTGTGCATATTCGCATATTTACCTTTGGGCAATTCTGCATAAAATAACTTTTCTACTTTGCCTCGTGCTTCTAATACAGCAGCGCTGCTAGTAACAATTAAACGCAAAGTTCCCAAAGTCTCACAAGCTGCTAAAAATTCTTTCAAAGTAGTACTCATAAATTATTATCCTTTCTTAGTTTTTTACTAATGACCAATGACTAATGACTATTTTTCGTATTGTTCATAAGCCGCGACAATGCGCTGAACTAGAGGATGGCGCACGACATCTTTTTGGGAAAATTCGCAAAAGGCAATGCCTTCAACGGGTTTTAAAACTTGTAAAGCTACTCCCAAACCTGATTGTTGGTGGAGTGGCAAATCAGTTTGTGTCATGTCGCCTGTAATCACCATCCGAGAACGGAAACCCAAACGAGTCAAAACCATTTTCATCTGAGCGGGTGTAGTATTTTGAGCTTCATCCACAATTATAAAAGCGTTACTGAGGGTGCGTCCCCGCATATAGGCGAGTGGTGCGACTTCAATTACACCGCGTTCCATTAAACTGGGTACTTTTTCTGGGTCGATAAATTCATAAATAGCATCGTAAAGTGGGCGAAGATAGGGATTAACTTTCTGCTGTAAATCTCCAGGTAAAAAACCGAGTTTTTCACCAGCTTCGACGGCAGGGCGAGTTAAAATTAGCTTTTCAAACTCGTTAGCCAGGAGTGCTTGGACGGCGACAACCACAGCGAGATAAGTTTTGCCGGTACCAGCAGGCCCAGTACCAAAGATGAGATCACGCCTACGGAGTGCGTCGATATATTGACGCTGGCGAAAGGTTTTGGCACGAACTTCTTCACCTCGGCGACTTTTGGCGAGGACATCTCGCTGTAAATCTTGCAGTTCCCCTTGCCGATCGCTATCTATGGCTTGACGAGCTGTTAAAATATCGGCACTGGAAATAGTATTGCCTTTAATCCACAGACCTTCAAGCGATCGCACTAATCCAGAAGCTAAGTCAATTTGCTCTTTGGTACCACAAATCAGTAATTCCTGTCCGCGTAATACCAAGCTGGCTCCTGTTTGCCGAGATAGGATTTTGAGATTTTCTTCTCCATCTCCTGCAAGAGCGATCGCACTGGCAATATTCGGCAGCTGAATTGTTAAAGCACCTGCCATAGTATTTCTTAATTGGTGGGGATCTATGTTTGACAAAGGTTAATGTTTTCTCGCCGAGGCTAAAAGTACACTTTTATTAGTTACATTTTGTAAAAATATTTGCAACAAATTAATCGGCTGTCAGGGCGTACAGATGTACGCCTCTTTGATCTTTACAAAAATTCTGAGCGGAGGTGATCACAACCGCTCAGACTTGCTCTTTAGTTTCAACTTAGCGGATGCGGGGTTTAACAATAGGTTTAGGCCCATCATTTCCACGCGGTTCTCTCCTAGTCGGTGGTGGCGATCGCTCTTCTGTCTCTTCATCAAAAGACATACCCTCCCGGTCTGGCGTGGTGCTGCCGTAGACATCCAGGTATACTGATTGCCCAGCAGCTTCTGCTGCTGCGCCGATTACTGTACGAACCGCGTGAATATTGCGTCCTCCTCGACCAAACACTTTCCCTTTATCTTCTGTGCTTTCAAAGGCGATGCGAACCCAAACTCGGTTGAGGGTCTGAGAAATTTCACAATCGACGCTTAAAGTCTCTGGAAATTCCAAAAACGGCTGCACTAAAAACTGAACCAGCCCAACATAATTGGGACTAGCTGGAGATATTGTTCCGAAATTATGATGCGGCTGTGGCACTGACCTGTTCAAAAACATTGGCTTTTACTAAAATGCGGCGAACGGTATCAGTGGGTTGAGCGCCTTGTTGTAGTCGCTTGACGATGCCGGGAACGTCTAATCGCACTTCATCTGTTCTGGGGTTGTAGAATCCTAACTCTTCTAGGGGACGGCCATCGCGGCGAGCGAGGCTGTTAATGGCGACAATGCGGTAACTTGCTTCCCGCTTTTTACCGAATCGCTTTAGGCGCAGTTTGACCATGATTGAAGAATCATTCTCCTGTTGTTATGTATTTAGTTAACAGCTAGTTGGTGAAGAAGTAACCTAAATCTCGCTGATGCCGAGAAATTGAGGGTCAGCTTCCTCTGCTTATAACTTTTGAGGCTGAAATGTTAATTTTAGCACTGCCTAGCATTTGCTGCTATTAGTCCTTAGTTAATCACCAATGACTAAAGATTGCCAAAGCCTTTTTTCTTTTTCTCTTTCTTTTTCTTTTTGGTGGCTGGAACACCATCGTAACCTCGCCATCCGGGGGCTGCGGGACGATTACCGGCACCTGCGAAGGCATTACCCATGCCGCCGCCACCACCGCCGAACATTCCCGGCATTCCAGAGAAGCCACCTTGACTCATTTGCTGCATGAGCGATCGCATTTTTTGGAAATCACCCACCAGTTTACTTATATCGGACTCTCTATAGCCAGAGCCAGAAGCAATCCGCCGCCGCCGACTGGGAGAACTGGCTAATAAATCGGGGTCTTGGCGTTCTTGGCGAGTCATGGAGTTAATCATCGCCTCACAACGCTTGAGTTGAGTTTCTCCCTGTTTAAGCTGATCATCTGAAATTTTGTTCATCCCTGGAATCATTTTGATGAAGCCTCCCAGAGATCCCATATTCTTCAGCATCCGCAACTGCTTGAGAAAGTCAGTAAAGTCAAACTTCGCTGACAGGATTTTCTCCTGCATTTTCTCGGCATCTGCTAAGTCAAACTCTTCTTGGGCTTTTTCTACCAGGGTCAGCACATCACCCATACCGAGAATCCGCGATGCCATGCGATCGGGATAAAATGGTTGTAGTGCCTCGACTTTCTCACCCACGCCCACAAATTTAATCGGCGCTCCCGAAATCTTTCGCACCGAAAGCGCTGCACCGCCACGGCTATCACCATCCAACTTGGTGAGAATTGCCCCAGTAATTCCGATCTTTTCATGAAAGGTGCGGGTAAGATTGGCTGCCTCTTGACCGGTCATCGCGTCCACCACCAACAGAGTTTCATGAGGTTGGACAGTTGCTTTAATCCGGGCTAATTCCGCCATCATTTCTTCGTCAATTTGCAAGCGTCCAGCAGTATCAATAATTACTGTATTTACGCCTTCTGCTCTGCCACGCTCTACACCTTGTCGAGCAATTTCTACGGGATCGGCATCGCTTCCTAGTTCAAATACTGGCACGTCAATTTGCTTACCTAACGTCACCAGTTGATCGATCGCTGCTGGGCGATATACATCTGTCGCCACCAACAAACAGCTACGATCTAATTTTCTTAGATGTAGCGCTAACTTAGCGGTAGCTGTGGTTTTACCAGTACCTTGCAACCCAGCCATTAGCACAATCGTAGGCTGTTCTGGGGCTTCTACTATGGGAACATTTTCTTCTCCCATTACCTGCACCAGTTCATCGTGAACAATTTTGATGAACTGTTGGTCAGGTCGCACGCCGGTAATCACCTCGGCTCCCTGGGCTTTGGCTTCGACTTCGCTAATAAAATCTTTGACTACCTGGAGATTGACATCTGCTTCCAACAAAGCGCGGCGGACTTCACGCAAAGCATCTTGAATGTTGGATTGAGAAATTTTGTCCTGTCCCCGCAGTTTCTTCCAGGCGGATTCTAAACGGTCAGATAATGCATCAAACATAATGTAATTACAGGTAATTCGCCAATGGGAATTCTAAATCGCCGATGAATGGGTTGGCGTAGTCCACCGTAGGCGATCGCAAATTTCCGCTAAAGTTTAAACGTGGTATTTACCAGCTTAATAGTTTTCACCGCGACTGTAGCAACCAGATACCTACCTTTATTGAATATAAAAGAAGATTGAGCAGCCAGTAAAGTAAGAGTAAGAATGGTTATTGTACAGCGAGAACCTACATCACATATCGCTATGACTAGCAACACACTGCTTCAACCCACAGAAATCATCCATCTCTCAGGTATCAGTTGGCAAACCTATGAAAACTTGTTAACTGATCTTAGTGCTACCCGCCGCCTCAGGCTTACTTACAATCGAGGTACTCTAGAAATCATGGTTCCTTCACCTGAACATGAAAGTTATAAAAAAATTGTGGGTCGATTTATCGAAACTCTAGCGGAAGAACTAGAAGTTAGGATTCAGCCTCTTGGTTCTACTACTTTCAAGCGTCCAGAATTAAGTGGTGCAGAACCAGATGAATGCTTTTACATTAAAAATGTCAAGTTCATTAAGGGCAAAAAAAGAATTAATTTGCTACAAGATCCGCCGCCAGATTTGGTAGTGGAAATTGATATTACCAGCAGTTCCAAAAATCGTTTTCAAGTTTATGCTGATATGCGTGTACCAGAGATTTGGCGTTATGATGGGACTATTTTTAGTATAAATATTTTACAAGATGACAAATATATAGCTGTTGACCAAAGTTTAGCATTTCCGAATTTACCTCTCACAGAAATTGCTGATTTTTTACAACAGATCGAAGAAAAAGATTATTTAGAGTTGGTGAGTGAGTTTCGCAATTGGGTTAGAAGTAAAATTGATTTAACTTAATCAGCTAAACACCCAAAAACCAAAAACTTCTCAAATAATGTCAGATAGTTATGATTACTAATACTCTGATCCAACCTCCAGAAATCATCCACTTATCGGGTATTAGTTGGCAAACTTATGAAAACTTGCTAACTGAACTTAGTGCTAGTCGCCGCCTCCGGCTTACTTACAATCGAGGTACTTTAGAAATCATGGTTCCTTCACCCGAACATGAACGATATAAAGAAATTGTGGGTCGATTTGTCGAGACTCTAGCAGAAGAGCTAGAAATTAGCATTGACCCTCTTGGTTCTACTACTTTTAAATATCCAGAACTTAGTGGTGCAGAACCAGATAAATGCTTTTATATTCGGAATCTGAATGCAGTTAAAGGCAAAAAAAGAATTAATTTGCTACAAGATCCGCCGCCAGATTTGGTAGTGGAAATTGATATTACCAGCAGTTCCAAAAATCGTTTTGAAGTTTATGCTGATATGGGTGTACCAGAGATTTGGCGTTATGATGGCATCATTTTTACTATAAATATCTTACAAGATGATAAATATATAGCTGTTGACCAAAGTTTAGCGTTTCCGAATTTACCGATTCTAGAAATTGCTAATTTTTTACAACAAGTTGGGCAGAAAGATTATTTAGAGTTGGTTAGAGAATTTCGCATCTGGGTTAAAAGCCAAATTCAGCGAAATTATGAGTAAAATTTTCGTAATATTTATAAGTTAAGTAGTTAAAATAAACAAACTGCCTTCCGACACTCTCTTTATTTCTCATCTGAAAACAGACTGGAGACTCAAATGACCCCAGCAACAATTGCTACACCAAGAAAAGAATCACCCCTATTGTTTAAAGGACTGACGTGGAGAGAATTCAAAGCAGTTGAGCAGTTGCTAGACCGTCCAGGATATCGGTTATCTTTCCTAGATGGAGTTTTGGAGATTAGAAGAATGCCTGGAGAACCACACGAAACAGTTAAGGAAAGGCTCGGCGCATTGTTGGAACTTTACCTACTCATGACAGGGTTTGACTTTACTCCAACTGGCTCAATGACGCTGGAAAGTGAATCGGGTGCTGTCAAGCGAGAAGCAGATAAATCCTATAAACTTGCCCCTGGTCGAGTGCGTCCCGATTTAGTGATAGAAGTGGTGTTTACCAGTGGCGGGATCAACAAACTGGAAGCATACAAGCGGCTCTTGATTTCTGAAGTGTGGTTCTGGGAAGACGGGGTGTTAGAAGTTTATCACCTGCGGAAAGAGGGAAATGCACTTGACTATGAAAAGGTTTCCAGTAGTGAGGAAGTCAAAGGGATCGATCTGGATTTGTTGTTACGTTGTATTGATATGGTGAATCATGTTGATGCTATCAAGACTTTTCAGCAAGCGCTTCAAAAATAGCTGGTAATCTGCTTTAATTTCTAATAGCGCGATCGCTCTACTCTCAATACGGTTCGGTTAAGCTAAAAAAATAAAAATGTGTAGGTTGGGTTGAGGAACGAAACCCAACATTTTGCGGCGTTTGTTGGGTTTTGCAAAGCTTCAACCCAACCTACAATATTTTTAACCGAACCGTATTGGCTCGACTCTGATCTAAGACTATAAATTCAGCCATTGACTAGATTTTCTACAGCATCGGCATCATTCGGTAATGCAGCTGTTAAAACTTCACTGCCTTCTGTTGTAACTAAAACATCATCTTCGATGCGGATTCCGCGGACATCAGCAAATTCAGATAAACGCTGCCAATTCACTACATTCTGATATTTTGAGCGCAGATTAGCATCATTTAAAATTGCTGGTACTTGATAAAAACCAGGCTCAATTGTAACTAACATTCCTGGACGCAAAGGACGATTCAAACGCAGGTATCCTAAACCAAAGCGATCGCTTCTTTTCCGACCTTCTTCATACCCTGCTAAATCCCCTAAATCTTCCATATCATGAACATCTAAACCCAGTAGATGACCGATACCGTGGGGGAAAAACAGCGCATGGGCATCCATTTCTACTAAATCTTGGGGGTTTCCTTGTAAAATACCTAAGTCCACTAAACCTTCAGCTATGACTGTGGCAGCAAGCAAATGAATATCCCCATACTCTACACCAGGATATATCTTGGCAATGCAAGCATCATGAGCTGCCAATACAACATTATAAATATCTCTTTGGGTTGATGAAAACTTGCCGGAAACTGGCCAAGTTCGGGTAACATCACCTGCCCAACCCATCTCGGTTTCAGCACCAACATCGGTAAGCAGTAAGTCACCTGGTTGTAGGAAGTTATGATACTGCTCGTTATGTAAAACTTCCCCGTGAACGGTGACAATACTGTTGTAGGAGGTGGTCATATTGTGGGCAATAATTACCCCTTCCATTGCTGCACGAACTCCTGCTTCTAGTTTGGCTTGAAGTGTTGCAGCTATCCCAGTTTTGTGGGCTTCAACAGTCACAGCCGCAGCTTTTCGTAACTCAGTTAATGCAGCTTCATCGTGGGTGAGGCGTAAAGAAACGATCGCCTTGGCTAATTCCAAGTCAATTCCTTGGGGAGGACTTTGCGGTAAAACCCATCTATTTAATAGCTGCGATTGCTGCGTCCAAGTAGCAGCATTTTGGACTGCGATCGTGGCGGCATTTTCTACCCAAGACTCTAATTCTGTCATTGGTCGAGCCACATCTGCCCCAATCTTCTCGGCTATTTCCTCGCGCGTCGGCATTTCTCCATGCCAAAGGGCGCTGCTGGGTGGCGGATTGTCCATGAATAGCTCTAGCTTGCCCGCTTCTAGGCGAATTGCCGCATTTGATAATGGCAGTCCAGCAAAATAGAGGAAGTGACTGCTAGCGCGGAAGGGAAAAGGATTTGCGGGAAAGTTGCGCGGACTGTTGCTACCTGACCACAGAATTACTGGAAAATCAATCAGGTTGGCTAGTTGTTGCCGTCGGTGGCGTAAAGTATCGACGAAGCTACTAGAGGTTTGTTGAATAAACATAAATAGAAACTTGAAAAAACGATAAAGGTTATTTAGTCTTTATCATCATCCTATTTATCTTTGTCATCCTTGTCGTTCTTGTTAGGGGGTTGGGCTGGTTTTTGTTGCTCAGTTGCAAATGCGTGGGTAAGGGTTTAGCAGTGCTAAACCCCTGCGAAAAATCTATTATGTATCAAGATTTTCGTGAATTGGTATAAGTTCAGATTAGCGAAGATGCCGCTGAGGATTTTTAGCCTTATGTTTCTATAAGATGCTCTTTCACTAATACGCCTTTTGCAAGTAATCTTACTATCAAGTCGCGGTGGAGAGGTGGAAGTGTGTTATGACGGGCTACGCCTACGCCTTTTTGTCGATGCACCAAAGTTGCAAGTCGATGCACCAAAGTTGCAAGTCGATGCATCAAAGTTGTAAGTTGATGCATCAAAGTTGCAGGTCGATGCACCAACCTTGCAAGTCGATGCACCAACCTTGCAGGTCGATGCATCAAAGTTGCAAGTCGATGCGTTTAGACAATAGTGAAATTAGCGGCAGTCAACGTCGTGGTATTAATGCCAGTCAGCGTTGCCAATATTTCATCAGTAGCAGTCACACGGATGTTTTGACCAGCAAAACTCAGTTGACCAAAAGTTAGACCACCAGACAAGCCAATCAAGTCATGACCCTTGAAGAAGTCGGTAATAGTATCAGTACCTTGTTTTGCAGCTAAGACAAATCGATCTTTGCCATTGCCACCAATGAGGGTATCATTACCATTGCCACCAATGAGGGTATCATTACCATTGCCACCAGTGAGGATATCATTACCACTGCCACCAGTGAGGGTATCATTACCACTGCCACCAGTGAGGGTATCATTACCATTGCCACCAGTGAGGATATCGTTACCATCGCCACCAATGAGGGTATCATTACCATTGCCACCAGTGAGGGTATCATTACCACTGCCACCAATGAGGGTATCATTACCATTGCCACCAGATAATTTGTCATTTCCTCTACCGCCATCGATGTAGTCATTTCCAGCATTGCCAACAAGATTGTCGTTGCCGTTACCACCAAAAAGACGAAGGCCTACTTGAACAGTAACTTTAGCAGTGCTGCTGAGTTGGCGATCGCTAATGGTGTATTTAAAGCTAGTCGCTCCACTAAACCCCCTAGTTGGAGTAAATACGATGAAGTCATCTGCCGAGTTAGAAGGAGTGCCGTTATTTCTCAGCACCGCAGTACCGTTAATTGCACCACTAACGCTAGTGATGCTGAGGTTGCTGCTATCGATGTCGCGATCGTTAGCTAGCAAAGTACTTGCTTGAATCCTGACTGCTGTATTTCTGGCTGTCGTAACAGTATCATTAACAGCAACAGGTGCGTCATTTACCCCGTTGATAGTTAGACTAACGTTAGCTGTGCTGGTAGAGATACCATCGCTAATTGTGTAATTAAAGCTGTCCTGTCCATTTTTACCTTGAGCCAAAGCTTCAAATCTAGCGTTGGGGTTGTAGGTTAAAGTCTTATCAGCATTAAGAGTCACCAAAGCACCAGAACTCAAAGTAATAGGAGTGCCAACAGTCACACTACTACCGTTAACATCTATCACCGTTAAGGGCTTGCCATCTGGATCGCTATCGTTGGCTAAGACTGAAATTTTAACAGCAGTGTTTTCATTAGTGGTAGCTTTGTCGGCAACTGCCACTGGAGGTTGATTAGGAGCGATCACAGTCTCAAAGCCAAAGATGACGTAACCCTGTCCAGCCCCAGATGCAGCACCAGTTGCACCCACAAGCAAGTCATCAAAGCCATCGCCGTTGATATCCCCAGCACCACTGACTGAAATACCTGAGGCATCATTATCATTAATGCCCTTGATGATAAAGCCGTTGTTAGGGTGAAGGTTGGAGAGGTCAAGGCTGCCATTAAAGCCGCTAGTGTTGCCAAAGACCACGTAGCTCTGCCCTGCACCAGAGGCAGCAAAAGGTGCGCCAATAATCAGGTCAACAATGTTGTCGCTGTTAACGTCTCCAGCCACGCTGACTGAAAGACCTGAGAAGTCAGTGTCATTAATGCCGGTGATTGCAAAGCCGTTGCTGCCGTTAAGGTTAGACACGTCAATATTGGCATTAAAGGCGTTAGTGCTGCCAAAGACAACGTAGCTTTGCCCTGCACCAGAGGCACCACCAGGTGCGCCAATAATCAAGTCGTCGATGCCGTCGCTGTTAAAGTCCCCAGCATTGCTAACTGATGTGCCTAATAAGTCAGTACCATTGCCGTTGATACTAAAGCCGTTGTTGCCGTTGAGGTTAGACACGTCAAAATTGGCATTAAAGGCGTTAGTGCTACCAAACACCACGTAGCTCTTTCCTGTACCCGGTGCACCAATAATCAGGTCGTTGATGTTGTCGCCGTCGATGTCTCCGGCACTGCTAACTGAGTTACCTGATGAATCAACGTCATTGCCGTTGATGGCAAAGCCGTTGCTGCCATTGAGGTCTGAGAGGTTAAAGCTAACACCTAAGCCGCTACTATTACCAAACACCACGTAGCTTTGTCCTGCACCAGAGATGGCACTGGGTGCGCCAATAATTAGGTCGTCGATGCCATCGTTGTTGATATCCCCAGCACTGCTAACTGACCTGCCTGATGAGTCGGAGATTCCATCGGAGTTAATGCCATTAATACCGTTAATGGTAAAGCCGTTGCTACCGTCTAAGGATGAGAAGTCAAGGCTGGCGCTAAAGCTGTTAGTGCTGCCAAACACTACGTAACTCTGCCCTGCACCAGAGATGGCACTCTCTGCGCCAATGATTAGGTCGTCAATGCCGTCATTGTTAACGTCACCGGCGTTAACGTCACCGGCACTGCTGACGGAAGCACCTGAGAAGTTAGTTGCACTGCCGTTGAGGATAAAGCCGTTGCTGCCATCTAGGGATGAGAGGTTAAGGTCGGCGCTAAAGCCATTGGTGCTACCAAACACTACGTAGCTTTGCCCGGCAGCAGGTGCGCCAATGATTAAATCGTCGATGCCGTCACCGTTGATGTCTCCGGCATCACTAACTGATGTGCCTAAGGAGTCAGTGGCATTAATCGCGTTGATGGTAAAGCCATTGTTACCGTTGAGGTCAGAGAGGTTGAAAACTGTGGGATTAGATGCCATTACTGTTGATTCCTATTTTGTTTGGTAATCAGCTAATAAACATCTGGTTTGTATCAATTAAGATTTGTATAAACCAGATGTACAATTTCAGACTATACATCGTACATCTCTCTAAAAGATAGGTGACTTTATACATTAGTAAAAGTTAGGTACAATTTATTTTTGGCTACCTGAATCTCGTTTCACGGATTTACAAACAAGCACTGATATGATGATTCTTTATAAGTAATTTTATGGGACAAATCATTACTCAAGTTGATGCTTTTACAAATACACTGTTTGCAGGTAATCCGGCTGCTGTGTGTGTTTTGCCGACTTCCCAAGATGATGTTTGGATGCAGAACGTGGCGCAGGAGATGAATTTATCTGAGACGGCTTTTTTAGTTAAACAAAACGATCGCTTCAATCTACGTTGGTTTACCCCGACAGTAGAAGTGCCGCTTTGTGGTCATGCAACCTTAGCTAGTGCCCATGTACTTTGGTCAGAGGGGCATCTGTTACCTGATGAAGTCGCACGTTTTGAGACTAAAAGCGGAGTGCTGATTGCCAAGTTGCAAGGTGAGTGGATTGAGTTAGATTTTCCGGTGAATCATTCCCAAGTTGCGATCGCTCCTCCAGAACTAGGCAAAGCTTTGGGTGTATCATGCAAATCTGTCTGGCAGAATTCTCTCGGCTATTTAGTTGAAGTGGAATCTGAAGACTTGGTGCGGCAAATACAGCCCAATTTTCAGTTACTAAAAACGTTGTCTGTTGCTGATGTTATTGTCACCAGCCCCGCTCATCCTGATTCTGAATATGATTTCGTCTCTCGCTTCTTTGCACCGGGGTTAGGGATTGATGAAGACCCGGTTACAGGGGCGGCTCATTGTTGTCTCGCTCCCTTCTGGCGCGATCGCTTGCATAAAGATAATTTCTTAGCTTATCAGGCATCGAGTCGCGGTGGGGTGGTAAAGGTGAATTATGATGGAGGCGATCGCGTCTTGCTCAGTGGACAAGCGGTAACTGTAATGCGAGGTGAGTTAATTACTGCTTAAATCCATATTACAAATCAATCGCATCTGGTAAAAACTCAGCATCTAGAACTTGGGCAATAGAATAAGGACATTCTACTGGAAACGTATTTATTAGTAGTTCAGTTTCATTACTAGCAGCTTTCAATCCGCGATCGTAACATTGGGCTAAAACTTTTTCTGGGTAAGACTTGAGGCTGGGACTCTCTTGCAATCCACTGTGGACGAGCTAGATTTGAAATATTTTACGCCCATCTTAACGTCATTATCATATTTCCTTAATCACTTACAACTTTTCTTTGTCCTCATTCCTATGCTCTGCATAGTAATGCTTAGAAAAGGTATGCAGTAGAGGGAGAGTTGTAGAAAGGTAAAGATGGCAGCTAAAGATTTGTTTCATGAAGTGGTAAAGAGGGCGTTAGAAAAAGAACAATGGCTTATCACCCAATACGGTTCACTTAAGAAAATTGTAGGTTGGGTAGAACGAAGTGAAACCCAACAAAGTCACGGAAGTGTTGGGTTTCGTTCCTCAACCCAACCTACTTAGAAGTTGAGTTTTAGGTTTAACTGAACTGTGTTGCAATTCCAGTCGCTTTTCATCAAACCTTCTTTCAACGGGAATTTGCTCAACTTTCAGTTGAACGATATCAAATTAAACGGCTGATTTACGATCCAGTTCAAGAGGTGATTGTGCAATGGATAAACTAGAACAGTATCGCAAGTGCATTCAAAACCTACTTAGCAAGTATATTGCCACACCAATTGCAAATGGCGAAATTGAATCACAAACTGTTTTTGATCTTCAACAAGATCACTATCAAGTGATGAATGTTGGTTGGGATGGTAATCGTCGTGTACATGGCTGTGTCTTACACTTAGACATCAAAGATGGCAAAATCTGGGTGCAACAGAACACAACAGAGTTACGAATTGCCCATGAACTAGCCGCAATGGGAATTCCCAAAGAAGATATTGTGTTGGGCTTTCAAGCGCCTTATGTCCGAGAATACACCGGATTTGGTGTAGCGTAAACTCGTCTTTTTGTAAACTTTCACGCACACCAAACGTTACGATTGTCACAATATTTAAAGAAGCTTATACTATAATTTTAAATAATGTCTTCTAAACACACAAATAATAAAAGTCTGCTTACATCTCGTGACTGGCCAATTGAGCAATTACCTGGATTGAGCCAAGAGGAACAATCTCAACTACAAAATTGTGGGATTACCACCACAGTAGCGCTAGCCAAACAAGGAAAGACTCTAGAGGCAAGGCTAGCGTTAGCAAATAAATTACAGATTCATCTTCAGTATGTAAATAAGTGGATGGCTTTGGCTGACTTAGCCCGAATTCCTGGCGTGGGTACACAATATTGTGGTTTATTGCTCCATGCAGGTATTGCTTCTGTGGCACAGCTAGCTCAGACTCCGACTCACAGATTACACCAACAGATTATGCGCTTGCAGGTAGCAACAATGCAGCGCCGAGATTTGTGTCCAGCAATTGAATTAGTACAACAGTGGAGTCAACAAGCACAAGCAATCATCAGTTAAAACTCCCTACTCCCTACTCCCTAACTCCCTACTCCCTACTCCCTACTCTTTAGCTAAGACTCCATTGAGGAAAATCTCAGCCAATCCTTCTGCCATTTCCTGCATTTGTTGGGGAGAGGCATCAGGTTCTATGATGGTGTTGTTAGAAAAACCTGCGATCGCAAACATTCCTAAGAAAACTTTAGCGACTAACTTCGCATCCATCTGGCGATAGATGCCTTTGTCCATCGCGGTTTGAAAAAACGCTTCGCCTACATCAGTCATTTTAGTAATAACTTCTAATTGGATGCGATCGCGCAAATCGGGGTGAAACTGCACCTCTATAAAGCAAACGCGCATCAAATCACCATTTTTTTGAAAATTCCACATCCGGCGGCGCATCACTTGCGCTACAGCTTTATAGCTACCCATTTCACTCAATTCTGTCAGCAAATCCGTCAGAATCTCTACCCATCCACTCGTAGCTACTTCTACCAAAATTGCCTTTTTATTGGGAAAATAACGAAAGAGAGTGCCTTCAGCCACACCTGCTGCCTGTGCTAACTCACGGGTAGTAGTGCCGTCAAATCCCTTAGAGGCAAACAACCGTTGTGCTGCTTCTAAAATCCGGGTGCGCGTCTGAGCCTCTGAAGGTGGAGAAGAATTAAAAACTCGCATAACAGTTATGGTGAGGTATTCGGAACAGGATTTGTAAGATTATTGTCTAACGTCAAGTATAAAGAGCCACTGAAAGCTTAATACAAAATTAACGCCCTTTTGCTAGGCATCCTGTTTTTTAGGTAGTGTAACTTTACTTTAATTTTCGCTCATGAACCAACTCAATTGCTTGCGACCAATGTTGGATTGGTCAAAGAAAGTATCCCTCACACTACGTTTGCTGTTCATCACATTGTCAGTTCTAATCATCTTCTGGTGGGGATTGTTGCCAGAAATCGCTCTGGCTCAAACTCAGACAGCACCTCCTCCTCAAAGAGTGCTGCAACTTAAGAAAACTCCAACTCCACCAAATCAAAGCTCAATCCAACCTTATCTGGATCGAGTGATTAAACAGTTGACGGAGTTTCGTCTCGACAATGGTCTGAAATTCATTGTCTTGGAACGGCATAAAGCACCTGTGGTTTCCTTTCTTACATACGCAAACGTCGGTGGTGTAGATGAGCCAGATGGCAAAACTGGTGTCGCTCACTTTCTGGAACATTTAGCGTTCAAAGGCACGACACGCATTGGTACAGAAGACTACAAAGCCGAAAAACCACTACTTGAAAAATTAGAGCAGTTGGATGCCCAAATTAAAACAGCAAAAGCCGATGGCAAAAAAGATGAAGTTGCCCGACTACAAGCTGAGTTTGAGCAAGTGGAAGCGCAAGCAGCCAAGCTAGTCAAGCAAAACGAATTAGGGCAAATTGTCGAACAAGCCGGAGGTGTGGGTTTAAATGCCAACACTTCTACTGAAGCCACCCGTTATCTGTACAGCTTTCCTGCGAATAAGCTAGAACTTTGGATGTCGCTAGAGTCGGAGCGATTTCTCGACCCGGTAATTCGTCGTGAGTTTTATAAAGAAAAAGATGTAATTTTAGAAGAGCGACGGATGCGGGTGGACAATTCACCCATTGGCATGATGCTGGAGAAATTTATCGATACTGCCTACAAAGTCCATCCCTACAAGCGTCCGGTGATTGGTTATGACGAAGATATCCGCAACCTGACACCAGAAGATGTGCAGAAGTTTTTTGATACTCACTATGTACCAAGTAATATAGCGATCGCGATCGTCGGCGATGTCAATCCGGTTGAGGTGAAAAAACTGGCGCAAACTTATTTTGGACGCTATCAAGCAAAAACCAAAGCTGTTGAGCAAATCCCAGTGGAACCGCAACAACAACAAACACGAGAAGTTACTTTACAGCTAGCTTCTCAACCCTGGTATTTAGAAGGTTATCATCGTCCGGCAATAACTCATCCAGATAATGCAGCCTATCAAATCATTGGCAGTTTATTAAGTGATGGACGCACGTCACGGCTGTATAAATCTTTGGTAGAAAAGCAGCGTTTGGCGCTAAATGCCCAAGGCTTTAGCGGTTTTCCTGGCGATAAGTATCCAAACCTGATGTTATTCTATGCTCTCACGGCTCCTGGTCATACAGTTGATGAGTTAGCGGTGGCATTGCGCCAAGAAATTGACAAATTAAAAACTGAGCCTGTAACGGCAACTGAGTTGCAACGAGTCAAAACTCAAGCACGGGCGAGTTTGTTACGCACCCTCGCTTCTAACATGGGCATGGCAGAGCAATTGTTGGAATATGAGGTCAAAACTGGTTCTTGGCGGAATTTGTTTAAGCAATTGGATGATATTGCGGCGGTGACGACTGTTGATATTCAACGGGTGGCAAAGCAGACGTTTACGCCGGAAAATCGCACGATTGGTAAGCTGTTATCGAAAGAAGGATGAGAGAAGCGGCTTGTTGTAGGCTAACGCAAATGTTCCAGGCAAAGGGCGTAAAGGAAGAGAGATATGCAGAGGTATAAAGTGAAGAATAAAAGGAAGATGGCGTTAAAAATTCAAAATGTCAAGAGGCTTGTTTATGCCTTGGTTGTGGCTTTTGCCTTTTTACTTTTAACTTCTTTTAACTTTTCTCTGGCGGCGACGGCTGAGGCAAAGCATTACACTGAATTGCAACTTGCACCGCTACCTGAGATTAAGTTACCCAAGTATGAGCGGTTTGTTCTCCCGAACGGCTTGGTTGTCTATTTAATGGAGGATCACGAGTTACCCTTGGTGAAAGGTACGACATTAATCCAAACTGGGAGTCGTTTGGAGCCACTGAAGAAAGTCGGGTTGGCTGGTTTTACAGGCGCAGTCATGCGGACTGGGGGAACTAAGAAGCATTCGCCTGATGAACTCAATGAGATGTTGGAACAACGAGCGGCTGAGGTTGAAACTAGTATTGGGGAAGTTTCTGGTACTGCTAGCTTTGAGACACTCAGCGAAGATTTAGAAACGGTGTTTGGGCTGTTTGCTGAGGTGGTGCGATCGCCAGTATTTGCTCAAGAAAAGCTAGACTTGGCTAAGACACAAGTTAGGGGTGGTATTGCTCGTCGCAACGACGATCCAGATGATATTGCTAGTCGAGAATTTGAGAAATTGATCTATGGGAAAGCTAGCCCTTATGCTCGGACGACAGAGTATGCAACGGTGGATCAAGTTTCTCGTGAGGATTTGTTGAAGTTTTATCAGCAATATTTCCACCCTAATAATATGATTTTAGGGATTGTGGGAGATTTTAACTCCAAGAAAATGCGATCGCTCATTGAAGCTCAATTTGGCGACTGGAAGCGCAACCCCAAAATTGCTAAACCCCAATTACCAGAGGTTTCGCAAGCTAATTCAGGTGGAGTCTTTTTTGCCAATCAACCACAACTGACGCAAAGTAGTGTACTTATGGGGCATTTAGGCGGAAGGTTCGACAATCCAGACTATCCAGCGCTGAATGTATTGAATGAAGTGTTAAATGGATTTGGCGGACGCTTATTTAATGAATTGCGATCGCGTCAAGGTTTAGCTTACTCAGTATACGGCTACTGGAGTCCCCGCTACGATTATCCGGGAATGTTTATTGCTGGTGGACAAACGCGATCGGATGCTACCGTGCAGTTTGTCAAAGCCTTACAAGCTGAAATCAAGCGTATCCAAGCTCAAAGAGTGACAGCAAAAGAACTATCTCTTGCCAAAGACTCTACACTCAACTCCTTTGTATTCAACTTTCAAACCCCCGGCCAAACCTTGTCACGGTTGATGCAATACGAATATTACGGCTATCCCGCTGATTTCCTCTTTCGCTATCAAAAAGCCGTCGCCGCCACCACAGCCGCCGATGTGCAACGAGTAGCCCAAGAATACCTCAAGCCAGAAAATATCGTAACTCTAGTGGTGGGGAATCAAAGCGCCATTCAACCGCCCCTAACGCAGCTAGCTACACAGGTAACGCCCATAGATGTAACAATTCCCAATCCGCAACCAAAAGCAAAGAATTAGTTGTATCTAAAACGTAGAGACGCGATTTATCGAGACGCGATTTGTAGAGACACAATTTGTAGAGACGCGATTTGTAGAGACGCGATTTGTAGAGACGCGATTTGTAGAGACGCGATTTGTAGAGACGCGATTTATCGCGTCTTCAATTTTAAGTCGGTGTTTTTTGTAACGAGGCAATTAACAGGCAAACAATACCGATACTAATAAATGAATCTGCCAGATTAAATACAGCAAAGTTAATCAGGCGAAAATCCAGAAAATCAACAACATAGCCTAAAACAAAGCGATCAATGCCATTGCCCATAGCTCCACCTAAAATCAAACCATAGCCTAGCTGATCCCACAGATTTAACGCTGGACTAAATAATGCCAACGCTATCAATACTAAACTCACTCCTAAAGATAGCCAGCGCAACCACTCTACCTTCCCACTTAACAGGCTAAAAGCGGCACCAGTGTTAGTGACATAGGTAAAGTGAAATATTCCAGGTATGAGTGGTAGTGTTTGCCCCAACCTGAAGGTTTGCACCACCCAGTATTTTGTTATTTGGTCTAAGAAAAAAACTATGAAGGCAGCAATCCAGAAAAGACGATTTTTTAAATGCATGGCAATTAGTCAAGAGTCAAGAGCAGCCAGTCATGTGCTCAGAGAAGTCGGAGCGTCGGCTTGAGGGAATCTGAACTTCGGGGGGTTCCCCGTTAAGTGAACTGCGTTTAAAGGTCAAGAGTCAAGAGTTAAGAGCTAATCTTTGGACAATGGACTATTGACTAATAAAACATTAAGTGACGCAATACATATGCTATTACAGTTACGGCACAGACTACAGTTAGTTGCCCTGGTAGTGCAAACCAGGAGTATCTAAGGATTGCTTGCATCAAGGGTAGATTTTCTGTGCCTTTCCACTGAAAAAGATAGCTAATAATTAAATAACTAATACCGCATAAGTGGAGAGTTAACAAGCCACAGATGCAACTAAAGGCAAGGGTTTCTAGTCGAGGTCTAGCTTTAAAGGCAAAAAAACCACAAATCCAAGCTCCAGGAATAAAGCCCAGCAGATAGCCAAACTGAGAGAGCTTCACATAACCGATACCACCACCTTCGGCAAATACAGGTAACAAGGTTAACCCCATCACTAAATAGGCAATTTGCGACAGTGCACCGGCATTTTTGCCCCCTAAACAACCCACCAACAGTACTGCGCCAATTTGAAAAGTGACACCTAAAGAAAAAGTTTGAATTCCGTGCTGACTCCAACTCCAAGGTAAGGTGATGCCATAAGCTTCTAGAAAAGTGCCACCCACTGTCAGGAGTAAGCCAACCATAGACCATAATAATTGATTGGAAACAGCAAACATTTATCAGGCAACCAAGGAAAGGCAAAAGCGAAAACCAACAGCAACTAGTATAGACATTAATATATATGTCTGTACTGCTTCCCTACGGGACAGCTTGCTTAAGAGTAGGGGTATGCAGAACCTAAAGAGTAGGCGAGGTTCCAATGTGACAGTGCAATACCCTATCTTAAACCTGCATCTTGATTAATAATTAATTGCTAATTATCTAGCAGTAGATTCATTTAAAAATCTGCAAATTAAAAAATATTTAAAGCGTACCAAAATTATTTGTATTTTACTTTATTCAGTGCTAAATCTTGGTGTAATTTAAATCACATTTTAAATTATTACGCATTGAATTTTGTGCCTTTACTAACATATATTTAGGCTCATATAAGTATGTGTTAGCATTTTTTTAACCAGTTGTTAACTTTTTTGTGACCCTTCAGTGCTAAGGTTCATACTGTTAATCCATAGCATAATTTATAAAAATCCTTTATGTTCTCTTCAAAGATACGGTTGGTTGCTCCCCTAGTTGCTCTGGCAATTGGTATTGCCTCTTGCGGCGATAACAATCAAGCTTCTAACAACCCTAGCCCAGCAGCTGATGGCGGCGCTACCCCAGCCACCACTACAGCAGCCGGATCAAATTTATCTGGAACAGTAAAAGTAGATGGTTCCAGTACCGTCTATCCTATTTCTGAGGCAATGGCAGAAGAGTTTCAAAAGGCGAATACTGGGGTAAAAGTTACTGTGGCTTCCTCTGGTACAGGCGGCGGCTTTAAGAAGTTCTGTGCAGGTGAAACTGATATTTCTAATGCTTCCCGCCCCATTAAAGCGGAAGAAGTAGAACTTTGTAAAAAAGGTAATATCGAATACATTGAATTACCGATCGCTTATGACGGACTATCAGTGGTAGTCAACCCCCAAAACAACTTTGCACAATGCCTCACAGTTGCCGAACTAAAGAAAATGTGGGAGCCAGCAGCTCAAGGCAAAGTTACCCAATGGAACCAAATTAACCCGAAATTCCCAGCAGAAAAAATAGGTTTATACGGTCCTGGCACTGACTCTGGTACTTACGACTATTTTACTCAAGCAGTTGTGGGCAAGGAAGGGGATAGCCGAGGTGATTTTACTGCTAGTGAAGATGACAACACCCTAGTACAGGGTGTAAGTTCAGATAAAGGCGGTTTAGCCTTCTTCGGCTATGCCTATTACGAAAACAACAAAGACAAATTAAAGCTTGTAGGCATTGATGGTGGTAAAGGCTGCATTCAACCTAGTCCACAAACGATCGCCGATGGTACTTACCAGCCCCTAGCTCGCCCAGAGTTTATCTACGTCAAAAAAACAGCGGCGGCGCGTCCTGAAGTCAAAGCTTTTGTTGATTTCATTTATGCTCAGGCAAACCAAAAGCTAGTTACAGAAGTTGGCTACGTGCCTTTACCTAGCGACCTACTTCCTGAAGTTCAGGCACGTTTCAATAATGGGACAGTAGGTTCGGTTTTTGAGGGTAAGGGTTCTCAAATCGGTGTAACCCTGAAAGACCTTCTCAAGAAAGAAAAGTAAGAGTTATTGACAGCCCTAGTAGTTGGAAGTAGCAGCTTACCGAGCAAATTATGCTGACGCTAGTCTCCATATATCAAGCACTTCCAACCTTTGGGCAGCTTCTATAAACTGTGCACAGTGCCGATAAAAAGAGTTTGAATTTATGAGGTTGTCCCCAAATGACTACCAGCCCGCTATCTAACGAACCAGATAAATCCAACTTATGGCAGCCCAATAGGACTTTGAGTAAGCGGGTGGAAACTGGCGTAAAAGCGCTGTTTGCCTTGTTCGCTTTTGTCTCAGTTTTAACCACGATTGGGATTGTCTTAACGCTGATTTTTGAGACTGTAGAATTCTTTAAAGCAGTCTCCATCTGGCAGTTTTTAACAGACACACAATGGACACCGCTCTTCACTAATAAGAAGTTCGGAATCATGGTGCTAATTAGCGCCACATTGCTCTCATCTGTAATTGCGATCGCGGTAGCATTACCCCTAGGATTGTTAGCCGCCATCTGCTTAAGTGAGTATGCTCCGGCTGAACTTCGCAAATGGCTAAAGCCAGCCCTAGAAGTATTAGCTGGGGTACCAACTGTTGTGTTTGGTTACTTTGCACTGTTTACAGTTACACCCTTCCTCCAAAAATTTATCCCTGGTATACAGGGATTCAACGCTTTGAGTGCGGGTATAGTATTAGGAATTTCGATTATTCCTCTGGTAGCTTCTTTAAGTGAAGACGCTATTTATTCCGTTCCGCGTAGTCTGCGGGAAGGCGCTTATGCACTAGGATCAACTAAGCGGGAAACAATTATTTCAGTAGTATTACCAGCGGCTTTATCTGGGATAGTAGCTTCTTTTATCTTGGCTATTTCCCGCGCCATTGGTGAAACAATGATTGTCACCATCGCGGCTGGACAAAACCCTCAATTGGGTTTCAATCCGTTAGTGCCAATTCAGACAATGACAGCATACATTGTCCAAGTAAGTAAAGGAGACACACCAGCCGGCTCACTGGCGTATAAAACTATTTTTGCGGTGGGTATGACTTTATTTCTCATTACCTTAACCCTGAATGTTTTTAGTTACTGGTTTGTTCGTCGCTTCCGGGAGAAATACGAATGACAACAAGTGATACTAAGCCTACAAATCAGTCTGGGGTAAATCCGAACTTTGACCTCGCACTTAATAAACGCTACAACCTCGACAAAGTTTTTGCGATCGCTACTTGGGTTGCAACTTCATTTGCATTGCTGGTGTTAGCTATTTTGCTTATTGATGTCTTAACTGACGGTCTTGGTGGTTTGAATTGGTCTTTTCTTACCAGCTTTTCTTCTCGCCGTGCCTCCTCTTCTGGGATATTAGCCCCCTTGGTTGGTACTATTTGGCTGTTGGTAATAACAGCCTTAATTTCCTTTCCCTTAGGAGTAGGTGCAGGAATTTTCTTAGAAGAATATGCCACAGACAACTGGTTTACTCGCTTAATTGAAATCAACATTGCAAATTTAGCCGCAGTACCATCGATTATTTACGGCTTGCTAGGCTTGCAAATTTTTGTCCGGTTGATAGAACCAATCACCAAAGGACGCAGTGTGCTAGCTGGTGCTTTAACCTTGAGCTTGTTGATTCTACCAATTATCATTATTACCACTCGTGAAGCGTTACGTGCGGTTCCCGATAGTCTAAGACAAGCAGGTTTTGCCCTTGGTGCCAACAGATGGCAAATCATCCGAGAACAGATTTTTCCCATTGCTTTACCAGGTATACTTACTGGTACAATTCTGGCACTTTCACGAGCGATCGGCGAAACGGCACCGTTGATTGTAATTGGGGCTGTTGGGTTCATTACTTTCTTACCTGAACTTTCTTTAAAAGGTTTGCAAAGTTCTTTTACAGCATTACCAATTCAGATTTTTGACTGGGTTTCTCGTCCTCAAGTAGAGTTTCATCAGAATGCTGCTGCTGGCATTATTGTTTTGATGATCGTGTTACTGTTGATGAATTCAACAGCAATAATTTTACGCAATAAATTTCAGCAGTCACGCTAAATAAATCAACTGGGTTGAAATGTAAATTTTCAGTATTTACCTGAAACTTTTTTATGGTATCAAACTCAAAAACCGCAACTTACGAGAGTATTTTACAAGCTGAACAGTTATCTGTTTTCTATGGTAGTTTTAAAGCAGTTCGTGATGTCAACTTAAACATTGGCAAAAACAAAATTACCGCTCTTATTGGGCCTTCTGGATGTGGTAAAAGCACTGTATTAAGATGTTTTAACCGCTTAAATGACTTGATTCCTGGCGCACACATTGAGGGAAGAATTACCTTTGATGAAACTGATATTTATGACAAAAAAATTGACACAGTAGAATTGCGCCGTCGGGTTGGGATGGTGTTTCAAAAGCCTAACCCTTTTCCAAAATCAATTTATGAAAATATCGCCTTTGGAGCCAGAATTAACGGTTATCGAGGTGATATGGATGAATTGGTAGAGCGGAGTTTAAAGCAAGCTGCTTTGTGGGATGAAGTTAAGCATAAACTCAAACAAAGTGGTTTATCTATATCTGGTGGTCAACAGCAACGCTTGTGTATTGCTCGTGCTTTAGCAATTCAACCAGAAGTTTTACTAATGGATGAACCCTGTTCAGCCCTTGACCCAATTTCAACTTTGCGGGTTGAAGAATTACTCCAAGAATTGAAGTCGCAATATACGATTATCATCGTCACCCACAATATGCAGCAGGCTGCGCGGGTGTCGGATATGACAGCATTTTTCAATGCACAGGCGACAGAAACGGGCAGCAAAATGGGGTATCTAGTCGAATACGATTTGACAGAGCATATTTTCAACAATCCTCAGCAGGAAGATACCCGAGATTACGTCAGCGGCAAATTTGGATAAATGTTTCACATTGCTGATATTGGAGCAGTGAGAGATACACAGCATCAAAAAGTTCATTTACTTAATATTTTAGAAGCATTTAAAATGCTTTCAGGGTTAACCAGCGTTTTCCAAAAGTTCCGCAATGTCTCTCACGGGCTGAACTTTAGGACTTCTCATAATTTGTACCCAGAATATTTTTGGGTATTTTTGACTATTCAGATTTTTGATGCAACGATGAAATTCGGATTTGGTGAGGAGATTAGCGATCGCACTTTCCAGAGTATCATAAAGGAATTTTTCCGACAAATGAAACTGTAGCAATAAGAGCGAATGCTCCTAAACCTGTAAAAGAAAAGACGCTTTATATTAATAGCCTTAAAAAACTTTCACAATATCGTTTGAGGTTTTTCATAAACTTTCAGCTTAGAATAACTAAGTCAATCTTCAAACCAAGCTTAATCTCAGTATTTAAGTTTGTCAGCCGTGAAACTTACCATACTGAGAAAGTCAGGCAAAAATATGGCCGCAAAAATTCCTGTCACAGTGATTACAGGCTTCTTAGGTAGTGGAAAAACCAGCCTAATTCGCCACCTGCTACAAAACAACCAAGGCCGTCGCATTGCCGTTTTAGTTAACGAATTCGGCGAACTCGGTATTGATGGCGAATTATTGAAATCTTGTCAAGTTTGCCCAGAAGATGGTGAGGGCGACAGTAATATTTTTGAATTAACTAATGGCTGCTTATGCTGCACCGTGCAGGAAGAGTTTTACCCCACGATGCAAGAGTTAATCAAGCGGCGAGATAGCATCGACTGCATTTTGATTGAAACCTCTGGTTTAGCTTTGCCAAAACCCCTGATAAAGGCTTTTCGCTGGCAAGAAATTCGCAACGCCGCGACTGTGGATGCAGTGATTACCGTAGTAGATTGTGCGGCGGTAGCAGCAGGGACATTTGCTAGCGATCCAGAGGCGATCGCAGCCCAGAGACAAGCAGATGATAGTCTAGAACACGAAACACCCTTACAAGAATTGTTTGAAGACCAACTTGCTTGTGCAGACTTAGTGGTGTTGAATAAAATTGACTTGGTAGATGCCGAGACAAAAGCCAGAGTTGAGGAATTAATTAAACAAGAATTGCCCAGAGTGGTAAAGATTGTCGAGAGCGATTATTCTCAACTTGACGCATCTATATTATTAGGATTCCAAGCCGCAGTTGAAGATAACTTAGATAGCCGTCCCAGTCATCACGATACAGAAGAAGACCATAACCACGACGAAGAGATTACTTCAACTAATTTAATTTTGGATCGTGCCTTTGACCCAGAAAAACTGCAACAGCAGTTGCAAACATTGGCACAACAACAAGAAATTTACCGAATTAAAGGCTTTGTCGCAGTGCCAAATAAATCTATGCGCCTAGTCATGCAGGGCGTAGGAACCCGATTTGATAAATTTTACGATCGCCCCTGGAAACCAGATGAGGCTAGGCAAACTCGCTTAGTTTTCATCGGTCGTGATTTGAATTCTTCAGAAATTGAATCGCAGTTAATAGCTTTAGGAGTTAGGAGTTAGGAGTTAGGAGTTAGGAGTTAGGAGTTATGAATAACTACTTAATTCAAAAACCAAAAAACAATGTTAATCGCTTAAAATTTCTAATTCGTAACTCCTCACCCATAACTTTTCATTCAGGGCTATTTATTCTCATCTAGCCCGCCTCAGAATGAATTCTGAGTCTAATAGCGAAAGTCGTCTAAAGACGACTGAGAAAAGGTTATAGTCCGTTTTAACGAACTTTAGCTATAAGAAAAGGAACTTTAGTTTTGGGTGGTTTATGCCTAGAATGAAATAGCCCTACCTTTTCATTTCTAATTTATCAATTCTGACTTTACCAAACTATGACTATTTCTCAACTATTTAACATTGCCAATCTTTTCGTCTTGCCTTTTTGGGCTTTGATGATTTTATTGCCAAATTGGAAAGTGACACGACAGATAATGTCATCATATCTGCCTTTTGTGCTATTAGCAGGGGCGTATTTGTATTTGTTTATCAATAGCATTACACCAGAAAACGCCCAAGCTTTATCAAATCCTCAATTAGCTGATATTGCACGATTTTTTGCAGATGAAACAGCTGCTGCAACAGGTTGGATTCATTTTTTAGTGATGGATTTATTCGTTGGTCGCTGGATTTATTGGGAAGGCCAGAAAACGGGTATTTGGACAATTCACTCTCTGGCTTTATCTTTGTTTGCTGGGCCTTTAGGATTACTGTCTCACATCTTCACTGACTGGATTACTAAGAGATTTTTCCCAAAGTTTCAGCAGAATGAAACGGTGACGGTAGCAGAACAAAAAGTATCATCAACTGGTACATAATATTAGGGGCGTACAGCTAGTTATACGCCCCTAATACCATTAATTACCTGATTTTAAAATTATTAAGCGTTATCTTGTCTATAGTCGGCATCTAACCAACAACGTGGTAAATCTTCACCAGACGGAAAAACGAGATTTTCTTTTTTAAAAGTCTCAGGCTGTTGTTCTTCTTGACCTTCTTGATCTTGTGCCTGAACAATATCAGAATTCGGGTCGATTAACTCCTGAATTTCAAGAATTTTTACCAATTCGCCAGTATCTTTAAGTTGTAAAAGCATAGAAATTGCCTCAATAAGTTTGCATGAAAATTCTGGGCGAGTCTTAAATATAAACTCGCTCACATCTCGACTGATTTAGAAGGTCGAGATTCCTTAATTGTTAAAGGAAATTTTTACCAAATATGCACACACAAATCGCCCAAAATTAATTTTATGTGTATCTGTGGTTTTGATTTTTATAAAATTGACCCAGGAAACAAATTATAACTCGGCATCTCAAATCCAAAATTGAATGAGATAATGCTGACCGAGAAAATTGTGTAATTCAATCAATCTTAGTTTTAGCGATTAAATTTCACGCTGATATTTTTCCAAAATATCTACTAAGTTGACCTGACATTGCAGTGGCAGTAAATCGATTAAAGGAAGTTCACTTCTACCGCCACCAATTTTTATGGGAATTGATTTCAAGACTTTTGTAACTTGGTCTTCATTTACGTTCTTAGAAGTAATTAAAGGATACAACTGTTCAGCAACAAGAGTATGCAGTTTGGCATTAGATAAATAAAGATGCCATTTGGCAATGTCCATGTAGACATTTTCACCAATTTCAGCTGCTAGGGCTTCCAGTAGTTCTGTGGTGTTAGGTTTAGCCATAAAAATAATCCTACATTAGGAAAGAGCGCAAAATCTCAAACTTTTTTATATTATGGCTCAATTAATAGGCTGATTCTACTACCACAGGTTACAATCGCCCCAGCATCAATAGTCCGTCTTCAGGTGGATTTGGGTGGAGTTTCAGTGTAGTTAGCGATCGCAGTAATATAAATTAGATGCACCAACAATATTACTATCCAACTTACAGTCAGCCAAGGCAACCACTCCCACGTAATGCCTTTCAAGATGTGGAAAAACCATAAACTAGAGTTAATAGTAGCAGCGATCGCCACATGCACGGCAAAGTTCATCCGGTCATCAAGCTTACGGTAATCAGAGTCTTTGCGATCGGGTTTGCGAGGCCAACGAGGAGGCATAAATATTTGTTACAGATTTAAATACACCCTATTCAGGGTAACTCAAACTTTGAGACAACAAGACTTAGAACCCCAACTTTCTACTTACCACGCTCACGTCGTTCGATAAGCTTGACATGATACAAGAAATATGTTATCAGTTATAGTTTGTGGAAACTTTAACCTCTTAATATAAACTCTTGGCTAACGTAATTGTCATAGGTTCCCAATGGGGCGATGAAGGAAAAGGTAAAATAACTGACTTACTCAGCCGTTCCGCAGATATTGTGGTACGTTATCAAGGGGGTGTCAACGCTGGACACACAATTGTAGTGAAAGGTCAGACCTTTAAGCTGCACTTGATTCCTTCAGGGATTTTGTATCCAAATACCGATTGTATTATCGGCTGTGGAACTGTTATCGATCCACAGATTTTGATCGGAGAACTCGACCAATTAAAAGAATTAAATATTTCCACTGACCGGCTGCTGATATCTGAGACAGCCCACGTAACAATGCCTTATCATCGGTTGATTGACCAGGCATCAGAAGAACGACGGGGAAGCCATAAGATCGGTACAACAGGTAGGGGCATTGGTCCGACTTATGCTGATAAATCTGAGCGTACAGGCATTCGAGTTTTAGACTTGATGGACTCTGATGGGCTACGTGAGCAGTTGAAGTGGACGATTAATTATAAAAACGTCATTTTAGAAAAGCTTTACAACTTGCCGCCTCTAGATGCCGAAGAGGTAATTGAGCAATATCTGGGGTATGCAGAACGCTTGCGACCTCACGTTGTTGATACATCGTTGAAAATATCCGATGCGATTGGGCGACGGCGCAATATTTTGTTTGAAGGCGCACAAGGCACACTTCTTGACCTAGATCACGGGACTTACCCTTATGTCACTTCCTCAAACCCTGTGGCGGGGGGGGCTTGCGTTGGTACAGGTGTAGGGCCGACAATGATTGACCGGGTAATTGGAGTGTCGAAAGCTTATACGACACGGGTGGGAGAGGGGCCATTTCCCACCGAACTGCATGGAGAGTTGGGAGAATTGTTGTGCGATCGCGGTGCCGAATTTGGCACAACCACCGGACGCAAACGGCGTTGCGGCTGGTTTGATGCGGTCATCGGTCGCTATGCGGTGCGGATTAACGGCATGGATTGTATGGCGCTGACTAAATTGGATGTCCTTGATGAATTAAAGGAAATCCAAGTTTGTGTCGCCTATGAAATAGATGGCGATCGCACCGAACACTTTCCTACCAGTTCCCGTAAATTTGCCAGATGTCGCCCCATCTACAAAACCTTACCAGGATGGCAAGTGTCAACAAGTCACTGCCGCACCTTGGAAGAGTTGCCACAGCAAGCACTGGACTATCTAAAATTCTTAGCTGAATTAATGGAAGTCCCAATTGCGATCGTCTCACTAGGAGCTAGCCGCGATCAAACCATAATTGTAGAAGACCCCATCCACGGTCCCAAACGCGCTTTATTGCACGCTGATGGCACACCTGCTACTTTACTTAGTGCGTAAATTAGTCATTGGTCATTGGTCATTGGTCATTAGTAAATGACAAATGACAAAGGACAAAGGACAAAGGACAACTGACAAAGGACAACTTTTATGCCTATTACAGTCGAATCTCAAAAACGTCCAGAAGGCAGCAAACCAAGAGCTTTGCGCCGTTCTGGACTGATCCCTGCCAATTTGTACGGTCATAAGGGTACAGAGTCAATTTCTTTGACTATTGATGCCAAAATTGTTGAGCGCTTGCTCAAAAGGGTTTCAGTAAACAACACCTTGATTGATTTAAACGTTACTGATGTACCTTGGCGCGGCAAAGCCCTACTGCGGGAACTTCAGATCCATCCAGCAAAAGGTACTCCTTACCACCTCAGCTTTTTTGCGGTTGCTGGTCATGGCGACACCACTGTAGGAGTTCGGTTACGTTTTGTCGGAAATGCTGTTGGTGTTAAACAAGATGGTGGTGTATTAGACACCGTAATCACCGAATTGCAAGTGAGTTGTGCGCCAGAAAACATCCCAGATGTAATTGAAATTGATGTCTCTAACTTACAAATTGGAGACAGCTTGAGTATTAGTGATATACCCTTTCCTGAAGGTGTAACACCTCTAGCTGAATTAGAGCGACTTGTTGTCAGCGTTTTGCAACCACAAATTAGCGCTGCTGATGCTGGTACAGAAACTGAAGTAGCTTCTTAAGCTAGATAAACTGTGTAATAATTTTTGATGATACCAGGGGGAAACTCCTGGTTTTTTTGTATTTGAACCGCAGAGGCCAGAGATGACAGAAGCGACTCTTCCAGTTTTAATTCAGCAAATGTTGCAGCCTGGATTTTATCCCCATGCGGTAACAGAACCCATTCAACTGATTCAAACCCATATTTCTTATGTGCTGTTAACTGGAGATTACGCCTATAAGCTGAAAAAACCAGTTAATTTTGGCTTTTTGGACTTTTCTACCTTAGATAAGCGGCAGCATTTTTGTCAGGAAGAGTTGCGGTTAAATCAGCGGGGAGCAGGTGAACTGTATTTGGAAGTTTTGCCTATAACTCTGGTAGGAGAACAATACCAGTTAGAGGGAACGGTCGAGGCTGTAGAATACGTGCTAAAGATGCGTCAGTTTCCCCAAGAGTCGCTATTAAGTACACTTTTTGAACAGGGTAACTTAAATGAGACACATCTAGAAGAGTTGGGACGGGTGGTAGCTCAATACCATGCCGAAGCCCAGACAAATGATTATATTCGCAGTTTTGGTGAAGTACCAAAAGTTCGGGCTGCAATTGACGAGAATTATCAACAAACTGACAAGTATATTGGTGGCCCCCAGACTCAGGCGCAATTTGTAGAAACAAAACAATATACAGATAACTATTTTGCAGAACGTCCAGAATTATTTGCTAGCAGAATTCACAACGAGTATATTCGTGAATGTCATGGGGATTTACACCTGAGAAATATTGCTCTGTGGCACGATAAAATCTTACTGTTCGATTGCATTGAGTTTAATGAGCCGTTTCGGTTTGTCGATGTGATGTACGATGTGGCCTTCACTGTGATGGATTTAGAAGCGCGACAACGCAAAGACTTGGGTAATGCCTTTTTGAATGCCTACATAGAGCAAACTGGAGACTGGGAAGGCTTGCAGGTGCTGCCCTTGTATTTGAGCCGTCAGGCTTATGTCCGGGCAAAGGTGACATCATTTTTGCTAGACGATCCGAATATACCCGCGACGGTAAAGGAAGAGGCGACAAAAACCGCCGCTGACTATTACAAACAGGCTTGGGACTACACTAAACCAAAGGTTGGACAACTGATTTTGATGTCGGGCTTATCGGGTTCTGGCAAAAGTACCACAGCAAGGCATTTAGCCCGTCAACTGGGAGCGATTCAGCTTCGTTCCGATGCGGTGCGGAAACATTTAGGGGGAATTTCCTTGTGGGAAAAGGGTGGCGATGATTTGTATACACCG